>Ga0081535_100974_pt1 | contig 12069 bp, 6 predicted proteins | sample HotLakmasection3_FD_71020 | JGI IMG/M metagenome (GOLD analysis project Ga0081535, IMG submission 71020) | Hypersaline microbial mat communities from Hot Lake, Washington, USA - Section #3 (SPADES assembly) (version 2) | ecosystem: Environmental > Aquatic > Non-marine Saline and Alkaline >... | reverse complement strand
GATTTACAAGCCAACAGCATCGGGCTTTTTACCAACGCCCTAGAGCCGTTGCCCACCACGTTCGGCACACAGTATGAAGCGATGGGGCCAGCCCTGGAACGGCTTGCCACCCGGTTTCGCCTGCTGCTGGCCAATCAAGCTCTCAAAACCATTCTGAACACGGACAGCGCGAGTTTCCAAATATCGGTAGAGGTTGCCTCTCATCAGCGGGGAGGCGTCGGGGTGGTGCAGAGTCGCGGACGCGATGCAGGCGTGCAAGCCCAGGTAGCACAACTACAGGTTGGCGAGGAAATGTATCTGCGGGTGACGAACAATGAACCTCGCTCGCTCTATGTGGCAGTCATTGCGATCGAGCGCGATGGCGACATGCACATTTATCATCCCAGTGATTGGGAGTCGCCTGAGATTGAAGCGGAGCTGAGTTCCGGCGACAGCATCGTGATTCCTAAACAGGATGATGTCTTTTGTCTCCCGGTGAATGGCCCGGCAGGTTTCTTTGAGGTGTTGGTGATTGCCAGTACCGAGCAGTTGCGCGATACGCTGCAATCGCTCAAGCGCGTCAGCGATCGCTCCTTGGGCAGTCGCGGCCAACAAATCTCGTTTACCCCTGACGATGAAAGAAGTCGGAGCGTCAATGACAGCGCCTTGAGCCTGGTGGATACTATCCTCGGTGACTTGGATCGCAGTTCTGGGGCCGCTCCCTTGGGGCGACAATTCAATGTGGCAACGTCGCAACTCGCGGCCATAACTGTCGGGGTTGAGGTGGTCGAAGGGGGCGCAGACCCAGAAGAATGTAAACCTTACGTCGCTCCTTTTTAAGTTTGAGCACCCCCAAAAGTGAATAAGTCCTCCAGCGGCAGAGATAGCTCTTTACAGAAGCCAATCATTCCCCTGGAGGACTTTTTTCATGAAACTCACGACCTGGTTGAGCAGTGCCGCTGCGAGCATTTGCCTGGTGACCCTATCAGCCCTATCCCCTGCGACCGTTGAGGCAGCCAGCCCCAACTCTCATCAGCCTGCTTCACCCAATGTACTAGCGATGGCCACAGAAATCGCCCAGACCGCCGATTATGACCAGTTGGTCGAGTCGGGCTACGACGCCTTCCAAGCCGGTGACTACAAAAATGCGCTGCAAATGTTTGAGCAGGCGATTCGCCTGGACGACAGCCAAGAAGCCGCCTGGACAGGTAAAGGGCTCAGCTTGTATTTCATGCGCCAACTTGACCCCGCGATCGCCGCCTTTGAAACCGCGATCGCCCGCAATGACCGGTCCTTCAGCGCTTGGTTATGGATGGCCAATGCCCTGGATGACAAAGGTAATCTGGCAGCGGCACTGGATGCTTATGAGCAGGCGATCGCGCTCAATCCCGACCATTACGGCGGCTATTATCATCGCGGGATTGCGCTGTTCAATGTGGGGCAATATGCTGACGCTGCGGCTAACTTACTGCAAGCAACTCAGCGCCAGCCGGATCATGCGCCGAGTTGGGTCAAATTAGGCCAGAGCTACCTGGGCTTAGAGAACTATGCAGCGGCAGTAGCCGCGTTTGACGCCGCGATCGCCCTGGATGACACGATTGGCCAAGCCTGGCACGGCAAAGGACTCGCGTTATTTGATCAAGCGCAGTATGAGCAGGCCCTCGCCGCCTTTGATCGGACAATTGTGCTGATGCCTCAAGGAGCGTGGGGTTGGCTGTATCACGGTCACAGCCTCTCCCTGCTGGGTCGCTATGAAGCAGCGCTGACATCCTACGAGGCAGCGATCGCACTGCGGCCTGATTGGGCGATCGCCTGGTTCCGCAAGGGGGCAATTTTAGCCGCTTTGGGCGACTATCAAGCGGCCCTGGCTGCCGTTGAGCAGGCCTTGGCCCTAGATCCTGAATTCACCTCTGCGCAGGAGCTCAAGGCCGAACTCCAACAGCAGCTCAGCCAGTTACCGGATGGGGCTGCGACTAACAACCTCTGGATGTGATGCCAGCTCACGTCGGGGACGGTTTCGTTGCTGGGAGCCGTCCCCTGATTACCGTTGCTTTGAGGTGCCTCTTGCTGCACTGGAATGACCAGCAGTGCTTTCGCGTGCGGTTCATCAGGCATTCACTAAATCAGAAGAGAACCTGTGATCGACGAGGGGTAAGCTCACCCTCTACTATTCTCTGAACATAGAATTGCTTTGGTTATTGGTTAAAAGAAGATGAAACGGACCCACAAACTAGTTTGGTTGAGTGGACTTACGATTACCATCGCGTCCACCATCGGGCTGCTCTCTTGGGAGCACTCAGTCAAGGCCCAAAGCCCGGACACAGCACCGGAACCGGAACTCGCGGGCGATCGCCCCGATTGGTTCCCCTCGCCAGCGGCAGCACCGACGGTATTAGACAATGTTGACCCGTCACCCAACACGGATCGGGTTGTCTCTGGCGATGATAATCGCGTGCCGATGAACAACCGCGACTACCCCTGGTCTGCGGTGGGACGCATTGTTTCTGAGGCAGCAGATGGCAGCATCAGCCTCTGTACTGGTACTTTGGTGGCCGAGAACGTTGTCCTGACGAATGCCCACTGTGCGATCGCTTCTGAAACGCAGCAGTTGCACAAGCGCATCGCCTTTCAGCCCAATCTCATCAATGGGGCCATCACCAATGCTGACGACATGGCCTGGGTGCAAGAAGTATTGCTCGGGACGGACTTTACCGAGAGCGGCAACGATCCGGACCCCAATGACTGGGCTTTGCTCAAGCTTGATCGCTCGCTGGGCGATCGCTACGGCACCCTGCGCTGGCAGACGTTACCATCTGAAGTGCTGCTCAGCAAGGCATCCCGGCTCAATCTGGTGGGCTACTCGGGCGATTTCCCTCCCGATAATCCGGGTGAGACGGCAGGCGTGCATCAAGGATGCAGCATCCTTGATGATGCCGATCCGTTTTGGGTGCATGACTGCGACACCACTGGTGGTGCCTCCGGCGGCCCCATCATGGCGGAAATTGAAGGCGATTTTTACGTAGTGGCGCTCCATACCGGGGGCGTGACGGATGAAAACAATGAACCCTTGTTCAACTACGCTGTCAAAATTGACCGCATTGAAGCGGGTTTGCAGCAACCTGCTGGAGAGTAAGGGGTTGCAGGTGATCGCTCTGACCCCCACCCCATAGCTGCGCTCCTCTTGCGCTCCCTCAATTCCACTCACAGAAATGGGTGAAGCTCAGTTATGGCAGCAACTTACTGAAAAGCAGTAGCACCCATTCCCTGAAAGTGAATCACCTCTCCTAACTCAGAGCCATACACTAACATCATGCCAAAACTAGAGCGGATCCCGATGCGTCACCCTGCCAAGCTGTTCAGTTTAGTTGCGATCGCCACCCTCATCGCCCCCGCTATTCAAACCCCAGGATTTTCCGCAACCCTTCAGCCGCATCAATTTAACCGGGAAGAGTTTTCTGTTCTAGCTCAAGAGACTAACAATTTAGCTCCCCAAGCAGAGGCCGATCGCTTATTCCAGCAAGGACTTAACTATTATCGAAACAGGCGATTTCAAGAAGCATTGCAAGCTTGGGAACAGGCGTTAGTGATTTATCGCGAAATCAACAACTATGAATGGCAAAACTATGTGCTACGTAACCTAGGGCTGACTTATATTGCTCTAGACCAGTATTTCCCAGCCCTGGATAGTTATAGGCAAGCATTGGCCATTAGCCGTGAGATGGGCGATCGCCAGTCTGAAGGCCAAACGTTATTGAGTATAGGTACCACCCATCTGCTTTTCAGTGAATACCAGCAGGCTATCAGTTACTATCAGCAAGCTCTTTCTGTCGCTCAACAGACTGGTAATCGTGTCCTAGAGAGTTCTGCGATCGCTCGCCTAGCCGATGTCTACAGAGATACCGCTCAGTATGAGCAAGCAATCGACTTTTGTCGGCAAGCCTTATCTATTGCAAGCAAAACGGGTGATGGTGGACTTAAGATCGAAGTTCTGATTGGCTGCGGTTATCTGTATGTTCGCTTAGGCCAATACGAGCAAGCGATCGAGCAATATGAGCAAGCATTGGCTGTCAACTCTGAAATTGGTTCCCCTATTGGCGAAGCCTATGCCTTAGGAAATATTGGATATGCCTACTATCTCATGGGCCAATACCCATTGGGTATTGATTACTTAGAGCGGGCATTGACAATTACACAACGCATTGGTGAGCGCCGAGGTGAATCCCTAGCGTTGTCTGTTCTAGGGCTTTTGTACACGTCAGTAGATCAGTATGACAAAGCGATCAGTTATTACAATCAAGCCTTAGCAATCGCTATAGAGATTGGTAGCCCTGAAGTGGAGAGCAAATCTTTGTTATATCTAGGGTCGACCTACGCCGCTTTCAATCAATATGAGCAAGCAATTGACTCATACCAACAGGCGCTAAAGATATCGCAAGCGAGCGGAGATCGGCAGATTGTGGGTGACTCGCTTAGTGGTCTTGGCCGCATGCTTGCTCATCTCAACCAGCCTGAACTCGGTGTGGTCTTTCTAAAAGCATCTATGCAGGTTCGCGAGACGATACGAAACGATATTCGCAGTCTTGAAGCAGAAATACAGCAGTCTTACACCAACACCATCGCTAACGACTACCGCTTTCTCGCCGACTTATTACTCCAAGACAATCGCATTATCGAAGCCCAGCGGGTGCTTGACTTGCTCAAGGTTCAAGAACTCAATGAGTCCCTACGTAGCTTTGGCGGCAACAGCGATACTGAAACTGGGGTGGGATTCTGGCAAATTGAGGAAGAACTGCTGGCGCTGTATGAGCAGGTCACCACAGAATCCGCCGAACTTGCAGACTTGCAGGAGCAAGACTACGACAGCCTCAGCCCTGAGCAACAGCAGCGTCTCGACGCACTTCAGCAGCGCTACGAAACGGTGCAAAATCAGTTCATTGCCTTTCTCGATCGCCCCGAGGTGCAGGCCCTCTTAGACCAGATTGCCGATGAAACCGATCGCCAAAATGTGGACATTGAGCGGCAGCATCGCAAACTGCAAAACCAGTTGCGAACGTTGCCCCAAGAGACGGCATTGCTGTATCCGCTGATTTTGCCTGACCGCCTCGAACTTGTCCTCGTTACCGCCGATGGCCCACCCCTGCGCTATCCCATCGCTGTGACCGGGGCTGACCTCAACCGCAAAATCGTCGCCTTTGGGCAAGCCCTCAAATCTCCCGGCAGCGACATCCAACCGCTAGCCCAGGAACTTTACAGCCTACTCTTTGCGGAACTGGAAACGGCGATAGACCAGGCGGGTATCGAGTCCATCATCTACGCCCCCGATGGCGCGTTGCGCTATGTGCCCCTGGCCGCCCTCCACGATGGCGAGCAGTACCTGGCCGATCGCTTCAGCATCAGCCACCTCGTGGCCGCTTCTCTGACAGACTTTACCTTGCCCCCCGAGCAAGGTCAGCGACGGCTCTTAGCGGCAGCCTGTGCCGAGTGCAGCTTCACGATTACCGTGGGCGATCGCGAGTTTCCCTTCAGTGATTTGCCCTACACCGAAGCGGAGGTCACCTCTCTGGCGGAGCAGATGCCCAACACCACCGTGCTGCTCAATCAAGAATTTGATCTCAAAGAACTGGAAAATCGCCTGAACAACTACTCGATTCTGCATTTGGCGACTCATGGGGCCGTAGTCGAAAACGCTCCGGCACAATCCTTTGTGGTGTTAGGCAGTGGCGAAACCGTCAGCCTGGAAACGATTCGCAATACCTGGCGTCTGGATGCCGAGTTGGTGGTGCTCAGCGCCTGTGAAACGGCGATCGGTAGCGAGGAGTTAGGCAGCGGTGTGGAGATTTTGGGGCTGGGCTATCAGATTCAGGAGGCAGGAGCGCAGGCGGTGCTGGCGTCTCTCTGGAAGGTCAGCGACCCCGGCACTCAGGCGTTGATGTCGGCGTTTTATGAGGCGTTGGCCCAGGGCATGACCAAGGCGGAGGCGTTGCAGGCGGCGCAGCGAGCGATGATTGCCAACCGCGACACCGTCAGCGATGGGGATGACCCACGGGCGGGGGCGCGGCCCTTGAGTCGGGATGGGGGGGCGATCGTCAGCAACTATCCTGGCTACAGCCATCCCTACTACTGGGCACCGTTTATCCTCATCGGCAATGGGCTTTAGAATTGAGATACCTGAGTTCACCTACGCAGATGAATTTTCTCTCCACGGAGACGTGTTGCTTAGGCACAGCCAGTCTGTAGGACTTACTCCTCTGCTCAAATCTCAATATCTGCTCTGACCAATAATCCCGCTAATCGGGGGAATCGAAACCAGCAGCAGGTTTTGGGGTTGGATTAGACTCAGTTCCTTAATGCGTTCTTGCCATGCCAAGTTTGACATCGCGCCTATCATTGCAGCTACAGTCACGACTGAATACCCGACCAGGTGAAATTGCGGCATTTTGTCAGCGATGGCAAGTCGCTGAATTTGGTGTATTCGGATCGATTTTGCGGGATGATTTTGGCGCAGATAGCGACGTGGATGTGCTTCTCCGCTTTGACCCAACCGGAGACCAACGCTGGAACCTATTTGATTTGATCAAGATGCAGCAAGAACTAGAAGATTTATTCCAGCGTCCTGTGGACTTGACAGAAAGCACCGGCCTACAAAACCCCTATCGACGGGCGGAAATATTGCGAACTCAGCAGGTCATTTATGGCGATTGCTGATCGAGACGCTGCGTCGCTTTGGGATATGGTGCAGGCCATTCAAGAGCTTCAGTCGTTCACAACTGGCATGACCTATGACGATTATGCGGCAAGTGTTTTGGTGCAGCGTGCCGTAGAGCGCGAGCTGGAAATTGTTGGGGAAGCCGCCCGACGGTTATCTGTCGAATTTTGCCAGTCTCATCCTGATATTGATTGGGCAGGTTTGGTGGGCTTGCGAAATATCCTGGCGCATCGGTATGACCAGATTCGCTGCGATCGCATCTGGGACATTCTTGAGAGCAACCTACCCACCATCCTGAAACGCCTCCAAGCTTTGCTACCGCCGCTGCCCAATTCGCCTGAACCAGATGCCTGACTGCCATGGCGCTCAACTCAAAACTTAAAACTCAAAACTCCTTCCTTCTCTTCCCAAAGCTTTCCTAAAAGTGAATAAGCTCAGACCGACGAGAGCTATACGCTAATGTAACCTCAGCAAAAAGCTCGTATCCCCATGCGCTACTTTGCCAAACTGCTCAGCCGCACCACCCTTGCCGCCCTACTCATCCCCACTGTTGATGTTGCAGCCTCCCAGCACTCAACCCAGAGAACGGGCTTCTCCCAAGAAATCGGTTCTCTCAGGCAGACACCATTGCACCTCGCTCAGGCCGATGATCGCAAAGCTGAGGCTGATCGCCTCTACCAGCAAGGGGTTGAGCAATTTAATACTAGTCAGTACCAAGCCGCCCTGGAATCGTGGCAGGCTGCCCTGGAGCTCTATCAAGCGATTGGCAGCCTTGAAGAGGAAGGGGCTACGCTCAATGCCTTAGGTCTTTTGTTTAGAATTGCTGGACAGGTGTCCACTGCCATTAATTATCATGAGCAAGCCTTAGACATCGCCCGCGAGATCGGCGATCGCGCTGGGGAAGGGATTGCCCTGGGGAATTTAGGTATTGTTTACGATGATTTAGGCGACTACGAGCGGGCCATCGACCTCTACCAACAAGGTTTAGTGATTGCCCGTGAAATTGGTGATCGCGCCGGGGAAGGACGGAATCTGGGGAATTTAGGCGTTACTTACTACAATCTAGGCGACTATGAGCGGGCCATCGACCTCTACCAACAACAGCTCACCATCACCCGAGAAACTGGTGACCGTGCCGGGGAAGGACAGAATCTGGGGAATTTAGGTATTGCTTATCGTAACATGGGTGACTACGAGCGGGCCATTGACCTCTACCAACAACAGCTCACCATCACCCGAGAAACTGGTGACCGTGCCGGAGAAGGGCTTGCTTTGGGGAGTTTAGGCATTGCCTACAATCTCTTGGGCGACTATGAACGAGCCATTAATCTCTACCAACAACAGCTCACCATTACCCGAGAAATTGGTGATCGCAGTGGAGAAGGGTATGCCCTGGGAAATTTAGGCAATGCTTACGCTGATTTGGGCGACTATGAGCGAGCCATTAATCTCTACCAACAACAGCTCACCATTACCCGAGAAATTGGCGATCTCCGTAGGGAAGCTATCTCGCTCAGCAATTATGGAGCTACGCTAAATGACTTGGGCAAGTTTGCGGAAGCTGTTACTACCCTCCAGCAGTCAATTGAGGTTTATGAATCGTTACGGGATGGGCTAACCGACAGCCAGCTTATCTCTATCGCAGATATCCAAGCGCTAGCCTATATCAACCTAGAACTTGCCTTAACCGCTCAAAACAATAACGCTGAAGCGCTTGCCACCACCGAACGCGGACGAGGGCGGGCGTTTGTGTTGCAGTTGGCGAGTCGTCTTGCTGATGAGGAAGAGCGAGTCGCGCTAGAAGTTAGTCCCGCGGCTCAGATACCCACCGTGGCGGAAATTCAGCAAATTGCTCGCGATACCAATACGACCCTAGTTACTTATTCCCTTGTCTTTGACAAAGCACTCTATATCTGGGTGGTACAGCCCTCAGGCGACATCGAGTTTCGCGAGGTGGAGTTTGAGGGTTCCGGCGATGGTGGCCCCATCATCAACCCGATCTCATCCATTGATGGCCCCGTCTATCGCAGCGCTAGCCCCGACTCTGCCCTCACCGCCCTGGTCGCCGACTCCCGCTCTGCCTTCAACGAGAGCGGCAACCCCAATACGCCCCAACTGCAAGAACTCCATGAAGTCTTGATCGACCCGATCGCCGATCTCCTTCCCAGCGACCCCAACGACCAGGTAGCCTTCATTCCCCAGGGCGAGCTGTTCCTCGTGCCCTTCGCTGCCCTGCAAGATGACGACGGCACCTACCTGATTGAAAAGCACACTATCCTCACCGCACCGTCGATTCAGGTCTTTGGGTTGGCGAGTGAGGCTGCATCCCGTCCCCTTCGACTCCGCTCAGGGGACTTAAATGCGGAGAACGCTGTAGTGGTCGGTAATCCCACCATGCCGACGGTGTGGCTGCCCACGGACGATGGCTTTGCCGAGACTCAACTCTCCTACCTCAGCGGTGCCGAAACCGAGGCCAAAGTCATCGGCGAGTTCTTCAACATTCCCGTGCTGACAGGCGAGCAGGCCACCGAGGCCCGCATCAAACAAGCACTGCCCAATGCGTCCCTGATCCACCTCGCCACCCACGGCCTGCTGGAATACGGCATCCCCGAGTCCTCCGGTGTGCTGGATGTGCCCGGTGCCATCGCGCTCGCTCCCGGCGATGGCGAAGACGGACTGCTCACCTCCGCCGAAATTCTGGCGATGGACTTGCAGGCCGACCTCGCCATCCTCAGTGCCTGCGATACCGGACGAGGCCGGATCACGGGCGATGGCGTCGTGGGGCTGTCTCGCGCTTTGATTACCGCCGGGGTGCCCAGCGTCATGGTGTCCCTGTGGGCGGTGAACGACGACAGCACCAGCATTCTGATGCAGCGCTTCTACGAGTTCCTCGCCACGGGTGAACTGACCAAAGTCGAGGCCCTGCGACAGGCCCAACTCAGCCTGCTCTATGCCGAAGACGTGGAAACGCGGCTGGAGGCCGTCCGCGCCGGAGCAGAGCCGACCTTTCGTGAAGGGTTTGAGCCCGTGGGCGATCGCCATCCCTACCACTGGGCTCCCTTCGTCCTTATCGGCAACGGGTTATAGGGCTATGAGTTTAGGCGTTGTGCAATCGCCTTTACCATCGCATCTATGGCAGCTTTATCGGGATCGGGTGTCGGTTTTTCCGTCTTCGATTGGCACACATCTCTCGTCCACAGAAACATCAACACTGCAAATAAAATCAGGGGTTCAATAAACATGAGGGTAGCCTCTTGGCAGGTGCTACCCGTGAATACTTCTGAGGCAGCAGAAGTTATTCCAAGTGTGCAGCAGCTTACCTGCTGCCAGAGCAAGACCGTTCGAGCGCCCTCTCTAACCATTCTGTCAACTCCCCCGGTCAACGACGACAGCACCAGTGTGTTGAGGCAGCGCTTCCATGAATTCCTCGCTACGGGCGAATTTACCAAAGCCGAAGCCCCGCGTCAGGGCCAACTCAGTATGCTCTATGCCGAAGATGCTGCCGCTTATACACATCTCGATGGCTGCCCCAAAATGCTGCATCGCCCCCCTTAGTCCCCTCAATTCTGGGGGGAGACCGGAATTCAAAGTCCCCCAGAATTGGGGGATTGAGGGGGCCAGACAGCGTGAAGCAAGTTAGTCAGGAACTTATGTTTAAGCAGTAGATGCCGAGGATGTCGAACGTGCCTGGAGGTCATTCGAGCCGAAACAGCGCCGACTTTTCGGGCAGGATTTGAGCCCCTGGGCGATCGCCATCCCGATCACTAGGCACCGTTCGTCTTAATCGGCAATGGGCAGTAAAAGACCGTTGGCTTCGACTCCGCTCAGGGAGCAAACCTGAATAAGCTCGCCAGCGCTAGACATAGTCACCTCCAGAACCCCATGAGGAGTGACCATGAAGCGTATTCTCAACAGCCTCGCCATCAGCACCGTGTTGCTGGCAACCCAGCACACCCTGCCCCCCGGCGGACCAATTGCCCCCGCTCCCGTACAGGCCCAAACCGCCGACGACCTCTACTACAGCTTTTACAATCAGCGCATTCCCCTCACCCAGCGCGCCGACCAAATTGCCGTCGTGTTTACACCGACCCCTGACTCCAGTACCCGCGATCTCAACGCCTCAACCGAACCGGGGTTTGTGCAGCTCCAGCAAGATTTACTGGGCTATCCTGACCAGAGTGGCACCCGCCGCCTCACCCCCGCCGCCGCGCCGGAACCGCTAGCGGTCAGCGTGCAGCCCCTGGGCAGTCGCTATGCCGTGATTCAACTGCCCGCCGATGCCGATGCGGCGTTGCAAGAAGCGGTACAGGCACGATTGCAGCAGTCCTACATTGAGTCCACCTTGCCGGTGCTGAGTCGGTCCAATGGTGAAGACACCATCGTGTTGCCCAACGAAATTTTGCTCAGCTTTGAACCGGGTACGCCGCAAAGTCAGGTCACCCTCACCCTCAACCGCTACGGTCTGGAAGTTTTGCGTCCCTTGCGGTTCAGCCGCGATCGCTACCTGGTCAAGTCCCGCAACGGGGACGGCTTGGAGGTGCTGGCGATCGCCAATCAGCTCAACGGCATCGCGGGCATCCAGGCGGCGACGCCCAACTTTGTACAAACCATCGCCTATGACAGCACACCGTCCTCAACCACGCCACCGCCTGATGGTGGCTCAGCACTCAATGACTTGCTTGCAGCGTTGCCGAACGTAAACAATCCCACCTACCCCTCCGACCTCTGGCCGCTGCTCTGGCATCTGGACAGCACGGCCCAGCGGGGACAAATCCAGACCCGTACCGATATCCAAGCCCCGGAGGCGTGGGCCATCAGTCGCCAGGGGGCAGGCGTGACCGTCGCCGTCATCGACAGCCTAATTCAGTGGGATCATCCTGACTTGCAGGGGAACTTGGCAGCGATCGCCCCCGATGACCCGAACCGTCTCCCTGGGGAAGTATCCGGTTGGGATTTCACCAGCGACACCGTCGTGTGTATCGACCAGGCAGGCACCGATTGTGTGGTGGGCGACCCCGATACCCGCATCAGCGCCGATGAACTGGCGGTGCTCCGACCGCACTTGCACAACACCTTTACCCTTTCCGCCGTCGAGTTTGCGGAAACTTACGAGTCCTTAGTGCAGCAGATTCGAGTACGAGCGTCGCATCTATCTGACCGCGAGGTACTGCAATCCGCAAGACGCTATATCCAAAATCAGATTGCGGCTGAGTTTCACGGCACCTGGTCAGCCGGGGTGGTCGCGGCGCGTCCAGCGGCGGATCTGGGAGCGGTCGGCGTTGCGCCCCAGGCCCAGATTTTGCCTGTTCGCGTGTTTGGCCTGGGCGGCGAAATCACCTCGGCCAGTTTGGTGGAGGCGATCGGCTACGCGGCAGAACGCAACG
>Ga0081535_100972_pt1 | contig 12158 bp, 5 predicted proteins | sample HotLakmasection3_FD_71020 | JGI IMG/M metagenome (GOLD analysis project Ga0081535, IMG submission 71020) | Hypersaline microbial mat communities from Hot Lake, Washington, USA - Section #3 (SPADES assembly) (version 2) | ecosystem: Environmental > Aquatic > Non-marine Saline and Alkaline >... | reverse complement strand
AACTTTTCGCTGGGTCTGCTGCCGGGGGTGGTTATTCTGTTCCAAATTGACCCCTTATTCTGTTTCAAACTGACCCCCCCATTCTGATGATGTTGACCCCGGGGTCACAATGCGCCAGACTGGCATATTGACCCCCAATTTCTGACGAATAAAAATGGCTTTGGTTGCTACCTTCGTGAGTCCCATTTAACAAACTCACGCAGATTTATTTATGGCAGCAAAACCAAAGTCCATGAGCCAAATAAAACAAATATTACGATTTACCCAGCAGGGGAAATCCATCAAATTTATTGCCCGCAACCTGTCGGTCTCGCGCAACACCGTGCGAAAGTATCTCTCGCTGCAAGCCGCCAGTGACCAGCCGATCGATGAGCTTTTACAACTCGAAGATAACCAGTTACAGCAGGCTCTTCTTCCATCCGACCAGTCGGGGGATGATCAGCGATACCAGGTTCTGCTTGATCGCTACGACTACTTCTGTAGCGAGCTTGGGCGAACCGGTGTTACCCGCTGGCTGCTGTGGAGCGAGTACCGGCAAAGCCACCCCGGCGGCTACTGCTACAGTCAGTTTTGCAAGCACCTGCAAGATCTCGGGGAAGCTCGTAATCTGAGCATGGCCAACCTGCCTCATCCTCCGGGCGAACAAATCTATATCGATTTTGCAGGCACCCACGCTGAATATGTGGATCCTATGACCGGCCAGGTCCATAAGGTACCGGTTCTGCTTCTCACTCTCGGTCATAGCCACTATAGTTACGTTGAAGCCCTTGACTCTCAAAAGGGGGAGGATGTGGTTTGCGGGGTCCAGCGCGGATTTCGCTTCTTCGGTGGGGTCCCGAAGGTGATCGTCCCCGACAACATGAAGACCGCGGTGGTCAAAACCGATCGGTACGAGCCGGGGATCAACCGCCTTTTCGAGGATCTTGCCAACCACTACAATACAGCTGTACTGCCGGCCCGGCCTCGGCGCCCAAAGGATAAGTCCATCGTTGAATCCTCGGTTCGTGATGTGTATCGCCACGTATTTGCACCTCTTCGCAACCGCATCTTTTACAGTCTCGCCGAGCTTAATCAAGCCATTCGTGAGCAGCTTGCCGCCTGGCACGAGCGCCCCTTCCAGAACCGGAAGGGATCGCGTGGCCAGCAGTTCGAACAGGTCGAGCAACCGGCCCTGCAGCCTCTGCCCGGCGAACTCTTTCAGATCAAGAAATATGCAACCCTTACCATTCGCAACAACTGTCATATTCAGATCCGCGAAGACAAACACTACTACAGCGCCCCGCACGCCTATGCCCGAAAAAAGGTGCAGGTGATCTACACCCCCGACCGGCTGCAGATCTTTTGCCAGGGCAGGCTGATCGCCGCTCACCAGCGGGATCGAACGCCATACGGATATACGACCGTCAAAGAGCATCTGCCGGAAAACCATCGCCACTGGCTGGATCGCGGCCCGGCGTGGTATCGCAGTCGAGCCAATCACATTTCCCCAGACGTGGGACGGCTGATCGATTGCATTCTCGCCTCGAAAACCTATCCCGAGCAAACCTATCGAAGTTGTGACGGGATTCTCGGGCTGCACCGTAAAGTCGGCAGCGAGACCCTGACCCGGGCGGCCCGCATTGCCCTGGAGCTGGACTCGTGCACCTACAGCTTTATCAACCGGCTGATCACCAATGGAATGGCAACGCCCCCTTCAAAAGAACCAGACGCTGAAGCCAAATTGCCTTCCCATGATAATATCCGCGGCAAAACCTATTTCCAACAATCCTTACAACGAACCAAAACCCAAGATCTATGAACACATCTATGAATGAACAACTCATGGGGCAGCTTCGTCTGCACGGCATGCTCGACAGCTGGCAATCCCTGCTGGAAACCCGCACCCATCAAAACCTCTCCCTGGTGGAGGGCCTGCAGCATCTGCTGGAGGCTGAATGGCTGGATCGGGGCCATCGCCGTGTGCAGCGCCTGCGAAAAGCCGCCGGGTTCCGCTATCAGGCCAGCCTTGAAGAACTCACCTACTCGCCCTCGCGCGGGCTGGATAAAAATACGGTGGCCCTGCTTGCCGATGGCCAGTATATCACCCGGGGACACGCCGTGTTGATTACCGGTCCGACCGGAAGCGGCAAGAGTTTTCTTGCATCGGCTCTGGGCCATCAGGCGTGCCAGCTCAGCTATAAAGTCAGTTATTTTAATATGCAGAAGCTGATTCAGCAGCTGGTCCTTTCGCGCGCTGACGGCAGTATCCTAAAGCTGTTATCCAAAATAGCAAAGTCTCAGCTGCTCATACTTGATGATTTTGGGCTCAGGCCGCTGGACAATCAACAGCGGCTCGATCTGCTCGATATCGTAGAGGATCGCCATCAGAAGATGGCCACGATTATTGTTAGTCAACTCCCGGTCACCAACTGGTATGATGTGATCGGGGAAAGTACGGTGGCTGATGCCATTTTAGATCGTTTAATACACACCGCACACCGAATAGAATTAAGTGGTGAAAGCATGAGAAAAAAACAGTAATATTGTCATAGCTAATAAATCACCGCAACCAGATCCAAGGGGGGTCAGTTTCCCCAGACTGGGGGGTCAGCTTGTCCGGAATTACCAGGGTGCGGTTGCCGTTCATCACATCTCTAATCCACCAAAACAAGGATTGAAACAAAACTACTCAATAACAACAGACAAATTGGCACCTGCATCACATCTCTAATCCACCAAAACAAGGATTGAAACGGGATACTCGGAGGTTCATTATTAAAGCAAAATGATCATCACATCTCTAATCCACCAAAACAAGGATTGAAACATCCAAGGATTCCAGCAGTGATAAGAAGTTATATAAACATCACATCTCTAATCCACCAAAACAAGGATTGAAACATGATGAACACCGATAGCGGCATACTCAATATCACACCATCACATCTCTAATCCACCAAAACAAGGATTGAAACTTAGATTATCATCAGACACTGAGACATAAACATAACCATCACATCTCTAATCCACCAAAACAAGGATTGAAACGATACTGAAGCAACAGATTCTTATTATTATTTATCCACATCACATCTCTAATCCACCAAAACAAGGATTGAAACTCAGGCGGTAACATTGTTATACGGGAGGCAGGCACATCACATCTCTAATCCACCAAAACAAGGATTGAAACAACCCGTTCCGGTTGCAATGCTCGATGGCAAAAAAGCATCACATCTCTAATCCACCAAAACAAGGATTGAAACTGGACGAGCTAAAGGCCTTACAGCCGGATGTACGCATCACATCTCTAATCCACCAAAACAAGGATTGAAACTTGTTGATATCTGAATGCCAAACCAGGCACCACGTTTCATCACATCTCTAATCCACCAAAACAAGGATTGAAACCTAATCGAGCCATCCGCTTGCACTTCCTGCAGGGCACATCACATCTCTAATCCACCAAAACAAGGATTGAAACCAGTTCACCCTGCTTTTACGGGTGGGAAAGACTATACATCACATCTCTAATCCACCAAAACAAGGATTGAAACATTTTCTTAAATCGTTGAGGGTGTTGGGTAATCCAGTCATCACATCTCTAATCCACCAAAACAAGGATTGAAACTCTGGATGAGCTGGAAATGGTCGGTAGATCAGGTAGACATCACATCTCTAATCCACCAAAACAAGGATTGAAACACGCACTGGACGAGGGGGTCGTCAATGAGGCTTTTTCATCACATCTCTAATCCACCAAAACAAGGATTGAAACCCATTTTCACCCCCACTGTCCAAGCGGGTCCTTTGTCATCACATCTCTAATCCACCAAAACAAGGATTGAAACTTAAATGTTCTGTTCTTTTTGTAGTGGTTCAGGTCCTTCATCACATCTCTAATCCACCAAAACAAGGATTGAAACAAGAGGCAAGAAATATAGTCTTGAAATGGATGGGTTCATCACATCTCTAATCCACCAAAACAAGGATTGAAACAGCCGGAGTGAAATTATAGGCGGTATCGTAACAATCATCACATCTCTAATCCACCAAAACAAGGATTGAAACTTGTATTGGCTTCTGATGATAACATTCCTGTTGAACATCACATCTCTAATCCACCAAAACAAGGATTGAAACTTGCCCGTTTTTCGGCTTGTGCTATTTTTTGCGCGCCATCACATCTCTAATCCACCAAAACAAGGATTGAAACACTGCAAGTTGCTTCAGTGCCTCAATCTGACTCACATCACATCTCTAATCCACCAAAACAAGGATTGAAACTCATATATCAATCCAAAAGGATAATACAATGAGTAACATCACATCTCTAATCCACCAAAACAAGGATTGAAACGTTTCCATTTGCATCCATAATTAATTACCTCGAACATCACATCTCTAATCCACCAAAACAAGGATTGAAACTACACTCCTGTTTCATCTGTGTCATCTGCTGTTAATCATCACATCTCTAATCCACCAAAACAAGGATTGAAACAAGCTGGCCATATTGGATCTGATAAATTCTACAAGCATCACATCTCTAATCCACCAAAACAAGGATTGAAACGTCTGAATGAATTGAGCACGTCTATTCGTAGCAGCCTCATCACATCTCTAATCCACCAAAACAAGGATTGAAACATTTCTTTTTGTGTGCCTTCAATGCGTTCAATTTGCACCTTATTCTGCCCGACTTAAGGCTAACTTAAAAGAGTTATAAATGGCTTAAGACCCAAAATATTTTTCTCTTTAATAATTTAATAATAGCATAATGTTAAGATAATTATCTGTTTAAGAATCATTTTTATAATTACCCATCCGAAGCGGCAAGTGTAAATCGGAATTTAATTTAGATTAATGATATTTGGGGGAAATTATGAGAATTTATTATTTAAAGTTTGTAGCCATAATCGTTTTAACGTGTGGATTATCCATAACGGCTTCTGCACAAACAACAGATGGCGTAATTGAAGGAACGGTTTACGATGCCAGCACAAATGAGGTATTGCCCGGCGCAAATATACGCCTCGAAGGAAGCAGCGCAGGTACAACTACAGATAACGACGGGCGATTTGTGTTGAGGAATTTACCTGAAGGGGACTATCTGATGATCGTAAGCTATGTAGGATACACGGCGAAAGAAATAGAATTGGAAGTAGATGATGATGAAATTGAACTTGAAGATTATGATTTAGAAGTTGATATATATGAAGTTGTTGAAATTGATATATACCTGGAGCCTGGCGAAGAACTTGATGAGGTACTCGTTACAGGTTACCGAAGAGGGCAACAGCAAGCGCTTAATCAGCAAAAAATGTCCAATAAGATAGAAAATGTAGTCTCTTCAGAATTGCTGCGAAGCTTCCCTGATGACAATACTGCAGAAGCCCTGCAGCGTATCCCCGGTATTTCTATTGAACGCGACCAGGGTGAAGGGCGATACGTACAGATCAGGGGGGCATCAGCCGGGAACAACAATATCAGCTTTAATGGCGAACAAATCGCATCGCCTGAAGGTGATTTACGGGCTGTGGCCATGGATGTAATTCCATCAAATATGCTTTCGAGTATGGAGGTGACAAAAGCCATTACACCGGATATGGAAGGGAGTGCCATAGGCGGGTCTATTAACCTGAACACGTTACAGGCTCCGTCTGATGGACGAATATTAGAACTTTCATTTGGGCCCGGATATAACAATAACGCTGAATACCTCTCACCGCTATATGGGAAAGGAGCATTTACATTCGGGCAGCGCTTTGGCGACGACCAGAAGCTGGGCTTTGTGATTGGCAGCAGCTACAATGTCAGAAATCTGAGTACCGACAACAATGAAATGGAGTACAGTGATACAGAGTTAGAGTCGATTGTATTGCAGGACGATGAAATAACCCGAACACGTTTGGGGATAACCTCAACACTCGATTATCGGTTTAGTGAAGAGTCTAACATTTACCTTAGCGGAATCTTCAATAAATTTGGTGACCAGGAATTTTCCCGTGCATCATTGGTTGAACCCGACGTGATTGAACGCGAACTAAAAGATCGATTTGAATCGCAAACAGTTATGAATATTTCCGGTGGAGGCAGGCATTTAATAAATGATTCGTGGGAAATCGACTATAAACTTTCCTATTCCTATTCTGAACAAAATACGCCCAGAGAATTCGTAACCATATTTGTACAGGAGCATGATGGAGATTTTATGAACCTGACTCCGGATGACAAATACCCTCAATTCAGTGTAAGAGATGATGCACCTGCCGGTGCCGGGCTTCTAAGCTACGACCTGTATGAAAGCGATGAATTTGAGTTTTCACGAGAGTTAACCACAGATCAACATTACACTTCCAGGCTAAATCTAAGTAAATTTTACAACGTCGGGAATGCCAGCGGTACTTTCAAGTTTGGAGGCCTTGCAAGAGCGAAAAGTAAGGATCTTGACCCGGACAAGACCTTTTACACATATGAAGGCGATAAAACGTACCGGGATTTACTCGGATCATTTGAAGACACGGGATTTTTCAATAATCAATATGAGGTCGGCCGAACATTCAGCCCTCAGAAAATGCGCGATCTGTTCGAAAACGAACGGCCAAACTTCGATTATAATGCCGAAGATACCTTTATAGACAGCCGGGCTGAAGATTATGATGCAACTGAAAATACATTTGCGGGTTATGCCATGACTGATTTACAGTTAGGCAATCTTACCGCAATTGTGGGTGCACGCTACGAAAATATAAGTACTGAATATGAAGGTTCATCTGTTGAATTCGACGAGAATGGAGATCTAATTCCTGAAGCCGTTCCACAGGAAGGAGACAGAAATTTTAGCTTCTTTTTACCAATGGCTCATTTAAAGTATCAACCCACCGAAAACGTAAATGTGCGTTTGGGATGGACCAACACGTACTCTTTGCCGTCTTATTTTGATCTGGCACCTTATCGAATCGTTGACAGAGGAGCCAATGAAGTTGAATTGGGCAACCCTGATCTCGATGCAACCCGTTCCATGAACTGGGACTTAATGCTGGAATACTACTTCTCCCAGGAAGGTGCGGTTTCAGCCGGAGTTTATTACAAAGATATCCAGGATTTCAGATATGTCCGGTTATTTATAAATGATTCCGGTGAATTTGAAGGATTTGAGACAGAACAGCCCGTGAGTGGTGATGATGCGGAAATACTGGGATTTGAAGTGAGTCTGCAGCAGCAGCTGTCTTTCTTACCCGGGTTTGCCAGTGGATTCGGATTTTTTGCAAACTATACTTACTCATGGTCGGAAGCCACTTTATTTGGGGAAACGGAAAATGAATTTCGCACAGGGCCTTTACCGGGCCAAAGTGAACAGGTTGGAAACATGGCTCTCTCATATCAATATGGTGGTTTTACGGGCCGTCTTTCTGCAAACTATAATGCTCCATTCATTACTTCAGTAAGGGAAAATGAAGAAAGTGACCGATATCACGATAAACACTTGCAATTTGACTTTTCTGCAACACAGCAAATCACGCCCCGAATTAGTGCCTACCTTGAACTGCTAAATATTACCAACGAACCACAGCGCTTTTATAATGGGGTAACCAGCCGGCCGGAGCAACAGGAATACTACTCCTGGTGGGCAAATGCAGGAGTTAAGCTTCAATTCTGATCCATCAACTCAGAAGCTCTTCTACCTGAACTAATAATTGAACCTGAACAAACAACGATCAAACAAATTAACCTGATGATGAAATTTCTAAACTCTGCGGCACCCGTATTTATTCTTACCCTGATTTTACTTTCTACCGGAACACAATCAGCAAATGGTCAGAATTTTAAAGATTCAAGCGGTAAACTCCTTCCGGTTTTAAAAGAAGCGTTCCATACCGACCGCGATGAAGGTGATAATGTGGACAGCCCCGCTATCTGGCACGGTTCCAATGGAGAGAACTGGTTGCTGGCAACAGCTAAAGAGGGAAATACCATTATTGCTTACGATGCGAATGACGGTTCACTCATCGAAAGATTTGGAGAAGGCGGCGAAGGAGAAGGTCAGTTCGAACGCCCCAATGGGATAGCCGTTATAGATGATCTTGTACTGGTGGTTGAACGAGACAACCAGCGGGTGCAGGTATTTACCCTTCCGGAATTTGAATCCATTGGCCATTTTGGCAACGGGCGTGGAGACGACGGACTAAAACTTCCATACGGCTTGGCAATTGATAAAATTGCGGAAAATACATATGAAGTTTTTGTTTCTGATAACTACAACCCATCGCTGATGGGGTATCCCCCCGAAGAAGAACTGGATCAGAGAATTCAACACTTTCGATTTACAGTTCATGACAACTCTCTGGAAAGTGAACATCTGAAAAGTTTTGGGGCAATATCCGGAGAGGGGGTTTTGCGTAAAGTGGAATCACTCTGGACCGACAGGGATAATAATCGTTTGCTGATTTCTGAAGAGGCGTACAGCGACAGAAGCATTAAGGAGTATGACCTGGAAGGTAATTACAAAGGAAAAGTTGTTACAGATAAATATATCGACAGCGAACCCGAAGGAATTGCTCTGTACAAATGCAGTGATGGTTCCGGCTACTGGATTTTTACCGATCAGCACGAAACGGATATCAATAAATTTCAGGTTTTTGATCGTGAAACGCTTAACTACATAGGTGGTTATAAAGGAGAAATTACACGCAACACCGATGGAATATGGCTGACCCAAAAATCGTTTGGAGATTTTGAACACGGCGCTTTCTACCCTGTACATGACGACGGCAGTGTTACGGCCATAAGCTGGACCGATATTGCAGATGCACTATCATTGAAAAACTCGTGTACGCAATAATCTTAAAACTACTTAGTAGAAAGTTCCAAATAGTTTGATCGCACCCTTGAATCTCATCAGAAGAGTGATTGGATTCTTTCAGAATTAAACCACAGCAGCTCGATAAACGAAATCGCAGTTACACGGGTCAATACCGCTATACTTAATACGGAAAGTGCATACCGAAGTGATTCAAAAAGCACTGCACGAAGAGTTGATTACGCCCTATTATCCAAATAATGATACCTACAACGTCTTGGGAACAATCCTGCCAGCTAAACAGCCAGCATTTTTATATGTACCAATAACACCGATGTTTATGTTGAGTTGACAGCCGTTGAACCAGGAGTAAAACCTTAAATCATTTTGCGCGTAACACAGAACACTCCGATTTAATGATAGCGGCCTCAGGGGTGTAGTTGCCAGCGTAGGCCTCTAAAGAATCCGCATAACATCACAAAGGACATTGCTTATAGTTTACTTCTTAGAAAACTTCATTTACAGGATCATTTGGTTTCCCGTTCTTAAACGGGCTCAACAATGAAATGACTCAACAGTCATGAATCAAAACCGTTCATTAAAAAATAATTTAAACAGGAAAACCTCATCAAAAGAGAAAGCAAAGCTCACGAAAGAAGATATTATTGATAAATTTCTCTGAGGATTTACGGCGTTTTTCTTTGCCGTTTTCTTGGGTGCTGTCGTTGCGGGAATGCTGAACGCAGCCCAAGGTTAGGTTGTACCGCTTGGGAGTCCGCTAATGATCGCAACTACTGCTACTATTTATAATCCCTGCTGCCAAATTCTAACCTTCTCGGATTTTTTCATTTAAGAATAAATACCTTTGAAAAAGTGAAAGCCTACATCTTATTATTATTATATACCATATTACATGTTGCTGAGGGCCGCATGAACCCTGCACCCTTCCACCATCACATCTCTAATCCACCAAAACAAGGATTGAAACAAGTAACAAATCGATCTTTAATTCAAGATTGATAGTTAACTTATGACCATAAACTGAATTCCTTTTGTGGAAATTTATAATAAATTAGATTCAGGCCCAAGTTGATAATGAAATAGAAATCGAGGAGATGGTAATTGAAAGAGTGCAGGCCAATTGACGATTAACGCAATAAATAATTTAAGTGTGCGGAAATGAAAACGGTCAAGAAATATCTAATCTGGCTCATAAAAATAGCAGGATTAACCATTCTATATATTCCCATCTGGATTTCCGGGACATTGTTTCTTCAAGGTGAGCTGCCTGATATACAACCGGAGCCTGGATTGGTAAGTGAAACGACAGGAATGTTGATTCTTGGCCTGGTCAATACGCTTCTCATTCTAAGCCTGATTGTTACGTCCAAATGGAGAGGATGGAAACTGACACTTTTCCTTGTGATTGCATATTACGGTACCTTCACATTTATTACTCAAATCGAAACCTGGTATTTTCTGACTGGAAAAACTATTTCTGCGGAGCTGATGTCTTCCCTTTTTCTGATGGGGCTAACTGTACCATTGCTATTCATACCGATTGCTATATTTATCCTTGGTTATTGGAAAAATGACGGAACCGGGGCTGTTTTTAAATTATTGTATATGCCAGTCAATCAATTCATAATCAGGCTGGCAGCTATTTCTATTATCTATGTAATCATTTATTGGATTGCCGGATATTACATTGCGTGGCAAAACCCGGAACTCAGAGCTTTCTATGGCAGTGAGGGAGAAATCACGCCTTTCTGGAAACACACATTTCAAACCTTTTCTTCTTCACCCGATCTTTTCATACTACAGCTGATTCGTGGAGTGCTTTTTACACTATTTGTTTATCCGGTTATACGTGGCTCCTCTGTAAATCCATGGATTACTTGCCTTATTACAGGATCTCTTGTAGCTATTCCTCATCTCGGGCATATCCTTGCTAATCCTTTGATTCCATCTGCTGAAGTCCGGTATAGCCATATGATTGAAACAACCTCGTCCACATTTCTTTTCGGATTGATAGTAGCATTGACTTTCCATCGAAACTTTACACCAGTATCCCGCAAATGCAAGAATTGAAGTAACTCATCTTGCGTTTACCATTTTCTTGTAGTTATTTCATGAAAGTTTAACTTTAACCTTATCTAATCAAAATGATGTTAAAACGGCTCTCATTTCTGCTGCCTTTTTTAGTAGTTTCCACTGGTTTTTTATCGGTACATTCTCAAACCGTTATAGAAAACTGGACCCCCGAATCGATGGTGAACCAGCCTGTTGTAGGTTCTGCGGCTATTTCGCCTGATGGATCGATGATAGCATACACCGTCCGTGAAACCAAAATGGAAGGTGAGGATTCTGAATTTCTCACCCACATCTGGGTCGCCTCGGCCGATGGCACCATGAATCGTCAGTTCACCCGGGGCGAACACTCTGTTTCGAATCCGCAATTCACTCCTGATGGACAGTATCTTTCGTTTACGTCCGGCAGAAACGGTGAGAATCAGGTCTACCGGATGCATCTCAATGGCGGTGAGGCCGAACAAATCACACATGCTGAAAACGGCGTTGGCAGCTACGCCTGGGCACCAGGTGGAAATCGAATCGCATTTACGATGAGAGACTCTCAAACTGAAGATGAAAAAAAAAGGGAGCGTGAAAAAAGGGATATTACAATCGTAGATACGAACTTTAAATATTCAAGAATTTATGTTCAGCAGGCGGATGAAGATAGTGCAAAAGCCATTTACGGCGAAGATATGCACACAGCGTCATTCGACTGGTCGCCCGACGGATCAACCATTGTTTTTGCTCATCAGCCAAGCCCGAAAATCGATGATCGTTATAAAATGGATATCTCAACGGTACCGGCAGACAGCGGAGCCGTGATCGCCCTGGTTAATTGGGAAGGTACCGACTCATCGCCCAGATTTACCCCGGATGGAAATTCAGTGGTTTTTACTTCTCACGGTGATGAGCTTGAAGCGATCGGGCTGCAGGACCTTTATGTGATCGAACTTTCAAACGGCGAGATTCGTGATCTGGCACACACCTACGACAGAAATGCAAGCATCACAGGTTTTGATAGTAACGGACATCTACTTGTTCAGGAGCCGAGAAGAACGGTATCGGCGCTTTACAGGGTGCCGCTCGATGGATCAGGCCCAACCTTGCTGACCCCTGAAGATGGAATTTATCGCGGCTTTTCGGTGAGTAAGGATGGCCGGCATGTTGCCTATACATATCAGAATTCAAACCAGCCCGCTGAAGCGTTTTTGAGTGATTTAAGCAGCTTTTCAAAGCAAAAAGTCTCCGGAATTCATGAAGTAACTGAATTCCCTGAGATGGGCAAAACGGAAGTGCTGAC
>Ga0081535_100970_pt1 | contig 12160 bp, 7 predicted proteins | sample HotLakmasection3_FD_71020 | JGI IMG/M metagenome (GOLD analysis project Ga0081535, IMG submission 71020) | Hypersaline microbial mat communities from Hot Lake, Washington, USA - Section #3 (SPADES assembly) (version 2) | ecosystem: Environmental > Aquatic > Non-marine Saline and Alkaline >... | reverse complement strand
CCAAAATTCGTCAGCAGATCAAGCCTTTGCCGAAGGCGCGTTTGTTCCCAACAGGCTGGAACGGCGAACTCACCTTCGAGCAGATCGCCGAGCAGGTCACACCGCGAATCGTCTGGAAGTTCAAACGCTATGGTGTCTACGGACAGGATATTCCCGACAGCCTGCAATCTGGGCTGATGAAGTTGTGGGAAGCACTCATCGCAACACCTGACATGCTGGCAGATAAAGACCTGGTGCATGTGATGTGGATCGTCATCGGTGGATCGAATTCCAACTGGCACATTCGCTATCATCGCCGCTACACGACATTCACTGATCTGTCTGGTGAAAGTGACTATGATGCCGACGAATACGGCATATCCGGGTTAAGTAATCCCAGCGAATGGTGGCGATCCTCAGAGCGTTGGGCGGTCTGGGCATCCAGAGTAGATTTCCGCCTGGACATCACCGAAGCCATTCACGCCATCGCCGAAGAGTACGCCGACGACATTAAGGGACTGGTCGCTCTCTATATCCTGACGACCAGTGTTGAATCGCACGCGGCGCTGGAGGCACACAATCTGGCGCATTCGATGGTATATGAGCGTATGACAGCCATCAAGCATCGTTTGCAACGCATCCTCAAGGAATACGAGCCGATCCAGCCACGCACCTGGCAGGAACGCCTTCAGTCAGGTGAGGTGGAGCCGTATCTCAAGGTAGTCGAACACTACCACGATAAGCCTCTGGCACTGTTCGCGCTCTACACGCTGACCACCGAAGCGCAGGTGCGGAAGTTCGCCCGCGACGAGAAAGAGCGCAAGATGATCACCTACTATCGAAAGAAATGCCTGAAACGCATCGAGGCTGCCTACGGACGGGCAGCCTCTTTTTGATTCCAGAGATTTCGGACTGGCTGGTGAGCGCACGTTCGCCAGCCGATTTGTTTTGCGAATCTATCCGGTGTCGTACCGTGAAAGGTTAAACTATAATAATTGTATTGCTCGCCGTAACAAGCCAGGAAAACAGATTCTAATGTCGAATGATTTGACTTTCTTCACAAACGAGCCGAATGCAAGCCTCTTAGATCGCTTCAAATCAACCCTAAAAGATGTGCAGTATTTTGATGTGCTGGTTGGCTATTTCCGAACCAGCGGATTTCATTTATTGCATGAAGCCTTGGATGATATTGAAAAGATTCGCATCCTTGTCGGTCTGAGTGTAGATCGCAGAGCATACGAAATTATTGAATCCGCATCAGGTCAGATGGAACTTCAATTTGAAGCCACGAAAGTGACAAAAGAGAAGTTTTCTGGAGATGTTGCTGCGGAGATGGAGGTTTCGCCAGATGAATATGTGACGGAACTGAGTGTTCGCAAGTTCATTGAACTCATCCAGCAAGGCAAGTTGGAAATCAAGGCACATCCAAGCCAGAAAATCCACGCAAAGGTCTATATCAGCCGTTTCCATGAAGATGACCGCGATTTTGGTCGCGTCATTACAGGCTCAAGTAACTTCAGCTATCCCGGGCTTGTTGGGCAATATGAATTCAACGTGGAACTGAAGAATCGCACTGATGTTGAATACGCTCTAGATAAATTCACTCTTCTATGGGAAGAGGCAATTGATATTTCTGAGGAATACATCGACACCATCAATAAACGCACATGGTTGAATGATGAGATTACACCTTACCAGATTTACCTCAAATTCCTCTATGAATACTTCAAAGAGGACATCAACCTTGACGAAGAATTTGATAGCTATCTGCCAGATGGCTTTTTGGAACTGAAATACCAGAAACAGGCAGTGATTTCTGCCAAGAAAATTTTAGATAGTTACAATGGTGTTTTCCTGTCGGATGTTGTCGGTCTAGGCAAGACCTATATCTCTGCCCTGCTTGCTCAACAATTACCCGGACGGAAGCTCATTATCTGCCCTCCTGTTTTGCAAGATTACTGGCGCGAGACCTTCTTCGAGTTCAATATCGGTGGAACAGTTGTTGAGTCGATGGGAAAACTCGATCATATTATTAGGTCAGGACACGAAAAATTTGATTATGTCTTTGTGGATGAGGCGCACCGTTTCCGAAATGAAGGCACACAGGGTTATGAGAAGCTCCATCAAATTTGCTGGGGTAAGAAAGTTATTCTTGTATCAGCCACACCACTAAACAACACAATTTCTGACATACACGCCCAGATCAAACTGTTTCAGGCTCCGAAGAAAAGCACGATACCGGGTGTCCCGAATCTGGATCGTTTCTTCAGTCGTTTGCAGGGGCAAATTGATAAAGAGGAAAAAGGTTCACTCGAATATTTTGAGACGGTCAAAGATGTTGCCAAAGAAGTGCGTGACAAAGTATTGAAATACATCATGGTACGGCGTACACGCAATGAAATTGTGAATTATTTTGGTGATGATGTTTCCAAACAGGGTTTATTTTTCCCACAACTTGCAGACCCACAGCGTATTATCTATGAATTCGATGATACAACCGACAGGGTATTCAACGAGACAATCGAAAGATTGAAGGAATTCAAGTATTCGCGTTATATGCCCCTGCTCTATATGAATCGCCAGCTTTCTGCCTTTGAACAGCAGTCACAGCGTAACGTGGGTGGCTTTATGAAAGGTATCCTCGTAAAGCGATTGGAGAGCAGCTTTTACGCCTTCAAGAATACGCTGAGACGATTCATTGAATCCTACGAAAAGTTCATTGAGATGTTTGATGATGGGACAATATATATCAGCAAGCAGGTCGATGTATACGATCTACTGGAGCGCGATAACGAAGATGAACTACTACGACTGGTTGAGGAGGATAAGGTCACAAAGTATCCATCCAGAGATTTTGCGTCATCTTTCCGTGACCATCTGCTATTTGATCTGGAACTTCTGCACGAGATACAAGACTTGTGGCAAGATATCACCGATGATCCTAAGCTCAATCAGTTCGTAGAAGAGTTACGCCACCATAGCTTGCTGAAGGGCAAAAAGGTCATTATCTTCACCGAATCAAGTGAGACTGCACAATACTTGTACCGTAATCTGGAATCAGAATTCCCCTCTAAAGCATTACAATTTTCCAGTGGCGGTGGATTGTACAATGGTGAATCTATCAGTAATTCTGTTGCCCGCAGTGTGATTCTAGAGAACTACGACCCGCGCCAGCGCAACAAGAAAAACGATATTCGTATCCTGATAACAACCGATGTCCTGGCAGAAGGTGTCAATCTGCACCGTTCCAACATCGTCATCAATTATGACCTGCCCTGGAATCCGACCCGTGTGCTTCAGCGTGTCGGGCGCGTAAATCGTGTTGGGACGGAGCATCAAAACGTCTATATTTTCAACTTCTTCCCGACTGCCCAATCAAGTCGTCACCTGAACCTTGAAGATAATGTCAAAACGAAGATACAAGCATTCCATGATATGCTCGGTGAAGATGCACGCTATCTGACTGATGAAGAAGCGGTGACTCAACATGAGCTGTTTGGAGATCGCCTATACAAACGCCTGAATACCAAAGAAACCTATGAGGGTGAAGTAGAAGAACGCTCCGAACTGGAATATTTGCAGGAAATCCGCGATATTCGAGATAAGAACCCTGAGTTATTTGAGAAAATTAAACGCCTGCCCAAGAAGGCACGTACCGGGCGCACTTTGGCACCGACCACAGCCCAGCTTGAAATGATCGCACAAGAGCAGGTGGTGACATTCTTCCGAAAAGGGATGCTCAAGAAGTTCTTTCTGGCGAGTGAACAAGGCACACTCGAACTCCCCTTCCTTGATGCGGTTGACCTGTTGAAGGTCGAGGATAAGAGTGAGCGAGAGAATAAGAAGGCGCGGATTGCCATACCACGACAGTTCTATGACCTGCTCCAGCAGAATAAAGAGGCTTTCGCCAGTGCCGTATCCATTGCGGATGACGACCTGAAACCCGCTAAAGGTGGCCGTTCCAATGAAGCAATTGTGATTAAATTGCTGAAACAGCTTGACCGTACCGAACGACTAACCGATGACGATGAGGTTTACCTGAAAGCTGTGCTGAACGCTTTCGAGAATGGGATTATCCCGGCGAAAACCAGCAAATCCATCAAAGATACGATTGAGAAGGAACGAACGCTGGATGCTGTTCGTATCCTCACAGTCTTGCGGACAACCGTACCGGATAATATCCTGTATGTACAAGCGGACACAAAACAGAGCAATCAACCGAACGAAGTCATCCTATCGGCATACTTACTGGCGCAGAACGTATAAATTTTGGGAGTAACTGAATGAACAAACAGCAGGCAACCGCGCTGATTCGTACCACTTTTGAAAACGCATTTGATGAAGATCAATATCTGCGTTTCCTGCGCGAGTTGTTTAATGGGCAAATTGATGAATCGGATGATCGCAAGTTCGATTACTACGGGCAGTACATCCCTGATTCGTTCAAAGACTCTGTGCGTCGCTACAAACGCCTGGGGACATACACCGACCCCGATGGAAACGAGATTGATCTGCTCATCGTCATTCTGAAGCGTGATGGCTCACTGGATCGGGCGCGGACGATGCAACGCAACTTTGCCGCTTATCACCTGAAACGCCGCGAGAAAGAAACAGCCATCATCGCCTATACCACCGAAGAACGGAGTGACTGGCGTTTTTCGATGGTTCGCCGTGAACCGGTTGTGGCTTTCAGCGAAAAAGGTAACCTGATTGCCAAAGATGAGCTGACACCTGTTCGTCGTTATTCCTTCCTTGTCGGGAAAAGCGAACGTAGTCACACCGCCCAACAACAGCTTTTTCCCATCCTGCTGGATGACAAGCACGACCCGACGCTGGATGGGCTGGAAGAAGCCTTCAACATTGAGACCGTTACGAAGGAATTCTTCGAGCGTTACAAAGCTCTTTTCCTGCAATTGAAAGAAGAACTTGATCGCCTGACCACTAAAGATCGTCGCGTACAGGCAGAGTTCGAGGCAAAAGAACTCGATACCGCTAATTTTGCCAAGAAGCTACTCGGTCAGATTGTGTTCCTGTACTTTCTGCAAAAGAAGGGCTGGCTTGGTGTAACAGTAGATGGCAAATGGGGTGAAGGCTCCAAGAGTTTTTTACCGGATCAATTCAGAAATCTTCGAGGTAGAGGCAACTTCTTCAACAATATCTTGCAACCACTATTTTACCGAGCATTAGCTATAGATCGGAGTGAAAGAGATAACATATACGAAATTACACCGGAATTGAAAGTTAAAATTCCCTTCCTGAACGGCGGTTTGTTCGAGCCGATGAACAACTATGACTGGCAGAATACAGCTATCTTGATTGACAACGAGGTATTTGAGGACATCTTTGAGACCTTCGACCTGTATAACTTCACCGTGCGCGAAGATGAGCCACTGGAAAAGGAAGTCGCCGTTGACCCTGAGATGCTCGGTAAGGTGTTCGAGAACCTGCTGGAAGTGACAGACCGTAAATCGAAAGGCGCGTTCTATACCCCGCGTGAAATCGTGCATTATATGTGCCAGGAAAGCCTGATTAACTATCTCTCTACCGCGATGGGCGATGTTATACCTCGTGAAGACTTGGCGATTTTCATCCGTGTGGGCGAACTGGCAGTGCAGAACGACACAGCAAAAGAAGCTGGCACAGTGTCCTACACCTACCAGATGCCAGAATCCATCCGTACCCACGCCAAAAAGCTGGACACGGCGCTGGCGAGCATCAAAATCTGCGACCCCGCCATTGGCTCTGGTGCGTTTCCTGTCGGTATGATGCAGGAGATCATCAAGGCACGAGAAGTATTAACCACTTATGTTGGTAATCATTGGCTACCTTTCGATGAGGAAGGTGAACGTAACCTTTATACTTTCAAGCGGCAGGCAATTCAGGAAAGCATCTATGGCGTAGATATTGACCCTGGTGCGATTGATATTGCCAAGCTGCGCCTGTGGCTCTCGCTGGTGGTGGATGAGGACGATTATCATAACATCAAGCCACTACCGAATCTCGATTATAAGATTGTCTGTGGTAATTCATTGTTAGCATATCTATATCAGAGGCAAGGCCTCGAAACCTTTGAGGCGCTTAAACAACAGTTTTTTGATGAGACAGATGTCGAGAAGAAGAATAATTTACGGAAACAAATAGAGTCAACGCTACACGAAATTTATGCCAACACCAAGAAATCCTTAGGATATCAGGTGGATGTTGACTTCCGCATCAACTTTAGCGAAGTATTCAGAAGTAAGGGCGGTTTCGATGTCATCATTGGGAACCCTCCATACTTGAGAATTCAAGGAATTCAAAAAGAAAACCCTGAACTAGCAAGCGCCTATAAGAATATCTTTGACTCTGCAACTGGTTCATTTGATCTTTATGTGCTGTTTGTTGAGAAGGGTTTGGAAATTTTGAACCCACAGGGGCAACTTAATTTTATAATGCCCGACAAATGGACAAATGCGGCCTTTGGTAAAGGACTACGTAAAGTTATCTCTGAAGGTAAAGCAGAAAAGAGAAGCTTAGAACATTCAAAACTAGTGGGTCAACACGCTTATAAACTTATCTCATTTGGAGCATATCAAATCTTCAATGCCTCGACTTATTCATCTCTACTCTGGTTAACGAAGCACCCCAATCCGCACTTAATGTATTTCGGTTTTGACCAAGATTTATCGACCTCATACGAACTGGCAAGTGCGTTGAATCGATTACAACAGGATAGTTTCTACCCTATTGAAGCTTCAGTTCTTTCAGAAGAAACATGGACACTCACAAATCGGTCAACCGGAACTATTTTAGCTCAAATGGAGTATCAAACCCGTCGATTATCAGAAGTATTTTCAAAGATATTTGTCGGTTTGCAAACCAGCAAAGACTCTGTGTACTTTCTGACTGATTGCAAAAGCAATGGCAACCTGGTAGAGGGTTATTCAAGAGAACTCAATAAACGAGTTTTAGTGGAACAAGGATTGATGAAACCTCTCCTCAAGGGAGATCAGGTACATCGTTATGTAGCTTTGCAGACCGCTAATTGTGTGCTTTTCCCATACCGCATTCAGCGCGATAACAGAGGGGAAAAAGCTGAGGTTATGTCACCATCATACATACAGAAGAGTTTTCCGCGAGGTTGGGCATATTTACTGGAATGTGAAGAGCCAATCAAATCACGCGAAAATGGGAGACTATCCAAAGATCAGGATTGGTACCGCTATATTTATCCGAAGAACGGTACACTTTTTGAAAAAGAGAAGTTAGTTTCGCCTGATATTTCACTGGGTGGGAATTTTGCTTACGATTCTCAAGGTCAATTTTACATGACCACCACTGTTTATGGTTACATCAAGAATGCCAGTGTTAGGGAGGATTACCGTTTTTGGCTGGCACTGATGAATTCCAAGCTGGTATGGTTTTATCTCCAGAACACGGGAACGGTACTGGCAAATGGTTACTTCCGGTATAAACCAGCTTATCTTGAAAACTTCCCTGTCCCTCAGAAAATTGGGCCAAAGCACGAGCAGATTTTTGTGACTTTAGCGGATTATATTAGCCACATCAAAGCACAGGTCGATACAAAGTCTTCGGCGCACGCTCGTGATGCAGTGATGGTCAGCTATTTTGAGCAGATCATTGATGCGCTGGTTTATGAACTGTATTTTCCTGATGAACTTCACAGTCATGATAGATATTTTATGCATCTTCTTGAGCGCGAGAACTTACCAGCCTTGAATCAGCCTCAAGAAAATCAAATACGCCAGCTTCGACAGATATTTGAACGACTTTTCGAGACGAACCATCCACTTCGACAGAATTTGTTTTTCCTTGACAATGTATCCATCATTCGCGCCATTGAGGGGAAAGAATGAGAATCAAGAAAATCGAAATCAGCAAATTTAAAGGCTTTTACGATACTTGCACAATTGACCTGAACAATGCGTGCAAGAATTTACTGGTCTACGGCGAAAATGGCACTGGTAAATCCTCGCTATTCCAGGCATTGATGCTATTTCTTGAATCTGATGCAAATAGCCTTACTTTTGGAGACTACAGAAATATATTCGCACCCGGTGCTGACGGTCACATCAGGCTTACAATGCGTGATGGCAGTAGCTCCGGGGATCACACCTACGAATGGTCGCCTGGTCTTCGTGAAACGGGCGAGTCGCTGATTTTGGATGCAAACAAAGCGAAGGGTTTTCTCGATTACAAGAGCCTTTTGGAAACTTATTTTCTTCATCACAAACAAGATACTGTGAACTTATTTGATTTGCTTATCAACAACCTGCTGGCAAATTCGGTCAATGACATCACGGGTGAAACTTTTCTTAAAGACTGGACTGATTTACAAGCTTTCAGGTCCAAAAAAGCGACTAAGGCTAATCAAGCATTATTCGAAACGAAGCGCGAGCAATTCAATCAAGGATTAACCGCTAAGTTAACCGATTTACAAACAGGGGCTTCAGAAATCCTGAAAGCTTTTGAATATGATTTGGAACTCTCCTTTAGGTTCAATGGGATAGGATATAACTATGCTGACCCCGTTTCAGAGAGGAAAATCACAGGGCAAGAGATAATCCTGCAAGTCAAGTTTCGGAAGCACTCTTTACGGCGGCATCATGTGTTTCTCAATGAAGCCAAGCTTTCAGCGATTGCTTTGGCGATTTACCTTGCCTCTGTGCTGTTGATCCCAACTCCACAGCTAAAGCTGCTCGTCCTTGATGATGTGCTGATAGGGCTGGATATGTCGAATAGGCTACCTATCCTAGGGGTTTTGGAAAACTTCTTTCGAGATCATCAAACGGTCATCACGACTTATGATCGACAGTGGTATGAAATGGTTCGGCTACGCACCCAAGATGCTGATTGGAAATATATTGAGTTTTATCGCGGACGCTTGGAAGATTTTGAGATGCCTATCCTCAAAGATGCCCAGAGCTACCTGGATAAAGCCCGTGAGCATTTAAATTCGAAAGATTATAAGGCTTGTGCTGTCTATATTCGCACTGCATTTGAAGAAACGTTGAAGAAACTGGCAGCGCGAAAGAAATTAAAGATCGCCTATACAGAAACTCCTGAAAAGTTAACCAGTCAGGACTTCTGGGATGTATGCAGTAGTCTGTTACAGCCTACAACTATTGCCCAGATTGAGACTTACCGAAAGTTCGTGATGAATCCACTCAGTCATTCTCAATTGGTCAACATTTACGAACAAGAATTGGATGATGCAATAACTGCTGTAGATAATTTGCGTACCGAAATTCAAGGTATCCGATAGAGGCAGCAGGTTGGTGTATAATGCAAGCAAACATCGAGTGAGGATAAAGCATGATGAATATGCTTGAAAAGGAAATCATCGAGAAGTTCCAGCAGTTAGAGTCTTCTGCCAGGCTGCGCGTTCTGGGTTTTCTGGAACAGTTAGAGCATGAGCGTCCACTGTCCGCGCTTGAATTGATGCGCCTCCCTGCTGAAGAACGTCAACGGCGGGTGCAGGCGGCAATTGCTTCAGCGGCAGATGAGGATTTCGAGACATTTGAAGCCTACAGTGAAGAAGCCATCAATGACTGAGGCTATACAGCGTGGCGACATCTGGACAATTCGTTTTGATCCAAGCGAAGGGGATGAAATTCAAAAAATCCGTCCAGCAGTGGTCATGACTGCGGCAGATGCAGGCAAAATACGCCTGCAAATTGTTGTTCCTATCACAGGATGGCAACCGCAGTTTAGCCGTTATTTCTGGATGGTACAACTTAAATCAGATGAGCAGAACGGCTTATCGAAAAACTCCGCCGCCGATGCGTTTCAGGTCAAATCCTTATCTATGAATCGCTTTCAGCGCAAACTGGGAATTGTCACCGAAGAACAGTTGAAAGAGATCAGTACGGCGATTGCGCTTTGCGTCGGCTACTCTGATGAGTGAAAACGCGCTGTTTTGGGAAGACAGGCTGAGATTTAGCAACAGTCCTAATAAGAATTATTGACCTGTTTCATTGCCCTACGAAAAACCAGACCCAAAGCACCGATTATCAAACTGACGAGCGCAAAAACCAATGCAATGTCTCCAACAGGATCAGAAGTGGCGACCTGTATAAAGAAGTTAAGGATTGTTTCGATGAGAGGCTTTCCAAGCCCCTCCCACATCATAGTAAATCCTTCCAGAATAGCCCCGGCTATAGCCTGATTATCAATTTCCAACATGATATTTTCACCTCGAAACAGAACATATATACTACCATTGTAGGCGAAATCACTCTATAGTATATCCCCCAATAACTGGGCATTGCCCTACGCTGAAATCTCTCTTTCAAACCCCGTAATTTTCCCAAGCCAAAACTGTAGAATTTCAACGGTCAGGCATCCTCACTTTGATATGCTGGTTGTGTCAGTTCAATCAACGGGAACACCCGATGCACAGCCAGCATTTGCACCCGTTTCCGCACCGCTTTAGCGTTCGTGTAATTTTGACGGGCAGTTTGTCAAAACTGACGCTCGAATTTGCCAATTTTACAGGGGTTACGGGAAGCGAGTTTGCTATGCTGAGTGTATCGAGTGAACCGGAGCATACGAGGATGCACTTGAAAACAGAACGCATACAAGAAAAACAACTGAATACCGGCACCAACGTGCTGGATGTCTCACGTACATTGCTCAGAATCGTTGCACATCTGCGTGAAACACAGTATAGTGAGGCTACGTCAACCGAATTGTCTGAACAGCAGGCCGAAGTGCGTAAACACAACGACCTGCCTGACCCCGCGAGTGGTCATAACACATCGCAGGGCTGAAGCGTATTGTACACGATGCGCTCTGCTACTGCTTATCGAACTCGCAGTGGTAGGGCGCTTTTAGTTTTTAGGAGGCTAATCATCACATGGTGCGCTACCAAAGACCTGTGAAAGACGAGGTTGACCCGTATAAGGCGGCTCCACTACCAGTGGATCGCCCCGCAGCGGTTTATTACCGCCAATCAACAGAAGCCCAGATCGGGAATATATCCACCACGCTTCAGACGGTTGATCTGATCGAACATCTGCTGAAGCTCGGCTGGATACGGGAGAATATCTACATGATTGATATGGACGCTGGTATCAGCGGCTCCAAGACAATCGAGGAACGTCCGGGAATGTCGATGCTCTATGACCTGATTGAGAACAACACAATCGGTCTGGTGGCCGCGCAGGATGTTGACCGTTTCTTCCGTGACCTGACCATGATCCAGACCAACATCTTCCTGGATGCCTGCAAACGCAAGAATGTGCAGGTCATGACACCCCACATGGTCTACGACTTCAACCACCCCAACATGGGTGCCTACTACATGAAATTGTTCAGAGATGACGCACAACGCGCCGCTGACTTCCTTGAATATCACATCAAGGGACGACTACGGAAGAGCCGTGAGTATCTCGTGGATCAAGGCAGGTGGGCAGGCAGAACGATCTCGTTGGGATTCATGGTGGATATGCGCCGTAAACTGGATGACGGCTCAGCCAACCCGAACTGGCGGCGCTTTATACCCTGTGAACCGATTGCTGACATCGTCCGCAAATACTACCAGATGTACGTCGATCATGGCTTCAATTTCACGCAAACGTATGAAGCCATCGAGCAACAGGGTCCCTTCATCCCTGAAAATCTGGACGAGTTTGCACCGGATGGTTTCAGGATAGCGAGTACCATTTGCAATCGGTCACGCATAACGGGACAATTGATGCCTTCCACATCAGGATTGCGGCATATCTTTGTCAACGCGGTTTACATCGGTCATTGGGTTCAACGACAGGCGATTATCAAGTGGTACAACCACGAACCGATTATTGACGAAGACATATTCATGCGTGTCTTCAATTCACTGTCGGATCTCACCCTCAGAGGCGAACGCAATGAGAAATACTTCGCACAGCGTACATTCGTGCGCCATGACTACGAACGACCTGACGAGATACCGCTATTCAGAGGCTATGTCGTGTCCGACCAGCCAGATGAACACAACCTCACACACTTGAGTACGGGCTGGCATCACGGCGGTCAATACTACAACTACATCCTGAAGGTCAACGGTGTCAGCTTATTGTCAGTTGTTGCCTACTTCATCGACCATCCTGTGAGTGAAATGCTCCGTGAGCGTTTGCTGGCAACTACCATTGATGATGAAGCATGGTCAGAAGCCATGCAGAGCAATGACAAAGATGGG
>Ga0081535_100968_pt1 | contig 12171 bp, 11 predicted proteins | sample HotLakmasection3_FD_71020 | JGI IMG/M metagenome (GOLD analysis project Ga0081535, IMG submission 71020) | Hypersaline microbial mat communities from Hot Lake, Washington, USA - Section #3 (SPADES assembly) (version 2) | ecosystem: Environmental > Aquatic > Non-marine Saline and Alkaline >... | reverse complement strand
AAGACGTTGTGTTACTCCAAGTCAGTGGATATGCTCAAGCACTCGATTCGACTCCTGATTCACTATCTCAAGTTTGGGGAGGTCCCCATCCCGGCTTGATTCATCCCCAAATTGAGCAACGCCTCGGTTTTGGTATCAATAACAAGGGCACTCTCACCGTTGCCCCTTTTCCTCTTCCTTGCAAATAGCCCCTGCAGCGATCGCCGTCTTTCAGATAGCGATCGCTGCTTTTTCGGAAGCGCTAGCGCGATGGTGCTGTAGCAACCTCGGCCTCGTCTCAAGTTTTCGTTTCAAGTTTCGCCGAGGTTGTCTCGCTACACATTTTTAACTCCACCACTTCACCAGGAGAAACCCATGTTTGCAACTCTTTCTAAGCCCTACGCGACCGCAGGGCAAATCATTGCAGAGACAGCGACTTCGACTTACGAAGCGCTGTCCTCCGAGCAGGCCCAGCGCGTTTACCGTGACACCTGGACTATCACCCGCGTTGTTGTCCAAATTACGGCTCTGGCGCTTTATGCAGCCGGACTCTATGCGATCATCGCTGGCCGCAAATTCCGCAACTACTACGAAGCGGAATGGGCCGCAGACGTTCAGCGCCTTCTCAGCTATCCTGACCGTTGCCTAACTGAATCAGCCTCCGAACCAGTCGTAGAAACGACCACTGATGCTGAAGAAACTCAAGCGATTCCTGCTGCTGTCCAACAAATTCTTGGTAGCAACGTGAAAACGACCAAGAAGCTGCGAGCGATCGCGACGCATTTCGACATCCGTTGGCGCAACGCCAGGGGCGAAGGAAGACACATGCTCAACACCGATATCAAAGCTGCGTTGAGCGATTGCCCCGAAATCTTGGCAGCTCTGTAGCAAGCAGGGCATGGGCTAACGCCCCGAAGACATAGGATGGAGTGCTGACGAGCGTTCCATAGGAAATCCTGGCGCAGAGGCCAGGACGGATGCAGCCCCCCAGTAGCCTGCATCCGTAATCAGCGGGGGACGCCTGGAGAGACAGGCATTATCTGCACTCACCGATTCTTGCGGAGTTTCGGAAAGTGCAGGCGACAGCTCAAGATGCCGCAACATCTTGGGGACTGCGTTTTCCATCGGTGCTAGAGCTTTCGCGAGGCTCTGGCATCAATGGCGCAACGTTGGGGGAGCTTTCGCGAGGCCCCTGACGCTGCACGGGCATGAGAGAGAGGCACGGCACAGCACTCCAGCAATGCTCGCAGGCATTGTAAACGCCCCTCCTCAGCCAATCTGAACCACTGAATTTTCCGAAAAGCTTTGCCCAGACCTTCAGAGGGATGTTTGCGACACCCTGAATGCTGAAGCAGTAAAGCAGCTTGGGAAGTAGGCGAATAGGACGTTTCCACGAATCGCATATCGTGGCGTCGGCACGGAGGCGAGATTCGTGCAAGGGCGCAGGCCACCTTGGAGTCAAACCCTGAAGTTGGCAACGGCATTGGCTCATCCAATGGACTCCGTTGTTCGGCGAATCCGCTCGACTGCTCTGGGCGGAAAAATTCAGTAGCTTGATGCGGCTACTGGGAAATCCCCTGCTCTGGCAGAGTGGGGGCAAGCAGCCATCAATAACGAACAACGGTGGGACCTGTACTCCTGCCATTATTTTTTTATCCGGTGGCTTTTGGCCGTCACGATCAACAGCAGGTAGTAGAGAAGCGCCAGGGGCAACTCCAATACAATCCAGCAAATCCAAGCCAGGTTCACGAACCCGTGCTGAAGCCCTCGCTCATTCTTCAGGCATGTCTTGTGGTTCAAATTCTGGGTCTTCATCATCAACTCCTTGGATGCCCAACCAGATTTCGATTCGCTCCAGGCGGGCCTCAATCATTCGACCCTGCAAGTTCACGGCTCTGGTGGCCTGCTGAAAGCCACTGCCGCGAAACACCACGTACATCATTCCGGCCACAAAGACTGAGCCCATTCCAAACCAGAACACACCAGCTTTCCAGTTAGTCAAATCAGTCAATATCGAAGTCTCGTTTTTTTGCTGACCGGGAGCGAAATGGCCTCGGTGCATCTGGTGTAAGGTCTGTTTCAATCCGTCCTGCATCTGCTGGTTGTTGGCCTTGACCTCCGCGATCGCTTCCAGGAGTTCCTGGATCTGCAACGGCTTCATCCCTTCTGTTGGCGAACCATTGCTCAAGCTGGGTAGTGCTTTCGACAAACTGAGCAAAGGCTGCTCGACCCTGCCCAATGTCATCTCGGACATCATTAAGTAGTTGTTGAATTTCGCCAAGTGTTCGGCGAGTTGCATGTAACTGTTGCTGACCTCTTGGGTCGCCTGGGTCTTGAGGTGGAGGAGCTGGGCCAACTCCTCCGTCACCGTCCGCCAGTGGCCCATGTCTTCCCGGTGGCTCCTCTCGCATTGGTTGACATACTCCGTGAGTTCTCGAATTTGTTGCTTAACGCTAATTTGCAGCCGATCAACGGTCTGCCCGACATCCCCAATCGCTTGAATGAGTGTGTCCTCTGGCGGTGTGGTTGTTCGGTGCGAGGTGCCCCGACCGGGAGCCTTCCGGTCGGCACTGTTCAGAGCATCGCCGCTCATGCTGCCTCCGTCGCACTGCCAGCAGGTTGCGGCTCAGCCTGGCGCTGCGGTAGCCCTAGATAGGAAGCTGCATAGTCTAACTCAGCTAGCCCTCGCCGCAGGAATGACTGAGTGATGAGCCGATGCCCAACCATCAACTTGGCAACATCAAAGAAATTGGTGCTGGGATGCATCTGCTGAAAGGTCAGCCGATCTAAAGCAGGCATGGCAATCTCAATGCCCTTCAGGGATTCAAACAGCTTATACGCTTCCGATTGCTCCCAAATCGCAAAGCTACTCTCATCTGAACTGCTGCCGTCTTCCCAAAACTGATTACGGACAGCTACATAGTCAGCGCGATCGCCGCAGAAAGCCATCACATCTTGAAAGGAGCGCACTGAGGGAGCACCAATATCCAAAACACAGACAAAGGTGAAGCGATACGGCATCTCCTTATCTTTACTCAAATCCAATAAATTAAAGTGTTCCATGCGATCTCGGGTCTGGTGACCGCTGGCCGCTGGCATATCAATCAGGGCCACATCAGGCTTCTTCTTCTCCAGCATTTCCAGCAGCTTGTGAGAACCTTCAATTTCCAGCAGGTTGCCCTGATAAACCTGATACTTTTGCTGGGTGTGGTAATTGGCCAGCTCTGGGTTTTCCGTATCTGAGTCGAACCCGATGACTTTGACTCCGGCCTCGACCAGAGCGTAGTAAACCAAACGGGCGAATAAAGTCTTACCTGTACCGCCCTTGCCAGGGACGAGCATAACGGCGCGTTTTTGTTGAGTTGAGTTAGCCATGAGTTGATTCCTCAAAGAGTTTTACAGTTTTCATATCCCGTCGTCGTTTTGGGATTTTTGACCTGCTTAAAACGGTCACGAAAACGATTAGGGTGCAATTCTTCAGTCGATGCTGCCTGCGAGGTTTCGGGAGTAACGGGTTCGCCAACCACAGGCACAACCTCTGACTCTGGTCTCGGTTCTGCCGCTGGTGATCGCGCTACAGGTTCCGGTGTCGGGGTGGTTGCTGGTGGTACGGCTGGGGCCGAAGGTTGTGCAGTCTGAGCCGAAGCCTTAACCGGAGCGGGAGCACTCGATTTTCGGGAGGTGGTGGAAGTGGAGGGCAATCGCGGTTTAGAAGGTACGGCGGTAGAGTCTGATCGCTTCTTTTTTCGAGTGAGTTGGTAGTAGTAGTAACGGACTGTATTTCCGGTGAGGCGAAGCTCTACCCCGAGCGACTCCTGCACGATGTCCCTAACAATCGTGGCAACCGTCTCCCAAGTCATTTTCTTTTTTTTGGCCTTGCGAATGGCTGGAAGACACTGCCTCACAGCCTCTACCGCTGAAATCTCCAGTTCAGCATCTTCGGGTAGGCTGTCAGCCCTCTTACTAAATAGTTTGCGTAAATCGACATCACTCATGGGCCAACCCCCGGCCTGCATAAATTGCTGACTACCAACCTGCTTCTGCACCTGACTGAATACCTGCTGAGATTCCTACCTTTCTGCCTCACACTTGATCTGTCAGTTGTCCTGAAAAAAGCTCTAACAGTGGATCTGAAAAAGCCTGAATCAACGCCTGCACCGAGACCTGATGCACTAGCTGCTAATTTTCCTGACAAGTATCTTCACCATTGCTATGCTTTAGAACCTGACAAGATGCCTCACTCAAAACCTGATTTTTCCTCTGATCGTTCACCTGCCTCGTTTCCTCACTCACTGCCTGAACAATGGCCTGACGATACATCTTCCTCTTGAACTACCTGATATCCTGGCATTCAACCTGCTCTCACTCCTGTCAGCACAGTTGCCATTTGGTCTGACAGATTTCCTCACTACGGAGCTGCTCACAAACCTGACGATGGACCTGCTGCTGAGCATGGCAATTCATCTGCCGACCGACCTAACGCGAAAACTGACAAATCATCTGTTCTTTCCCCTGGCCGCTATCCTCACCAGTAACCTGCCATCTGTTCTGACGTTTTCCCTGCTCAGCAATCTGATTGTTGTATTGCAAAATCTGCGATAGCAAGATGTGGCAGAGTGGCACCTTTTTAGATCGAAGCCGTAAACAATCCGGTTGCATTGAGTCCCTGAACAGAGGGTGGCTCTGCCATCAGTTGTTGAGCGATCACGGTAAGCTGAGCCGCAGGGTCACTCAATAACCTAAGGTGCTCTGTACGTTCCAGAATCTGACCAAGGTGGAGCGCGGGCAGCGGCGATTGCGTTCAAACGTTTGGGCAGTGCCGAGAGAACGAGACGGTTACCATCTAGATCGTCGGCGCAGCCAAGTAACTGCACAGCTAACCAAGCACGAGTGTCGAGGAGAACTTGTTGTGATGGGCTAAGCAGATTGCCAGCAACCTGGAACAGGATGTCTAGGTGCGATTGCGATGCCGGGTGCAGCGCACTGTTTTGCAAAGGCACACCTAATGCTTCAACTGGATGTGCTACTGAACTTTGAATAAGACAACGGATTGCTGAGGTCATACAAAATCTCCATCGAGAGGTTTCACCCAACCGAAGATCACGGTCTTTGCTAGCCAACTGCAACTGAGGCTTCTCCAGACGCACATAAAGGCGATCGCGGTTTGGTGTTGGTGGATTTACCCTACTAAGAAGATGTCTCTGAGTTGTTCCTGTGAAGCGTTTTTAATGAAGTTGAGTTGCAATTTTTGGCTACAAAGAGTGAATGGATTTAACGGTTTATAAAGTGAGCATTTAGGAGCAAAGATATACGCTACAAGGAAGATAACTGCAACTGAAGTATTTTCTTCTCTCTAGTCATCAACTAGCTAGACAGCGCATCCTTGAACTTTGCTAGCGCGATCGCCTGTAGGTAGATCGCGTTTTGCTGTTTCTACGACAAGGATGAATAGACATGGCTGACCAAAAACGAAGTGAGCGAGTCGTTATACGACTCACGCCAGATGAGAAGCAACTCTTGGATGCTCGAAGTGGCGGCAAGAGTAATCAATATGTACGAAACCTGGCTTTTCAAGAATTGAATGCAGGCGATCAAGTTTTCCGCCAGTTCTACGCACTCGGAATGACATTAAATGAGGCGCTAGCCGTTTTGATTGATGAGGTTGAGGGCCAGGTACCTGACAAATGTACTCATCAACTACGCACTTTGCGCGAGGCCGTAAAAGCCTTTCAGCGACAAGCCTATACGCAGCAAATGGATATTCCTGAAATCCTGCGGCAGCTCCATGATGCGGTAGGAGGAAATCGGTTAGCTCAACTGGAGAGACCCAAGAGGCCAGCTATTGATCTGGCGTCGCTAGAAGAATTCGCCCAACAATTTTGACCATGCGAGTCAAAGTGACTAAATCTAGCAGTGCCCCTGCACTCTGCGCCTACGTGCTAGACGTTGAGAAGCAACCGTCATTCCAGCGCCCGACCGCAGAGGCCATCTTGGCTTCTAACATGCTGGGGCAAACGGTAGAGCAACTAGCACGAGAACTGGAGTGGACTGCTGAGGTTCCCAGGCGTAAGCCCGTACAGAAAGTTGTGGCTCACTATTCAGTCAGCCTGACACCTGGAGAGCAGTTGACCCCAAAACAGATAGGGGCAGTATCGCGGCAGTTGCTCACAGAGATGGGCCATGAGCGCTGTTCCTATTTCGCCGTGCAGCACCATGACCAGGAACATAAACATGGGGTGCAACACTGGCATGTTGTTGCGGCCACGGTCAACACCGATAACGAATGGGTCAACGATAGTTTTAGTCAGTTACGAACCCGACAGGTGGAGCGATCGCTAGAGGACAGGTTTGGCTTAGTCGCCTGTCCTACGCGACCAATTACTGAGCAAAAAAACCTCACCACTGGGGAGGCGAGACGAAAAGAGCGCACGGGTGAAGTTTTGCCCAAAGAGAAACTCTGGGCAGTGATTGACGAAGCCGCAGCCGACAAGCCCACAATGGCGCTCATGGTCACACGACTGAAGGCCCAAGGGATTGGTGTGCAGTTCCGGCATGGGGGCGATCGCTACACCGGGATCAGCTTTGAACTCGATGGCTCTGCCTTTGCTGGAAGACGATTAGGACGTTCTTACTCCTTTGAGGGCCTTCAGAAATATCACTTAATTGACTACGACCCGGCCCAAGACAGCACCTTACAGCAAGTGACTAGTGCCAGTCCTGCTGAATGTCAGCAAAGGCTGGCCGACTACGACGAGTATCAGCGGACGTTGCGAGAGCTATATGAGCATTATGCCCAATCAGACATCAGCAAACTGGAGTCTGATTGCGATCGCGCTGTCGCGATAAGAGCGATCGCTGCAGGGCACTCACAACAGGAGGTCGTCGAAATTGTCCGGCAGGGTGATACCGCTCAAGAAGTGCGGCATGAGTTTGGGCAGCGCGAGGCGTTGAACTACTCTCAACGAATCATGCAGGCGCAGATGGAGCTTTGGCAGCAACAGGTTGAGCAATATCGGCAAGCTCAAGCCGAGACTCGGAAGCAACAAGAACGGCAACAGCGGCAGCGCGAGCGATTGCAGATGGAACAGTGACAATAATTTGGAGAGTCATCAATAGAAGACAACAGAATTGACTCTTACAAAATCAAAGCGTTTCGTCAATGGAGCAAAAAGGGCAGGGCTGTATCCCATCATTTTTGATCAACAGCGAGATGGCTTGTTCGATGAACGAGCTGCCCACGAATATTTTAGTGACTATTGCTGCTCACTCGAATCTTTTCGGTATTGAGCTGAAACTCAACTAACACACTGCTCTTCCTCTTTCCTGGTACCTCGCAAGCATTCAGCAAAAAACCTTTCTCTTTTAGTTCATCAACCGTTCGCCAGAAGATAGCGCTATTTCGAGATGTATTACTCCCAAACAGATCCAAGTTTTTAAACAAATGGCGTCTCGATATCGTTAGATACTGACCATCTTTCGGGGAATCCCACTTTAGTCGGCTAGCTAAATACATCAGCAGCTTTGTTCCATAATTGTGGCTGGCACTACCTCCAACCCTCTGCTGCATATCAATATTGCCAAAAAGCACATAATCACCACCAAGCGGTGTTGGCGTTTGAAAGAATTCCAAATTCACCACGTATTCATCCGCTGACCCATAGGTGTAGTCGGCTGCATTATCCGTATCAAAATCACGCTGCACATTATCGACTTTGAATTTCTGAATACGCAGAATGTTTTTGATAGTGACCTCAGCCACAACGCCATTACTGGTCTCAGTTTCTTCAGCGTAAACTAGCTCAGTTCTATGCAACGCCATTAAATCGCAATGTAGCTGAGATCTAATGTTTGCATGAAAGCCACCATCTTTAGTGCGACTGTAGCCCATGACTTCTAACAGATCATTCGAACGAAACTTCACGATAGGCCCTATCTCACAAACAGAGGCTGCTCTGTAAAGATAAAGAACTAGTTCCACCTGTCGCGGATTTAGAAATGTAAGCAACGTCGCCGTTAGTCGCCGAACCCGCATGTCCTCAATTTTTTCTAAGCCTTTAATGCCATTGCTCAGGTAGGCTTCTAAATCTATGTTGTCGTATTGCTTTTTAAGCTCCTGCCAGGCTTCTCTGGAGAGATTTTCCAAGGGGATACGGCGTGTGAGCCCAACCTCACTTATTTCTTCCGGATCTGCATCAACCCTCATTTCTAAGTAGTAGCCGCCTGCATCAGCGCGGAGAACCGGCAAGTTAACGTCAGGATTACGAAACGAAGCACCTGCACGAGGTAAGATTCGAATGAGTTGACTATCAACCGCGAATAAGTCGAGTTGTGCGCTTGAGTTGCCCATGACAAATACTTTCCACAGTTAGCACCTCTCATAATAAAGGTGTTCTTTCAGAAGGAAAACGGCCTATCAATTTAGCGTACGTTTTTTAGCTGGTTGCCTATCAATTTAGCGTATGTAATTGCCTGTCATTTTGGCGTATGCAAGAGACGACCGCCTATCAATTTAGCGTATGTAATTGCCTGTCATTTTGGCGTATGCAGGAGATGACCGCCTATCAATTTAGCGTATGTAATTGCCTATCATTTTGGCGTATGCAGGAGATGACTTGTACAGGTTACCCCCTTATAAAAAAGCTTTTAGCTGGTGCCTGTCAATTTAGCGTATGCAATTGCCTGTCAATTTAGCGTATGCAAGAGATGACTGCCTATCAATTTAGCGTATGTAATTGCCTATCATTTTGGCGTATGCAGGAGATGACTGCCTATCAATTTAGCGTATGTAATTGCCTATCATTTTGGCGTATGAGTTGCCTATCATTTCGGCGTATTAAGAATTTTAAGCGGTTGAATCCCTTGTATCCCAGTGCTAACCTCTATCTGTCGAAACGGATGAACTAACGCCTATGGTTCAAAAGCTATCTCTAATAATCGGGTTAGTTGGTACCTCGATTACTAAAGATAAATGTCTCACAAAAGTTCAAAAGCAAAGACCCTAGCTCACCGTCCAAAGTTCGCATAGAGCCTTTGCCTAATTACACGGCCCACAAGTGTGGGTAGTTTTCTCGTGCTTATTAATATTAGCAACTCTAGATCTAACTTACTAGAGCAGCTTTGGGTTGCTCGCAATAACAACTCAGGAGGTGTGTCATCGTAGCAGCGGACACTACCCCTTTTGCCTATGTAGAGGAGAAGGACCCCTTTCTTGCTCTATTTCCACATCGCTATGACTATATCTACGCACCTCATGCTGAGCTTAGCGATCGCCCTCAGTGGCAAACAGAGAGCAGACACCCCCTAAGCGATCGCCTCATTCAGCAAGGGGCTTACCTCTACGGTGTGCGCTTTGGTACAGAGACTCGATACTGTTTATTAGATATCGATGCTAAGAGTACCTATCATCCCACCCAAGACCCGTTAGCCATCCAGCGAATTGCGACAGCTTTAGAACCTCTAGGCCTAGTCAGCTATGTCGCTTGCACGTCTAGCTATTCGCAGGGGCTACACCTTTACTTTCCATTTGAGACGGCGCAAAATTCTTGGCAGCTCTCAGCAGTTGTAACAGTTCTGCTGGAGAATCAGGGCTTTAAGTGCCAATCCGGTCAGCTAGAAGTCTTTCCGAACCGCAAACTCTACGTCGTTGATGGCACGCCGAATCTGTTCAATGCCCATCGGTTGCCATTACAGATCGGGTCTTACTTGCTTGATGCTCACCTCCAGCCTATAAGCAGTAGCCGTGAACGCTTCGTTCAACGGTGGCAGTGGTGTCAGCAGCGCAACTTGGTCGATCCGGAGACGATTGAACAGCTACTCCAGCAACAGCGTCGCCGTCATCATCGAGTATCGCAACGGGCAGATAAGTTTCTCAATGATTTGAATGCAGAGATTGAAGTGGGGTGGACTGGAAAGGGACAAACCAATTATCTGTTGGGACGCATTACGATGCGAGCCTATGTGTTTCATCACGTTATGCATGGAGGATTGCCGTTAAGTGGTGATGCGTTGGTTGAAGTCATTGTCTCAACGGCACAATCTTTACCTGGCTATCGGGAGTGGTGTGGGCATCAGCATGAGATCTACCAGCGGGCGGTTGAATGGGCTAGATGTGTTGAAAACAGCCACTACTTTCCCTATGGAACTCAGAAGGGCAAGTACAAAGGGAAGAAAGATGTGACGATCGTTGAAACTACTTGGAACAAGCAGCGATCGCTCACTGCTCAAGACAAAATTCAAGCCGCAATGTTGGACTTATTTAAGGCCGATAAGCTGTCTGAAACCACCACTGCTCGATTCAAGCAACTATTGGAATATGGCATTGGCGGCAGTACGCTTTACAAATACAAGCATCTTTGGCATCCAGACCTGTGGAAACCCCCCCAGACCCCCCAGCTGATAAATGGGGCGGCAGCGGCGGTAACGGCTTCGCCAACCGCCGCTGCTCACCCTACAAGCTTATTACCTAGCGATGGTCGTAATCCTTTTCAGGACAAGAGTTTGGAGTATTCCGAGGAGGCGGTTGAGGGGTCGGAGGTTCGTAATGAGGACTCGCAAGGAAGTTGGCGACAGTTGTTTTTGGACCTCATAGCGCGGCGAACGCAGCAAAAGCAGCAGGCGCGATCGCAAACAGCGGCTTTCTGGCAGTCAAAGGCGAGTCAAGATAGCCAAAATCATCGCGAAAAGATGCTGGAGTATCTGCGATCGGGGGATCCAATTCTCATCCGGGAGGGTTTACAGTGGGCATCACGCTCTGGGCTAGCTTTGGAAGCATTGCCAGCAGGGATCCAATTAGACCCTGCGACTGTGGATAGCGGGTTAGATACCTGTCGAGAGAACATACCAGACAAGATTGGCGTGAGTAATGCTTTGGCTGGCTATGATGGCTACTTTGAGACGCTTGTGAGGTAATTAAACCGGGAAGATAGAGATGCCAAAATCGAATTTGATGCCTGATGAAGGCAGTTATATTGCTTTTCTTGATGATCTTAAAACTCGCATTCGCTCAGCGCAGGTCAAAGCCGCGCTGGCAGTCAATCGCGAACTGATCCTTTTGTACTGGCAAATTGGGCAAGAAATACTATCCCGCCAGCAAGCTGAAGGTTGGGGCAGCAAAGTGATTCAGCGATTAGCGCAGGATCTCAAGCGGGAGTTTCCCGATATCAAAGGATTTTCCCGCACCAACCTCCTCTACATGCGGGCCTTTGCTGAAGCTTGGCCGGACGAGCAAAATGTCCACCAGCTTGGTGGACAAATTCCGTGGCGACACAACTGCGTCATTTTGGACAAAGTCAAAGACGCTCAAGAGCGGCAATGGTACATTCAGCAGACCATTGAGCATGGGTGGAGCCGCAGCATCTTGACCGCGCAAATCGAAAGCGGTCTTTATCAGCGAGAAGGGGGAGCAGTTACCAATTTTGAATATACGCTGCCACCACCGCAGTCAGAACTTGCCCACCAGATCGTCAAAGACCCCTATAACTTCGATTTTTTAACCATTGCGAAAGACGCCGAAACGAAAGACCTGAAGCGGGCTTTGGTGGCTCACATGCGGGATTTTCTGTTGGAGCTGGGCGTGGGGTTTTCCTTTGTCCGGCAGAACTATCGCATCGATATCGGGGGGGAAGAATTTCAGATCGATATGCTGTTTTATCATCTGAGGCTCCGATGTTTCATCGTGATTCAATTGGAAATGGGTAGCTTCCGGCCAGAGCAGTCGGGAGTGATGAACTTCTACTTGTCAGCTATGGATGATCAAGAAAGACAGCCAGACGATCAACCAACAATCGGCATTATTCTGTGTAAGACAAAAGACAGAACTATTGCAGAATACTCTCTGAGAAACCTCAATAATCCGATAGCTGTCGCCGAGCATCGCTTTTCCCAGGTATTACCGAGTGCAGAGCAATTGGAGTCCGAGTTAGACACTGCGACCCGGTTGCTGGGTGAAGATAATGGGCGTTGCATAATGAGGGTATGAATTAGGGGTAATCTGCCATGCAATGTCCCGAGTGTGGAGCGACTCATATCCGTAAGAACGGCAAGAAAAAAGGTAAGCAAAATCACATCTGCGTCGAATGCGGTCGACAGTTTATCGATCACTATGATCCGCCCAGAGGCTACTCCGATGACGTCAAGCGCGAATGCCTCAGCATGTACGTCAATCAGTCTGGTTTTCGATCCATTGAGCGGGTC
>Ga0081535_100965_pt1 | contig 12195 bp, 21 predicted proteins | sample HotLakmasection3_FD_71020 | JGI IMG/M metagenome (GOLD analysis project Ga0081535, IMG submission 71020) | Hypersaline microbial mat communities from Hot Lake, Washington, USA - Section #3 (SPADES assembly) (version 2) | ecosystem: Environmental > Aquatic > Non-marine Saline and Alkaline >... | reverse complement strand
CATGGACCACGCCACCCACCCGCTGGGCGGCGGCGAGGGCCGGTCGAAGGGCGGCCGGGAGCCGGTCTCGGCCTCGGGCACCAAGTCGAAGGGCGGCCGCACGCGGTCGCGGGGCAAGTGGACCGACGCCCGCATCCTGCGTCGGCGCAAGAGCAAGCGGTACGGACAGCTGAAGCTCTGACCGCGACCGCCGCCCCCGCCGGCGGCATCGCGGGCGAGCCGAGAGGAATCGCTCATGTCACGCAGCCTGAAGAAGGGTCCGTTCGTCGACGAGAAGCTCTACCGCAAGGTGGAGAGGCTCGACGAGGCCGGGCAGCGCACGCCCATCAAGACCTGGGCCCGCGCGTGCACGATCGTCCCCGAGTTCGTCGGCCACACCTTCATGGTCCACAACGGCCGCGCCTTCGTCGAGGTCTTCGTGACCGAGGACATGGTCGGCCACAAGCTCGGCGAGTTCAGCCCGACCCGGCTGTTCCGCGGCCACACGAACAAGAAGGAAGGCATCAAGTCCGGCCGCTGACGCGGACCCGGGCGGGGAACCTGCCATGAGCTACCGAGCCACCCACCGATTCGCCCGAATCGCCCCGCGCAAGGCGCGGCTGGTCGCGGACATGATCCGCGGCATGCCCGTGGACGAGGCGATGGTCGCCCTCGAGTTCTGCAAGAAGCGGGCCGCCTGGTACTACAAGGCCGTCCTCAAGTCCGCGATCGCCAACGCGGAGGAGCAGGACGCCGACCTCTCCCGCCTCGTGGTGTCCGGGTCCCGCGTGGACGAGGGCCCGACCATCAAGCGGTTCCAGCCCAAGGACCGTGGTCGGGCGCACCCGATCATGAAGCGCACCAGCCACCTCCACGTCGTCCTGGACGAGATGGACTGATCCATGGGACAGAAGACCCACCCGTTCGGCTTCCGCGTCGGCGTCACCGAGGGACACAAGTCCCGCTGGTACGCGCCGAAGGCCCTCTACCGCGAGCTCCTCGTCGAGGACTACCGCATCCGGCAGTACGTGGACAAGCGGCTCAACCGCACGCCCCCCTTCGCCGCGGTGTCGGACATCCTCATCGAGCGCACCCGCGAGGAGCTGACGGTCATCGTGAAGACCGCCCGCCCCGGCCTGGTGATCGGCCCGAAGGGCGCGGAGATCGACAAGCTGACCGAGGCCCTGCAGGCCCTCACCGGCCGCAAGGTCTCGATCAAGATCATCGAGATCCGCAATCCCGACACCAACGCCGTCCTCATCGCCGAGGCCATCGCCGAGCAGATGAAGAAGCGGGCCAACTTCCGTCGGTTGCTCAAGCAGCGGTGCGAGGCCGCGATGCAGAACGGAGCCAAGGGCGTGCGGATCCAGGTCTCCGGCCGCCTCGGCGGGGCGGAGATGAGCCGGACCTTCGACACCCGTCTGGGCTCGATCCCGCTTTCCACCCTGCAGGCCAACGTCGACTACGCCTGCGTCCCGAGCCACACCACCTACGGCACCATCGGCGTCAAGGTGTGGGTCTACAAGGGCATGTACGGCACGGTCGAGGAGGAGCAGGTCGACTCCCGCGCCGCCGGCGCCCGGGGTCGGGCCCGCGGTCGTCGCTGATCGACGCCGCGTTCGAGTGATTCACCCCGGCGGGACGTCGTCCCGCCGATTCGTCAGGAGTCCGTCCGATGCCTCGGATGCCCAAGCGAATCAAGTTCCGCAAGCAGATGCGGGGCACCCTGAAGGGCAACGCCACGCGCGGCAACTACGTCGCGTACGGCGACTACGGCCTGCAGGCCCTCGAGTCGCACTGGCTGACCGCCCGCCAGATCGAGGCCGGCCGCATCGCGTGCCAGCACTTCCTCCGGCGTCAGGGCAAGATCTACATCCGCGTCTTCCCGGACAAGCCGGTGTCGAAGAAGCCGCTCGAGACCCGCATGGGCAAGGGCAAGGCGGACACCGACTACTGGGCCGCGCGGATCAAGCCCGGCACGATGCTCTACGAGCTCTCGGGCGTCGAGGAGAGCATGGCCAAGGAGGCCATGGCCCGCATCGCCCAGAAGATGCCCGTCAAGTGCCGGTTCGTCGGCCGCCGGATGACCGTCTGACCCGGGCCGCCCGGAACGAAGGACCACGCCATGACCCCCAGCGAAGTCAGGAAGCTCGACGACGAGGAGATCGAGATCGAGGTGCGCCGCCTCCGGCGCTCCCTGTTCGACCTCCGGTCGCAGGCGGTGACCGAGAAGATCACGGACACCAGCCGCTTCGGGAAGATCAAGAAGGACATCGCCCGGCTCCTCACCGAGAAGTCGCGGCGGGCCAACCAGCAGAAGCAGGCGGGCTGACCGCCCCCGGCCCCGCCCGGACGTGACCGGGCGGGCGGGCCGAACCCGCGAGAGGACGACGCACGTGTCGCACATCGAGCTGACCGTTCCCGAGAAGTCGCCCCGCCGCATCGGCGTGGTGGAGTCGGACGCCCGCGACAAGACGCGGAAGGTGGCGATCCGCTACCTCGTCCGGCACAAGAAGTACGGCAAGTTCATCCGTCGGAAGACCATCCTCCACGTCCACGACGAGGAGAACGCTTCGAAGGTGGGCGACCGCGTGGAGATCGCCGAGTGCCGGCCGATCTCGAAGACCAAGAGCTGGGTGCTGCTCCGGGTCGTGGACCAGGCGTGAACCCCGGGCCGGGCGGCGACGCCCGCCGCCCGTCGGGAAGAGGTGTGCGATGATTCAGAAGGAAAGCAGGCTCGAGGTCGCCGACAACAGCGGCGCGAAGATCGTCCAGGTGATCGGCGTGCTCGGCGGCTCCACCGCCCGCGGCAAGTTCACCCGGCGGACCGCCGGCGTGGGCGACCGGGTCGTCTGCTCGATCAAGAAGGCGCTCCCCAACGCGGACGTGAAGGCGGGCGACAAGGTCAAGGCGGTGGTGGTGCGGACCAAGTACCCGACCCGTCGGCCCGACGGCTCCTACGTCCGCTTCGACTCCAACGCGGTGGTGCTCGTCAACGACGACGGGAATCCCCGCGGCACCCGGATCTTCGGTGCCGTCGCCCGCGAGCTGCGGGAGAAGCAGTACATGAAGATCGTGTCCCTGGCCTCGGAGGTCGTCTGAGATGCCCCGCCACGTCCGCAAGGGTGACACCGTCATCGTGACCGCCGGCAACGACAAGGGCGTGATCGGCGAGGTGCTCGAGGTTCGTCCTTCCGAGGACCGGGTCATCGTGAAGGGCGTCAACGTCCGCACGAGGAACCTTCGTCCGTCCCAGCAGAACCCCCGGGGCGGCCAGGTCCGGCGCGAGATGCCCATCCACGTCAGCAACGTCAGCCCGGTCGTGGACGGCAAGCCGAGCCGCGTCCGGTTCCAGATCAAGGACGACGGCAGCAAGATCCGGGTCGCGGCGCGCGACGGGTCCGAGCTGGGCGTCGTCCGCGGCCCGCGGAGGAAGTGACCATGGTCGCGACCACGTCGACCAAGCCCCGCCTGCAGGTGAAGTACGAGGACGAAGTCCGGCCGAAGGTGCTGGAGGAGTTCTCGCTGCGGAACGTGCACCAGGCGCCCCGCCTCGAGAAGATCGTCGTCAACACCGGCGTCGGTCGCTTCCTCGAGAACCAGAAGCTCAAGCAGGAGATCGCGGACACGGTGGAGCACACCCTGTCGCGGATCTCCGGCCAGCGGCCGATCCTGGTCCGGGCGCGACGCTCGGTGGCCAACTTCAAGGTGCGCGAGGGCGCCCCGTCGGCCTACATGGTCACAATGCGGCGGGTGCGGATGTGGCACTTCCTCGACCGCCTGATGAACCTGGCCATCCCGCGCATCAAGGACTTCCGCGGCGTGAAGGACAGCTCCTTCGACCGCGGCGGCACCTACTCGCTCGGCCTGACCGAGCAGGCGGTGTGGCCCGAGATCAACATGGCCGACTTCAGCTTCACCCACGGCATGCACGTCAACATCGTGTTCCGGAACTCGAGCCCGGCGATGAGCCGGTTCGTCCTGGACGAGCTGGGCATGCCGTTCGTCAAGAAGGAAGGCCGGTGACCGACGCCCGGGCCCGAGCCCGCGGCACGCCACCGGGCGTCCGAACCCCCGATTCGACCACCCGCCCGTCCGACGACGGGACCATCAGCGAGATTCGACCATGGCCAGCAAGCGCGTCTTCGCCCGCATGCAGAGGGAGCCGAAGTACAGCAGCCGCCGCGAGAACCGGTGCAGGATCACCGGGCGCGGCCGGAGCGTGTACCGCAAGTTCGGCGTGAGCCGGATCGTGCTCCGCGAGCTCGCGCTCAAGGGGATGGTGCCCGGGATGCGGAAGGCCAGCTGGTGAGGCGGCCCGCCGCCCGCCGGACCGTCCGGTCCGGCCCCGGCGGCGGAGCCCCTCGAGCGAGGAGCGATCGATGTCGCAGCAGGATCTCACCGCCGACATGCTCACCCGGATCCGCAATGCGGTCCGGAACCGGGCGGACTCGGTGAAGTGCCTCAACAACAAGCTCAACCGCGGCGTGGCCAAGGTCCTCGAGGAAGAGGGCTACATCACCGGCTACGACGTGATCGACGACGGTCGCCAGGGCGTCCTGATCGTCCGCCTCAAGTACGGGGAGCGGGGCGAGCAGGTCATCAACGGCATCCGTCGAGTGTCGAAGCCGGGCTGCCGCGTCTACCGCAAGGCCGACGACCTGCCCAAGCCCCTGCACGGGCTCGGCATCGCGGTCGTGAGCACCAGCCACGGGGTGATGAGCGACCGTCAGGCCCGGACGAAGGGCGTCGGCGGCGAGGTGGTGGCCGAGGTCACCTGACGACGAGGGGCCGGACGGCCCCGCAGCGGGCCCGCCGCGGACGGCGGGCTCCGGACCCGAGCCCGCGGACTCCACGGACGCCGCGGACGGAGAGGACGACGCCATGTCGCGCATCGGAAAGAAGGCGGTCGAGGTCCCGGCCGCGGTCAAGATCAGCCTGGATCCGAAGACCCGGACCATCACCGCGGAGGGGCCGAAGGGGAAGCTCGAGTTCTCCTGGCGTCCCGAGGTCGAGGTGAGCTGGGACGAGTCGGAGAAGCGGATCGCCTGCTCGCCTCGCGCAGGGCTGGAGAACGACCGCCGGGCCCGCGCCCTGTGGGGCACGACCCGGGCGCGGATCCAGAACCTGATCGTCGGCGTCGCCGACGGCTTCTCGAAGCGGCTCGAGGTGATCGGCGTCGGCTGGAACGCCAAGGCCAAGGGCAAGCAGATCGAGCTGAACGTCGGCTACTGCCATCCGATCGTCCTGGAGCCTCCGGCGGGCGTCGAGTACGCGATCGAGGGCAACGCCATCACCGTGAGCGGCGCGGACAAGCAGGCGGTGGGGCAGTTCGCGGCGGTCATCCGCGGGTGGCGGCCGCCGGAGCCCTACAAGGGCAAGGGCATCCGCTACTCGGGCGAGTACGTCATTCGCAAGCAGGGCAAGGTCTTCGGCAAGTGAGCCGGGCCCGGCGCCAGGAAGGATCACCGCGATGAACGTGAACAAGATTCGGAAGATGCGGCGGCTCCGTCGCAAGCGGGGCCTGCGCAAGCGGATCGGCGGCGTCCCGGAGCGTCCGCGGCTCACCGTGTTCCGCAGCTCGCGGCACATCTACGCCCAGATCATCGACGATCTGTCGGGCCGCACCCTCGTCTCCGCCTCGACCAACGAGAAGGCGGATCGGGCCGCCCATGGCGGCAACATCGCGGCCGCCTCCGAGGTCGGCAGGCGGCTCGCCGAGCGGGCGAAGGCCGCCGGCGTCGAGCGGATCGTGTTCGACCGCAACGGCTACGTCTTCCACGGCCGCGTCAAGGCGCTGGCCGACGGCGCCCGCGAGGGCGGACTGCAGTTCTGAGCCGGGCCCCGCGGGGCCCTGGGCCGCCTCCCCGACGGGAGGGGCCGAACCCAGGATCGAGAGGCTTCCATGGCCGAGTTTCTTGACGATGCACACGGGATCGAGTCGGTCACCGTCGGCGTCTACCGCACCGCCGCCACCGTGAAGGGTGGCCGTCGGTTCAGCTTCTCCGCCCTCGTGGTGGTGGGCGACCGGAACGGCCGCGTCGGCTACGGCTACGGCAAGGCGAACCAGGTGCCGATGGCGATCGAGAAGGCCCAGAAGGAGGCGAAGCGTCGCATGCGGACCTTCGCCCTCGTGGGCGCGACGATCCCTCACGAGGTGACGGGAACCTACGGCTCGTGCCGGGTGCGCATCATGCCGGCCGCTCCGGGTACCGGTGTCATCGCGGGGGCCGCGGCGCGGGCCCCGCTCGAGATGGTCGGCATCCAGGACTGCCTCACGAAGAGCTACGGGTCGAACAACTCGAAGAACCTCGTGAAGGCGGTCGTCGACGGGCTGTCGAAGCTCCGCACCCGCCAGAAGGTCGCCCAGCTGCGGGGCGTCGAGATCGGCGAGACCGACGTCGAGGAGGCGGTCCGCCGCGGGCAGCACGCCCAGGTCTCGGCCGACGTCGAGGCCGAGCCCCAGCCGGCGGGCGCGGAGGCCTGAGACGGTCGATCCCCGGATCGCGGCCTCGGCCGCGGGCATCCGGACCCGCCGTCCCTCCGGGGACGGCCTGCATCTGGCGAGGGGCGGCACGCCGCCCCGCACGGCCCGGCGGAACGGGCCGAAGGAGTCACCGAGCGATGATGATCCACGAGATCACCGAGAAGGTCGGCCGCTACAAGGCCCGCAAGCGGGTCGGCCGGGGCCGCGCGAGCGGCGTGGGCAAGACCAGCGGCCGCGGCCACAAGGGCGCCGGACAGCGGTCCGGCAACTCTCGGCGGGCCTACTTCGAGGGCGGGCAGATGACCTTCGTCCGCCGCATCCCGAAGCGCGGCTTCTCGAACCACCGCTTCCGGGTCGAGTACGCCATCGTCAACGTCAAGGCCCTCGAGCTGCGGTTCGAGGACGGTGCGACGGTCGATCCCGAAGCGCTCGTGAGCGCCCGCCTCATCCGCGGCACCGACAAGCCGGTGAAGATACTCGGCGAGGGCGAGCTCTCGAAGAAGCTCTCGGTCACGGCCGCGAAGTTCTCGGGCTCCGCCCGGGAGAAGATCGAGAAGGCCGGCGGGAGCTGCATCGAGGTGGCGCCCGCGAAGTGGACCCGCGATGGTGCTGCCGGCGGCGCGAAGGCCGCGAGCCCCGCCGAGGCCGCTCCGGCCGACGGGGCCTCCGAGGAGGCCTGATCCCGAGGGCGGGGGCCCGGCGCCCGACGCCCGGTCTCGCAAGGACCATCCATGCTCCAGGCGTTCCTGAACATCTTCCGCGTCCCCGATCTGCGCAACCGCGTGCTGTTCACGCTGGGCGTGCTGATCGTGTACCGGATCGGCTTCTGGATCCCGCTGGCCGGCGTCGACCAGCAGGCCCTCGTGGACGCGGCCGAGCGGGCGGCGCAGGACACCACCGGGTTCGGCCGGCTGCTGAGCTACGCGGCGATCTTCTCCGGCGGCTCGTTCAGCCAGTCGACGATCTTCGGCCTCGGCATCATGCCGTACATCACCGCGGCCATCATCTTCCAGCTGCTGCAGACCGCGGTCCCGCGCCTGCAGGAGCTGAAGAAGGAGGGGGCCAGCGGTCAGCAGAAGATCACCGAGTGGACGCGCTACGCGACCGTCGGGATGTGCATCATCCAGTCGATCATGTGGCTTCAGTTCATGCGGTCGCAGGCCATCGTGCAGCCCGAGGTCACCGCCGACGGCATCAGCAACATGATGTTCATGCTCGCGGGCATCACCGGCCTGACGGCCGGCAGCATGTTCCTGATGTGGCTCGGCGAGCAGATCGACAAGTACGGCATCGGCAACGGCGTGTCGCTGATCCTGACCGCCGGCATCATCGCCCAGATGCCGGGCGCGGTCATGTGGGTGATCGACAACGCGGCTCTCAGCACCCGTGACGCCGCCCGGGACGTGATCGGCCCCGGCGAGATCCTGTTCCTGATCGGGGCGTTCGTCTTCGTGGTCGCGGGGGCGATCCTCATCACGGTGGCCCAGAGACGGATCCCCATCCAGCAGGCGCGGCACACGAAGGGCCGGAAGGTGTACGGCGGCGGCCGGCACTACCTCCCGCTCCGCGTGAACCACGCGGGCGTGATGCCGATCATCTTCGCCAGCTCGCTGCTGATCTTCCCGTCGGCCTTCTTCGGCTACCTCTCGACGGTGGCCACGGCGGAGGGATCCACCGCCCCCGAGTGGTGGAGGGGCCTCGCCACGGCACTCTCGGCCAACTTCCAGATGGGCGAGTACCCGTACATCATCGTCGAGATCATCCTGATCTACTTCTTCAGCTACTTCTGGACGACGGTGGTCTTCAGCCCGGAGGACATGGCCCGTCAGCTGCGGGACAACGGCTCGTTCATCCCCGGCCTGCGGCCCGGTCCGAGGACGGCGGAGTACCTCGAGACGGTGGTCGAGCGGATCACCTACGCCGGGGCGGGCTTCCTGTCCGTGATCGCGATCATCCCCTCCATCGTCACCAACCAGCTCGGCATCCCGTTCTTCGTCTCGAGCTTCCTCGGGGGGACGGGCCTCCTCATCGTGGTGAGCGTGGGACTCGACCTGATCCAACGGATCGAGGCGAACCTCATGATGCGGAACTACGCCGGGTTCCTCGACTCCGACGGCTCCGGCAAGGGGCCGAGGATCCGGAGCGGGCGACGCTGACGGACGCCGCCCGGCGTGGGACCTCCGCGGTCGCGGATGGTCGGGGCGTCGGCCGGCCGGAACGGGGGTTGACGGGGGAGGACGACCGGCTAGACTGGTCGATTCGATTCTCGGGGACTGGTCGGGTGGTCCGACCGTCCCGTCCGGACGCGGCCTCGCGGCCCGTTCGAGCCGCCCTCCGTCGGGGCGGCCCACGACCCGAGCCGTCCGGAGTGGACGGTCGGGAGGAACCCGGACGACGGACACGGGTCGAGACGCGACCGGATGGCCAAGGAAGACAAGATCACGCTCGAGGCCGAGGTCACCGAGGCCCTCCCGGACGCTCGCTTCAAGGTGAAGCTCGAGAACGGCCAGGAGATCCTCGCGTACGTCAGCGGCAAGATGCGGAAGTTCTTCATCCGCATCCTCCCGGGCGACAAGGTCACCGTCGAGCTCAGCCCGTACGACATGACGAAGGGGCGCATCACCTACCGGCACTGAGCCGGAGCGACACGCCCGAGCCCCCGCGTCGGCCGCCGGCCGCCGGGATCCCCCCAGTCACTCTTGACCCCGCCGGCCGCGGGAGAGGACAGCCCCATGAAGGTCCGCAGCAGCATCAAGCGCCGCACCAAGGACTGCCAGATCGTGATCCGCCGCGGCAAGCGGTACGTGATCAACAAGAGGAACCCGCGCCTCAAGCAGCGCCAGGGTTGAGCGAGGAGCACGCCCGATGCCCCGTATCGCCGGTGTCGACATCCCCGAGAAGAAGAAGATCCGCTACTCGCTGCGGTACATCCACGGGATCGGTCCGAAGTTCGCGGACGACATCCTCGCGGAGACCGGCATCGACCCGGACAAGAAGGCGGGCGAGCTGACCGACCAGGAGGTCGGCGCGATCGCCCAGATCCTCGACCAGTCCTACATCGTCGAGGGTGCCCTGCGGCGCCAGGTCCAGCAGAGCATCCAGCGGCTCCGTGACATCCGGTCCTACCGCGGCGACCGGCACCGCAAGGGTCTGCCGGTCCGCGGCCAGCGCACGCGATGCAACGCCCGGACCCGCAAGGGCCGCAAGAAGACGGTGGCCGGCAAGAAGGGCGTCAAGGGCTGACGCCCGCCCGGGATCGGCGGCGTCGTCCGGTCCCGTCATCGTCCAGCGCCGTCGCCCCCGGGCGGCGGCAGGTCGCCCGCTGGCCTCGCCTCGGCGAGGTCGGCGGGCGTTCGTCCCCCCGGCGGGACCCCGGCTGCGGCCGGATCCCGCAGGTATCGCGAGGCACCTGCCCCTCGCTCCCGTGATCGGGGGCCAGGGGAGAAGGCGCCGCAGGAAGCGAGGCGCGGCCCCGGCCGCGAACCACCCATGGCCAAGCGCACCAAGGTCCGCAAGAACGTCGTCAAGGGCATCGCCCACGTGAAGGCGACCTTCAACAACACGATCATCACGATCACCGACATGAACGGGGAGACCCTGGCCTGGGACTCGGCCGGCACGGTCGGGTTCAAGGGCGCCCGCAAGGCGACGCCGTTCGCCGCGACCCGCGCGGCCGAGAAGGTCGCGGGCAAGGTCAAGCGGCTCGGGATGCGTGAGGTCGAGGTCCACGTGAAGGGGCCCGGCTCCGGCCGCGAGTCCGCGGTGACCGGCCTCGAGAACGCCGGCATGAACGTCAGCGCCCTCGAGGACCACACCCCGATCCCGCACAACGGCTGCCGTCCCCGCAAGAAGCGCCGCGTCTGACCGCCGGCGCCGCCGGCGCGGCCCGCCGACCCGCTCCCCGCGCGGTCGACGACGAGCCCGCCGCGGCCCATCGGTCGACGCTCCGTGTCCGTTCGCGTCGCGGGACAGAAGGACGGCGTGGCCCCGGCGGCGGCCACCCCGATCCGTGCTCCCGCGGCCGTCTCGTCCGAGACCCGCCGCCACCCCTGGAGCCTTCGTCATGCACGTTCGCTGGCGCGGCCTCGAGCTCCCGGCCCGCGTGGTCGTGGAGGAGCAGTCCAAGTCCGACACGTTCGGACGCTTCATCGTCGAGCCGTTCGAGCGCGGCTTCGGCACCACCATCGGCAACAGCCTCCGCCGCATCCTCCTCTCGAGCGTCGAGGGCGCCGCGGTGGTCAAGACCCGCATCCAGGGCGTCGAGCACGAGTTCTCGACGCTCCCCGGCGTGCTCGAGGACGTCACCGACATCATCCTCAACATGAAGGGCCTGGTCGTCCGGCTCGAGGGCGACGAGCCCCGCACGATGCGGCTCGCCGCCACCGGCCCGGGCGAGGTGACGGCCGACCTCATCGAGGCGGACACCAACGTCCAGATCATCAACCCGGAGCACGTGATCTGCACGCTCACCGACGAGGTGGACTTCGAGTGCGAGATGACGGTGGCCAAGGGCCGCGGCTACCAGCCTGCGAGCGAGCAGTTCGCCAAGCGGGACGAGCAGGTGATCGGCGAGATCCCGATCGACGCCGTCTTCAGCCCGGTGCAGCGCGTCCGCTACCGGGTCGAGAACACCCGGATCGGTCAGAAGACGAACTACGACAAGCTCATCCTCGACATCTGGACCGACAAGACCTCGAGCCCCGAGCTGGTGCTGGTCGAGGCGGCCAAGATCCTGCGCAAGCACCTCAACCCGTTCGTCCAGTACTTCGAGGTCGGCGGCGACTACGTCACCCCCGAGGCGGTGGCGGCGGCGGAGGTCGACGAGGATCTCAACCGCAAGCTCAACATGCAGATCGGCGACCTGGACATGTCGGTCCGGGCGACGAACTGCCTCGAGTCGGCCAACATCCGCACCGTGGCCGACCTGATCCAGAAGTCCGAGACGGACCTGCTCGCCGTCCGCAGCTTCGGCAAGACGTCGCTCCGCGAGGTCAAGCGGAAGCTCGAGGACATGAACCTGAACCTCGGCTACCCGATCCCCGAGGCCTACAAGCCCGAGGCCGCCGAGGCCTGAGCCCGAACCACCCTCCGGCGCCGGGGAGACCCGTCGCCGGGGCTTGAACCGAGGAGTCACGTCATGCGTCACCGGATCCACGGCCGTCAGCTCGGTCGCGACAGCGAGCACCGCCGCGCGATGCTCCGCAATCTCGCCGCCGGCCTGTTCGAGCACGGGCAGATCGAGACCACGATGCCCAAGGCGAAGGCGGTCCAGTCCTTCGTGGAGAAGCTCATCACCACCGCGAAGAAGGGCGGCCTGCACGCCCGTCGCCGGCTGGAGTCGGAGCTCACCGACCGCCGCATCCACGCCTGGGTGGCCGACCCCAACGTTCCCGACAGCCGGAAGGACAATCCCTGGTTCGACCTGCCGGACGAGGACGACATCACCTTCAACCGCTACGGCGAGCTGCGGAAGGCCCCGCGGCTGGTGCAGCACGTGCTCACCGTCGTGGCCCCGCTGTTCGAGGATCGTGACGGCGGCTACACCCGCATCGTCAAGACCGGCCGGCACCGGCTCGGCGACGGCACCGACCTGGTGCTGCTGCAGCTCGTCGGGGCCGAGGACGGTCCGGAGATCGGCGGACAGAAGAGCGGTCGCCGCGCCCAGGCCGACCGCCGGACCGAGTTCCTCGCCAGGCTCCGCCAGGGCGCGGGCGGCGGAGCGACCACCG
>Ga0081535_100959_pt1 | contig 12410 bp, 9 predicted proteins | sample HotLakmasection3_FD_71020 | JGI IMG/M metagenome (GOLD analysis project Ga0081535, IMG submission 71020) | Hypersaline microbial mat communities from Hot Lake, Washington, USA - Section #3 (SPADES assembly) (version 2) | ecosystem: Environmental > Aquatic > Non-marine Saline and Alkaline >... | reverse complement strand
GGGCGCGCGATCGCCCCCGGGGCCGGGGGACTCGAGCGCGCCGGGGCGCTGACGCACGTGACGAGCCATCGCCTCGTGCGCCTGGTCGTGTACGTCGCGACGGCCGCGCAGGCGACGGGGCCGCGGCGATGGGCGACGCGCGAGGAGATCGCGAGCCTCGCCATGGCGTCGCCGCACCGACGCGTCCTTCGCCGGTGGATATGCTCTGCGAGCCCGGCTTCCGCGATGGGTTGACTCGCCGGGCCGTCTTGAGCGTTGCGCCGATTGGATGTCCCGTGAGCACACGCGATGAGAACCAGCGCGGCGCCAAGAAGCCCCGCCGCGATCAGCGCTCCGAACGCCAGAGCGAACGCGAGCAGGAGGACCGCAGCTTTACCTCCGTCATCGTCAAGCGCACCGACGAGGCGATGCGTCACCCCGACGACGTGCTCGACCTCGCGATCCGCGAGGGCGAGGCGCAGGCGAAGCGACGCGTCGCGTCCCTCGTCCTCTCGGCCGTGGGCGCGGGCGCGATCCTGGCCTTCACGGCGCTCGCGGTCGGCGTGATGTCCCAGATCACCGGCGCCGGCGAGGCGTCGCCGCTCATGGAGCGACTGTCCACCGCGCTGGTCTACCCGCTCGGCTTCGTGCTGTGCCTGATGAGCAGGACGCAGCTCTTCACCGAGCACACCGCGCTCGCGGTCTACCCGGTGCTCGACCGGAAGTGCGGCGTCAGCGCCATGCTGCGCGTCTGGGGGCTCGTGCTCGCGGGCAACCTGGCGGGGTGCGTGCTCGGGGCGGTCCTGCTCTACGGCGCCTCGGGCGTCGTGCAGGCCTCCGACGGCTTCGCCGCGGTGGCCGAGCACACGCTCGGGTTCGGGACGGTCGACACGCTCCTGAGCGCCGTGCTCGCCGGGTGGCTCATGGCGCTCGGCGGCTGGCTCCTGCTCGCGACGCCCCCGGACTTCAGTCAGATCGTCGTCATCTACATGGCGACGTTCCTGATCGGCCTCGGCGGCCTTCACCACTCGATCGCGGGCGCCTCGGAGCTCCTGACCGCCCGGTTCACGGGCGCGGACGTCCCGCTCGCCCGGGCGGCCGCGACGATCGGGCTCGCCGTCATCGGGAATCTCGCGGGGGGCGCCCTCTTCGTCGCCGTCCTCAACTACGGGCACGTCCGGCAGACCCAGAGCGACTGACCCGCTCGCCGGCGACCGTCCGGGCCCGGCGCCGGGGTTTCGGGCCCGGGCCCCGCAAACTCGGCGGCAGCCGCTTTGGCTCCGGCCCGAGCGACGCTACAATCCCTTCCCGCCTGCGCCCGATGTTCGGGCGGGGCGGCGAACCGTCAGACGCCCCACTGGGGTCCGGCTCCCCGGCCGGTCAGGCGCTCGCGAGCGGCGAGCGGCAACGGGAACTCGGGCGCCGGCGCGCGACGCTGGCCTCGGGGGAAGGATTTTCCAGCACATGGTTGACGAACAGCTGATCGCTTCGCTCGGCATCGCCGACGAGGACGCCGTCTCTTTGCTCAAGGAGGCCTACGGCGAGGACGTGGCCGAGGGAAACATGGACGCGCTCTTCCGCGACCAGATCGAGGACTTCGAGCCGGGCTCGATCCTCGACGGACGCGTGATCGGTTCGGCCGGCGACGATTTCGTGATCGACGTCGGCCTCAAGAGCGAGGGCCTCGTTCCCAAGAATGAGTTCGACGACCTCTCGGCCGTCAAGCCGGGCGACGTGTTCAAGGTCCTGCTGGTCGCCCTCGAGGGCGACGACGGCGTGATCCAGCTCTCCAAGCGCAAGGCCGACCGCATCCTCAACTGGCAGCGCCTCCTCGAGTCCACCAAGGTGGGCGACACCGTCGAGGGCGCCGTCACCCGCAAGATCAAGGGCGGCCTGCTCGTCGACATCGGCGTCCCGGCGTTCCTGCCCGCCTCGCAGGTCGACGTCCGCCGCCCGGGCGACGTGAGCGACTTCATCGGCCGCAAGATCCGCGCCGAGGTCCTCAAGATCGACGAGGAGCGGCGCAACATCGTCATCTCCCGCCGCTCGCTCATCGAGGTCGAGCGCGACCGCGCCAAGAAGAAGCTCCTCGAGAACGTCTCCGAGGGCGACATCGTCCGCGGCCGCGTCAAGAACCTCGCGGACTTCGGCGCCTTCATCGATCTCGGCGGCATCGACGGCCTCCTGCACATCACCGACATGTCCTGGGGACGCGTCAACCATCCCTCCGAGATGCTCTCGATCGATCAGGAGATCGAGGTCAAGATCCTCAACATCGACCACGAGAAGGAAAAGATCGCCCTGGGCCTCAAGCAGAAGGAGGCCAGCCCCTGGGAGGAGATCGAGGGTCGCTACCCCGTCAACTCCCGCATCAAGGGCGAGGTGGTCAACATCGTCTCCTACGGCGCCTTCGTGAAGCTCGAGGACGGCATCGAGGGCCTCGTCCACATCTCCGAGATGAGCTGGACGCGCCGCATCAACCATCCCTCCGAGGTGGTCAACGTGGGCGACCAGGTCGAGGTCGTCGTCCTCGACATCGACAAGGACAAGCAGGAGATCAGCCTCGGCATGAAGCAGGTCGAGGTGAACCCCTGGGAGCTCGTCAGCGAGAAGTACCCGGCGGGCACCGTCGTCGAGGGCGAGGTCCGCAACCTCGCCAACTACGGCGCGTTCGTCGAGATCGAGCCCGGGATCGACGGCCTCCTCCACGTCTCGGACCTCTCCTGGACCAAGAAGGTCGCGCACCCCAACGAGCTGCTCGCCAAGGGCGACCGGGTGCGGTGCGTCGTCCTCGAGGTCGATCAGGAGAAGCAGCGCATCAGCCTGGGCCTCAAGCAGCTCGAGCAGGACCCCTGGCTCGACGCCATCCCCTCGGCCTACAAGCCGGGCATGGTCGTCCGCGGCAAGGTCACGAAGATCACCAACTTCGGCGTCTTCGTCGAGCTCGAGGAGGACCTCGAGGGCCTGCTGCACATCTCCGAGCTCGCCGACCACAAGGTCGAGAGCCCGCAGGAGGTCGTCGAGCCGGGTCAGGAGATCGACGTGAAGATCCTCCGCGTCGACATCGACGACCGGAAGATCGGCCTCTCCCGCAAGCGCGCCCAGTGGGGCGACTCCACGGGCGCCGAGGGCGACTACGAGACCGGCGGCGGCTACGACACGCCCCCGCCCGCTCGCGGCGGCATGGACGAGCACGGTTCGATGGGCACGGACAAGATTCAGTTCTGAGCCCGCGGCCCGATTCCTCGGGCCGGCCCGAACCACAGTCAATCCCGCCCGTCCGGTGTGTCCGGGCGGGCGGTTTTCATTCCCATCCGGTGAGGAAACCTCCCGGCGTCGCTAGCACATGATCACGAACGACAGGCCGGAGAAGATCAGGATGCGAAGTCGGTTGTCCGTAAGCTTCCAGAGCTCGGGCTTGGCGGAGGCGATGATGGCGGTCATGAAGACGATCTCCCTGCTCTTTGGTTGTCCGCCCCACGGGATGCAACGCGGGCGCCCCGCGCGTCGAGCGCGGCGCCAAACCGCCCTCGCGGGCCGCCAGGGTCGATCGGACTCGGTTCTCGGACGCGGCGAGAGTTCGGGCTCTGCCGGGACGTGGCGTTCACGCCACGCGCTCTGGTGGTTCGTCGCGACGGCGGCGCTCGCGGCGCCCGCCGCGGCGCTGCCCGAGCCCGTGGCGGCGATCGAGGCGTTCTCGGACGCCCGCGCCGCTCTTGACCGCCTCGAGGTCCCGGCGGAACTCGCCGACCCCGCGGGCGCCACCGGCGCCGCGATCACCATCCGCTCGGGCGGACGCATCGTCGCCCGCGGCGTCGGCGTCGAATCCGAGCGAGGGCGCCTCCGCGGCGCCCTCGCCGAGGCCCTGGGCGCGTTTCGCGAGACGCGCCTCGTCCCGCGCGACGCCGCCCGCGACGACGCCCTGGCCGCCCTCGCCGAACGCTCGACGCTCGAGCTTGAGCTGGCCGGCGAGCTGGTCCCGATCGAGGGCGACGCCTTCGTCCACGCGGCCCTGACCTTCTCGCCCGGTCTTCACGGCGCCGCGGCGAAGGCCGGCTCGCGCGTGAGCATGGTCTTCCCGGACCAGATGCTCGCGACGAACACGCCCGCGCCGCAGGCGCTCGCCGCCGCGTGCGCGACGCTCGGGTTCCAGGGGCGCGAGCTCGGCGAGCTGCGCCGCGAGGAGGGCGTCCGCGTCTACCGCTTCGAGACGCTGAGCCTCGCGCAGCTCGAGCCCGGCTCGGCGCCCGTCTTCCTCCACCGCGGTGGACGGGTGCGCCCGATCACGAGCGTCGTCGGGAGCGAGCTGACGAGCTTCGGTCACGAGCTGGCCCGGTCGCTCGAGGCTCGGGTCTGGCCCGGGCCGGAGCCGATGGGCCTGCTCGGCGCCTATGACCCCCTGCTCGACCGGTTCGACCCGCTCGTCGCGGCGCCCGAGGAGCAGGCCCTGTGCGCCCTGGCGCTGGCGACGTGGTCTGCCGCGGCCGGCCGCGAGCCGGCCGCGCGCGCGGCGGCGGACATCCTCACCGATCTGCACGCGCGGATCGAGAGCGGCGAGCTCGCGCTCGAGCCGGTCGTCGCGGGTCTCGCGGCGCTCGCGCTCGAGGAGCTGCCGGGAGCGGACGAGTCGCTCGACGCGCTGCGGCGGGCGTGCGCGGGCGAACTGGCGGGGGCGGGGGCGACCGAGACGCTCTCCGGCCGCGCGATCGTCGCGGCGGCGCGGGCGCGGCTCAAGGTGGGCGACGCGGCGGGCCTCACGCGGGAGGTGCTCTCGGAGGCCGGGCGGGACCGGCTCGTCTCGGCGGCGCCGTGGATCGTGTGGGCGGCCAAGGGCGCGAGCGAGGGCGGCGCGCCGCTCGGCGCGGTCGCGCTCCGCGAGGCGCGAGAGCTCGTGTGGGAGCATCAGTTCACCCGCGCCGACGCGGGCGCGGAGAACGCGGACCTCGTCGGCGGGATCGTCTTTACGAGCGGCCAGCAGCCGCTCCCCTCGGCGCAGAGCGCCCGCGCGGCGGCGCTCGCGGCCGCGATGCTGGGGGATCCGGCGCTGACGCCCGAGACCGAGCGCGCTCGCGAGCTGGCGCGACTGCTCCCCACCCTCCGCTTCCTCCGCCAGCTCGCGGTCGAGGAGACGGAGGCGCGGCTGTTCCCGACCGCGGAGCGGGCTCGCGGCGCCGTGCGGCTCGCCGTCTGGGACCAGCGCCAGCCTCCCGAGGCCACGGCGATGACGCTCCTGGCGGTCGCCGAGACGGTGCGGGCGACGAAGTAGCGGCTTCTCCGCCCCCGCTTCCGCCGGCGGCGTGAGCGGAAGATGGGCGCCCGCTTCCTGGCCCCGGCCCTTTCGCCTTCGGAGAGCGAGGGGAGGAACTGCGGCCGGTTCGGCCCCGTAGAGTTCAGCGGAAGGGGATCCTCATGCGCCTCCTGCTCTCGGCGTTCCTGCTCATGGTCGTTTCCGCCGGCGCGACGGCGCAGTCGCGCACGGGGCTTGACCCCCGCACCGAGGCGATGGCGCGGCTGCTCCAGCCCGTGACGGCCGAGATCGAGGACGCGACGCTCGAGGACGTCGTGACGTTCATCGAGCAGGCGACGGGCGCGGCGATCGATCCGTACTGGATCGAGGACAGCCGGGCGGGGATCGGGCTCGACCGCGAGGCGTTCGTCTCGATCTCGTGGAACGATCGGCCGGCGCTCGACCTGCTCGAGCGCGTGCTCGAGAGGGCGTCGGACGAGTTCGACGCGGCGACGTGGCAGATGACCGAGGGCGGGATCGTCGAGATCGGGCCGCGGAGCGCGCTGAACCGGCGGGCGTTCGTGAGGGTCTACGACGTGCGCGACATGCTGCTCGTGATCCCCGACTTCACCGACGTTCCGGCGCTCGAGCTCGGGCAGATCGTGCAGGGCCAGGGCGGGAGCGAGCAGGACGTCGATCTGGAGCCGGGCGAGGCCGAGGACGAGGAGGCGCGGATGGCGCGGCTCATCGAGATCATCCAGACCTCGGTCGAGTTCGAGCAGTGGCGCGACAACGGCGGGGACGCGGCGGAGATCACGCCCTACGGCGGCTCGCTCCTGGTGCGAGCGCCGGCGTACATCCACCGGCAGCTCGGCGGCGCGGCGTGGTGGCCGACCGAGGAGCAGGTGCGGCGGTTTGCGCGGCGGTAGGAGATGATCGGCCGGGGAGCCCTCGCCCCAGCCCTCCCCCGGAGGGAGCGGCGGCTGCGAGCGGACGGCCGACGGAGCGCTACGAGATCACGGGCAGCGACACCGCTCGGCGGAGGTCCTCGCGCGGGCGGGCGATCAGGTCGTAGCCGTCGCTCGCGACGACCGTGCAGCGGACGAGCTCGCCGGGGCTGAGCGGCTTGCGCGAGCGGACGGCCGTCACCGAATCGATGCCCGGCGCCTGGAAGTAGGCGCGGCCCGTGGCCTCGTAAAGCCCGTCCTCGCCCGGCGCTTCGGCGGCGCTCTCGTCGACGAGCACGTCAAAGATCGCGCCCGTGTTCTCGGGGTCGGCGGGATCGAACTGCTCGGCGAGGTACGCCGCCTGCTCGAAGGCGATCGTCTGCTGGAGCGACATGATCTCGTGATGACGGCGGGCCTTCGTCTCGTCGTCGACGCGCAGCTCGGGGTCCTGCGCCATGCGGCCGGCGGGCGTGCCGGGCTCGGGCGAGTACTCGAAGACGCCGAGCATGTCGAAGCCGATCTCCTCGATGAACGCGAGGAGCTCCTCGTGGTCCGCCTCGGTCTCGCCCGGGAAGCCGGTGATGAAGGTGGTCCGGATGGCCATGCCCGGGATGCGCTCGCGGAGCTTGTGGAGCAGCTCGGTCTGCTCCTCGCGAGTCACGTTGCGGCGCATGCGGCTGAGCATGTGATTGGAGGCGTGCTGGAGCGGGATGTCGATGTAAGGGACGACGTGCTCGAGCTCGCCGATCGCGTCGATCATCTCGTCTGAGAAGGTCGTGGGGTAGGCGTACATGAGGCGGGCCCAGCCGGCGCCGGCCTCGCGGGCGATCGTGTCGCTCACCTCGCGGAGCAGCTTCGGGAGGCCCTCGCCCGAGGCGAGCCCGCGGCCCACGTCGTCGCCGTAGCTGGTGGTGTCCTGCCCGATCAGGTTGAGCTCGAAGGCGCCGTCGGCGAGGAGCTCGCGCGCCTCGGCGACGATGCGGTCGAGCGGCTTGCTGCGCATCTTGCCGCGGATGGAGGGGATCGTGCAGAACGCGCAGTTCTGGTTGCAGCCCTCGGAGACGCGGAGGTAGGCGTAGTGACGGGGCGTGATGCGGAGCCGCGCGTCGTCGCGCTCAAAGTAGCCGAGGCCCTTGCCGTCCTTGCCGTTGACCGTGAGCCCGACGGTGTCGACGCCCCGGTCCCTGGCGGCCGAGAGGGCGGACGCGGTGATCCAGTAGGGCGCGGCCTGCTGGTCCGCGAGGGCGGCGCGGTCGGGGCGCGCGCCGGTCACGGCGCTGACGATGCGGTCGCGGTCGAACACGCCGATCATGGCGTCGACGCCCGGCGCCCAGTCGAGGATCTTGGCGCGGTGGCGCTGGACGAGGCAGCCCGCGACGACGACGCGCTTGATCCGCCCGGCCTTCTTCTTCTCGAGCGCCTCGTGGATGACCGAGAGGGACTCGATCTTCGAGTCCTCGAGGAAGCCGCAGGTGTTGACGACGACGGCGTCGGCCTCGCCGGCGTCCGCGGAGACGACCCGGAGCCCGCTCTCGGCGAGCAGCCCGAGCATCTTCTCGGAGTCGACGGTGTTCTTGGGGCATCCGAGGGAGATGAGCGAGACGCTGCGAACGCCCTGATCGAGTTGTGCGCTGGCCGTGGTCATGGGGGTCGCGAAGTGTACCCGCGCCGCCCGGGGGCGAGCGGAGGGCTAGGCGGGCTGCTGGTAGAGGTTGTTCTGGCGGATGTAGGCCCGGACGGGGGCGGTGAGCAGGCGGTCGAGCTCGGGGGCGCCCGGGCGGCCCGCGAGGAGCTCGCGGACGCGCGTGGAGCTGGCCTCGATCGCGGGGAGCGTGACGAGGCGGCGGCGCCAGGCGTCCATCTCCGCCCCGGACCAGTGGGGCGCCAGGTCGGCGAGGAGGTCCTCGGCGTCCTCGGCGGGCGGGCGGAGCATGACCGCGGGCTCGGCGAGGGCGATGATCTGGCGCGCTTCCTTCCAGCGGTGGAACTGGCGGGCCTGGTCGGCCCCGATGAGCAGGCGGAGCGCGACGTCCGGACGGCGCTCGCGGATGTGGCGGAGGGTGTCGACGGTGTAGCTGTCGCCGCCGCGGTCGATCTCGAGGGTCGCGATGGCGGTGTCGCTCTCGTCCTCGAGCGCGGCCTCGAGCATGGCGATGCGGTCGGTGTTCGACGCGACCGGGCCCGGCTTGAGCGGGGCCGCGGCGGCGGGGACGTAGAGCAGGAGGTCGGCCCCGACGGCCTCGCGGGCGCGCGGGGGGAGCTGGACGTGCGCGCGGTGCGGCGGATCGAACGCGCCGCCGTAGAGCAGGACGGTTCGAGCGCTCTTCGGGATGGGGAGGGGCCCGACGGGAATCTCGTTCATGGCGGGACGATACGCGCGAACGAGCCTCGGTCGAGGGGCCGCTAGCGGAGCAGGTCCTCGAAGCGGTCGCCGGCGATCATCAGCGCCGGGCTGTTGTCGACGGGACGCCCGACCTCGATGCCGTGGGCCTCGAGGGCGGCGTAGACCTCGTGGTCGAGGAGGTCGGCCTCGAGGACGTTGCCCGCCGCGTCGGTGACGGTGTAGCGAGGGCCCTCGGGGGTGGCGGTGATGAGGACCGCGTGGTCGACGCCCTGGTAGCGCCCGAGCGACTTCTCGGCGAGCGGCGCCTGGGTCGGTCGGCTGGCGCGTTCGGTGAGGGACGGGAGGGCGGAGGAGGCGCCGGGATCGACGACGCTTGCGGCGGCGAAGAAGAGCCCGACGGCTCCGGCGGCGACGAGGACTCGGACGAGGGTCCTGGGGGCGGTCCACGTGGCGGGAGCGTCTGGCGTCATGCGAGGGGTATCGGTCCGCGCGGCGGGGGCGATCCAGCGACGGCCGGGAGCGGTCGGCGGGTGCGGTTTACCGGGCCCGGATGTTCGGTACAATCCGCCGCGTCGCCGGGTTGGCGGGCCCCCAGGGGTCGCCCGCCGGCGTCCCCAGAGTCCGGCCCCATCGTCTAGTCAGGTCTAGGACTCCAGGTTTTCATCCTGGCAACGGGGGTTCAAATCCCCCTGGGGTCATTGGCCCGGCGCTTCCGGCGTCGGGCCATTTTTCGTGCGCGGGGCGTCCGCGGCTCAGCGGGCGGATGGCGCGGGCGTGTGGACGGAGGCGATCATGCACCGGGCCGAGCCGCCCGCGACGAACTCGATCGTCGAGAGATCGGCGGACACGATCTCGCCGAGCGACTCGAAGTAGGCGGTCTGTTCGCCCGTGAGGCTGTCGCGGGCCTGCTGGCTCATGACGAGGAGCGTTCGTCCGTCGCGGGAGGCGAGCTCGATCATGTTGCCGGCGAACCTGGCGACCTGCGCGCGGGTGAGCGGGACGATCGTCCTTCCCGCCTGCTCGAGTCGCCCCACGACGCGCGGGCGGTCGGGCCCGGCGACGGCGTCGACGCAGACGGCGGCGAAGCGCGATCCGACCGACATCATCACGTTGGTGTGGTAGTAGGGCGCGCCCGACTCGTCGACGGCGTCAAAGAGCACGGGGTCGTGGCCCGTCGCCCGGGCGAAGGCGCGGAGGCCTTCCTCGCTCGTGCGGAGCGAGCGGCAGGCGTAGGCGGTCCGCGTCTGGTGGTCGATGACGACCGAGCCGGTGCCCTCGAGATAGCGCTCCTCGCGGACGAGGGGCGTGAGGTCGACGCGGTGCGGCCAGCGCACGCCCAGGCGCTCCTCGACGAGGTCGATGAGCTCGGGGCGCACCTCCGCGCGGCGGGTGGGCACGGCCATCGGGTAGATCACGGCGTGGCCCGTGTCGTGGAAGGAGAGCCAGTTGTTTGGGAAGAGGGCGTCGGGGGTGAAGACGCCGGGGTCGCCCTCGACCACGATGACCTCGACGCCGGCTCGCTCGAGGGCGGCCGCGAGCCCGTCGAACTCGCTTCGGGCGCGCTCGAGGAGTTCCTCGGGCGAGGCGCTCGGCCGGTGCTGAAAGGCGTTGGTCTCGGCGGTCTGCGGGTTGTAGGCGAAGCAGACGGGGCGGATCATCAGCGCGGCCCGGGCGGGCGCGGGATCGGAGCGGCGCTCGATCTGAAGGGCGATCCGGGGCAACGGCGGAGGTCTCCGAGGGCGGCGGCGCTCGACGCCCCGGAAGCCTACGCGCTGGCCGCGGCCCCGTGAACCTGCGAGACATCGACGACGAGGGCGACGGCGCCGTCGTCCTGGATCGCGGCCCCGAGGAAGGGCCCCTCGCGTCCGCCGGCGGCGGCGTCCATGGTCTGGATGACCGCTTCCTGACGTCCGACGACGGCGTCGACGCGGAGGGCGAAGCGGTGGTCGTCGACGCGGACGACGACGGCGATCCCGCCGGCGGCCTTGGCGCCCGCGTCGCGGGCGGGCTCGCGCGACGGGATCTCGAAGATCTCGCGGCAGTCGAGGAGCGGGTGGACCGCGTCGCGGATGCGCACGGCGGGGCGCTGGTCGATGGAGACGACCTCGGTGTTCTTGACGGCGACGATCTCGTCGATCGCGGTGATCGGAACGGCGTAGAGGCCGTCGGCGACGCGAAGGGTCATCGCCTCGATCACGGCCCCCTTGATGGGGAGCAGGATCTCGATCGCCGCGCCGGCGCCGTCGGGCTGGGGGACGAGGTCGACCGTCCCCCCCAACGCCATCACGGCGTCGCGGGCGCCCGCGAGGTCGGAGTCGGCGAACCAGGGCTCGAACTGGAGGAGCGCGAGCTGACGGTCGCTCATCGCCTCGAGCGCGGCGGGGGACAGGTGGTCGAAGGCCGCGGCGCGCTGGAGTAGCTCCTCGCGCGTCGGGTCGGCGCCGTCGTGCTCGATCTGGATGGCGGTGTGGCTGCCGCGATCCTCGACGGAGACGCTGATGACGCCCTTGGCGGGCTTGCCGGCCGCCTCGCGCTCGGCGGGCGGCTCGATGGCGTGGGCGGCGGTGTGGCGGAGGAGGCGCCCGAGCGTCTCGGCGATCGCGTCGAGGACGAACTTGTCGACGAGGGTGTCCTCGCCGCGGACGCGGAGGTCGATCTCCTTGTCGCGCGCCCGCGCGGCGTCGCGCACGGCGCGGACGTAGCGCTCGAGCAGCACGCCCACGGGCTGGACGCGCGTGTCGGTGACGGTCTTCTGGAGGAGTCCGACCAGGCGTGCGTACTCGTCGGCGCGGGCGAAGAGCTGCTCGGCGCGGTGCTGGTCGAGCGCCTTCTCGAAGTTGGCGGACGCCAGCGCGCAGATCTGGTTCTTGTTGAGGACGAGCTGGCGGATGAGATCGAGGAGCGAGTCGATGGCGTCCTTGCTCACGCGGATGCTCGGGACGCTCGCCTCCTTCGGGGCCTCGCCCGCCGCGCCCGCGGGCCTGCTCGCGGAGACGGCGGACGCGCGGGCGCCCGGCGCGGCGGTCTCGACCTTCGGGTTGGGCGGGGTCTCGACGCCCTCGACGACGCCGTCGAGCTCGAGGAGGCGCTCGACGTCGCCACGGTGCCAGGCGCAGAGTTCTTCGCAGAGGGCCTGTCCCGAGAGAAGCTTCTCCAGGCGCCGGCGGAGCGTCCCGAGCGGCCAGGAGAGCTCCATCCCCACCTCGAGGCCCGAGCAGTACTGATCGATCAGGTTGGCGATGCCGCGGACGCGGATGAAGAGCTCGGGCGCGACGGCGTCGTCGATATCGCCGAGCCGGGCGGCGGCGAGACTGAGCAGCTCGACGAGCGAGGCGAAGCTGCGGAAGCTGAAGAACTCGTTGAGCTTGCCCATCTCCTCGGCGATGGTCGAGAGTCGAGCCGCGGATCCCTGGCGGGCGGTGAACTCGCGCGCCTCGGCGAGGATGGGCTCGATCTCCTCCATGGATCGGCGGACGTCCGAGACCATGAAGAGCAGGAGCTCGGCCTGCTCGGGCGGGAGCGCGAGCGGCGCCGAGCCCCACGTGTCGCCGTCGGGATCGTCCGGGTTGGCGGCGATCGGCGAGGGGACGCCGCCCGTTGGATCGAGCGGCTGGTTCGGGTCGAGCGCGACGGAACCGCCCGTGGGATCGAGGGGCTCGTTGGGGTCGAGCGCGACGACGCCTCCGGTCGGATCCAGAGGCTGGCTGGGATCGAGCGCCGCGGCGCCGCCCGCGGGATCGAGCGGCTGGTTCGGGTCGAGCGTTGGAAGCGGCGGCGCTTCGGCGACGGGCGTCGCTTCGGCCGCGAAGCCGTTGGGCGTTGACGCGATCGAGTCGCTCGCGGGATCGTTCCGCTCGGCGGCGAATCCGTTGGGCGCCGGATCGAGGGGGGGCTCGCGGTCCTCCTCGGGAGG
>Ga0081535_100958_pt1 | contig 12411 bp, 18 predicted proteins | sample HotLakmasection3_FD_71020 | JGI IMG/M metagenome (GOLD analysis project Ga0081535, IMG submission 71020) | Hypersaline microbial mat communities from Hot Lake, Washington, USA - Section #3 (SPADES assembly) (version 2) | ecosystem: Environmental > Aquatic > Non-marine Saline and Alkaline >... | reverse complement strand
ACAAATACTCAATGAGGATACTGCAAGACTGCTAGCCCGAGCTAAGCAGATGGCGGCAAGCAGATAGATACGTCATGTAACAGAGCTTGGATGAAACGGGGGCTAGGTCACTTGCCGCCCAACGGCTCAAATCAGCGGCGGTAGCAACCTCGCATTCTCACCACCAAATCTCAATCGTCCGCTGAATTTGAATTGTTAGCCTGGGTTGTTGGAGCAACAGCCTGGTTATCTCGCATCACTCTAATCAAGAAGCGTAAAGCCTCATTAACTGCATCAGCATCAGGGAACATTTCTGCAACATCAGGCTCTAACTGGACAGTCGTGCCACCAAATCCTTTTCTTCCAGGACCTAACCTTCTGACTCGAAGGCTTTTCAAGTTATATTCTGTGCGCAAATCATCTTCCATGTCTGACTTATCCCTCTTCATAAGCTTCTCGCTCAGTTCGTGTCACTTCTCTTGCACTGATGAGTCGAATCGAGTTTCCTCGTTCGGTGTACGACACAATCAAAACTCGTCCTTGGTTCGATTCTCCAACAATGAGATATCTTTCCTCATCCTCAGAGTGGTCTGGATCGTAGAAATCAACATAGAGAGGATCATCGAAAACAGTTTTCGCTTCCTCAAATGAGACTCCATGCTTTGATAGATTACGCTCTCCCTTGTTTTCATTCCACTCAAACTGCATAAGGCTATTGTATCGCTGTTCACTTAAACTGATTGTACGCTTTGGTCCGGAAGAGACTTAATAGCACGGCAAAGATCAGCGATCGAAACAATGGCTATCCAAGTATGAGATCCATGACTGCCAGAAAGAATAAGCTCGTGGATGACCTCATCTGCGAAAAAACCAGCCTTATAGGGATCTGCATGGGCGATTTTGTTCAACGCTTCCCTGAGTGGTAAAGGCTCGAAACCAGCTTTCTCGTTATAAGGTGGCCGATAGTTATTTAAGGTGGCAGAGACTTCACTGGTATTGGTAGAGCGATTTAAGGCACCAACAGTTGTACGAATAGAAGGAAGGATACCAAAATCTTGTTCTGAGCGGATTGAAAGGGCTAGCATACGCAATATTTCAATACCTTTTTCGGAAGACTCTTGTAAGATTTTCTCCCTGCTTTGTTGATCTATTCTCGATTTACTTGTGTAGGCATCTCTGAAATCTTGACTGAGTATCTCTAGCTCTTCAGCACATTCATGGAATGTCCTTCGTTTCCACATTCTGAAGCCTCCATTCTAAGCAGGAAGTCTTAAATGATACTGAGTGTCTAAGCAGGCTAACGCTTTGGCTTTGCGGCGCGCCGGAGCGCCAGCGTAGCTGCGTCCGCCAACAGCCACTGGTTATACAGACTTTGCTACCAGCATCTCGGTAGCACCTTTTTGAAATCGGTAGCTGACAGGCTGCAACGAGACATCAATACCGTCTGCGGATAGTGCCGTCATGACCTGATCCAAATGTTTCGAGACCTTTCCATCCAGCGACACAACAGGAAAAACCCGGACCTCGGTCGCAACTCTACACAGCTCCCGCATTGAGGCTAGGTGAGCCGGGCCATCTAAGTGGTCACTGTAGAGGAAAAGGTAGTGGGAGCAGAGTGCCAGATCGAACCCTGAGTCAGGAAATGGCAATGTCGGCAGTGATCCTGATACATACCGCTGTTCTCGAATACCAACATCAAAATCAGAAAGGAACTTTGACATTGCCCTCATCCGGACCGCGCCAAGCTGCTCAACACTGCCCAGTGAGTCCCAGATATAGTTGTCCGCTCCCTGTTGCAGCTTAGCCATGATCTCCGGGTACACGTCATCAATCCGGCGACGTATCTCCTCTGCCTCGAACTGATACACCGGATCACAAGATGTGACTTGGCATCCCCGGCCTGTCGCCTCTGCATTAAAGCTCGCGGGGCCGTCACCGCATCCAAGGATTCGCTTGTTCAGATCATCTTCCGATAACCTGAACATTGCCTGATATTCTTCAAAAGACCGGCCCCATGGGACTACGCTGGCTAACTCCAACTTTGACTCTCCCTAGTCTGTATAACGCCGTTGTTCAGCGGTGCCCTTGTAGCGCAGCGAAAAGGGCATCCGGTGGAGGGCCGCCAGGCCCGGAACGAACTGGAACACTTGGTTAGATGCCATAGTCTCGCTCTACCTTGGCAACCCGAACTTTAAACTCCGAGTACCAGACCTTGTGACCGAGCCGTTGCGCCTCTTGGTGCTCGGAGTGCTGCTTCCAGTTTCTGATTGCCTCAAGGCTGTCCCAGTATGAGACTGTGATGCCCAACTCCTCGCGGGCGGATTCAACGCCCAAGAATCCCTCTTGCTGAGCAGCGAGCTCAAGCATTCGCTCTGCCATGGCACCATAGCCATTATCGCCATCTGTTCGGAGCGATGTGAAAACTACCGCGTAGTATGGTGGCTTTGGAGTTTGAGCAGTCCTTGTCATAGTTTCCTCATGGCATTTAACGTCGCGTTAAGGCGCGACAGCTTGCTGGCGTCGCCTTGAACGCCTAGTTAGGCGTATTGGATTTAATCTTTGCGTCAAAGTAGCGCTCCTTTGAAGATGGCATCCAAAGCATCACCACCCCGATAATGGCAACAAGCGCAGCGACGTACACAGCCATTTCGCCAAAGACAATTGCAGCTATCAAAATGCTGAGTGACGCTTGTGACGCGAGGATGGCTGAGGCTCGCTCGCCTCTGTTCGCTCGCAGCAGCACATACGCCAACATAAACAAAACACCGATGTGAAACAGCACACTGATCATTGGGCTTATCAGCTCAGCGAACTGTCCATAGGTAGAAAAGAAGAACCAGCCTAAGAATAGACTTGCTGCAACGAAAATCAGCGAACAGCCAACGAACAAGGCGTTTAATTTTGGCATTACGCCTAACGCTGAGTTGGACAATCGAGGCTTTGAGTCAGTCAAGCAATAAAACCAGAGCATCCCGGTTGGGATAAATGTCTTTCCCCTCAATCACAATCGCTGTTAATCCGAGTACACTGCGGGTCTCATGGCGTTCACCAGCGCGCCAGAAAGCGGCTTGCCCGGACGTGATTTGTTTAAACTCACCGCGATTGCTGTTGACCCTACCTTCTCCCTCAACAACAATGAAAAGTTGATTCTGAACTGCCTGATGCTCACCGAGTTTTCCATTTGCCTCCAATCGGATGCACACCAGGAAAAAGTCAGTATCCGCTTTAACGAGATGCGTGATCGAAGCATTGAGGCTGTCGTATTGGTGAATGGGTTTAGATGTCTGTTTGGCCAACGAATACAGTTCCAAAGTTTTATTCCCTCTCTCATGTTTTCGTGCGTTTCTCACTCCAAAAATGGGTTTTGGGCTGTTTTGCTGGGAAAAACGGATTATCCCACTTGCTTCAAGCTATTCAACACTTCGCCGAGCGCCAGCCGCGCATCGCCTAAGGCGCTTTTAGGATTTGATGTTTGAGCAATCCAAATCGCCAGTTCATTCATTCCACCAGAGAGCAGATGTGTCAGCGCTGGAACAGGCAGGGGCTTAATAAATCCCTGCTCTTGAAGTTGAGAAAGAATATTCTGCAGAAGCTGACCGCTGTACTGAGCGTCGGTCTCGCGCCAGGCTTCCCAGCCCAGCACTGCTGGCGCATCCACCAGCAGAATACGCTGAATGGTGAGATCGGTGCTGGCTTCCAGAAAAGCGTGACATCCGGCGATGAGCTGTTCCCACAGCGAGTCCTGCGCCTGTGCCGCTATATCAATCTGATGGGCGACATCCGCTTGAACGGTTTCCAATACTGCCTTGAATAATCCTTCCTTACTGCCAAAGTGATGATACAACGCCCCACGTGTGACTCCCGCTTTTTGCACGATATCTTCCAGCGCGGTGTTTGCGAAGCCATTGGCGGTGAACATCTCGCGGCTGATGGTGATGAGGGATTGAGTGGTCGCTTCGCGTTGCTGTGCCTTTGTGAGTCCCGGCTGCTTTGTCATGATTAAGTATCTATCCGAAAAATGCACAGTTGAACAAAATATGAGCACAAGCGAATTGAACAAGAGCCTTCCAATTGGCAAATTTCTTGCACCAGCGAACGCGCAAACTGCGTCGTTTGGTGAGCCAACCGAGAGTGCGTTCGACAACCCATCGCCGGGCAGGATAGCGTTTCTCGCCAGGTATAGGACATTCCTCGACCACCGGTTCACCCCGACGACGGCGATGTTTGATATGAGCGATGTATCGCTCTTGTTCAACAAACTCATGGACATCATCGTAATCATAGCCTTTGTCAGCACACAAATGCTGCTTTTTCTTCTTCGGGCGTTTGACCACAATCGAGATGATCAGATCATCCGCCGACCACTTGTCATGGTCATTAGCGCCTGTGATGTGAACTGCCAGTGGCATTCCCCGTTGATCAACCAACAGGTGCAACTTTGCTCCCTGTTTACTGCGATCTGTCGGGTTTTTGCCTGTTTCGCTGCCGCCAAGCGGAGCGGGAACGGATTTGCTGTCAATCGACTGCCATTTCCACTTGATCTTGCGTTTCTTATTGTAAAACTTGACCATCAATCGCATGATCTTGTCAAAAATGCCGTTTTGTTGCCATGTCTGAAAGCGTTCATGTAGCACGCTGCTCGATACACCGAACCAGTCTTTGTGAATCGCTTTCCATTGGCAACCTGTCCACAGCACATACCAGATGCCATTCAGTGCCGCACGATTGTCAACCGGGGGACGTCCCCGTCTTCGCTTCTTGGGCACTGGTGGAAACAACTTCTTGATCCGCTTCCACAGTGGCTTCGGCACTTGAAAGTAATCGACATTTTTCGGTTTCTCGGTATTATGTTTAGCCATGGTGTACTCGTTTCTTTTGGTTCGTTTGGCGACTACCAATTTCAACGAGTTACACCACCTTTTTCAAGTCAAAAATCTTTTTTCGGATAGATACTAACTCCATACAGTTGACATACACACTGTTTGTGTGCATAATGCGTACATACTGTATGTATCTTATCAGTAACCTGCTCAGTTCACAAGGAGTTGTACTCATGAAAATCAGCAGTCATTACGTTGTTATTTGCACGGATAAGATCGCGGAGAGTCGTGATTTCTACGTTCGGCACTTCGGCTTTTCGATCACTTTTGACTCGGATTGGTATGTGAGCCTGAAACTTACCGACATACCATATACTGAGTTCGCCATCCTCGACTATCGTCACGAGACCTTACCGGCACCTTACCGCCAGAAAACACAGGGGATTCTGTTAAATTTTGAGGTGGACGACGTTGATGCCGTGCACACCCAATTCCATGCCGCCGGACTACCCATCGTGCGTTCATTGCGTAGTGAGGCATTCGGTCAGCGACATTTCATCACCCATGATCCAAACAACATTCTGATTGATGTCATCACCAACATCCCACCGTCTGATGAATTTATTGATCAATATGTAGATGGATAAGCAGGCCGCAAACCAGATCATCTTTATCGGTGTAAAATATCTCAGAAAGGAGGGCTTATTTGAATCCAGATCCATCAGTTAAAATTTTTATCCCTGGCACACCATTAGCTCAATTCGTTGAGCTTTTCTGGTACTGCCAGGACCAACATATCTTAGCAGACAGTCGGGAGAAGGTACTTCCCAACGGGTGCATCGAGATCATCATGAACCTGGGAGCTGAGCCGATCAAGGTCTACGCCGATGATGACGATACCCAATCCAAAATTGACGGCGATGTGTTGATCAGTGGACTTCACACAACGCCGTTTGTGATCGGGTCGAGCTGTCGCGGAGCAGCGCTCGGCATCTGTTTCAAACCGGGTGGCGCTTACCCAATCCTGGGTTTTCCAGCCGATCATCTCATGGACAAACATATCAGCTTGTTGGATGTCTGGCCGATCTTCGCTCAGGAGTTGCATAATCGATTGCTAGAAACGCCTAACGTCCATGCACGCTTTCGCCTGGTCGAGCAATCGCTGATACGGTGCATCACGTCCGATCACATCCTCCATCCGGCGGTCGCTTTTGCCCTTGAGGAATTCCATAGACACGGCCGCTCGACATCAGTACTTGGCCTGACTGATCAGATTAGCCTGAGCGCCAAACGCTTTATTGACCTTTTTCGCAGTCAGGTCGGTCTGACCCCCAAGCAATACCTACGGGTACAGCGTTTCCAACAGGTGCTTTATCATATTCACCACACAGAAACGTTTGCATGGCCCGATTTGGCACTCGCGTATGGTTATCACGATCAATCCCATTTCATCCGTGATTTTCGTGCGCTGGCGGGTATTACCCCTACGGTCTATCGCGATACCCATACTGCTGATTTGAATCATCTGCCACTGTAATCCAACCCAGCAGTAAGTTTGGCAGTATGCTAATCGATCTGGGCAAGATGATACCATTGCGCGAGTTCAATCGCGTCCGGTATGACCGTATGCATGTCTTCAGTTAACCGGTAGTAGTTGTCGTCATAGGGTAAGTGGGTATCATCTCGTCCGATGAACTGAATCACCCCTGTTCCATCTGATTGCGGAAGTAGCGCATATTGGTCCAAATACTCTCAATAACGCGCCTCTCATCGTTGCGCTCAGCATCAATAAACTGACTATAACCGCGAATAATGTAAAACTCACCTCGTTCGATTTCCGATTCTTCCAGGCGGTTTTCCACATCGAAGATACCCCAGGTCGGCCCTGAGTGATTGAAATCAGTGCGGAAGGGAATAGCTGTGGTGATGCCATTTCCCTCAATGGTGAAGAATGTCGGTATACCTTTGGCACGCACCAATGTAGCGGAAAACATGCATACAACGAGGGTAAGAAGCAAGATTCGTGAGCAAAGCCATTTCATGAGTTACATCTTCTCCTGGACTAAACTAAGCGTGTTCGACCTTTATCCTCATATACACCATCCGGTACTCACAGGTTCCGACTTGATTACTTAAACGCAATTTAGCCGATTATGCAACTTCAACTTTTTACAATACACGTCACATTCCATCCTCTATGATGATTGTCAGTTAATTCAATTCATTTGAGGAGGTATGATGCCAATCCCAACCGGATTTCACACCGTAACACCGTATCTGCTGATTCCCCATAAAGCTGCACAGGCAGTCGAATTCTATAAAAAGGCGTTCAATGCTGAGCAAATGCTCTACATGGCAACTGATGATGGACGGGTGATACACGCGGAAATCAGGATCGGGGACTCGCCAGTGATGATTGGCGATCCCACTGTCTCAGGGGATGCTTCTGTCAATACAGAAGCACTAAGACCGCAAATCCACCTCTTTCTGTATGTCGAAGAGGTTGATGTGTTCATCGAGCAAGCTGTCACTGCCGGGGCAAAACTCATTGCGCCGGTCGAAGATAAGCCGGGAGATGGTGACCGCCGTGGTGGCGTTCAAGACCCATTCGGAATTACATGGTTCGTTGCCACGCAGATTAGAGCCGCTACGAGAGAGCAAATGCAGCAGGAGTTTGACGAACAGCGCGCAGACAAATCATAAGTCCGGACTCGTGAGCGAAAAGTCTAACAATCGAATGACACACGTCAAAAAGCTGTATACCCATTTAAGGCGCTGGCTCGCCGTAATTCTGGCCCTATATTTCTCGATGTTTGTGGCAGCAATAATTTTGCTGCTGACGGCGTTGGTCACTTTGAATCGAAATGTCGCCCTGATTACTGGTCTGTTGGCGTTGATTATCATCGGATGGGCGCTAGTGAAGAAGCCAGCAAAGCAAATCAGCGCAAACCCTACTATTCAGCGCTGGTTTCCAATTGGCGCGATTGGAGTTACAGTGATAGTGTTGGCTCTTGTCGTCTATCATTACCTACTATCACATCCGCCCTACACATCCATAACTCCCACATCAAATATCAACTACTGGGAATTGCCGAACGGGTCGCGCATCGCTTACGCGCATCAAGCTGCGCTAGATGATACAGATCAACCACCCGTTATTCTCGTCCACGGCGGGCCAGGTTCACCCGGTATGGGACAGTCCAGCGTGATTGAAGCCTTGAATGAAGCGGGATTTGACGTGTATGGCTACCATCAGGTCGGGGCGGGACTATCCAGCCGATTGAACGATGTGAGCCAGTATACAGTAGCGCGTCATGTAGCGGATTTGGAAGCAATTCGACAGATGATTGAGGCTGAACAGGTCATTCTGATTGGCGGTTCGTGGGGTGGACAGTTGATTGTCAACTACCTTGCTGCGTATCCACATCATGTTAACCGCGCCGTCGTCTCCTCTCCCGGCGCAATCTGGCCTCCGGCATTCACTGATGAAACGCGATTAACAGCAGAAGGAAATCAGGATTTACAAGCTACCATAGCGGCTTTTCCACGGTTTGTGCTGGCACATGCGCTGATGCAGACGATTGGACCCAGAGCTGCTCACGCTCTGTTACCGGATGAGCAAATCGACGGGGTATTTCAGGCATTTGTCGGCAACTTGGACATGGCTCCCGGTTGCTCTGATGTAGAGGCAAGAGAGGGTTCGAATACGGAAACACCATCGGGGATGGGTTTCTGGGTCAATGCAGTGACGACTCTCAATGCTGCTCAGATTGATGATCCGCGTCCCGTTCTGCAGAACACCACGACACCGGTACTGGTGCTGCGCGGTGAATGCGACTACATAGCCTGGGAGGTGACACGCGAGTATCGGGATGTGCTGCCGAATGCGGTCATGCTGGTCATTGAGGATGCAGGGCATACCATTCAAACACATCACCCAGCGTCATATCTTGAGGCCGTTCTTGCTTTTTTGCTTGATGCACCACTACCTAATCGGAGAACGAGTCGATGTTCTCGCTGTGGTAGAACTGGGCGTGAGTGATCAGACGCGAGTGGTCGTCGATGATGGCAAACAGATAGGTTCTGCGCATCACACCATCTGTCGGAATCTTCGGGCCATACATCGCATCGGCCTGCCAGAGATCGTTGGGCAGTTCCGCTTCAAACTTGCGGCGATCTACCGGCGTCTTGTTGACGATATTCACTCCGTGCCGGGAAAAGAGCCGGTAAATGCTCTGCCGGGACGCGCTGAAGTCGGTGGTGATGATCCGTCTCTGGCGAGCGATGGTAAGCAGCGCTTCCAGAGAGTATTCCGGATGCTCTCGTTTGAGCTCCACCAGGGCAAGACCGGTCTCATCGTTGATGCTGCGGGGTGTTCCCGATGTCACTTCGTCGTTGCGGTTTCAGCGCCTCGATATTTTCACCGCTTCTCCGATACCCCGTGAGCCACTTCAAGACCGTTGAGCGGCCGATCGTGGTTCTCGTGGAACCGGGAATCTGCCAGGTTCCTCTGGTGATCTCCTCAAGGATCTGTTCCTGTTCTCCCCGGGAGAGAGGTCGATCCACCAACGGGGCGATCACCCCGAAGCGAAAGAGCGCGATACGTTCAGCACGTTCTTTATCCATGACACTACCTCCATCATGCGAGGTAGTTTATGGGCCCCGAACCGATGGCGTACACGCAAAGGTCGGGTGGGGAGGATCAGCAAGGATGCGGACCTCACGGTATATGAGCGAATGAGTGGCTGCGATGAAGCCCTGCTCGGCGAGATTCACCGGTGTAATGGGCGTGCCGAGAATCGAACGCTGTATGCGAAATCCTCGCCACCAGTATTGCTGTCGTTGACTTGAGTATTGCGGCAACCACCGCTTCTGCTGATCCTTGGTGCTCAGGGAGTTCAGAATCGAGTGTTGATCCGCCAGAAATCCTCGCCAATGGTTTGCGGGGCGGGCGGTATGCACCGCACAGCAATCCGGGCATCGCCAGCGTTTCAGTGGAATCCGTTCGGGTAGTTCATCGAAATAGCGATCTACGTATCCGTGCCCCCAAAGTCGACGCCCGTCACATCGCGGACACCGATACGGTCGTGGCCACAGAAAGGCTTTCCCGAGTCTCAAAACTTCATTACAATCGATCGATAGATACAGTATCAGGGAGCTAACCCCTGGTAATGGATTGAGGGGATGACCGGTGCGTCTACACCATCATCCCCGTTATTTTATCGGCTCAATTGTCGTGAGAACTCCACACGTCTTTCTTTTGTAATCTGAGAAAACGCCCTTGTTTCTGTCTCGTTTAATGTGCGCCGGGACACTGTTACAACAACAACACACCACCTCCCCAATGATGGGGAGATGGGTCGTGACGTGAGAAAAGGGTGCGGAGACACCCTTGCGGATTTATAACGACCAAGCTCAGCCGCGAGCCGGCCTGGCGCGCGGGTTGCCCATGCAAGGCGCGTGACAGGCCGGCGAGTCGGCTGCAGCGTCGAGTTAGATTCCGTCTCGGATACGTTCACGCCACATCCAGCAGGGCGCGCGGATTGCGGTCCGCCACAAGCAGCAATGTACGAGCGGCACCACTCGGTGCCCGACGCCCTTGCTCCCAGTCCTGCAATGTCCGCACGGAAACACCCAACAGCTCTGCGAATCGCGCCTGGGATAATCCAGTCTTCTCGCGAATCTGCGTCACATCGGGAACGTTGATCACGCGTCCATGTTCTCCGCGTTTCAATTCCCGAAGGCCCTCCAGAATCTCAGCACCAATGTCTCGCTTTGCCTTAGTCATCTTCAGCTTCCTCGCAGATCTTCCGAAGAACGTGTGTCGGAATTGATTCGGCGACGTTCTTCGGATAGATAGTGAGCATCCAGATCAATTGCTTGGGGCGCCTTACGAAATAGATCAGCCGGTATCCGCCGCGCTTACCTCTGCCGGGAGCGGCTACTCGGAGTTTTCTGATACCTCCAGAGCCGCGAATCACTGATCCCGCGTCCGGATCAGCAATCAATTCACGTTGCACTGCAGCGTATTCATCGTCGGTAAGACACTCTTGGACCAATCGGGTGAAGAGCTTCGTCTCGACGAAAGTAAACATCGTTAAATTATACGGCAGAGCCGTAGGGCGTCAAGGCCACGTCAGAGCGAGCGTAGGCGGTGGATGAGGAACCTAACGCTTTGGCTTTGCGGCGCGCCGGAGCGCCAGCGTAGCTGCGTCCGCCAACAGCCACTGGTTATACAGACTTTGCTACCAGCATCTCGGTAGCACCTTTTTGAAATCGGTAGCTGACAGGCTGCAACGAGACATCAATACCGTCTGCGGATAGTGCCGTCATGACCTGATCCAAATGTTTCGAGACCTTTCCATCCAGCGACACAACAGGAAAAACCCGGACCTCGGTCGCAACTCTACACAGCTCCCGCATTGAGGCTAGGTGAGCCGGGCCATCTAAGTGGTCACTGTAGAGGAAAAGGTAGTGGGAGCAGAGTGCCAGATCGAACCCTGAGTCAGGAAATGGCAATGTCGGCAGTGATCCTGATACATACCGCTGTTCTCGAATACCAACATCAAAATCAGAAAGGAACTTTGACATTGCCCTCATCCGGACCGCGCCAAGCTGCTCAACACTGCCCAGTGAGTCCCAGATATAGTTGTCCGCTCCCTGTTGCAGCTTAGCCATGATCTCCGGGTACACGTCATCAATCCGGCGACGTATCTCCTCTGCCTCGAACTGATACACCGGATCACAAGATGTGACTTGGCATCCCCGGCCTGTCGCCTCTGCATTAAAGCTCGCGGGGCCGTCACCGCATCCAAGGATTCGCTTGTTCAGATCATCTTCCGATAACCTGAACATTGCCTGATATTCTTCAAAAGACCGGCCCCATGGGACTACGCTGGCTAACTCCAACTTTGACTCTCCCTAGTCTGTATAACGCTGCGCTCTGCGGAAATTTAGGAGCGCAAGCGAGTAAATTTTCCGTAGCAGCGCCTTGTTAAGCATTGATTTCTGTGGTTACCTCTGTTTTTACCGAGTTAGCAATAAAACATTGCTCATGTGACAAATGATGCATTTTTTCAAGCTCTTCTTTTGAAGGAATTCTGTCACCAGCAAACACAACTTTTGGTCGGAGAGTAACCTTGGTCATGGATATTTTGCCCGATTGGTCTTTCTCCATGATGCCTATAGCATCATCGGTATAGCTTTCAACCACATACCTTTTTTTGGCAGCGATTGATAGGAAAAAGAGCATATGGCAACTTGATAACGAAGCGACAAATGCTTCTTCAGGATCAACATTTGCTTCGACTGAATACGGTAGAGGTACAACATGAGGTGATGACGAAGCTGCTACACTAACCCCTCCATCAAACTCCCAAACATGACCACGACTATATTCATTGTCAATATATGGCTCATCTTTTCCGCGAGTCCATTTCACTAAAGCGTAATATTCAGACACTTTGTCTCCTTCGGGCTGGGTGATGCTTAACTTGTAATTGATCGGCACTGCCTCCTTCAATGCAGTCTAATCCACCTCAGCAGGGGTGTTATCGATCATTCGTGCGGGATAACACCCCTCGGGAGAGAAATAGCCCGCAGCCATGCCGTC
>Ga0081535_100957_pt1 | contig 12416 bp, 12 predicted proteins | sample HotLakmasection3_FD_71020 | JGI IMG/M metagenome (GOLD analysis project Ga0081535, IMG submission 71020) | Hypersaline microbial mat communities from Hot Lake, Washington, USA - Section #3 (SPADES assembly) (version 2) | ecosystem: Environmental > Aquatic > Non-marine Saline and Alkaline >... | reverse complement strand
GTTGAGATTTTGGGGCTAGCGGCAAAAAGGCGGGGCCGGATATCCCGGCGGTATCGCCCGACAAAGAACTCCCGCCATGAACACCACCACTATCACCACCACTCGCCAAACTGCCCGACAGCGTCGCTTAAGAGCGATCGCTAAACGTCTGGTCATTGAACTGGGCTATCTAGAGCACTGCCTTGCTGAGGGACTACAGGATGCCAACGTGCAGACCGCTGCCGCTGGGATTGATACCGCCATTGATTGTCTCAATGAGCATCTGGCCAGCTAACCGCTAGAATCACGGCTAATATCTGCCAGCGAAGCCTCTGACTACGAGCCAGGGGCTTTTTATTTGGGCAGCCTCAATTCTTAACTCCAAAACCCTAAAAAAACAAATAAACGACAAAATCAAGCCGCCAAAGGGCAAGAGGGCAAAAGGGTAAAGGGCTATGTCCTCGCGAGCCCGCACACTACCCGAAAACCGAAGTCGTCGATCCTGTTATCGGGCGCGAGCCTACTGCGGATCGCCGACCGGCAGACCCCAGGATTGAAGTTCCAGGAACCGCCCCGCAGCACGCGGCTTTTGCTCTCATCAGAGGACATCCAGGCAGAACTATCTTCTGGTGCGCCTTCATAGGTTTCATGCCAGTGGTCTTGGCACCACTCCCAGACATTGCCATGCATATCGTAGAGGCCAAAGGTGTTGGCTACCTCAAAACTACCGACCTCAGTGGTTTCTTCGCGAAACTCGCCGTAGGGACCACCACCATAGGCTCCGGAATAGGTTTTATCGCCGATCTTCCAGTCTGTCCCTCGGTAATTAGCAAGGTCGGTGGTAATGGATAGGCCAAAGTGAAAGGGGGTCGTCGTACCGGCACGGCAGGCATATTCCCATTCCGTTTCGGTGGGCAGGCGATAAGGGCGATCAGTGGCCTTTTCCAAGCGCTGGCAAAACTCAACGGCGGCGTACCAGGAAATTTGCTCGACAGGCCGGTTGTTCCCTTTGAACTTGGAAGGATCAGCTTTGAGTTCCCGCTCTACCTGGGGGAGTGCTGCCACAGCCCGCCACTGAGCCTGAGTGATCGGATACTTGCCCATAAAGAAGGGCTGGGCAATGGTAACTGGGTGTTGAGGGCCTTCCGATTCGCGACACCCCAGCTCGCCCTCAGGAGAACCCATCCGGAAAATGCCAGGAGGAATATAGACCATATCCAGAGACGTTTGGTCGCTGGAAAGTGCCAGCGCATCTTCGGTATAAAATTGTGCGGTGCGATCGCGGTATTGAATAACCGGCTTGGACTTCGATTCGGCAGCAACCATATAACAGAAGATAGGAGGGTGGGCTGAGCAACCGTTCAGCTGAGCTTACCAGGCTACTCAACCCTGGTTTCTATTCGGATGCTGTCACCAGCATCACCGGAGCTAGGCTGGACTCCCCTTCGCACACCCGACAGATTCCCATCTGCCAGCTCTGGCCCAGAAGAGTACTCGCGAGCCCGCACACTACCCGAAAACCGATGTTGTTGTTCCTGTTATCGGGCGCGTTCCTATTGCGGTTCGCCGACCGGCAGTTCTCAGGATTGTTGTTCCAGGAACCGCCCCGCAGTCGGGTTGCCCGCCCCGTCTTTACTGTCTCGAAAATACGAGATCAGCAAATAGCTTTTGGCGCAATCGCCAGGTGTCAGCATGGTCAAGATGGGCCAGCCAACTTTGCATTGACCGATTCAACTCTTGAAACCCAATCTTACCGCTAGCATAGTCAGCCTGCAGCTGTTTGAGTCTGCGTCTGGCTCGACGGAGGTTTTCGCGACGCACACGGATACACACATCTTTGGAATAGCCTTCCCCCTTTGGCAGTATCCGAAATCCCAAAAAGTTAGCCCCGTGGCGTGTCTCAAAGAGCTGATTTTTGACAGGGTGAACCTTGAGCCGTAGCCCAGCAAGGTAATCTTCCAGGGCAGCACGGGCCTCAGTCAGAAATCCTTGATCGTCATGAAACAAGGCGAAGTCATCCACATACCGGACGTACTTTTTGACCTGGAGCTGCTCTTTTACAAAGTGGTCGAAGCCGTTGAGATAGACATTAGCAAAGAACTGACTGGTGAGGTTGCCAATAGGTAAGCCCCGCCGCCGCTCCAACACCGTCAGCAAGTCATCTCCCGGAAATAGCTCATGGACTGGAATCTGCTCGTTGCTGTGGTCAATGATGCAGTCGATGAGCCACAGCGTGTCCGGGCATTTAATCTTGCGGCGTACGATCGCTTTGAGGATGGTCAGGTCAATGGTGGGAAAATATTTTTGGATATCGCACTGTAGCACATAGGGAGTGGTGCGCATAAATTGAATGAACCGCCGTAGCGCCCGGTGGGTGCCATAGCCGATACGATTGGCATAGGAATCATCAATAAAGGTGCGCTCAAAGATGGGCTGAATGATATTGCAGAGGGCATGGTGGACGACGCGATCGCGGTAGGGAGCCGCCGAAATCATCCGCAGTTTGGGATCATAGATTTCAAAGGTGGTGTAGCCTCCAGGCTTATACGTTTTATGGATCAGCTCGGCCTGGAGAGCCAGCAGTTCTGACTCCAGCCTGTAGTTGAATCGCAAGACACTCGCCTGCATCCGTTTGCCTCGCTGGGCATTACGAGCCGCTAGCAGCAGATTCTCAAAGTCAACGATTTGAGACCAGAGGTTGCCGTGTCGCTTAACCATAGCTAAGAACTAGCGATCGCCTTTTGCTGCTGCTGCCGCATCCAGCCGCCTAGCTCCTGACCAATGCCGTCAATTAACTGACTGACGTATTTGTAACGCTGGGCTGACATCAGCTCAAACTCAAATAGCAACCGGGTTTGGTGACGCAGCAGGTCTAGCCGCCCGTTTAGCGCTTTCAACTTTGGTAACTTATCACTGCTATACCGAGCCAGAATCAGCCCTTCAAGTAGATCGTAGAGGCCAGTGATAACGCGATCGCCGAGCAAAAACTTATGCTCGCGGGGCAGCTTGTTAAGAATGGGTACGTACCACTTAACCAAGTCGTAAGTCTTTTGCACGATTGGCAACTCTCGCTTCATAATACACCGCAAATAAAACTTTTGTACTATTACGATAATGTGCCCAAGGGCAAGAGAGCAAAAGGGTAAAGGGCTAGTCCCTCGCGAGCCCGCACACCACCCGAAAACCGATGAAGAAGTCCCTGAGATCGGGCGCGTCCCTAACGCGGTCCGCCGACCGGCAGCCCTCAGGATTGAAGACCCAGGAACCGCCCCGCAGAACACGAGGGTCTTTACTCTCGTCAGAGGATATCCAGGCCGAACCATCTTCTGGTGCTCCCACATAGGTTTCATGCCAGTGGTCTTCGCACCATTCCCACACGTTGCCGTGCATATCGTATAAGCCAAAGGCGTTGGCAGGGAAACTACCGACCACAGTGGTCTTACCGCGATATTCCCCAGTGGGACCCTCTCCAAAGGCATCCCGAGCATCATAGTTTGCTAGATCAGCAGCGATGGTTTCACCAAAGTAGAACGGGGTTTTGGTGCCCGCACGGCAGGCATATTCCCACTCGGCTTCGGTGGGGAGTCGGTAGTCTTTGCCCGTCTTTACAGAAAGACGTCGACAAAATTCCTGCGCATCCTCCCAACTCACTTGCTCGACGGGAAGATTATCGCCTTTAAATTCTGATGGATCAGGAGCTAAGTTCAGTGCCGACTTTGAATCTGACTGGTTTGCCCAGTGTTCGATGGCAGTGCGAAAATTCGTCTTTTTAACTGGCATCCCTAAGGCATCAGACAGCACTGACCATAAGACAGCACCAGCATTTCTCAAAAAGCCGACTTGATATTGTGCTTCCAATGCCATGCTCTGATATGTCTGGCGGTTCCAAGCCCCTTCGAGAACGACCCTTTCAATATCTCGGAGTCCTTCTGTCCGAATCAAGCGTACAGCCGAGTCAGCTGCTTGCAACGCTTCTTCAAAGGTTTGTATGGCTTTCTGTTTTGTGTTTATAGCGATCGCCCGCCACTGCGCCTGAGTAATGGGACAGCGACTCATGTAAAACGGTTGCAGCGTCACCTCGTGCTGAGGCCGCTCATCGTCGCTGCTCCCTGTTTCTTCCTCAGGGGCTCCCATCATGAATGTGCCGCCGGGGATGGCCACCATCTCTAAGTTCAGGTCAGCGTCTGTATCGGCATCCTCTCCGAGGGATTCAACATACCCCCAAGCCTCGGCTTGACGACGACGGATGACCCACTCTTCAGGCGACTCGATGTCCCGCTCCAGGGTCGCCGTCTCAAACTCAAAGGCGTGTTTGAGCAAAGTAACGATAGTCGGCGATTTAAAGTTGAACGGCTGAAGCGACGGAAAGTTGAGAAACTGAGCCACTTCGTAATCAATCGTGTGGAGCGGAAAGTCATCTTCGGGAGTCGGCTGGGGCTGTCGTCGCCTCCCTCCAGGTTGCACGACATCTGCATATCGCTGAGCGAGGGCAGCGTGAGGCCCGCCAAGTCGGTTTAAGACATCCAAGCCGATCTGAGCCAGGGGTAAAGCTCCCGCTCCCAGCATTTCACCAGATACCTCAAAAGCCGCTAAGAAAGCTTCAAAACTCTTGATCGTGTTGCCTGCTCGGTCTTCAATGAGTTGCGACAACCGATCAAGTACATTCCGAGTGCGCAATACGGGTACGCTATCGAGTAGCAAATCCCGGACCCGCTGGGACTTATCACCTGACTCATCGTCGCCAAAGAATTGGTAGCGACATTGACCTTCTTCCTCGTCGTCACACCGCTCTAGCAACCCACTTAACAAAACCTCTGCCACATGCTCTTGTCGCGCCTCTGGCACAAACTCATCGCGGAGCAGGTCAATAACCGGCAGGCTCACTGGGGTCGCTGCCATATATTCGGCGAGCTGCTGGGCCATTTCAGAAGCAGCAGACCGGAACAGTGCCACCCGCTGCCGAGCGGTCCGCGTTCCCGCTGGAGCGGTCGATTTTGCTTGATATTCTTGGGCAAATTGGCGCACTAATTTCAGCTCGAAAAGTCGACCGGGAGTTCGAGTGTCACCGCTACCTGCAATAACCCGCGCCCATCGATACATGGCTTGAGGTTCGAGCGTCACGATAGGTACCGTTAGGAGGCGTTGCTCATCATTAGCCGTCTGACCGTCCGTGGCAACCTCATCGGCTGCATCAGCCTCCTCCCATTCATCCCAAGCTGTTAAATCAGGCAGCCCTTCAACTTCCAGTCGGGAACTCGGCAATCCTTGACCAGTGGTGCCTAAACGGACGATATGGCCATTGTTGAGGGCCGTCCGAGTCCATAACCGTTCGGGAAACAGTTGCACGATAGCAGTCGGCTGCGCCTCCGCCCAGGCCCAAAGCGTTTCATGAATGAGGCCTCGCCACCACAGGGCAGACGTGCAATCTGTCAGCAGCAGGATCATTCTCCGGCTACTGGGATCGAGCAACTCGCGGGGGCTATGGGGTCGCTGATACTGCCGAGCTTCAGGTGGCTCCCGCCAGCGGGGAAAAAGCTTGAGATCGTTGGGGCTAGCTGTTGTAAGGTCAGGCACCGATAATCGCCAGGTGCGGACGGTTCTAAAAGCACCTTGATATTCCACTAAGTGTTGAAATTCGGCGATCGCCCGCTCCCACACCACCGTAGTTTTAGAATCTTCTACCACTAGTTCCAAGTCCAGCCAGCGCTCTGGCTGAGCCTGCACGACTGGCACCCAGAGGCGAGTTTCAGCAATTTGGGTGACGGTGGCTTCCTCATCCAGTTCCTGACGGATACGGGAGGGCATTTTGCGCATCAGAGGGCGTAGCGATCTCGCTAGATCTAGACGGGTACGAAGGGCGGGTGCAGCCGGTACCGGAAACGGTGTACCCGAGGGCGGCTCCTCCTCTTCTTCTGTCATTAAGGAAGGTTGTGAGGGTTCATTACGGCGATCGTCAATGTAGAGATTAGCAGTCGGCGTGTCACTGGAAGCAGCATTCCCCTCTTCTATCGTTCTGAGAGTTTTTGGCTCTGGCTGTTCTTTAGGTTTTGCTTTTGCCTCTGAACGTTCAGAGCGATCTAACTCAATAAATTGAGCTAGCCAAAACATATCAGCCAAATCAACCGCGTCAAAATCAAGGCCGAGCTGCCTCAGCTTTTGCGCTGATTGTCCGATAGTTGGTCTTCGCTGCTGCTCAGATGCTTCCACAGGCGGTCAATCAGGTCTCCTGGCTCACTGACTTCGGTATTGATATTAGGCTTACGCTCACGGGTAATCAAATAAATCGCATTCAAAAGCTGATCGGTTGCCAAATCTCCTTTGCTGAAGTTCTTGTCGCGTTTATCCACAAATCGTTTGACTAAATCATCAATCTGTTTCTCAGTCTGAGCAATTAAGGCTTCGCCATTCTCTTCCTGACGGAGATGAGCCTTCACAATCTCGGTCAGCCGCGTTTCGCCTGGCTCTCGCATGGTTAAGCGAATGCAGCGACGCAAAAACGGGGGGGGGAAGTCGCGCTCACCGTTACTGGTCAGAATCATCAACGGAAACTCGGTACAAGCGATGCGGCCCTTAGGAACCGTGTACTTGCCGCTGGTGACAACCTCGCCGTCGTCGAATGTCCATTCGTCCGGGTCTTTGTAAGCCGTGCGGACTTCGACCGCATCCTTTACATCTTCAATTCGCACTAGTTCCGGAATTTCAAACGCCCCTTCCTCAAAGACATAGAGCAAGTCATTGGGCAGATCAATGTCGCTTTTGTCGATCTCATCCACAATGAGGATGCGAGGCTTTTTAGAGGGCAGCAGCGCCGTTCCCAGAGGCCCCAAACGAATGTATTTGCCGATGTTATCAAAGCGATTTTCACCACCGCGTTCTGCTTCGGTAGAGTCTTGCAGACGAGCGATCGCATCATAAAGATATAGACCATCTTTAAGTGTCGTCCGTGTCGTAATTGGCCAATACAGCACCTCCCCCAAATCCAGCTCACGCGCGATCGCATAGGCCAATGACGTTTTGCCAGTACCGGGTTTTCCGGTTACTAGCAGCGGTCGCCGTAGGTACAAGGCAGCATTGACCAGTTCAATCTCATTGGGCTCAGCTTGAAAAGTAGCCCCTCGCTCTTGCTTGCGACGGTCTGCCCGTCGCCAGGTTGGAGGAGCAGGAAGCGTCTCAATAAGGGGTGTCTCACCGTTATCCCCAAAAGGCGTACCCGTTCCCTTAAAGATGGGCTGGAAAATATCCCGCTGATTCGCTGGCTCGTCACTCATCGTTTCTCATTCCCTTCAGCATGCCTCTTGATCAAACGGCTCCCACGTGGGTGGAATCACTTTGAAATCCTCCCAAACCAGGCTTAGATGGTAACCCACGTGAGTCTTGTCTTCACAATCGAGAGTTTCTGAACGCTCTTCAAAAACCCGTTCTGGTAAGTCAATCAATGCGCAGTCTAAAAGATGATCCAGATCTTGGCATTGATCATCTTGCCGCGACCACAACGCCACTGGCAGGCCAACTTTTTTGGCTAAAAACTCAAATACCTCTTCAACGCGATCGCTCGCAAGATTTTCCAAAATTGCCATCTCAGCAGAGCGCAACTGCTTGAGTAAGCGACCTTTATTGCTGCAATCGGAACGTACCAAGGTAGAGCGAGCCGAAGACTGATGTTTATGCTCCAGGGCCTCCCACTTCTGCTGCCAGCGGGTGTAATGCTGCCTGCCAGTGGGAGATTGACTCAAATCGGTCCGCATCACTAATCTATACTGGTTCCCTAGAGTTAGACCGTCCTGAGTTTCACACGCATCCAGATTGCAGCCTAAAAGCCGTCGGGCCACAAAACAGTGCATCATCGGATTTTCTAGATCCGACTCAGCCTCAAGCCAATTTTCTAGAAAACTGGGCAACTCAACAAAAGGAACCACTTCGTCTTTGAGCCGAGGTGGAGGGGGTTCTAGAGGGTCATAACGATCACGATCACCAATCACCCAGAGCCAAACTTTGACATTCGCTGCATCCTGCTCGTCTGGCTTAATCTGTACGATGAGATGCTCAGGTGCATAGGACGAGGGCAGTTGACGATCCTGACGCGCTTGGTTAGCCTTGACATAGAGCGGCTCGAAGTCAAACCGACAAAATCGCACCCAATCTTCTAATCCCTGGCGCAGAGACTTGGGTAAGCCATCCATAACAGCCAGAAACACAGCAAATTGCGTCAAGCGATCAACATCACGCTCTGCTTGCTGCCAGCCTCGATTAGACAGTTGTGTTAAGTACTGCAAGCGCTCCGAGATAGCATCACTACCTGAGCGATTGCCGTCATCGCACAGCCAAAATGCCAACTCAACTGCATTTCGCACCCGACTCTCAGCCTCACTCGGCCTTTGCTCAATGAGGTCACACAGGCTGCGGGCATACAGATCTTTTAGAATCGGGTCGAGTTGCTCTTCAGGAATGGCATAGGCTTTACTCCTTTGCTCTTCGTTTTTCGGCACCCAAGCCGTGGCAATCATTCCCACCACACACTTGCGAGCATCATTCCAAACCGGAGCACCGCTGAATCCTGACTCAATCGTGTCGTCCTGCGGATCATCTTTTTTGTGGAACTGAAAACGCCCGCCGACAGCATTGGCTTTGGGCTTATAGGCATCGGAGCGATCGCCGCTCTCTTGAGCAAAGCCATAGACAGAGTGCTCTTCATTCTCAATCTCTTCACAAGAACAGCGCAGGATAGGAATTGGCTTTGACCGTTCAGGCGCAGATTTAAGTAGCTTTAAGGCGGCAATATCGCCTTTGTTCAGATCGTAGGGTTCCCAAGCGACCACCTGAGCTGAAATGTCATATTCATTGGGCAAGAAATCCAACATTATGGTGCCTTCCGGCGGCCCATCACCGTAGTCAGCAAAGTCATCTTCATGAACACCTAGCGCTTGCAAAACCACATGGGCACAGGTCAGCACGTAACCTGGTGCAACCAAAAAACCCGTTCCTACCGGACTCTTCTTGCCCGTCTCCTGATTTTGAACAAAGATGCGGGCGATCGCGTGTTCGTAATCTTCGCGACTGAGTTCTACTTGTGTTGCCACTTCAACGTAATCTCGTAAGTTGCCTCGCCACCCACTTTTGTAACCACTGCACCCACTTCGCCGCTGAGCTTGACACTGAATTTCACTTCCACTTCATCAGCGGGCTGAGTCATGGCATCCACGCGATCGCGAATGCTCTCGACCATCGGCTTTAAGTTATCAAGAGCCTGGTCAAAAGTTTGCTTTGCTTGAGCCGCAATTGCCCCTGGACGCTTGGAAACCGGCTTTATCTCATCCGATTGCACATCCTCAACCTCGATCAGCACCGACTGACCGTTGCCAACATCAAATTCGACAAGTCTTGCCATTACAACTTTCCTAGTCAACGCCTGAGGCCAAAACCCTCTCAGCCCCGATCATCACTACAAGTTTATTCGCTACATTTCGGGATACGTCCATAGAAACAAAATCAATACAAACGAGCTATGGCAGCGCGCCCAAGGGCAAAAGGGTAAAAGGGTAAAGGGCTATGTCCTCGCGAGCCCGCACACTACCCGAAAACCGACGCCGTTGAGCCAGAAATCGGGCGCGCTCCAATCGCGGAACGCCGACCGGCAGAACCCAGGATCGGAGTTCCAGGAACCGCCCCGCAGAACACGAGGGTCTTCACTCTCGCCAGAGGATATCCAGGCCGAACCATCTTCTGGTGCTCCCACATAGGTTTCATGCCAGTGGTCTTCGCACCACTCCCATACATTGCCGTGCATATCGTGCAAGCCCCAACGGTTAGCCGGATAACGTCCCACTTCCGACGTCTGGTTCACCCTGTCACCATAATTAGCTAGCTCTGCCGTCAGCCTGTCGCCAAAGTGATAGGTGGTTTGCGTCTCCGCACGGCAGGCATATTCCCATTGCGCCTCACTGGGTAAACCATACGCTTTACCGGTTTTGGCGGCGATCCGCCGACAGAACTCTGTCGCATCCTCCCAGCTCACCCGCTCTACCGGTAAGGTATCTCCCTTAAAGCGAGAAGGGGCTGGGTCAAGATCCTTATCGATACGGCTATAGCCTGCTACCACCCGCCACTGGGCCTGAGTGACCGGATAGCGGCCCATCAAAAACGATGACACCGTGACTTGATGCTGAGGTCGTTCAGAACTAAGGCTATTAGGCTCATCCTTCAAAGTTCCCATCCTGAAGTCCCCAGCGGGGATGAGCACCAGCGTCAGCGAGACATCCTCACTGAGGACTTCGGTATAAGCCTTGTTCAGACACCGATAGCGGTGCAACGTTAGAGAATCGGAAGCAGTCCCCATACTGTCACCATTTACCAAAGTTGCTTTCAGCGTATCTTGCTCCGTCCTTCCGACTTTGATTCGCCCTGATACGGCAAACTAAACGGAGCCACCGCCCCCGGCATCAGCGACAACTGCAATCCCTCATCTGCCGGATCATCAATCCGAAGCTGCCCAAAGAACTCAGCCTTGAGCCGCTTCTGCATGGCGCGAAACTGACTATCGAACCGCAGGTGACAGACCGTACACAGAGCCTTCAGATTGGCGCGATCGCGATTCTCAGGCCGCTGGTCTAGATGAGCCACCGTCAACAGATACCGCCGGGGAGCCTCAGCAAAATCAGGCGGTAGGGGCGACTGCACATTACGCCACCCCTGTACCCGCTTGAGAAAATCCGCCAGTGGCTCACTCGGCTGACGACAAGGACGCTGACATTGCTCACAGCACCACTTGGCCTCATGCTTTACCTGCAGCGCGATCGCTTTCCAATCCTTGGGATACCTGGCCCGAATAATCGGCATCGCCTCAGCTCCATTGCATCATGGCCGCCAACAGCATCTCCATATCATCACCATTGAGGTCAGCAAACTGCTTCGGTTCCCAACCATAGGACTCAGAGAACCGCTGAACCGCCTCATCCCGGTTCAGTCCCAACCGCTCACACTCCATTCCAATCTGAAGCAACACCAGACTCAAATCGCGGACGGGCGGAACATTTATCTCTTCTGTTTGCTGTTCTCTGTTTGAAGATCGTCTCTTTGCCTGATTGGCTGTAAAACCTCTTTTTAGAGCGGCATTGAGAAAGGCTTGAGGATTTCGAACGTGCTCTTGTTCTTGAAGGGATGAGAGTGCATTTCGCACTCTCAGTGTAGCTGCTTCTGGATCCGCTTGATAAATAGACGTTAGTGTCGCTGCAAGAGCAGCATTCATCGGGACTCCAGCATCTTCAATTCTCCCCAGCAATGTACCAAGTTCTTCTCTGTCAATTTCAACAGATCGGCATGTTGAAGTATCAGTCTGTTGTTTAAAAGAGTTTAAAACAGATCTGGTACATTCTGTGGAAAACTCATAACCGTCAAAACCCTCTCCCTGAAAAGCATTCAAGCTTTCCACAGGCATCCCATTTTGACCCCAAAGTGTTGCCTCACGATCGCTGTTGTTGCCCTGAGACAACATTTGTTGTTCTGGTGCAACAGTGTTGCCCTGAGACAACGGTTTTTCCACAGAATCTTCTGCAACGTGTTGCGCTGGTGCAACACTGTTGCATGACGGCAACACTTTTTCCACAACATGACTGGTGTGCAGCTTCACCTTGGCCGACATCACTTCTAGGTCAATCCAGCCCTTAGCATCCAGCGCCTTCAGCGCTCGACTCACCGTGCTCGGGTTAACCCCCAAGGATTTAGCCATTTCTCGAACTTTGATTTCGATTGCCTTGTCCCCAAAGGGATCCAAGGTTCGTAAGTAGTAGAGAACATCTTTCTCGCTGGGCCTGAGTTCGCGACAGGCGCGCAGCCATTCCTCCGAGGTCAGGCGGTAATGAAGTAGATTGTCACCCTGCCTCGTCTGATATTCACTTTTATGTGCCATCATGATCTTGACTTCTTAAAGTGTCTGAGATTGTTGGATTGCTTGAAACTTGTAGTCCTTCAGCAGCTTCAGACGATTCCCTAGATAATTCCCGGCCCCCCCAGGCTGGGAATTGTCATTTATAGGGGATTCGTCATTCTTAACCTTCCGTTACAGAGATATTACGGAACCTTTACCTCCTTGTAGTCTTTCCAGCGAATCACGATTTCACCGCCCATCGCTTCGACCAATTCAGCGATCGCGCTATAGCGGCGTCCGTCCGGTTCATCTAACGCTTTAGCCACCGCACTCGATAGTTTGGGGATGGTCGTATCGTGACCTTCTTGCTTCCGCAGCTCCACCACTCGGCGGGTCAGTTCGTACTTGGTAATATCCAAGTCCTCTAGCCGTTCTTGCAGGATTTCTTTCATACTCATGATCTACATGGGGCATAGATGTGCGTGATCCTAACAGTGAATCTAGCAAACGGATCAGGCAATTTATCGATAGTTTGCCTGATTCTTGAAACGGGTTTAGCGCATCCCAGTGCTAGAGG
>Ga0081535_100953_pt1 | contig 12549 bp, 8 predicted proteins | sample HotLakmasection3_FD_71020 | JGI IMG/M metagenome (GOLD analysis project Ga0081535, IMG submission 71020) | Hypersaline microbial mat communities from Hot Lake, Washington, USA - Section #3 (SPADES assembly) (version 2) | ecosystem: Environmental > Aquatic > Non-marine Saline and Alkaline >... | reverse complement strand
GGTGCCGTCTTTGCGCCACTGCTTGTAGTGCCAGTAAACCGTCGAATAAGGCGGCAAATCTTTCGGCAGGTCGGCCCAATTACAACCATTCTTAAGGCGGTAAAGGATGCCGTCGATAATCTCTCGATAGCTCCATTCGAGCGGTCGAGTCTCTTGTTTGGGGGGTAAGATCTCGGGCAAGAGGCGTTCGAGGAGTGCCCATTCGGCATCGGTCAAACTGCTGGAATAAGCCATGGTTGCTGAAAAAGTAGACGTCATTGATCACTTTGACGCAGATACCGAAAGATCTCAAATGGGCTCTATAAGATTTGCCGCAGTAAGGACAGAAGCGGAATTTCAGAGAGGTAATGGGTTCATTACAGTTAGAACAGCGATCGCGCAATTCAGTACCACAAGCAAAGCAGTACTTTGAGCGTGGCGTTGTCCACATGGGGTCGGGAGAGTTTCCGGGTATCCAGCATTGAGGGCAAAATTTGAGGGTAGCGATCGCCTCTACAGATTGGCCTTTACAAACAGCATCCAAATACTCCTCAGGAATATTCAAAGCGTTCGCTAGTCCTGACTTCGGTTTCTGTTTCAGCCGCGTCGTTTGCCCTCGCTCGATTTTGCCTACACTTTGAGCATGGATGCCTGCCTTGTCAGCAAGTTCTTTCTGGCTCATGCCTTGATTTATACGCACTCGCCGAATGTAAGCAGCGAGAGATTCTGCGGTAGTCGGAAGCCAGTTCTGCTCTAAAGGGTTCATAAATAGCTAGCTAAAAGAATTTATTCAACGGTCACTTTATTGGTATCACTTTAGTTTGATTTGGGGGAACAAAATGGTAGCTACGCTTGCTAATGTTGCAACACACTTTTTAGAGCGGCCAGATTTAGCCAAGAGTACTTTACGCTCTTATGAATCGGTTCTCTTGCCTTTGTTGGAAGAATATGGATACATGCCAATTGAAATCCTGACTCGGCAAGCATTACAAGAGTATCTGAATGGATTAACCGATCTGGCTTACACCACCCATCATCGGCACCAAGCCATCATTCAGGCTCTATTCAACTTTGCGGTCGAGGAAGGTTATATCAAAGCTAATCCAATCGCTCGTTTGAAACGACGGAAGCCCAATCGGGAGAAAGGTGAACATGACACTGATGAAGTCATTCGCTATCTCACACCAGAGCAGCTAGGGGTTCTGTATCGGCTAGCCGCCTCTGATATGCGGATGAATGCTTTAGTACATCTCTTACATCGCACCGGGGCGAGAATTGAAGAAATATTGGCGCTTGATCTAGAAGCTATTGATCAGGTGAACCGGAAGTTCCAGGTCATCGGCAAGGGAAACAGACAGCGTTGGTGTTTTTATAGTGAGGATGCGGCTCAAGCATTAGCAAAGTACCTGAAATATGAACGGCATACTGGCTGCCCTGCTCTATTTACCGCTCAACAACCTTTCTCGCTGACTGTTAGCCGCATGAGTTACCGAACTGCGCATCAATGTTGGACTGATTTGATTGCCAATAGTCCGGAACTCGAAGGGATCCGGATGCATGACCTGCGACATACTTTTGCGACAGAGCGAGTAGGGCTGATGAGTATTGAGGAGTTGAGGGCGTTGATGGGGCATCAGAATATTCAGACTACACTCCGCTACCAAAAAGTGACTTCGCAGCGAGCAGAAATGGTTGCCCAAAAAGCTTTTACATTGCTACCTAATCACTGACATTGAGTATCTGTAAAGTATTGCTAGTTCAATCTCTAGATATCAGCGTTGAGATTCTTCAGTTCCCTTTACTGCAGAGTATAGAACCTACTCTGCAGCAGCAAAGTGAGTTTAAAGCCCGAGTTGTTGAAAATGGAATTGCAGGAAGCTACTAATCACGTTGTCATCATCAGCGACTTTCAGACAACGCCAGCACTTGTGTCGCGATAGATGTCGACTTTTGTCTCTCGGCACTTACGTAAACTCAAGTCATTTGCTCCAACCCCAAACCAAGTTTCGGGTTTTTCATAAAAATCAAGACCTCGACCGATTTTAATAACCCAGCCGTTGTCAAATCGCACTTCGTGATCGTGTAGGTTTTCGTTGAGCTTGATATCTAATACGACATCAAGCTCAAGTAGGCTCTGCTTCAAATCACTTAGTTTGTCTTGAATTTCTGAGATTGATGTCTCTGCATCAAAGCCGATGGTTAATTCAATACGTTTGACGGTACCGGCTTTGACGACGGTCTCGCAAAAACGGACAAAGTTGGTGATTTGATGGTGCGCTCGGACGTAAGGTTCTTCAATCCATACCACTTTGGCTCCTTGGAGGTACGGCCCAAAGATGGAGTCATAGCTATACCCGGTATCTCCATAATAAATAGTGAAATGTTGCTCTTGAGGAGATGGGGAAGCTTCTGTAGTTGGTTCCTGTACTTTTATAACTGGTTGAGACGCCTTACTGGCCTCAGGTGTGGATTCGATTCCTTGGCGGGCAGGATTCTGGGTGGCGAGGGCGTTTTTTGATTCCGGGCAAAATACTACTTTCTCTTCACCTTTAGTGGTGAAGTAGGAAAGGTTAATCTGGGCAAACTCGTCATCGGGTTTGCGTTTGTTCATCTGTTCTTTTACCCGGCGGCGGGCTTCAACGGCGTAGGATACGTATTCTTCAAATTCTTCATCGGTAGCACTGGTAGAGGGATGCAAGATTTTGAGAAAGGCTGCGACTGTCTTCTTGACCCCTTTTTCATCACGTCCTTCGACGGCTGCACCTAGCTTGATACGTTTGGTGACTTCTTCATAGCGGTTAGTGTGCTGAAAAGCGTAGTGGAAAGCTTCTGCAAGATAGTCGGTGATGAAGCCGTAGCTGTTGGTCAGGTACTCACTGCTGTTTTTGGGCATTTCCCAGCCAGGTAGATAGCAGGCAAAACGATCCATGACTGCCAGGTCAAATTGGGCTGGTAGTGGCTGAAAGAGGTCATACTGACTGGAATTGACAATCTGTTCGACCGACATATCAATGTTGCCGACGAAGGCAAGACTGGCATCAGCGATGACTTCAACGCCACGGGAAAACCGACCATTAGCCATGAAGTCTTTCATGATTTGAATAGTGTCGGGATCCTTAATTTTGATGCCGCCGACTTCGTCAAAGGCGACAGTATCCCAAAAGCCGACTAACCCGACTTTGCCGCGAGCATTGTTGTAAAAGAGGGTGGCCTTGGTCGCTTGTCCGCCGCTCACCAAGGTTGAGTAGGGTGAGAACTCGCTGAAGAAATAGGATTTTCCAGTGCCTCTAGGACCAAGTTCGATGAAGTTGTAGTTGGGTTCGATCAGGGGTGCGAGGCGAAGGATGTAGTGGAGTCGCTGACGAGGTGAAAGTTTGCCAGGTTCCAGGCCGACCGTGCGGAGGATGACTTCCATCCATTCGTCGCGGGTGAACTCTTCACTGCCTTCGGCATAGGCTTCGTAGTTGAAGCGGCTGAGCTGAATAGGCCGCAATTCTTCAATGTAGAAAGCGTAGTCGTCTTCCTCGATCGCGTTGTGAGCGATCGTGACCTCAGCCCAAATGCCCCCTTCCAAGATGCGATCATTGTCGCGATAGAACTGCTGGCTGATCGCGATGCGCTGGGAGTTGAAGTTTTCAAGAGCGGCCCAGTGGCGTTTCTCTTTTTCGACATAGCGCACATGAACCTTGTCAATGAAGCGGTAATTGCCTTTAGTCGCAACTTTAGACTGGGCTGCGTTGGCCTCATCGGGACGGACATAGTTGTCCTGTAAAGTAGCCAAAACGGCTTCCATGCCAGCATCAATTTCTAGGGGATCATCGCTGGCGCAGTATTTTGCAAGCAGAAACTCCAGCACGAATGTGGGCACGTTGGTGCCTTTCTTAATGCGATGCAGCAGGTCTTTACGGACAACCTTGCCTTCAAAGATGTCATTGAGTTTTTGGTCAAGCTTGTCCATCGCAGTTAGACCGTGTAATCGGTTTCAAGATTGAGGCTAGCGTAGGTTCTGAGCGTATTGGGGTCGAGAGCTTTCACTACGAACTTACCCTCAAACGTGGCATCCATGCGCAACACGATTTGCTTGGTGTCGTTAGGAAAGAGGGTGATGGTGCGGGTGGCTGGATTAACATCTTCACTAGGACGCGGTTCTCCAACCACATCTCCCGTTTGAGGATCTTGCGCTTCCAGCAGGATTTCGCAGGAACTTGATTGGGCAAAGAGATTGCCGCCGAGTGAGACATTAATCCGAGGCAGACGAGTCGTGATGCGCTTGGAACCTTTCTTGTAGCTCAGCTCTACCTGGAACTGTTCAAGGTTCTGGGGTTCTTCCGACTCTAGACGAACCAAGAGGACGGGCACGATCGCTTCTGCCAAAGAGGCTCCACCATGAAAATATAGGTGCCCGGCTTTGTAGGGAGCCATTGTTTTCGGCAATGCGATTTGGTCGGCGTTGCTGCGGATGCTGAGCTTATCGGTGGGCAGCACGAGATTGTGAGCATCGGCGGTGCCGTTACCGAGCATCATGCGATCGTGAGCGGTATATTGCCAGTTGCCAGACGGTTTGCTGCAGACATCCCCAGCTTCTGCTTGAGCATTTAAGAAAAAGCCGTGGTCACTCACGATAATGGCTTCTTGGAAACCGAGTTTGCTGAGTTTGGAAAGCGCAACCCGAATTTGCTTGAGGGTTTTGGGCACCAGACTGAGGGTATCTTCAGGATTGGATTCTAGTTGGCTGTCAATTTCGGTGCTGCGAAGGACGAGCAGGTCAACGGTCGGGGCGATTTTAGGATTCTTCTTGTTAATAAAGTCTCTCAAGGTCATTTCCGCAAAGCGATCGCCGAACTGCTTGCGGAGGTGCCCCATCCGCTGAGAGACGTTACTGACGGTGGTATCACCAATTTTGGGAGTGAGCTTGCCTGAGTCTACTTCTAGCATCAGGTTATTGTGGGCATCGGGCAACAGGCTGGCCATGCCGACGGGAGTAATCGTGGGGAGCTGGGCGCAAGCGGGCGTGAGTTCGACAACGCCGATGCCATTGAGGAGCTTTTCCAGCTCAATGCCGAGTTCGTAGCGCAGGGCATCAATCATCAAATACGCAATGCGCTGGCCTTTTTCACTTAGGCGAGGCGTGAGGAAACGCTTAAAAACTGAAACATTCGAGAGGCGTCCGGTTGGGGGCCAGCCGCTTTTTTCGATATGGCGGATGAAGATGGTTTGGACTTTTTCGGTCAGCTTCCGATAATGGCTGCGGGCAGTGTCAATGGCGGCTTCTAGCGAGTCGGTCAGGTTAATGGTGTTGCCAACGCTTTCTTCAAACTCGCGCTGGCGCTGATCGACCTGGCGGAGGCTCTCGACGTAGAAGTTGATCAGGTCATCTTGGCTACGACCAAAGTCGGGTAGCTGGCGATCGAAATCTTCGCAGATGACGATGAGATTCAAGGCGGCCAGAATCAGTGACCACTGTTCCTGGTTTTCGCCTTTAGTGCGCCAGATCGATTGGCTGTGGCGGAAGAGAAGCTGGCGAGTCACATCTAGTTCATCGCCCAAGATGCCCTGAACGGCTCTCTGGAGAAAGGTTCTTTCCTCAAAGGGAAAGGTATTGAGGTTGCCGAGGTCTTCGATATCGGCACAGATGGCAGGCAGGTTGAATTCGGCTTCAATGGCTTCAGCACGCTCCAGGTAAGTGGCTTTGTAGCGGTCGTCATTGCGGAGGCGATCGCAGACTTCGCACACGATGGCTTCCGCTTCTATGGGGGCACAAGGTACCGCTTGGAGGGCGGCGGGCAACTCGCTGGGTAAATCGAAGGCAAACTCGCTGAACAAGATGAACCGCCAGAGTTCGTCAGCGACGGGACCCCAGTTTTTTGAGCGGGTTTTAAGGCTCAGCCCGAGGGTGCTGCGGCAGAAATCTTTGGCTTCCGTTAGCCATCCCAGTTCATCTTTCAAAGCTTTCTGCTGTTCCGGCGTTGGGGATAGCAGGGCGATGAAAATCTCGATCGCAGAAGCGGCTTTCAACGTGGCCCGAAGCTGCGGCCAGTGGATGCCACCGCCAACGGCGTCGATAGCGGCAAAGGGGGGATTCGGGTTTTCTTGGAAAATGCGGCGAATTTCGGTAGTGTTTTCGGGTTTGGCTTTGAGGCACAGGCTGAAATATTCTTCGCCATCCCCGTCTGGAAATTGACCGCCGCATTGTACGTACATGGAGAAGGGATCGAGTTGGCGCTCCTCGTCGGTAGCCGGGGCGATCGCGGGGACGTATATGACCAACCCTTGTAAGGTACCGTCGGCAACTTGGAGAAAGGCTGACTGGGCCTGTTCGCGGCTTTCGATGCTGTTGGTGGAAGCGTCGATGACGGCAGTGTGGTCATCGGCGAGGTCAAGGCAAAGGTCGTGGTAGCGCTGATCGGCGTCATAGACGACCAGGCATCGGGATTCTTGCCCGGTTTTCTCTGGTTTGAGGCGCTGCTTGAGGATGTCGTCACGGATAAATTCAGCGATACCCATAGTTCAGAGAGGAAATCCAATTACTCAACAGTTTATTTTGCCGGGATGGCTAATTGTTAATCCCTAAGCTTCTTTACTAGGGTTCAGTAGATACAAGCCAGGTTCAGCAGACTTGTCAGGCAGAAGTTCACGGCTGCTTTTAACACCCGTTTCTTCACAAAGCTGGGCAAAGGCTTCTAAGCCTTCTATGCGGGCAGATAGTTCGCTGAGTGTGTCTAAATATTCTGCTTCCGCCACTTGTCGATGGATCCAGCTTTCGTCGAATTCTAAGTTATAGGACATTTCAAACTCGACTTCGATGTCGTCTAGCTTGCGGCGTTTTTGATCTTCAGTCAGTGCCGTGTCCATAGGAGAGAGCATGGCAATGCGTTCTACTCGCTCATCTGCAATAAGTCCTTTGAAGCGATCGCCCATAAAGCGATAAGCAGTTGCCATTTCAGAGCGCTCACTATTAAGCAACACTTCTGTCCATTGGCCTGCCAATTGCTTAAAGCGAAGGACTTCGCTATTGAGAATCTGCTTAGCTTCTAGTATGTGACCTGTTTCGAGGAGGATGTAAGCTTCGGTTGAGGTGGCAACCGCCCATCCTTGGATAGCAATATCTGCAATCATGATCTTTCGGGCATCCATCTCTGGGCTTGTTTTCAAAGCCTGGTTAGATAAGAAATTACGAGCGCTTGCTGCCGTTTTCAGATCTTCGTTAATAGGGGAATCTGGAAATAACTGTCGGTTCTGAATAGCTGCCTGTAAATTTGCTACTTCTTTAACTAAAAAGGCTTGATGCAGTTCATTGATAGCGTCAGCAAGTTGTGCCTGTTGTTGGCGACTATCTTCAACTAAAAGCTGGAGATAACTCAGTTGTCCGGAAATTTGATCTAGCTTACCTTCGACTCGGCCAAAGCCTGCTTCCATCGTTTGCTGCATCGTGTCCATAGACTTTTGGAGTTGATGCATCTTGTAAGCCATATAAGCGAAGCCTGCGACGCTTACGCCAAGATTAAGGACGCTGGCACCGGCGGCGATTTGGGAAAGTCCCATGACTGCTGATAATTGTTGTTGTACAACTGATAACTGCTGCTGGACTTTGTTTAATTTTTTCCAAGTGACACCATGCCCAACAACATTAGTTGCCAGGTCTAAACTTCCGATAATGGGTGAGGCTGTGAGCTCTATAAGCTTTTGAGTAAGATCAGGTGATTCAACAAGATGCCGGACAATGCGTCCAGTTTTTGCATCCCTGATAACGCTACCAAAGCGTTTTAGTGAGCCATCTAGCAGTCCTTTTATAATTTCAGGATCTTTCAATAACAGATCAATAGGAATAATCACGATACAACTCCCTTTAACGGCTATAAACCCCTATGTTTGCGTAAGCCTTACTGGATAAGCGGTCAGATATTTCAATCTCTTCTGCTATTTCCGGCAATCTCATAAAAGCATCTAATCGACTAAGTCGACTTGCGTCTTTCTTGAAACCATTATCAAGCTCAGACAGAGAAATTTTGATGAAATAAACATCATACTCTGAGTCTTTTAATTCGGATTTTTCTGATTCAGCTTCAAAGAAATTTTGAATAGGTAATCCTTCATAAGCTTGTTCTGTACCAGCCCAAAGTGCTTGAGTCACCTGATATAATTCCTCAGATCTCTTAGTTGTAAACGGAGAATCACCTAGAAGATCGAAAACAATCTTTTTATGCTTGCAATTGACCACTAACACTAAAATTTCTCGCAAGCTATCGCCCACCTCTCTAGAGAACGACTTTGTCTTTGAGATGGAATTCTCAGTCAATAGTTTTTGTGGAAGCCGTCCACCTTCCTCTAGCTGGGAAAGCCTCTTGAAGGTATATGCTGAGCTGACCAATACAAATGCGGCTAACAGGTAAAACTTGGTCTTGAAGGAATTTTGTTTTGGAAGCTCGTCTTCTATCTTACTTATAAAAATCGACACGTCAGGATTTTTTTGGTATCTCAATGGAGCTGAAGAAACACCCCATTCTCCTAAGAATGTGTTGAAAATATCGTTTAATTCCTGCCTTCTAAAATTTTCTACGACTTCTGCAGAAAACTCTTCGGGAAGATTCAAGTAATTACACCAGGCTGTGACCGAAGGTGAAAGTTTATCTTGTCCGTTAATAGTCTTACTCTCAACTTCGTTCGCTAACGTTTCGAGAATCCTCAGGAATTTATTCGAGAAATACATATCTGTTTCCTTAGGTGTTGCTGGATATTGTCTTCAGAGTATTTTCATGGCATGAAGAGTTTGATTTCAAAATCTGAATACGCTGCCATTTCTTCATCTCTTGAGCATAATCTGCTGCTATTATCTCAAGCTGTTCTTCCAGAGTTTGCTCAGCTAGTAGAATAGTTTTCTCAACGGAGGTATTAAAATGCTCATTGGCAAGGTCAAGGCGCTGAGTCATCCAATCGCAGAGAATGTCCCAGAGTTCATCTTTGCCTTTTTGAATACCCTCCTGCCAAGCTTCAGCCATTAAATTTATATTAGGTATTACTACTGTCTTATACTCAAGAAGTTCCTTTTTATCCTTTTTGACTTCACGCCTCTGTTCACTTTTGAAGCAGGTTCCAGTTGTGTAGGTCTCAGTCACCCATTCTTTGCCCACAACTTTGGTCTCCTCAGATTTGCTACGCTGAATGTTAGGTTTAATATTGAAGAATTGAGAGGGTAATGCAGGCATTTCAACAGATTCCTGAGATTTATATGCTGACAAGATTGCTTCTTGTAAAGTTGAATCTGAGATCTGCTGGGAGCAAAGCGATGTCAGTTGATTTTCTGCACTTTGAATAAGATCTAAAAGAGCTTCCTCTAACTCCATCGCTTTAGTTTGCAACTGAAACTCTGCTCTTACGGTGAGCACCTTTCTCATTATCAGGAAAAGCTTCCGGACTGATTTCTCATCATTGTCGAGTTCTTTAATATCTTCTTCTTTATCTTTAAGAGCTCTTCCGACTAGAAAACCATCTTCTTCTTTGAAACCTCTAATTCTTCTGCTTGCAACATCGTATGCTCGACCAAGGTCCTCGGCAATGTTCGGTGGTACAGATGTAGAGATTATTTCTTCTAGCTCATGCCTGGGTTGATTCTTTAGCAGAGCTTCTCGAACTGGACGAACAATAAGTCTTGCAAGATCAACTTCTATATCATCAATAGCGGTTAGAAGAGGTTCAAAACCGGATAGTCCAATGGCTTCAAAATTTTGAGCTATAGTGCTTTGTGAGTTTGGGTCACTTTTTTTCAGAAACTCAATCTTTCCGGCGAGATCATCTTGAGTTTTTTTTCGCAGTTGCTCGATCCCGCTTTGAAGTTGGGCTTTTATTTCTGAAATCTCTTTCTGCTTAGCTTCAACCTGCTCCTTATGTTCTATCTGTCTGATTTCAGCAACTGTATCAAGACGGCTTGATAACGCTTCGTAGCTTATGCAGACTGGAAAAATAATAGGAGCTAGGACAAGAGTGGGGAAAGACTCTTGTAATCGTTGGTTCAAGCAGTCCCAAAGTTCTTGACCACCACTCCATTCACGGACATGACTCAGAAACTTATTTAAGTCTTCTTGAGTGATGCTCTCACTATCATCGACTTGATCTTCAAGTTTTCTAACCCACCTTTTAAGTTCTTTATTCCCTTTCACTTTGTGCTTGATTTCTTTTGCACAGTCTTGAAATAGGGATTCTAGAAATTGGAACCTCTCTTCTGGAACATCCTGTAATTGGTTGCCTAAACCGACGGCACACTGACCGTAATAGAGTATGCGAGCACTGAAGGCTAAGACGTCAGGCAACCTCTTTAAGACGAGAACCTTCTTGATCTCCTTTCTGAGGGATTGAATACGTTCAGATAGGGGTAAGTCATCAGAGCCCCGTTGATCGACACGATTCAATATAAATACCATTGAATCTGTGCGACCTTGCAAAAAACTGACGACTTCTTTGAGTTCCTCCAAAAGACGTTTGCGGTGCTCGTCATCGACTTGCATATAGTCAAGGGCGACTAGGCTAAATGCTTTTTTAACTCGATTCTGAATAACGGCGACGTTAGTCTTATCTTGAACTGATTTGAGACCAGGGAGGTCAATGAACTCAATACCGATGCCTGGTGGTAACCCGAGCAGATTAGTTTCGACAGCGGGGAGCAGGGGTCCAAAAACAGTCACTTGGGGAGCGGCAATAATCTTTTTACCCTTCTTCCGGCGGGCTTGATGGTACGGCAACATGACGCTGTTGCGGATGCGATCGTAGATTTCTTCGTCTGTCAGATCAGTCCATTCACCAGTTTCCCAAGTTGCACCTTCGGTGGGTTCTACAACCAGACGGTTTTCTTCAGAGTGGCAAAGGGTCAAGACGCCGCCGCTCATTTCGCCAGCTTCGATGGGTGCGAGTTTGCGGCCAATGAGGGCATTAACGATAGTGGACTTACCAGAGGAAGTGGTACCGATGGTGGCAATGGATAAGCGAGGGGTTTTGAGGCGTTCTGTAGCCTCTTCATGAGCAGCTCGAAAGTTTTCTAAGCGCTCAGAGAGATCGGGGTTTTGGAAAATCTCTGGATATTTAGATGCCAGGTTCTCAATTGAGTCGCCTAGGGCTTTTAGGGTTTCACGGGTATTGTTGAGGACAACCTCGACGCTAGTATCCTGAGCCATGTTGATTAACCTAGAGCGGGTTTTGTTCAGATCTTCATCAGAAAACGAGCGCTTCAGGTTTTGGAATTGCTGAGAAGTGCCAAAACACCGATCGCTCGTGATGGAGGATCTTGGACTTGCTCAGTATTCCCACCGATCGCGCTCTATTCTCTAAGGACAAACAGCTTTACAAGGATTCACATGAGCCTATGACTTGCGGGGACGTTTAGCGGTCTTGGGCTTTTCGGGAGGGACTTCGTAGAGTGCTTCGAGGTCGTGGGCGATCGCGAGTGACTTATCCCCCTTACATTTCTCGCGCACCCGGTCTGGCCAAATCGTATAGGCCAGGTGTGCCCAGTCGTAGTCGCCTTTTTCAAGTTTTTTCCAGGTGTCCTTGAGTTTGGTTTGCCACTTTTTGAGGCCGAAGAGCTTCCAGAGGGGGGCGGCGGTGATTTGGACGCCGTCGTTGAGGTTGGGTTTGTAGGGAAGTTGGGCGATGCGGAGGAGTTCGTCGCGGAACTCGATGAGTTCTAGTTCCAGAGATTGGAGGGTTTCAAAACTTTTTTCTTCGTCACGGGTGCGGTTGTTTTTGTTGCGGAGCTTGACACTAGCTTGGTTGAGCTGATGCAGCTTGGGTTCAACGTAGTCGTTGATGCAGGTGTAGAGGGTTTGGTCGGTGAGGCGGTGGTAGTAGAGCCAGAGGGTGTAGCTGCCGGAGCGGGTGGAGAGGGGCCAGTAGATGGGAGCTTGACGACGACTCTTGGAATAGAACTTAAGATGTTGTTCAAAGAAATCCATGGAAGAGAAATAGTCTTCCAATCTGGGTTTATCAAGAGAATCACATATTTCCTGTTCTATTTCTTCCGCATTTTCAGGCCATATAAAGTCAAATACATCTTGAATTCTAGAAATGATATTTTGTTCGCTCGTTTGCTCAGAGGAGAATATTCCATCCCGAGCCACTCTAATTGGATAGCCTGAATTGTCATCTCTAAGCAGGCCTCTTGGCAAAGAATCTAAGGGTTCAAAAGGTGAATTACCCTCCCGTGCTAAAGTAGAATATTTTATAGCATTAATATCCCATCTTCCGAAAGCAACACCAAGGGCATAGTCTACGATAGAAGAAGCTATTTGAGCATTTAAGCTCGACTCCTGAAAGCCTAGTATTGAGTAAATTAGCGACCATGATCGCCGTTCCCACGAACGGTTTTCTGGGATCGAAAACCCGAAAGATTTTTCAAGCTCATCATCAATTGCAAGAAACACATCTTTAAAGGTCTCGTCAAGTCTTCTAGCTTTCTCTGAAGGCTCAATCGGGGTTTCAAGGAGCTAGCCCAGCAGTGTGTTCAATAGGCTATCCAGCAAAGCTTTGCCTCTTTTCCTGGCATTATGAACGAATTCGAAGAACCCGAGATAAATCGGCAGCTTC
>Ga0081535_100952_pt1 | contig 12549 bp, 13 predicted proteins | sample HotLakmasection3_FD_71020 | JGI IMG/M metagenome (GOLD analysis project Ga0081535, IMG submission 71020) | Hypersaline microbial mat communities from Hot Lake, Washington, USA - Section #3 (SPADES assembly) (version 2) | ecosystem: Environmental > Aquatic > Non-marine Saline and Alkaline >... | reverse complement strand
GAGCGGGCCTTCGACCCCGACGAGATCACCGTCCTGCACCGGCTGCAGCCGCGCCTGGAAGGCAAGACCGTCAAGCAGAAGAACCCGCACCCGCCCGACACCCTGGCCTGGGCCACCTGGATCGTCGCCCGCCTCGGCGGCTGGAAGGGCTACCGCAGCGAACGCCCGCCCGGCCCCGTCACCCTCTCCCGCGGCTACCATCGCTTCGCCGCGATTCATGAAGGATTCTTCCTCGCACAAACCGAGTCCGATCTGTGCAAGCCGTAGCCCTCCGGGAGAGGTCGCGGCCGAAGGCGGCGGGTGAGGGGTGCTCCCGGCGCCGCTGGCGACTCCCCGGCCGGTCGAGGGCGGCGGCGGCAGCCGTGCCGGCTCACAGGAAAAACATCAATCGTCAGTACGCTGAGGACCACTCGCGGGGATCGCGTGAAGTATCGGTCATTAAAAAAACCCGTCATTGCGAGCGAAGCGAAGCAATCCAGCGGCGCCGCCCGCACGATCCATGACTTGCGTGGCCGGCAGCGGCGGGTCTGGGCTGCTTCGATTCGGTCGCAGTGACGGTCATTCTGCCGTCAATATCGCGCGCAAGACCATGGCGCTACTGGAATGACTCCGTCCAACCCGGCACTCCGCCGGAACGCCGGCTCGGTCATTGACCGCCGCAAGGCCCGGGCCAGGTCGCAGGATCCGGCTCGACCGCCCACACTGCCGGTTCAGATGAACAGGCTGGAGACCGACCGCTCGTCGTAGATGCGTTTCATGGCTTCGGCGATCAGCGGGCTGATGGTGAGCTGGCGGACGTTGTGGCTGACGCGCACGGCCTCGGTGGCCAGGATGCTGTCGGTGATGACCAACTCGTCCATGGGCGAGGCGCCGACCCGCGCCACCGCGCCGCCGGACAGCACGCCGTGGGTGCAGTAGGCGCTGACCGAGGCGGCCCCCGCCTCCATCAGCGCGACCGCGGCATTGCACAGGGTGCCGCCGCTGTCGATGATGTCGTCGACCAGGATGCACTTGCGGCCGACCACGTCGCCGATGATGTGCATGACCTCCGACACGCCGGCCCGCTCCCGCCGCTTGTCGATGATCGCCAGGTCGGCGTCCAGGCGCTTGGCCATCGACCGGGCGCGGACCACGCCGCCCACGTCGGGGGAGATGATCACCAGGTTGCCGTTGCCGCCGTTGCGCTCGGTGATGTCCTTCACGAACACCGGCGCGGCGAACAGGTTGTCCAGCGGGATGTCGAAGAACCCCTGGATCTGCCCGGCGTGCAGGTCGAGGGTCAGCACCCGGTCGGCGCCGGCGCGGGTGATCAGGTTGGCGACCAGCTTGGCGGAGATCGGCGTGCGCGGGCCGGTCTTGCGGTCCTGCCGGGCGTAGCCGTAGTACGGCATCACCGCCGTGATCCGCCGCGCCGAGCCGCGCCGCAGCGCGTCGATGGTGACCAGCAGCTCCATCAGGTTGTCGTTGGCCGGATAGCTGGTCGACTGGAGCACGAACACGTCCTCGCCGCGCACGTTCTCCAGGATTTCGACGAACACCTCCAGGTCCGCGAAGCGGCGGAGGCTCGCCTTGGTCAGCGGCGTCTGGAGATAGGCGGAAATCGCTTCGCTGAGCGGACGATTGCTGTTGCCCGCGATGATCCGCATTTCAGGAGAGACCCTGGACATCACGCAACCGCTGTTGGTTCGCCAGGCGACGGGCAGGAAAGGCGCCGCGGCGGCATCCGCCGGTCGGCTGAGGGCGGCACCATACATCAGACGCCGCCGTTATGTAAGTGTCATGTGCCGCAGTGCAGCGAACCGCCCGCTACAGCACGCACGACACCATCAGGGTCAGCAGGCACAGCACCGTGAACATGATCAGGTAGGGCATGGCTTCTCATCCGGGCAGCGCGATCGCCGACAGCCCGCGGCCGTAGTCCGGCTCGCCGCGGTGCGTGGCGCGGCGATAGCTGAAAAAGCGCGCCTCCTCCACATAGGTATCGTGCCGCGCGGCCTCGACGAGCCCCACCCCGGCGGCGCAGAGCCGCCGTTCGACGTAGCCGGCGAGGTCGAACAGGAAATGCCCGGGCCGCGCCGCCGGGGCGAAGAAAACCTCCGTGTCCGCCGAATCGCCGACGACCCGGTCGCGCAGCTCGGCCCCGACCTCGTACGAGGCGGCGCCGATGCGCGGGCCGATCCCGGCGGTGATCCGCGCCGGCTCGGCACCCAGGGCCGCCATCGCCGCCACCGTCGCCTCCAGCACGCCGCCCAGGGCGCCCTTCCAGCCGGCGTGGGCCGCGCCGATCACCCCGGCCGCGGCGTCGGCCAGCAGCACCGGCGCGCAGTCCGCCGTCAGGATGCCGAGCGCGAGACCCGGCCGGCGGGTGACCAGCGCGTCCACCTCGGGCGCGGCCTCCGGCGGCCAGGGCGCCTCGACGGTGGCGACCGCGGCGCTGTGGGTCTGGTAGCCGGTGACCAGGGCGCAGGCGCCCGCGTCCAGCTCGGCCACGCACCGCGCCCGGTTGCGCGCCACGTTGTCCGGCGCGTCGGCCGAGCCGAACCCGCAGTTGCGCGAGGCGTACAGCCCGCCGCTGACGCCGCCCTCTCGGGTAAAGAAGCCGTGGCGGACGGCGCCGGTCCGCTCCAGTTTCGGCAGCGTGATCATGGCCCGATTCCCGTCAGCCCTCGAACCCCGCCGGCACGCCCAGCCCCGGCGGCGCCAGGGCGAGCGCCTTGAACAGCGTGCCCATGGCCTCCGGCGCGGTCAGCCGGAGCAGCGCGGCGGCCACCGCCTCGGCCTGGGGCAGATCGCCGGCCTCGGCGAGCCGGGCGGCGCGCGCCTCGATGCCGAGCCGGCGCAGGAAGAGCCCCTGGCCGACCGGGCCGTGCACCGCCGCGCCCTGCTCCCGCGCCGAGCGCGCCAGGGCGGCGAAATCGACGTGCGCCGTCAGGTCCGCCTCGCCGGGGTCGTCCAGCGGGTCGACCGGGCGGTGGCGGCGGACCGCCTGCAGCGTCTCGCCGGGGCCGGGCGTGTCGTACCCGTAGTCGACGATCAGCGCCGCCCCCCCGTGCGCCGCCACGCGCCGGCCCAGCTCCGCCGCCAGCGACAGCCCGGCCGGGCAAACCTCCGCCACCCCGCCGGGCGGCAGCGCATCGCGGTCCGGCGGGATCAGCAGGGCCGTGGCGCCGACCGGCCCGGCCAGCACCCAGCGCGGCCGGTCCGCCGCGTCGTCCCAGTCCACCATGCGCTCGGCCCAGCCGGTGTCGGTGCGCACGAACTGGCGCACCGGCAGCGCGTCGAAGAACTCGTTGGCGACCGCCAGCAGCGGCCCCTCCGGCACCTCGGCCAGCCCGCCGTGCCAGGCCGGCGGCACCGCCAGCCCGGCCGGGGCCAGCGCCGCCGCCTGCGCCCGGCGCAGCACCGGGCTCGATTCGACCAGGTGCACGCGCACCGCCGCCAGGAACGCCGGCACGACCCGGGCGGCGCGCAGGGCGTCGGCCAGCAGCGTGCCGCGCCCCGGCCCCGGCTCGACCAGCGCCACCGGGCTCGGGGCGCCGAGGCGCTGCCACGCGTCCACGCACCACAGGCCGAGCAGCTCGCCGAACATCTGGCTGATCTCCGGCGCGGTGACGAAGTCGCCGGCGGCGCCGAACGGGTCGCGGGTCACGTAATAGCCGAAGCGCGGGTGGCCCAGCGCCTCGGCCATGTACTCGGCGACGGTCAGCGGCCCGGTCGCGGCGATGCGCCGGCGCAGCACGGCGGCCAGCGCCGTCCCGCTCATCCCGGCCGGGACCGGTTGGCCCGCCAGACGATCCACAGGCCGGCCAGAATCATCGGGATGGACAGCAACTGGCCCATGGTGACGCCGGGGATGACCACGCCGTACATCGGCCCGTACTGGCGCAGGAACTCGACCAGCGAGCGGGCGATGCCGTAGCCGATCAGGAAGAGGCCGGCCAGCAGGCCGGGGCGGCGGCGCACGCTCTCCCTGCGCGCCAGGACGGCGAGCAGCACGAACAGCACGATCCCTTCCAGAAAGGCCTCGTAGAGCTGGCTGGGGTGGCGCGGCAGGCGCTCGGGGTCGGTCGGGAACACCATCGCCCAGGGCACGTCGGTCGGGCGGCCGTACAGCTCGGCATTCACGAAATTGGCCATCCGGCCCAGGAACAGCCCGATCGGCGCGACCACCGCGACCAGGTCGCCCAGGTACCAGGGCGAGAACCCGCGCACATGCGAGAACAGCAGGATCGCCGCGACGATGCCGAGCAGCCCGCCGTGGAACGACATGCCGCCCTGCCAGACCATCAGGATCTCCAAAGGGTTCTCCAGATAGTACGGCAGGTTGTAGAACAGCACGAAGCCCAGCCGCCCGCCCAGGATCACCCCGATCACCGCCCAGGCGACGAAGTCGTCGATGTCGTGCGGCCGCGGCGGCAGCTCGGTGCGCCGGGCCAGATGGATGCAGTACCGCCACCCGCCGATGAACCCGGCCAGATAGGCCAGCGCATACCAGCGAATGGCCAGCGGCCCGATCTCCACGGCAACCGGATCGATCGGCGGCAGGACGATGGCGAACATGGCGGGCGGGATCCGGGTGCGGGGGGCGGAGGCGGCGGCATCCTAGCGGCGGCGGCCCCGCCCCGCTAGTCCGCGGCGAGTCCCGGTCCCTCGTTCCCCGCGGCGTCCGGCGCTGCCCTCTCGTCGGCCGGCGTTGCCGGCGGCGCCGGGGCGTCCGGAACGATGACCGCCGCTTGCAGCACGTTCTGGCGCAGGAACGCCATCTCCTCGATGAGGCGGTCCATGCGGATCATGGTGTGAATGGAGACGGCCAGCACGGTGGCGACAAGGACGCTCACCACCATTGTGGTGCAAACCGCCAGCAGGTTCTGGCTGTGCCGGAGGCCTGCAGCCGTCGCCGCAAGGAGATCCCGACCCTGATCCGCAAGCTGTCGCGACTCGTCGCGCGTCGCCTTGATCTCTCCCAGCAGGATCTGCTCCGTGGCCGTGATCCGTTCGTTGGTCGCGGCGTTGGCCGACGCCGCTTCCGTGCGGGCCACTGCGATGTCCTGGCGCAGAAGCTCCACCGCTCCGTCGATACGACCATCAAGCCGGGTCGCCACCGACTCGATCCGGTCCCGATGCGCGGCATCCGATTGACCGGTCCGGTCCCTGTGCGCCGCATCCGTCTGCGCGATCAGGTCGCGGAGCGACGAACCCCACTGTTCGATCCGGTCCCTGTGCGCCACGTCCGACTGCGCGATCCGGTTTTCAAGGGACGAGCTCCACTGCTCGATCCGGTCCCGCTGCGTCGCGTCCGACTGCGCGATCCGGTTTTCAAGGGACGAGCCCCACTGCTCGATCCGGTCCCGCTGCGTCGCGTCCGACTGCGCGATCCGGTTTTCAAGGGACGAGCCCCACTGCTCGATCCGGTCCCGCTGCGCCGCGTCGGACAGGTCGATGCGGTCCCGCAGCGCAGCGACTGCCGTATCCACCCGCTCGCCCAGCAGCCGGTTGTTCTCGTAGAGTCCCTGCACCGAGACGGTCAGGGTCTCGCGAACGGCATCGATGCTCTTCGCGGTCTCGCCCAGCGCCCCGCGCACTTCGGCCAGCGCACCGTCCACCTTGATGCCGAGCGTCTGGGACTCGCCGCGGATGGTCTCGAGCTCGACCCGGTGGTCGCTCAGCGCCGTCTCGACCTCCGCCTTCAGCACGCGGTTGTCCGCCCGCGCCGCCTCCGCCTCGGCGTGCACCTGCCCCAGGATGGCAGAAAGCTCGTCACGGGTGATGTCGGCCATGCCCGCCCAGACCTTGTCGTCCGCCACCGCGCCGTCGCGCCGCCGGAAGGGGTGCGCCGGGTCCGGCAAGGGGTATCCCATGATCCAGGTATGCCGTGCCGGCCCGGTCCGCAACGCTCCCGGAGGGTCGCACCGTCCCGACCGAGCGCCGGCACACGATAGCAACCGGACCTCCTGCGCGGAAGAGCTTTTGCACGTTCCCGTGACGGTACGGATCGCGTACCGCTCCAAAGCCGTGCGTCGGGCCTCGCTGCGCTCGGGCCGACCTACGGGTGACGCCGCCCCCGCCAGCTACCGGTACGGATCCTCCGCCGCCAGGTATCCCCGCACATACGCCGCCACGCCGTCCTCGAGCGGTGTCATCGGCCGGTCGAACCCGGCCGCCCGCAGCCGGTCGATCGGCGCCTCGGTGAAGTACTGGTATTTCGGCCGCAGGCTCTCCGGCATGTCGATGAACTCGATCGCCGGGGTGCGGCCGATGGCGGCGAAGACGGCGTGGGCCAGGTCCAGCCAGCTGCGCGCGGCGCCGGAGCCGACGTTGAACAGGCCGGTCACGTCCGGGCGGTCGAGCAGCCAGAGCATCACCGCCACGCAGTCGTCCACCCAGACGAAATCGCGCTGCTGGCCGCCGTCCGGGTAGTCCGGCCGGTACGATTTGAACAGCCTGGCCGGCGCGCCCGCCGCCACCTGCGGGTACAGGCGGGAGATCAGGCTGGCCATGTCGCCCTTGTGGTACTCGTTCGGGCCGTAGGCGTTGAAGAACTTCAGGCCGGCCCACTGCGGCGGCGCCGGCTCGCCGCGGGCCACCAGCCGGGCGATGCGCCGGTCGACGGCGTGCTTGGACCAGCCGTAGGCGTTCAGCGGCCGCAGCCGCGCGAGCGCCTCCGGCGTCATGGCGTCGTCGAACCCGGCGCTGCCGTCGCCATAGGTGGCCGCCGACGAGGCGTAGAGGAACCGCACCCGCCGCTCGGTGCACCAGTCCCACAGCGCCAGCGACAGCGCGATGTTGTCGCGCACGAACAGGTCGGCGTCGCGCTCGGTGGTGGAGGAGATCGCGCCCATGTGCACCACCGCCTCCACCCGCGCGCCGTCGCGGCCGTGCAGGAACTCCCGGATGCCCTCGGGCGGCACCACGCCGGCCAGCTCGCGGCGGGCGATGTTCCGCCACTTGTCGTCGCAGCCGAGCCGGTCGCACACGACGATGTCGCCCGCACCGCGCCGCTCCAGCGCGGCCACCAGGTTCGAGCCGAGGAAGCCGGCACCGCCGGTGACGAGAATCATGGCATCCGATCGCGGGGTGAGGGGTCGAAAAGGGCGAGCCGCCCGCGCGGACGGCCACTTGCGCGGGGGCCGCACCGTTATAAGGTAGCATCCGCCGCCGTTGCAATGCGCCGGTCCGGCCGCCATACTTCAGCCCGGATCGCCAGCGAGAACGATAGTCATGCAGTTCGATAGCAAAATACTCGACGATCTGGCCCGCGTCGCCTCGGGCGCCATGGGCGCCGTCGCCGGCATGCGCGACGAGGCCGAGGCGCAGATGCGCCAGCAGTTCGAGCGCATTCTCTCCCGGCTCGACGTGGTCAGCCGCGAGGAGTTCGAGGCGGTGCGCGAGATGGCCGCCAATGCCCGCGAGGAGCAGGAAGCGATGGCCGCGCGCCTGGCCGAGCTGGAGCGCCGCCTTGGCATTGCCGAGGGCCCCGGCGAGGGCGCGCCCGGGAGCGGGCCCTGACCGCACCGGCGCGGCCGCACGGTCCGGTCGCCCCGGCGGTCGGGAAAATCGATTGCGGGTCTGCCGTCTCTGTGACACGGTTCCTGCGTTGTAGGGACCTCTCCCCGGAACCACCACATGTCGATCCACCACCTCCCGACAGGGCCGATTGCCGGATCGAACGCGGGGCGAACGAGAGAACGGCGGTTGTCGGCGCCAGCCCGGCCGCAGGCCGCGGGCCGGCCCGCCGGACCAGGAGGGCACGAGGATGACGGTCGCGTCCATCGAGACCAGCAGCTTCACCCAGAATCCCTTGGACATTCTTGAGGAGATCGTCGCCGCCAACGACTGGCCATTCGACCGCTCCAGCCACGACGAAATGATCGTGGAGATCGGCGGCCGCTGGTGCAGCTATCGCCTGTTCTTCTTCTGGCAGGACGACGTCAGCGCCATGCAGTTCTCCTGCCAGTACGACATGCGCGTGCCCGCGCCGCGCCGCGCTGCGGTGTTCGAGCTGCTGGCGATGATCAACGAGCGCATGTGGCTCGGCCATTTCGACCTCGACACCGACGAGGGCACGCCGATGTTCCGCCACACCACGCTGCTGCGCGGCGCCCAGGGCGCCAGCGTCGAGCAGCTCGAGGACCTCGTCGAGATCGCCCTGACCGAGTGCGAGCGCTTCTATCCCGCCTTCCAGTTCGTGATCTGGGGCGGAAAGTCGCCGGGGGAGGCGGTCTCCGCCGCCATCCTCGACACGGTCGCCGAAGCGTGATCCCCTGCGTCGCCGTGGACGGGCCCGACGCCATGGGACGCCGCCTGCTGCTGGTTGGCTGCGGCAAGATGGGCGGCGCGCTGCTCGCCGGGTGGCTCGACTCCGAGATCGCCGCGCGCATCGACGTGGTCGACCCGGCCCCGGCGGTCGGCCCGGCCGCCGCGCAGCACCCCGCGGTGCGGGTCGCCGCCGCACCGGATGGCGTGCCCGCCGACGCCGACCCCGAGGTGGTCGTGCTGGCGGTCAAGCCGCAGGCCATGGAGTCGGTGCTGCCGGCCTATCGCCGGTTCGCCGGCCGCGCCGCCTTCCTGTCGGTCGCCGCCGGCAAGTCGATCGGCTGGCTGCAGGGCCGGCTCGGCGCGGAGGCGGCGGTGGTCCGCGCGATCCCCAACACGCCGGCCGCAATCGGCCGCGGCATCTCGGTGCTGACCGCCAGCCCGCAGGCGTCGCCCGCCCAGCGCGACCTGTGCGACCGGCTGCTGGCCGCGGTCGGCCGGGTCGAGTGGGTTGCCGACGAGCGCGTGATGGACGCCGCCACGGCGCTGTCGGGCAGCGGCCCGGCCTACGTGTTCCTGCTGATGGAGACCCTGGCGCGCGCCGGCGCCGAACTCGGCCTGCCCACCGACCTCGCCGGGCGGCTGGCGCGGGAGACCGTGACCGGCGCCGCCGCCCTGGCCGCCGCGTCGGGCGAACCGCCCGAGGCGCTGCGCCGCAACGTCACCAGCCCCGGCGGCACCACCGAGGCGGCGCTGGAGGTGCTGATGGCCGAGGCCGGGCTGCAGGCGCTGTTCGACCGCGCCCTGGCCGCCGCGGCCCGGCGCGCGGGCGAGCTGGGCGACTGACGGGAACCGGCGGCGGCCGGGCCCGCTTCACGGCCGTCATCGTACGTTGCTGGCAAGGAGTCCCCCGGTTGCAGCGGGAGCGCCCCTCACCCGGCCGCTTCGCGGCCACCCTCTCCCCGCGCGCGGGGCGAGGGTCGGGCGCGCCTGCAGCCGATTGGCCGGAGACGCCGGCGGAGGCGCGCGCGGTGCAGGAGCGGCTGCGCGGGCTGGTGGTCACGGAGGACCGGTTCGGCCCAGTGGCCGACCCGGTGGCCGGCCCGGTGGCGCGCATCGCCGCGCTCGACGCGCACTATTCGCGCCGCGCCGGGCTGACCTGGGCGGCGGCGGTGGCGGTGCGGTGGCCCGACCTGGAACTGCTGGAAAGCGTGCTGGTCTACCGGCCGACCCGGTTCCCCTACGTCCCCGGCCTGCTGTCGTTCCGCGAGGCGCCGGCGATGCTGGACGCGCTGGCGCTGCTGTCCGCCCCACCGGACCTGCTGCTGGTCGACGGGCAGGGGATTGCCCACCCGCGCCGGCTTGGGCTGGCGGCGCACGTCGGGCTGCTGGCCGACCTGCCTACGATCGGCGTGGCAAAGTCCCGTCTGGTGGGCAATGCCGAAGAGCCGGCCCGCGATCGCGGCGCCCACACCCCCCTGACCCACCGCGGCGAGACCATCGGCGCCGTGCTGCGCACCCGCACCGGCACCCGGCCGCTGTACGTGTCCACCGGCCACCGCGTGGCGCTGTCCACCGCGGTCGACTGGGTCCTGCGCTGCACGCCGAGATACCGCCTGCCCGAGCCGATCCGCCTGGCCGACGCCCTGTCGCGCGCCCACCCGCCGGACGCCGGCTGAACCGGCCGGCCGGCCGGCCTGATCGGATTCCTGCCCGGGGCGATCGCGGGAACCAGGGCCCACATCGCTCCGCCCCTTTTGCGGACCCGGACAATGGGAAAAAATCGATGCCCGTTCCCGCCGAATACCAAAGGGCAAGAGACGATTTCTATGCGTTCCTTGCGGATGCGCGGGAGGAGGCCGGCCTGTGGAGCACGCACGTCGCCTACACGATGACGCAAAGTGTATTTCAGGTTTTCCGCCGCCGCGTCTCGACGGAACAGGCACTGGCATTCGCGAATATCCTGCCGGTCGGTCTGCGGGCCCTGTTCGTCGCCGACTGGGACGTGAACGAACGGAAGAAGCCGTTCGAGTCGATCGAGGCGATGACGGAGGAGGTCAAGGCGCTGCGGCCGAACCACAATTTTTCGCCCGATACCGCGATACGGGATGTTGCGGCCGCGTTGCGCCGGCATGTTGACGAGAGGGCATTGGACCGGGTCCTTGCCGGGTGCCCGGATGGCGCCGGGGCGTTCTGGGGCAGCGCGGACAGCGGCGGCACTGGCGGTTGCATCCCGTCCGCCGGCGCGGCATGGTCGAGCGCCCGTAATAAGCGCCCCGCCCCGGCCATGACCGATCCCGCCGACCTTCCCGCCAGCGCCCGCCGCGTTCAGGACCTGCTGCACGGGCTGGGCCACGACGGCCGCGTCGTCGTGTTCTCCGAATCGACCCGCACCTCGGCGGAGGCCGCCGCCGCGGTCGGCTGCGACGTGGCGCAGATCGCCAAGTCCCTGGTCTTCAGGACCAGGCCCGGCAACCGCCCGGTGCTGGTCATCGCCAGCGGCGCCAACCGGGTCAACGAGAAGGCGGTGGCGCGGCGGCTGGCCGAGCGCATCGGCAACGAGGCCGTGGTGCGCGCCGACGCGGAGTTCGTGCGCACCCGCACCGGCTTCGCCATCGGCGGGGTGCCGCCGATCGGCCACGCCGAGCCGCCGGTCGTCGCCATCGACGAGGACCTGCTGCGCCACGACCGCATCTGGGCCGCCGCCGGCACGCCCAACGCGGTGTTCGAGCTGACCCCGGACCGGCTCGTCGCCATGACCGGCGGCACGGTCATGCCCGTGGGCTGACGCACACGCGCGGTTTGGCAAACCGCCGCCGGATGCCCTAGACTGGCGGTCCGGCCCGGCCCGGCGGCCGGGCGGCGGCGACCCGGAAACCAGTGGAGGACAGCGTGGCATCGGCCGAGACCGCGGACCGCATCGTCAAAAGCGCCCTCGACCTCGCCGCCGAGCGCGGCTGGCGCACCCTCACCCTGCTCGACATCGCCGAGCGCGCCGGCATCCCGCTCGACGCGCTGTACGCGAACTTCCCGTCGAAGAGCGCCATCCTGCACGGCATCGGCGGCATGGTCGACCGGACGGTGCTGGCCGGCGGCCCGGCCGACCCGGAGGAGCCGCCGCGCGATCGGCTGTTCGAGATCATGATGCGCCGGTTCGACACGCTGGCCGCGCACCGCGAGGGCGTGCTGGCGATCCTGCGCGAGATGCGCATGGAGCCGCTGACGGTGCTGGCCCACCTGCCGTCGCTCGCCGTGTCGATGCGCTGGATGCTGGAGGCCGCAGCCCTGCCCACCACCGGCCTGCTCGGCGAGGCGCGGGTGCGCGGGCTGGGGCTGGTCTACGTGCTGGTGCTGCGCGTCTGGATGACCGACGAGAGCCCCGACATGGCCACCACCATGCGCGAACTCGATTCCCGCCTGCGCCAGGCCGAACAGCTCGCCAACACCTTCGACCGCATCCCCACGCCCGGCGCCCGCCGCGAGCCGCCGCCGCCGCCCGAGTCCCCGCTGGAGCCCGACGTCGCCTCCGGCCCGATGGGCTGACCGCCGGCCCGCACCGCCGCCGCAGGGCCGCGGCGCCGCGGCCGGGATGCGCCGCGTGCACCCGGTCGGAACCCGTGCGCCGGCGCGGGCGGGCGGGTATCCTGCGGATTTTATCGGAATCAATGCCACTTTCGTGCAATGCATCATATTTAGAGAACGGCAACCTTCTCGGATTTATGCTCCTTGCGTGAAACGGGAACACGCGGAGCATTCGAAAGACATGAGCGTTCCTGCCGGCAATACTCCGCAGCGTCAGGACTCGGGCGGCCGGCCCGCGTTCGTTATTGGGCCGACCGGGCGCCGGCTCACGCTGGACGACCTGCCGCCGCCGCACACGACCCGCTGGGTCAGCCGCCGCAAGGCCGAGGTGGTGACCGCGGTCCGCCAGGGCCTGCTGACGCTGGAGGAGGCCTGCCGCCGCTACGACCTGAGCGTCGAGGAGTTCATGTCCTGGCAGCGCCTGATCGCCAGCCACGGCATCCGCGGCCTGCGCGCCACCCGCCTCCAGGACTACCGCGCCCCGGCCGACCCGGCCGCGGCCGACTAGGGGCGCGCGGGGTTGCGGGGCAGGTTGGGGCGGGTCGGGCGGGCTGTCGTGCGCGGGTCGGGCGGGCGGCGGAGTCGCGTCCCCTAGGGCGTGTCTGCAAAGCCTACAGCAACAGGCGGATCATGCCAATTTTGACCATGGTGAGGTAGTTGGCGGCTCGCTTTTCGTAGCGCGTGGCGATGCGGCGGTACTGCTTGAGGCGGTTG
>Ga0081535_100948_pt1 | contig 12581 bp, 10 predicted proteins | sample HotLakmasection3_FD_71020 | JGI IMG/M metagenome (GOLD analysis project Ga0081535, IMG submission 71020) | Hypersaline microbial mat communities from Hot Lake, Washington, USA - Section #3 (SPADES assembly) (version 2) | ecosystem: Environmental > Aquatic > Non-marine Saline and Alkaline >... | reverse complement strand
TAAGAAATCTTTTTTATGGGTCTGTCCTTCTCGTTTCTTTTGAGAAAGTTTGTAGCATTTTCAGCAACTTTACAAATTTCTGTGTTGATCAATATGCTTTTGCCATCTTTAGTATTATTGTTTGTTAGAATTGCTAACCCTGCAGCTTCGGATCCTCTCCATAAAGATGCTTGAAAAAGACCCTCAATATTTTCTTTTACTTCTGAATACTCAAAAGAATCTGATTTTTGTGAAACGAATGTTCCAAATATGCCACACATATAGGTGATACTAACATAGACGAGGGTTGGACAGTAGCTATCAAATACAGTTCACATTATAATGAATTTGCATGCAAAGTACCTTGAGAATATTTTCCAGATTGGCAGAAATAGTAGTTGGTGCTTTCCTGCTCCCGCTTAGTTTTTTCCTTTTCTTTATATTAGGTGATACGTATCTTCGTTGGTATTTACTGCCACTCTATATTCTTGGCTTATTTTTAGTTTTTATTAGAGTACATAGGTACTTTCCAAAAAATATAGCTCTTACTCCAATCTGGTTACTATTTTTGATTTGGTCAGTTATTTCTGCAATTTTTTCCCATGCATTATCACTCTCACTTGATTTTATGTTGTTTCAAACAACGCTTTTCTTAACTTTTATTACAGTTGTTACTTTTCGATCTTATTTACAAAGCCAAGAAAACGAGATTCTTATAGTTGGTGAAAAATTTGAGCATTTAGTTGCTTTATTTTTTATCTTAATTGGAGTTGTTTTATCTATTCTAAGTTTCGGCTTTGTGATTAGTCCTGACCTAGCACTCAAGCTTCCAGGATTTAATATTTTGCATGCTTCATATGGACACAATCATTTAGCAAGTTACTTAATACTAATTCTACCGCTCTCTTGGTGGGTAACACTTAAAAACCGCTCATTTTTGATGTTTATATGTACAGTATTCATGACCATTTCATTACTCACAAGTTTTGGTAGAGTAGCAGTGACGATTGGTTTTGTTCAGTTACTCTTTTTAAGTTGGCTTTATTTTAAGAGTACTATTGCTCAGTCATTACAGTTGTCGAAAGCACTAAGAAGCAAATTAAAGATATCTTTTTTGTTTTTTGTTTCTCTTTTTCTGGCAGTGTTGGTGGCAAAGAGTTACTTTTCTCTTATTTCTGTAGTGTTTCCTGACGCTCCAGAGTTTATAGCTTGTCCAATTCCTCAATTAGAAAAACAGCTCTGTAAGCCGCTTGGTAGCGAATCTAGAGTGTATTATTGGAATCAAGCACTTGGTGCAATTTTTAATTATCCGTTTTTTGGATATGGACCAGGTACTTTTGGACTCATTTCTAGTAAGTATGCTCTAATTCCATCCCAATGGTCGGGATTTGCACATAATTCATATCTACAAATAACCGCTGAATTAGGAATAATTGGTGGAGTTTTATTTTTACTTAAGAAAGTTATTCTGGTTGCTAGTATATTAGCAGTCGCAAGGAATAAAAAAGACCAGTTATTTATAGCAAGCATAGCTATTGGTTTAATCTCTCTTTTTTCAAATAACTTATTTGATTTCGATTGGAATTTTATCGGAGTTGCAGTTACTGCTGTTTGTATGGCAAGTTTGGCAATTTCTGTAAAAGACACAAGGCTGAGAAAAAATGTATTCCTATCTGAGAAAGTTTCTAAAGACTTTTTGCAGATCGTTTCTAAAATTCAAAGTTTATTTCAATATCAAAAATATATCATTTTTATGATTTTCTTAGTGCTATTTATAACTACCAGTGTCGTCTTTTACACTGATTTGCTTTTTTCTCAAAAAAAGTTTAAGCAGGTTCTAAGCTTTTTCCCATATGTTTCTCACCATAGTGTGGGGCTAGTTAAATATCCAGATTGGACAAAAGAAGAACTTGATCAGCTCTTTACTGTGTATCAGTATCAGCCAATGTCTTTAGAATCATTATTGGCAGATAAAAAAGAATATCCGGATTGGCTACATGCATATGGATATTTGCACGCTGCTCAGCGAGGTGTTTCTCAAACTAATATGCTTCTACCAAACTGGGCTAACAAATATCTACCTTTACATGAAAGAATAGATCAATATGAGCAAATTTTTGATGAAGCACATGAACTAGCAAAGCTTCATGAAGATTACAAATGGTTTTCAAACAAAAAACAATTACTTGAAGACTACCTGGTACTAGCTAATAAAGTCTATTTAGATGGTGATTTGAATAAAGCAGCAGAAATGTATCTGAGAGCTTTTTCCCACGATAAGTGGGTTTTAAGCAGTGCGTCGTTTGCATTCATGCAAGATGAATTTCAAGTACATGTACAAGATAGAGGCGATACTGAGTACATACAAACACTTGCAGCAAAAATTGAAACTTCGCCTGAACTATTACTCTTTTTGAGAAAAATTGTTCCTGTAGTTGATACTCAGCTGGGATACAACGCTACAGCATTTGCAGAAGTTTATTTGAAAGTATTGCTAAGTGAACTTGAAAAGTGCATTTCGCAAGAAATGGTATGTTCACAATTTGGTTCAGATACATTTTTAGCTGATAAACGAAACATTCTTTTAATATCACCTTGGAACGTTGAGAAAGTGTGGGAGATATCATCGGTGTCATATCTAACTACTTTAGAAAAAAACAAAGAAACCCTTTCACTTCAACAGAAAGAATTAGTTTTATCACATTGGTTTGAAGATTGGCAGTTTGTAAATGACATCAACACTACTGAATGGCAAATTGGATATCCGTATACTGACGACTTTGCTCGAATAGGGCAAAGTGTTCTTTTAGAATATGCACAAGAAAATATCCAGCTAAGTGAGTTTGAGTACGAAACTAACGTAAGTCAAGAAACGATCACATACTTTGAAAGTATTCTGACAAAAATTCAGATTTTATTCCCCGAAGATTATGCAATTCAACCTCAACTTGGAAACTTCTATGTAATGATTGGTGACTTAGAAAGCGCTCAAAAATCATATCAAAAATGTCTCGAAGACTACGCTGAATCTAAACAACAAATTCACTACGCTTGCGAAGCTGGATTTGACAATAGCCGCGGTCCAGATCCTTGGAAAGGTAGATTTATAGAAGCAAGTCGTGAAATAATCAGTGAGAAATCCTGGAATGAAATATAAAAAAAACCAAAAAAAAGCAATTTTACTTACAGTCATTTTATTGGAAGTGCTGATTTGCTTTGCACTTTTATATGCAGCTTACTATTTTCTGATAAAACCTTACGGATTATTCCAACGATTTTTACCGCCAGTTGTTTCATATATTGATTCTTCAAACATTACGATTCCTGAAGATTCTGAATATAAATACTACTGGGAATACGAACCAGAACAAGCAGTTACAGTAAGCGAGCCTTGGTTACCTGAAGATGTCACTTACTCAATTAATGAAGATACCTTGAATGATCTTCGTGATTATCCTATTGAAAAACAACCAGAAACTCTTCGAGTCATCGCATTGGGAGATTCATTTACTTTTGGTTATTACGTGGACACTGCGAATAATTGGCCAGAGCAGCTTGAAGATATGCTCAACTCTAGTGAATGTCAGTACAAAAACTATGAAGTTATTAATTTAGCAATGCCAGGCTTCGATGTGCCTTATATCGTAGAGAGATACATTCAAAGAGGTGCAAAGTATGATCCTGACTTGGTAGTCTGGTTCGAAGGAGGGAGTGGATTTACTCGTCATAACGATTACACGCAACCTTTAGTTGATGAGTGCATAGACAAAATTGGAATTCCTCACAAAATTGGCGCAAAAGAAAATAATGCCTGTTGGAAAACAGTAATCGAACAGTTACAGCAGGAATACCCAAGACAAGCTTTAGATGCATTTATGGAAAATAGTTATTCAAACTTAGCAGCGAAAACTAACGTTCCAGTACATTTTTTCTACTTTCAACATATGTATAAAAAATATCAGAACTCAATTCAAAATTTTGATGAGACTTTTCCTGATTTTGAGTTTTTTGGAAGTGTCCCAAAGCTTTCAGCTGGCACGCTTTTGTTAGATGACAGTCACCCAAGTGCTGAAGGACACAAAGTAATTGCCGAGACAATTTTTAATCAAGTTTGTGGATATAGTAAGTAAATTAGGTTTTTTGAGTCAGCTTGACTAGTGTTCTAAGAATAACACCCATATCGTTGAGTACAGAGCCTTTTGATAGTGTTTTTTGATCAAGCTCCAGCCATTTCTGACTAGATTTATGTCTATCTCCTGAGATTGTCCACTCTGAAAAAATTCCTGGCTTGCCTAGAAATCGAAACTGCCACTCAGGACCAAGTTTTTTTGCTTGAGCAACTGGAAGTGGGCGAGGTCCAACTAAACTCATAGATCCTGAAACTACGTTCATTAATTGAGGAAGTTCATCAAGACCTGTAACGGAAAGGAAGTGTCCAATTCCTACAAATCGTGGATCATCAAAGATCTTGAACATTGGTTCTGGTGCTTGGTTCTGCGCTGCAAATTTTTTAATATCAGCATGAGCGCCTACATACATAGTTCGGAACTTACGCATTCGAAAGGTTTTTCTATCTTTACCCATTCTTTTTTGAGTGTAGAAAATAGGGAAACCACTCGATAAAACGATACCTATAGAAATAGCTAAAAAAAGTGGAGAAGCAATCACGAGCCAAAGACTTGCAATTACAAAATCAAATACTCTTTTTTGGTGTGAACCATAGTACGAGGGGATTACTGACTCTTGCGTACTTCGCTGATGCATAGCCAAATTATACTCGTTCAATCTCGTGTGCCAACCAGAAACTCCAACCGCCAGCAAGAATGAAGAAGAGACCACCAAGAACCAGAGCTAAAGTAGTTCCAACTGAGCCTGAAACTGGGATTGCACTGTTGGTAGCAGGCATCGCACTGCGTGTAGCACCGCCTTTACCAGTATCTGCTGATTCAGTAGCTGTTGCTGATTGAGTTGCAGTAGTAGTAGAAGAGCTTGTACTTACAGGAACAGGACTTGAAGTACTGAAAGGTTGATTAGCTTGTGCGAGCATTTGAGTGCCACCGGTGCCTGGTTCTTCAACTGTAAATGTTACTGTCTTGGTCACTAATTCACCAGTTGTAGGATCTATATATGAATAGGTAGCATCGTGTTCACCAGGTTCTAATTGTTCTGATAAAGCGGCAATATCAAGTTCAAACGTACCATCATCATTTGCAATAAGATCTTGGGTGATTTGAGTATCTGAATTAACTACCATTTTAACTGTTACACCAGGAGCGGCTGTACCTTTAAGTTTAGGATTTCCGGTGGTTAGAACTGCCCCTTCATCTGAATCTAGATTTAGCTCAGTTTTTTCTGGGGTTGGTTCATCAATTAGTGAACCAAGTCCGCCTGGGTTTACAGTTGTTTCTTCAGGAGTTTCAGTTGTTGTGTTAGCCGAAGGTGATGCATTTATATCAGTACCACCTACCATTGCTGAATCTGAAGCAGTAACAATAGCAGACTCAGAGGCGGTCATACTTGCTGAATCTGTAGCTAGATTTTGGTTCATAGCATCATCATTTCCATCGATGTTTTCTGTAGGATCTATTACATCTAGATCACCAGTACCCATTTCAGTTTCTTGAACCATTGCCATTGAGCCATCTGGAGTTTGCCCAATTACTATATCGGCCACTGGCTGAGATTGAGCAACCTCAATTGAAAACTGGGATTGTAAACTAGGTTGCTCACCTTGGATGAGAACATTCATAACATCTTCATCTCCAATAGTTGCATATCCAGAGCCATCACTACTTCGAGCATTAGAAAGGGGAATTGCCCAACTTCCTGTTGCTTTTACAAGTGAAGACATTTCACCAACTCCTTCTATTGAAAGATACACAATGGCTCCATCTGCTGGAGTGCTATTTGGAGTACTAACCGATCCGTAGGCAGTTTTTGCTGCAGAAGGGGCACCACTGCGTTGCGCAGTTTGAATTGCAAAAGGAGCACCACTATCATCAAAAGTGGCACCAGAGCCTGTCCCGAGTTCATAGAAATACTGTGTATTTGGATTTAAGCCTCGAACGGTAATGTGGTGTGTTTTGTATTGACCTACTGTTCCTGTTAATTGATCTCTATCATCACTTGATTGAGAATTGAGTCGTCCTGCTTCTGTACCATATTTAACAAATCCTGGAGTGCTATCTTGGGTAAGAAAAGAAATAGTGAAACTAGAATCAGTTACATTAGTGATTCGTACATTTCTAGGCGTTGTTTCGGCAGTAGCTCTAGGAGCGAATACCCCAGGTCCTTCGCCAATCAAGAAAACACCTGCAATAAGTGCTACCACTAAAATTACCAAACCTAAAATGGTAGGGATTTGTTTTTGAAAGAGAGTTTTTTGTGTCGGTGTGCGAATCATTTATTTGTTATTTCGTTTCTGTGTATCATTGGCGGACTCAATAAAATACAACAAAAAAGTCCATTACTTAACTCTAGAGAAAAAATGCAATAAGAGCAACGCAAAAAAAAGCCAAAGTACTGCATCAATATGCACCAAACACACTCAGTTTAAAATTGCTTACTGAGATGGTGGAGTATCCTGTACGAAATCGAGTGGTTGCTGCCCAAATTCTGGCACGAAATCATCGGCTTCATTTTGAGATTGTGTATCGGAATTTTCTTCTTGTAACTGTGCACTGTTTGTAGAATCACCACTTTGGTCTGTTGCAGTTTCTTCATCAGTATCTAATTCTGATGTTTCAGTGCTATCAGCTGGTTCAAAAACTGGTGATGTGGGTGATTCTTGTTCGATACTGTCGATAGTTACAACGGTTTCTTCTTGGCCATCTGTACCTCTATCAATCATGAAAATAGGAAAACTTCTCAATTCTTCTGGTGCAAACACACGCTTATTTTCGAGTTCTATGAATGTTTGCATATCAATGTTCGGGTTGAGAGGTAGCGCAGCTTGTCGAGTTTCTGGAGTGATACCACTTGTCCTCTGAGAGCTTAGTAGGGTGCCTCCAATCCAAATGAATGCCAACACCAACGTAAGGATCAGAATATACAGAATATATTGGCCTTTTTTGAGGTTAAGTAGTTTTGTTTTATAGCTCGACATCTTCTAGTACTGCAGGCGTGGGTGCAGCCCTTTCTTCTTCGGTATCTGACATTGTATTGCTATAGAAAGGAAGTCCGAGGGTAATGTTAGCACGTAGGCTTTCACTTCCTCTTTCTTCGGTGCGACTAAAGATAATTGATTCAACAATAAACATACGGCGTAGGTTCATGAGGTCTTCAATATAGGCAGAGATATTCGGATATGAACCTGCCATAGTTATAGTGACGGGAAGGGTTACTCTTTCGGTACCACTTTGAGCTAAATTAGCATCAACCTCCTGCGGTACCTGGCGAATTGATAAATTCTCTATAACTAAGCCACGATCACTTGCAGCTTTTTCTATTTGTAATAATGACTCTTTGATTTGCGGTCGAGGTGGAATCGCTTCATACAACAAAGGTATTTGGTTTTGAATTTGTAAGTAGGTTGTTTGGGCGGTAGAAAGTGCAGCTACTTTTTGACTCAGCTGTTGATCAATTTCTCGTTTATCTTCGAGTTCTTTAATAAGATCAGACATGGTAATAAGTGTCGGTTGAATAGCAAAAACAGTAAAGAAAATAACCGCTGCGATAGATAAGAATAATTCAAACGAAACCTGTGCCACTGGTTTCTGGTAGAACTCTAGGAGTGTTTTGGTTACTTGTTGTGATTTATTCATGATTAGTTATTTTGGTATTTAGTTAGATTATTGAACAATTTGGGCACTGATCGCAAAACTAAAGTTGGCTTCTTGTTGCGGATCACTTTCGATCCTACTTACGTCAACGTCTGTAAAGTATTCAGACAAAGTTAAATTGTTAATAAATATATTTAAATTTTCTTGACTAAACGTTGTTCCACTAATAGCAATTTGATTTGGACGGATAGTGAGTTGGCGTAAAATAACACCTTGAGGGGTGACTTCCGTTAGTGCCGGAAAAGTTTCAAGAATTTCAGTTGATTGAGCAACTTGGTTGTAATCATCGATCATGCGCTGTGTATTGCGAATGTTGTTTTCTAGATCACCAAAAGAACCAATTACATTTACTTTTTGATTGATTGAATTGTTTAAGTCTGTAATTTGTCTGTCCAGAGTGAACCGAGATACGAAACTGACAATCACGATGACTTCAGTAAAAATAACGATATATCGACCTACAGATAAAGCCCACTTTAATATTTTCCCCAATGGAGTCGAAAAAAAAGGATCTTTAGGGGCTAGGTTGATATCGAAACTTACAGTTTTTGGCATGGCAGGCAACTTCTCACACTAGTATGACTGGAATTAAGCGAAGGATCAAGCGTCATCGCCCTCAACAGAAGTTTCAATCAATACTTCTTTTGATTGCATTAGTGGTCTGCGCCAACGATCAAAGGTAGAAAGCATTTTTTGAACCATGGTCAATTCTTTAATTTCAAGAAGCATTGCAAAGTAGATGTACACCAATATGCCGATACTGCTGGTAGTAATAGTAAGAGCAATTAGTTCGATTGTTCGGGTTGTGTCAAAAATAAGTTCATCGAAAATACGGAAAGGTAAATATAGAAAGACTGCCATGAAAAAACTAGCAGTGGCAATTTTTACTTGAGGTATCCAAAAAGCTCGTCCGGTAAAACCACTTACTTTTCTATCGAGAAGATAGAGATACAGTAATAATTCTATAAACGCTGTGATTGTGGTTGCTAATGCAATTCCATAGACACCAAGTGGAGTAGCAAATACCAAGATTGAACAGAGAGAAACATATAAAATAACGTCACCGAGAGCAATGATTAGTGGTGTTTTAGTATCTTTGAGTGCGTAAAAAGCGCGTATAAGAAGTTGTACTAATGCTTGAGCAGTAATAGAAAGTGCAATGATAGCAATCAAACGGCTAGTGGTTAAGGTTGCTCCCCACGGAAAATTAAATGTTCCGTATATCAAACGAACTAGAGGCACTCTTAAAATAAGTAGGAGTACTGAAGCTGGTAAAGTTAAAAAAGCAATTTGATGCAAAGATTGCAAAACTAATCCTTTAAATTTTACTAGATCATGAGTACTTGATTCTTCTGATAAAAACGGCAAAGAAGCCTGGCTGATTGAAACTCCAAAAAAACGAATTGGAATTGCCATTAAAGTAAGTGCTAACTGCATGACGAAGAAGCTTAAGTTACCCAGCGTGGTAGCAAAAAATCCAAGTAGGAGTTTCCGAATTTCATTTGCTCCAATCGAAAGAACTCTGGGAGGCATGAGTTTGAAAAATTCTTGGATGCCAGGGTAGCGGATATTTAAAGAGAAGCGATATCTAAATCCGAGTTTGTAAACAAGAGGTAGCTGAATAAGCATGTGCAAAAAAGCACCTATGACTACTCCAAAACCTGCTGCATATATGCCGAACTGATTTGAAAACAGAAATACGCCAGCAAGTATACCTACATTGTAAAAAATTGGAGCTATGGCAGGCATGATAAATCGTTGATACGACTGCAAAATTCCTGTCATAAAGTTTGAAATTGCGAAAAAGAATTGTGCGAGCAGCATAATTCTGGTTAAGTTAGTAACAATAGCAACTTGATGAGCGGTAAAACCTTCACCTGTTCTGAGCATGGTAATTGGTTCAGCGAAAATAAAGACTATAACCCCAATCACGAAGAATACAGCTAACAAGACATTCATCATGATCGAGCTCATGGTGAATGCTATCTCGGGTGAAGTTTTCTTTTTTGAAGTGAATATAGGAATAAAGGCTGCAGATAATGCTCCCAAAATAATCAATTGGAACATCATGTCTGGAATTTGGAAAGCTACCCAAAAGGCTTCTAGAGATTCTTGCTGGAGCTGGGTATCAAAAAACTGGCTAATCAAAATACGTTTAATTAGTAATCCTGATAAAGCTGAGATAATACTGGCTACAGAAATAATACCTGCTGCTGACAAAATGCTAGTTTGTTGTTGCTCGAGCCACTTAGTTTGATTTGAAAGAAGACTTGGGAGTTTAATCACGGTCTTTATTGTAGCTACGATTTGCAGGATCCGCTACTAGGTATATGGATTTTTTTTAGAAATCCCTAGAAATATTGTTTTTAGAAGTCATGCAAATGTATCTGGCTATTTCTACTCGTGTACCAGCAGTTGCATTAATTGCATTTCTCGGTTAAAATACCAGTCTTATGCCTATTCTAAAAAACGCAAAAAAAGCTCTCCGAGCAAGTAAACGAAAAACTGAGGTTAATAAAAGAGTCAAATCAAGAACTAAAACAGCTCTAGATACTCTCAAAACCACCCCAACTGCAGAAAGTTTAGCAGCAGTTTTTTCAGCTATTGATAAATCAGTGAAAAGAAACATTTTTCACCGAAACAAAGCTGCTCGCTTGAAATCACAGATGAGCAAGCTTGTTTCATAACAACTTGTGAAACACATTCGTAATTTTGCTATTATTGCACACATCGACCACGGTAAAACAACTTTAACCGATGCGTTGTTATCGCAAACTGGTTCTCTAACTGATCGTGAAAAACGTGATCGTATCATGGATAGCAATCCTATTGAGCGTGAACGTGGTATTACCATTAAATTAGCTCCAGTTCGCATGAATTACACCTATAATGGTGCTGATACCGACCTTAAAGGTAAAACATTTCAACTTAATTTAATCGATACACCAGGACATGTTGACTTTGGATACGAAGTGACTCGTTCTTTGGCGGCTGCTGAAGGGGCTTTGCTTTTAATCGATGCCACTCAAGGCATTCAAGCCCAAACTCTTTCTAACTACGAAAAAGCTCACCAACTTGGATTAAAAATAATCCCTGTCATTAATAAGATTGATTTGCCATCTGCGGATCCAGAGTCAACCATGCTTGAATGTATGGAGACTTTTGGATTTTCAGAGGAAGAAATTGCATTAGTGTCGGCCAAAACTGGCTTACATGTAGACACTTTACTCGAGAAAATTGTTGAACAAGTACCTTCTCCAGACATGGCGCTAGATACAAAAAACTCTCTCATGACTGATTTAAAGGATGTAGGTATTGATGAAATTAACACCGAAGCCAGCCCACGGGCTTTAATCATGACTTCACAATTTGACCAACACCGCGGTGTTGTTGCCTATGTTCGCGTTATGAGTGGAGAATTATCTGTCAAACAACTTTACTTATTGGCATCAGAGACTACTTTTCAACCACTAGAAGTAGGTGTTTTTACGCCAAGTATGAAAGCCGTTGAGTCGCTCAAAGCAGGTGAAGTCGGCTATGTTTCAACCGGAGTAAAAGATATCCGTTTAGTTCGAGTTGGAGACACACTTACCGATGTTCAATCACGGAAAAATATTCAACCGCTTGCAGGATTCCAATTACCACAACCCATGGTGTACATGGAATTATTTCCCATTGATGCCGATGAATTTCCACAGTTACAAGATGCTATGGAAAAACTATCTTTGCACGATGCAGCTTTAGCTTCCACAGGTACTCATTCTCCAGCTCTGGGAAATGGTTTGCGAGTTGGCTTTTTAGGCATTTTACATGGAGAAATTGTATTAGAACGTCTGCGTCGCGAGTTTGACCTCGACTTAATTGCAACTGCGCCTACAGTTTCGTACACTGTAGCCTTGTCCGACGGCTCAGAACAATTTATTCGTACGCCAGCTGATATGCCTGATCCAAGTCAAATCAGAGTTATGTCTGAGCCCATGACCCATTCAACCATTTTTACTCCAGTTGCGTATGCAGGGACAGTTTTGCAACTAGTGCAAGATCGTAGAGGTACTTTAGAGAATTCCACCAATATTGGTACTCGAGTTCGTTTGATATGTAGTATTCCTTTAGCTGAGTTAATTACTGATTTCCATGATCGCTTAAAATCTATTAGTTCTGGTTTTGCTTCATTAGAGTATGAATTGGCAGGGTATCGTGAAATCGATGCAGTTAAAATTTCAGTCCTAGTAGCAGGTGAATTGATTGAAGCATTAAGTGTTATCACCGTTCGAGACCAAGCCGAGCAAGTTGGTAAAAGTTTAGTCAGAAAATTAAAAGAAGTGGTGCCTCGTCAACAATTTGAAGTGCCAATTCAAGCCGCTATTGGTGGAAAATTTATTGCTCGTGAGACAATCAAGGCCTACAGAAAAGATGTGACAGCAAAATTATATGGTGGTGACGTAACCCGAAAGCAGAAACTACTTAAAAAGCAAGCAAAAGGTAAGAAAAGAATGAAGCAATTCGGAAAAGTCGAGTTGAATCAAGATGCTTTCTTAGCTGTTCTTAAACGCTAATTGATTTTGATATCTGGAATAGTATTCCTAGAGTTTCGTATTTTCAAATAAGTAGCGTATAATATGCCTATGATTCCTGAAATTTTTAATGCCCGAGTGGCGCAACATAAAAAAGCCCAAAAGACTCGTGGTCGACATCAAGCTCGTCGAATAATGCCTGTGCATACTCATCAGCAAATGCCACAGGATCAGCAAACTCAGGTAGATCCTCAGGAACAGCAAGTTACTCCAGCACAAAAAACTCAAGTGGAAGAATATAAAACAC
>Ga0081535_100946_pt1 | contig 12625 bp, 11 predicted proteins | sample HotLakmasection3_FD_71020 | JGI IMG/M metagenome (GOLD analysis project Ga0081535, IMG submission 71020) | Hypersaline microbial mat communities from Hot Lake, Washington, USA - Section #3 (SPADES assembly) (version 2) | ecosystem: Environmental > Aquatic > Non-marine Saline and Alkaline >... | reverse complement strand
CCTGGTCGCCCTTGCTCCAGAAGATGCCCCACTTGTGGGAACTGCCGCCAGAAACGCTGCCCAGGTCACGGGTTTTGAATTCAATCCAGTAGCAAAAGCTATCAGGCCGACCAATGGCGTAGTCATCGAGGGTAAGGTCAGCTAGCTGCTCGCGAGGAAACCGCTGCTCAAACTCGTTGCGTAGCTGAGCTAGATGGGGTGGCATCGTTTTGGGATGCCCTTCATCGAACCACTGCTGAAGTTTGACTCGCCAATCTTTCACTGGGGCCTGTACTTCACCCATCCTGATGCTCCAATATCTGCCGTAGCTCTGCTATTAGTTCTTTGTGTGCCCCTTTTGCGGTCAGATCTTTCAGCAGGTTCACCGTCACTGCCCGAATTTCTCCCGCACTACCTTCTAGCGCAAAGCCAGAGCGGATGGGGGCCGCCATGCCAGCTGTTTGCGGATAAACCAGCGTGACTTGAGGAGCCTGAAACCGATTCAGGTAGGCATACATCTGGTAAAAGTCCGCTTCTGAAATCCCTAGCTTGCGATCGCTTGGATTGAGCCGCTTGTACTTAAAATCCATCAGTAGGGGATAGTGGTCGCAATCGCGCAACACCAAATCCGGTTTCAACCTGAAAACTCTGCGATCCTGATACTTGGCTAGATGGCAAACCGCTTGGCGGCCCTGCGGCAGCAACTGACAACCGCTGAGCGCTACTGGCAAAATCTCGCGGCGATGACGTTGCAGAAACCCCGTTAGAAAGCCTTCAAACAGTTGATTCATATCGAAGAGGAACGCGAAAGCCGTCTGGTCATTGGCTGATAGCTCTAAGCCCAGATTCTGTAAAAACAGCATTGCTAGATTGAGCAGCGGTTCGTACTGCTGATTTAGCCGCGTGAGCCGGACTTTTTGGGCATCTTGAAGGGCGATCGCAGGCAACAGCGTCACCTCATCCATCCAGTAGCGCAAGTCCGATAGCAGCTGACGATTGCGGGGATCTCGCGTCAGCTTCCGCAACAGCTCGACGACATAGCGAAAGATCCGATTGAGGGGATTATCAGTTGTAAATTCGTCGTAGGTAACCGCGAATCGATGCTTCTGCTCGGGTCGCCGCACCTGCACTGGGATGCGCCACTTCCCTTTCAACACAGGCAATACTGCATCCACGGCTTGATAGCTGCGAGGGGCTCCTTTTAGCCACTGTCGTTTGAGATGGGTCGCAAAGAAATAGATGAGTATCTCAAACCAGTCCTGAGCCTTCTGCAAAGCCGCAAGATCAGTCTCTTTAATGCTGAGATGCCCAGCATAGTCCAGCATCCACAAGAGATTGCGGCCAGCCTCTGCAATGCTGGCATCACGCTCCTCTCCCCGGTGCATCTTAGGCAAAATCTGGAGTGTCCGGTTGCCCAAACGCACAATTCCTACAAACTGTCGGGCCTGAAAACAGACTTGCCCTTGCCGGATGATGGGTTTGAGTATCTCCTGTCCAGCAGTACGGGACAACCGATTCAGAATGCGAATATCTCTATCCGTCAGGGTATCTGTCACCTCATACTCAAAGAGTGTGAGAATCTGCTTTGACTTAGCTCCAGCTTGAATCACGACCGTCCTGTCATCCTCATTCACACAATTCAGGAATGCTGCTGTGTTCAGTCTTCCCAAACATAAAAAACAAGCCCAGGGACGCCCTGAGCTTGTTCACAAAGGCTGCCCCTTTTAGGTTGTTGGCCCACTCCTTTTAGTCAGTATCCGCATCACCTCTCCAGGATTGACGGTGGGCAACGGCTGAGACCATTCCTCAGGACGGGCATAGCCCAACCGATACAACGTCAGCACACAAGAATTGACGACCTCTGGACTCCCGATCGCCAGCAATCGCAGTACATCAGGCGACGGGCGATCGCGTAGGTCAATCAGCGGCGGGTGTATCGAATCAGACGACATCGCTACCTCCTCCTGCATGATTGCCATTCAGAGGCCGGGAAAGCATATGTGAACTCACATCAACTGATTCTGCCGCGTCAGAATTTGAGTTCAGCGCTGTCAGCTTCTGGGCATTCCGAGTAAAGAAGTGAATCGTCTCTGCTAGCCTCGATTCCAACAGATCAGCATCAAAGCTGTCTGCACAGTAAACCGAAAACAGAGCATCCATCGCCTCGCCAGCACAGGCTTGCGCCGTCTGGTAGCGGGTATTTTCTGCCATCATGTTGTTAACTCCATCTATGGGGTCAGCCACCGCTCCTGCCGACCAAAGCTGATGCGGTGGCTCTTAATAGCTATATTATTCCCATTTTTTAGACATAGGCGCAAATCGGGAATACTGGCAATATTGTGGGATGAGCGCAAAAAACCTCATCAAGCAACTTCTCGATCAGCAAGGCATTACCCGGTACCGCTTTTGGCAAGATACCGGGCTCAGTCGGTCAACGGCTTATCGCCTCTGCGATGACCCAACCTACATTCCTACAGGTGATGTCATCGAAAAAATCTGTCGTGCCTACAACTGGCAACCCGGCGACTTCATCATCTACGAACCCGATGAGTAGTTTAAGTTCATGAAGCTATCGCTTACTATCACGCGATCGCCCACCATTTCCGCTCTTAGCGGAAAATCTCTACCACTATCTGCCCAGATTCATGGCAGCATCGAGCAGTAATGTCTCAATTACCAATTTGTCAGCGCTTCTCAGTTCTGAGAACACCTTGTCTTCGTAGCCAAGGGTGTATACGCCGGGTTCTACCTCGACGACCGAGCAATAGTCACTTAATCCCCAGCCAATTGTGATGTCATGAGCCTTTAAGTCTCTTTGCAGCGCTGGCATCAGCCGCCGAAATTCCTCTTGCTGGGCTTTGCTCAATTGGTTCCATCTATCTGGGGTCACCATAGCTATGCTTCTGATTAGTACGAAATCGTTTTCACTCAGATTCAGGTTGGTAGTTTTCGCAGAGGTAGCGCTTGTCGGGACGGGTGGTCAGGTAAGTCTGTATCCAGTCGCAGCCCTGGGTCATGAGGCGATCGAAATCCCAGACCCACAGCTTGATCGTGTTGTCTGCACTGCCCGAGGCGATCGTTTTGCCATCCGGGCTGAAACTGATGCCAAGAACCCCATCCTGATGTCCTTCCAGGGTATGGAGGAGTTCACCGGTTTCGGCACGCCATAGCTTAACGGTGCTGTCTGGACTACCAGAGGCCAGGGTCTGGCCATCGGGACTGAAACTCAGATCCCAAACCCAATCTTTATGCCCTTCTGGGGTATGGAGGAGTTCACCGGTTTTTACGCGCCACAACTTTAGGGTGTTATCGCGACTGCCGGAGGCCAGGGTCTGGCCATCGGGACTAAAACTGAGGCTCCAAACCCAATTTTGATGCCCTTCCAGGGTGCGGAGGAGTTCACCGGTTTCCCCATTCCAGAGTTTGACGGTACCATCCCAACTGCCGGAGGCCAAGGTCTGGCCATCGGGGCTGAAAATCAGATCCGAAACCGCATCTTCATGCCCCTCCAGGGTGTGAAGATTCTCCCCGGTTCGCACACGCCACAGCTTAACGGTGCTGTCTGCACTACCGGAGGCCAGGGTCTGACCATCCGGACTAAAGCTAAGGCCTCGAATTTTGTCTTGGTGCCCCTCCAAAGTGTGAAGGAGTTCACCAGTTTCCCCATTCCAGAGTTTGACGGTACCATCCCAACTGCCGGAGGCCAGAGTCTGGCCATCGGGACTGAAACTGAGATCCCAAACTGCATCTTGATGCCCCTCTAGGGTGTGGAGGAATTCACCGGTTTCTACGCGCCAGAGTTTGACAGTGCTGTCATCACTACCAGAGGCCAGGGTCTGACCATCGGGACTGAAGCTAAGGCTGTTAATCTCATCCTGATGCCCTTCGAGAGTTTTGAGGAGTTCACCGGTTTCAACACGCCACAGTTTGACGGTGCTGTCGTTACTGCCGGAGGCTAGGGTCTGACCATCGGGACTGAAACGGAGATCCCAAATCATATCTTCATGCCCTTGCAAGGTCGGAACTCGTTCATCCGTTTCTACGGTCCACAGCTTGATCGTTTTGTCGGCCCCAGCGGATGCAATCATCTGACCGTTAGGGCTAAAGTCAAGTCTCCAAATCTCATCTTCATGCCCTTGAAAGTTACGCAGGAGTTCCCCAGTGGTCGCGTTCCACAGTTTGACGGCCTTGTCCCAACTACCGGAGGCAATCATCTGGCCATCGGGACTAAAACTGAGGTCATTAACGGGATATCGATGCCCCTCCAGCTTATGGAGGAGTGCGCCCGTTTCGACCCGCCACAGCTTAATAGTGCTGTCCCCGCCTCCGGAGGCCAGAGTCTGGCCATCGGGACTGAAACTGAGATCCCAAACTGCATCTTGATGCCCCTCTAGGGTGTGGAGGAGTTCACCGGTTTCGACCCGCCACAGTTTGACGGTACTGTCCCCACTACCGGAGGCCAGCATCTGACCATCGGGGCTAAAGCTAAGGTCCAGAATTCTATCTTGATGGCCTTCCAGAGTTTGGAGGAGTGCGCCGGTTTCCACATTCCAGAATTTGACGGTGCCATCCCAACTACCGGAGGCCAGAGCCTGGCCATCGGGGCTAAAGCGGAGGATCTCGACCCTTCCTTGGACCTCGACCCTTCCTTGATGCCCTTTAAGAGTGTTGAGGAGTTCGCCCGTTTCGACGCGCCAGAGTTTGACGGTATTATCCCAACTACCAGAGGCCAGGGTCTGGCCATCGGGGCTAAAGTCAAGTGTCCAAACTTCATCTTCATGCCCCTCCAGAGTGTTGAGGAGTGCGCCCGTTTTAACACGCCATAGTTTGACGGTGTTGTCTACACTGCCAGAGGCCAGGGTCTGGCCATCGGGGCTGAAGATGAGACTACCCACCTCACCGCCATGACCCTCCAGGGTGTGGAGGAGGTCACCTGTCGCTGCACTCCATACCTTGACGGTGCCGTCTGTACTGGCAGATGCGAGCGTTTGGCCGTCCGGACTGAAAAGAACATCATTCACCTGACCTTGATGCCCCTCCAGCGAGTTGATTTCGCTGACATCGTCCAGCGATCGCTCTAGCAACCCCATAACACTGAACTGCCACCCTCTCTTTACACCGACCGTCTGTCCCAGTTCCAGAGCAGTCAGTAAGGCATTGAACTGCTGCCCGGATAGCAATTGTTCTTCAGCCGTCGCTGTTTTTAATCTCAGATCGGCCTCTCTGACCTGGTTTGCGGCTCGGACTGCAAACCCACCCGCAACTCCAGCTACCAATAAGCCGAGGCCACCAGCAATGGCTCCCAAGCGCACCAAGCGGCGTCCTTTTGCCGCTGCGGCTTTGAGGATTTCGCGGGCTTGATGGTTGGCATCTTCGATGGCACGGCTGTTGGCAATGTAGGTCTGCTGTAGTTCTGTGGGTTGGGGATTTTTCTCCTGGCTCTCCCTGAGCCACTGCTCGGCCTCGATCAACTCGTCATCCCGCAGCAGCAGACCCTCTTTGCGGCCTTTGCCATCCCACGCGATCGCCCGTAGCAGCAATCGCGTATGGGTATGGAGATGATCGCTATCCGTATCCAGAATCCGCAGCAGTTCCGTGAAATGGGCCGAAAAATCCCGGTCTTGCCGGGTGAAGTCCAGCCATTGCACCTTGGCCAGTTCCGGGTGTAGGGTGGCCGTGTCGATGGGTTGGTGCAGCACCGTCACCACCCGCTTGTTGAGCTTAGCGGCGTACTCGACCTCATCGGCACAGTAAGGGGAAGTCACCGATCGCGGCGACAACACAAACAAAAAGGTGTCAGCACTTTCAATGCCCCGGCCAATCTCCTGCTGAAAATCGGCGGTACCGGCGGCAATACTTTCCTGGTCAAACCAGGTGCGTTTGCCCTGTAGTTGCAAGGCATCATTCAGCTGCCGGGCAAAGCCCGAATCTGCCCGCGAGTAGGAGATGAACACATCTAGCGAGATCCCCGGCGGTTGGAGCAGACTCTGCTCAATGAACGTTTTATGTAGGGGAAGGGCGGGAGCGGCCGGATGTTGCTGGGCGAGCTTGAGCCATGCTTCCGCCTGTTGCAGGTTGTAGCCCCGCAGCAGCAGCGTGGGGTTTTGCTGCTGGCGCTCCCACTTCAGGGCTTTGGTTAGTAACCGCTTGTGGGTCTCGTGATAGGCCGCATCCTGGCGCAACACCTGCAAAAGCTGACTTTCCCCAGCTAAATCGCCGGTTTTTGTCCCCCTGTCGGTCAGGTCAATATACTGCAAAGACTGCAACGGTGCTGGCACCTTTTCCGGCGGGACAGCCTCCACCAACAGGGGAATGAGCCGTTTGTGTAACGACAGGGCGTACTCCAGTTCATGCTGGCACCAGGGTGATCGCACCGCAGCCGGGGAGAGCAAGTACACTACGTTGTCGGCTTCCTCGATGCCGCGATCAATGACCTGCTGAAATTCGCTACCGGCCTGGATATCGCTAGTGTTGAGCCAAACCGTAAACCCTTCTCGCCAGAGGCAAATGCGAATTTGCTCTGCCACTGACCGATCCGCCTCGGCATAGGCCAGAAACACCTCCGTCATCAGGTTGTCGGCATTTTTGCGGCTCTCGGCAATAAACTCGCAGTGCAGAGTGGTCGGTAGGCACGGGGGCTGCGAATCCTGAAACCACAACCCGAGCCATGCTTCAGCCTGTAGCCGTTCTTCCCCGATGAGCAGATAGGGCGATCGCTTCTGGTGGCGTTCCCATTCCAGGGCTTTGGCCAGCAGCCGAGTGTGCTGTTGAACGTAGGCTTGGTGGCGATCGAAAATCTCCAGCAGCCGCTGGAATTCAGTCTCAAAATCGTCCTGACCTTCCCGCATGTAAACCCAATTAATCTTGCGGAGTGCCGGGTGCATATTCTGAAAATGATCGTGCAAGCCCTGGGCTTGGTACTCTGCCCATGCTTCATCGGTGCCGCCAGGATTCCGCTCTAGCCAGGTTTCGTAGCGGATATGCTCCACATGGAGTATTGGAATGATGCGCTTGTGGTGCTTCAGGGCCAGTTTCAGTTCCAACTCGCAGTAGGGAGAGTTAATGGAATGGGGCGAGATGATGAAGACAAAATTGTCGGCCCGCTCAATACCGTCATCAATTTGTTTTTGATAGTCCACGCCGAGAGGAATATCGTCGAAGTCGAACCAAACGCTGAAGCCGCGATCGGTCAACCGTCGATTGAGCCGAGCAGCAAAGGCTAAGCTGTCTTTGCGACCATAGGAAATGAAGATGTCCTGAAAGTCCTGCATCGACTTGAAGTTTGAACCAAAATACTGAGTCTTTGGAGTACAGTACTTTATTTCATCTCGAGCTTAGGGAAACACACCTTTTTTCTTTGCGCTTGTTACAAGGAAGTGAATCTTCAGGTTAGATATTGAGGCAATCGCACCTAAAAGAAACACCATATGTTCAACATCTACCAATAATGCCGAAGTAGTTTAAGAAAGAGTGTCCCTGTTTATGAAGCTCAGGTAAAGTCGATTTTTTGGGTGTAATTTGGGTGTAACAATTAAATCCATAGCCCTAAAAGCCTATATATCAAGCATGTCGAGCTGATTTGTAATCAGCCGGTCGCAGGTTCGAGTCCTGTCACCAGCTTCTAAGTAAAAAGGGCAAAACTCCTGAGATGAAGGCGATCGCGCTTCAATCTACGGCGACGAGCGATCGCCCTGTCGATTTGAGACCTGTGGATGAAAGCCCAGGGCTATCTTTGACCGCTCAGGTTAGGGGGTGCTCCATGATGCTGAACCGCCCTGTGTGGTCCTGCTTGCAGGGTGGTGTGGGAGGGGGGATGCGTGAGGATTCTCCCGATCCCGATTAGATGTCCGGCAGATTGACTCAACGTTAACGGCCACTCTTGACCTTATGATTTGGTATAAGGTTTAGCATGGGTTTATCAAGTTGCATTGGAGCGGTGTCCATGTTGCAGGTTGGGGAAGTTTCACGGCAATTAGGCTTGAATCCGCAAACCCTTTACTTTTATGAACGCATTGGGTTGATTCCGCCCCCTCAGCGCACAGAGTCCGGGTATCGGCTCTTTAGCCAACAAGATGTGGATCGGCTTGCCTTTATTACACGGGCTAAGTCTTTGGGGCTTAGTTTAGATGAGATTAAAGACATTCTTGCCCTCAAGGATGGGCGATCGCTCACCTGTCAAGCACTCTACGAGCGGTTAGCGGCCAAGCTCGCCCAGATTGAACAGCAAATCCAACAACTACAAACATTGCAACAGGAGCTACAGCCGATCCTGAAGCAGTGTCAGTTTGCCAATCCCAACAACGCCTGTATCGCGTTAGACCCCATCCCTAACGATTAGTGGCAGTTTTGCCAAATCGCTTGACCTTATACCTTAGTACAACCCCTATCATCGACACAGCGCAGGCAGGGTTAAACCTTGATAGTTGTCCTGACCTCGTGCGTCATTCTTTTCCAGTTTGATGAATCTGATGAAGGAATTGTGCCTCATGGTTAAGCGTCGTCATATTTTAACGGCAGGAGCGGCCCTCGGAGCTTTCGGGTTTGCCCCCAGGGCCTTTGCTCAAAGTGCCCTACCGGCATCGTCCTCTCCAGCAGGAGCGCTCACGTTTTATGCAGAAATTCGCGTCGCCGAACCGGAAAATGCGGCTTTGCTGGAGTCGATTCAGGCCCAGGCCCAAGAGTTGCAAGCCGCTGAAGGGTTTCTCAGCCTCTCTCTGAAGCAGATGACGGGAGACTCAACGATGGTGAAAAACTATCCCGAAGCCTACAAAGGAATGCTGGCTAACGCCTACGTCGATGCTGTCGCCGCTCATTCTCTGCCCTATTTCTATTCCCTGTTTGTCCGCTTTGCCGACTATGACACCCTGCAAGCAGCTCAGGTCGATCGCTGGTTTGAGGCGGTCGTGGCTCCCCACCTGCACGCCTACGCCATGGCCCCGGATGGGCCTCAAAAAACACCCATGCTGCTGGCAACTTATCGAGGGCTGTTCCAGACAGTGGTGGCGGGCGATCGCACGGCTATTTATCGCCAACCAGACGACATTCGGACTTTTCTGCGCCGTCCGGTGGACTTGCCTGAGCGTCATTACGTCACCGTCGCTAACCACGTCATGATTCCCGATGCGGCGCTCGACCCCTTTGAGGCCAAAACTGCCGAACTCTTGGTCATTGCCCAGGATACCTACCAGCCCACTACTGCCAGCGACGGCACGGGTCTGCCAGGGGCCGCCGACAATCGCCACTACTGCAAAGCGGTCAGCACCGAAATTCTGCGCAATGCCTTTCCCGATGGCGACCTGCGGGCCTACCTGATGCATGGTGTCTGGGAATCAGTGTGGGATCACGAAAACTCTCATCTCGATCCTCGTTTTAAGCAAACGGCTGCTCCTGTGGGCGCAATGGTGGTGAGTGGCCCCGTAGAACCCTTCTACGCCACCCAGATTTCACTGATCTAATATCTGTTGGCCCGATCCCTTGGCGGTACTGATTCTGTTTTTGAATTTGGAGAGCTCAACCATGACTCAACTCACCGTGGAAATTTTAGGCACCGGCTGCAAAAAGTGCCAGCAATTGGCAGCTAATGCCAAGGCGGCGATCGCCAACCTCAATCTAGAGGCAGAGGTCTTGCACATTACCGACCCCATGAAAATCGCCGAGCGCGGCGTGATGAAAACGCCGGCCTTGGTCGTTAATGGGCAACTAGCGAGCCAGGGGAAAGTGCCCACCCCAGAGCAAATACAACCGCTACTTGCTGTTGATTAACTCGCACGATTTTGAGCCAGGACAAAGGGCTGGCATGGCTCTTTGTTCGGCGCTCTCTTACTTGGAGAAAAACGATGCAAATCAGTTCATTCTGGCGAGAACAGTGGAAGCCACTCGCCCTGATTGTGGTGGCTTTTGTTCTTTGTTTCTACCTCCCGGTTGAGGCCCTACAACAATCAGAACGGCTGCGTAATGCGTTTTGGGAAGCCCTCTATTTAGTGCGATGGTATGCCCAAGAACACGTTCTGTTGTGCCTAATTCCTGCCTTCTTTATTGCCGGGGCGATCGCGGTTTTCGTGAGCCAGGATGCCGTGATGAAGTACCTGGGACCGAAGGCGAATAAAATTTTGGCCTATGGGGTGGCATCGGTATCAGGGACGATTCTGGCAGTATGTTCTTGCACCGTGTTACCGCTGTTTGCGGGCATTTATCGGATGGGGGCAGGCTTAGGCCCAGCGATCGCCTTCCTCTATTCTGGCCCGGCCATCAATGTGCTGGCGATTATCCTCACCGCCCGGATTTTGGGGTTAAAACTGGGCATTGCCAGGGCGATCGGTGCGATCGTCTTCAGTATCGTGATTGGTCTGGCGATGCAGTTTATCTTCCGCAAGGAAGCGCTAGAACCCGTCAAAGCCAACAACCTATTGCTAGATGATGATGAAACCCGCCCCCTCTGGCAAAATGGCCTCTTTTTTGCCGTCTTGGTTGGCATTTTGGTCTTCGCCAACTGGGCAAGGCCCGATGTGGCGGCGGGCGCGTGGTACGTCCTCTACACCCTCAAGTGGTGTATTACAGGAGCGTTGGGGCTGGCGCTGGCCGCCATCCTGATCGGCTGGTATCACCTCAATCCGGGCAAAGTGATCTTGATTGTCGGGGTGACAGCCGTGCTTTCCTGGCAATTTCAGCAACAGCCCCTCGTGCCGTTCTCGGCTGCGGTCATTGGGTTATCCTGGCTGACCAGCACCAGCAAAGGAGAAGCCGAAGAATGGTTTGAGTCGTCCTGGGACTATGCCAAACAAATTTTGCCCCTGTTGTTGATTGGGGTATTGATTGCGGGCGCTTTACTGGGTCGCCCTGGACAAGAAGCGTTGATCCCCTCCACCTGGATTACCTGGGCGGTGGGTGGCAATTCGATCTTCGCTAACTTTTTTGCGGCGATCGCCGGAGCCTTTATGTACTTCGCGACCCTTACCGAAGTCCCCATCTTGCAAGGACTCATTGGCAATGGCATGGGGCAAGGTCCCGCGTTGGCTCTACTGCTGGCAGGCCCCGCCCTATCCTTACCGAATATGTTGGTGATTCGCAGCATCATTGGCACGAAGAAAACCGTTGTATTCGTGGCCTTGGTGGTCGTCATGGCAACGCTATCCGGAATTATCTACGGGGCAATTTGGGGTTGACTTGTAGCTTGCAATCATGCTGGAAGCCAGCGACTAGAGATTAAGCACCCCCCATTAACCCAGGAAATCTAACGGTCCAAATCAGCGGCGGTACACAGCTCTTGTATTCACACAAAGACTCTAATATCATCCACTGCAACACGGTTGTTAGCCTGTGGTAACTAGAAGTATAACAATCGGAGAATAAATCAACCGATTTAAGACTTAAGCCAGAATCACGAATGTTAAAACTAAACCAAGTATTGAAATTGCCAGATGTAATGTCAACCATATATAGTGAAGCCTGATTTTGAATAGTCTTGGAAAATTCTTCAAATGTTCATCAAGAGCTTCTTTTCTACATTCTTCAAGCTGTATATCAGGTTTGAGTTTTACAAATCTCCTCCTGTAGAACGCAGTTCTTCCAATATGAAACTGATGGCGCTCATAAAATTTCTCAGACGCGATCGCTCCATAAATGCCAAGTGCCACCAATAAGAGACTTAGAGGCAACATATCCGTTGTCAAACCCTTTTGAGCAATTATCCCAAGTGCTGCCGAAGCAATAACTAGCACGAGGTTTGTCACTGTTGATCTTTGTTCTTCAGTTTTTCTTGCTTGTTCACGTTCTTCAAAATAGAACTGAAGAAGAATCTCTGCATCATCTGACATCAATTACGATACCTCTTACTAAAAAGGAAAACATGCCAAAATGCTTCTTTAAAGGAAAGTCAAGCGTATTCTAAGTAGGAGAACACAATCATTTGTAAAACGTGGAACCTTCTTCACAAAGCGCCAATCCTCCTCTATGCAAGGGTTACGCCCCGATTGCCCATCTTAAGTTTGATCCAGCCTAGCTAATTACCGTGGAAAAATCACTAATCCTAATAAAGAGCCTCTAAAGATTTCCCTATCCAGAATCGGAGCAGGCTAACTCGTTATTGGAGTGAACTGTTCTGCATACTCATGCGGGTGTTTAGGTGGAATGATCCTGCCTATTTCCCCCTAGTTATAGCCACGTGAGTGCGAAGGGGGAGAAATTCTTTAACTTCTGTTTATCAGATGTTTATCAGAAGCCTCCCGTAGGGTGTCGAGAGGACGATCGCCCCACGGAGCAACTACGCCAACGCCCCTCGTCAACAAATCAACAAATACGGTTGTACGGGACGATCGCTTCTTGTACTATCTTTTCCACGGGGAATGGTTCTAGGCGGGGAAGAGAGGAGTTACGACCTCCTCAAATCCCCTGAACATCCCGACTTAGTCTAGGTAAGACGAGATATCTGGGATCATTTTATGATCTAGCTTCTTCGTTGCGCCTCATTTGGGAAACGCTAGACACGTTCCCCGTTTTCCTTAACCCGAAAACGGAGACACCCGTATGTTTCAATCATCTGGCGGCGGGGGCAATGCCCCGGCCAGCTTTAACCTCCCCTCCTTTAACCAGGAGGCCGTTCGTCATATCCTGCTGGGCGACTACGGCGCGCTTATCGACGCCATCAACC
>Ga0081535_100941_pt1 | contig 12720 bp, 8 predicted proteins | sample HotLakmasection3_FD_71020 | JGI IMG/M metagenome (GOLD analysis project Ga0081535, IMG submission 71020) | Hypersaline microbial mat communities from Hot Lake, Washington, USA - Section #3 (SPADES assembly) (version 2) | ecosystem: Environmental > Aquatic > Non-marine Saline and Alkaline >... | reverse complement strand
CTGAGGCGCCGCTGAGGAGGTGTTAAGGGGGTTGTTGTGGTGGTGGTGGGGTTCATGGCGGGAATCCTCGGCGGTTCGGCGTTACCGCAGTGATATCGCGCTCCAGCTTGTTGCAGCTAGACCGGAAATCTCAACAGGCAGGGCGTTGCGGGGAAGCAATGGTGCAACAGAGGGGCGATTCGCCTCCGGCGAGGTTGCTACTAATGCTGAGAACTTGAGGAAGCAGTTAGGCCTAGCCAACATGGCAAAACAACAGCCCGAAATTGTCGTGCTGGTAGCGTCATCTAAAGAAATGTAACTACCGCTATGGTCCGTCAGAAAGCGTCAGGGTATGAATTGAAAATCTGAATTAAGTTCAGAAATTTTTGATGACTCATCTCAAAAGAGACGCGCCTTGAGGTCCGAGGAAGTACTTGCCCCCTTACCTGCTCCTGGCTTATGACGACTTTTCAGAATGCCTTCATCTCCTATGGCCGTGCCGATAGTTTGACGTTTGCCAGCGATTTGAACCAGCGACTGATGGCAGCTGGATTGTCAATCTGGTTCGACTTTGATGACATTCCCTTGGGAGTGGACTATCAAAAGCAGATTGATGCGGGCATTCAAACCGCCGACAATTTTCTGTTCATCATCTCGCCTCACGCGGTGAACTCACCCTATTGTGGTCTGGAGATTGAATTAGCCCTGAAGCGGGGCAAGCGCATCATTCCCTTGCTCCATGTGGAAGAAATTAGCCGAGAAACCTGGCAGCAGCGTCATCCCGACGGGACGGATGAGCAATGGGCGGCGTATCAAGCGGCAGGTAAGCACTCCTGCTTTCCGAACATGCATCCCGACATTAGCAAGATCAACTGGGTTTACTGCCGAGAAGGCCTTGATGATTTTGAAACCAGTTTTCAGGGGTTGCTGGCGATCTTTGAGCGGCAAAAGGACTACGTGCGGCAGCATACGCAGCTATTAGCAGCGGCGTTGGAGTGGGAAGCGCACCAGAAGCGATCGCAGTTCCTCCTCACAGGTCGGGGCCGCCAGCAAGCCGAAGCGTGGTTGCAGACTCGCTTTGGGGAAGAACAGCCGCCCTGTCTCCCCACCGATTTGCACTGTGAATTCATCACCGAGAGCATCAAAAATGCCCACAACCTGATGACGCAGGTGTTTTTGGCCCATGCTGAGGCAGATGCTCCGGTGATGGCGCAAATTCGTCAGGTGCTCCAGCGGGAAGGCATTACCGTGTGGACGAGTGCTACGGACATCCGCTCCGGGGAGGACTTTCGGCAGGCAATTGAGCGGGGCATTGAGCAAGCCGACAATCTGGTTTACCTGCTCTCACCGGCATCGCAAGCATCAAAGTTTTGCCAGCATGAACTGGACTATGCGCTGTCGCTCAACAAGCGGTTGATTCCCATTTTGGTGCAGTCCACTGAAGCGGAACTGATTCCAGAAGCATTACGAGGGCTGCAATACATTGCATGGAAAGCGGCTGTGGCTGACGACAAATTATCAGCCATTGACCATCGCTCCCTGCTCAAAGCCCTGAAAGAGGATGCGGCCTACTACAACGAGCACAAAGTGCTGCTGACCCAAGCGCTGAAGTGGGAGCGGCAGCAGCGCAATCCGAGCATTTTGCTGCGGGGCTACAATCTGCGCCATGCGGAAGCCTGGTGGAAAGTGGCCCAGACGAGATCGCGACACCGGCCAACAGCGCTCCAGAGCGAGTTTTTGCAGGAGAGTTTGCGGCAGCCCCCGGCCCAGTCGCTAGATGTGTTCATCTCCTACTCGCGGGTAGATTCAGATTTTGCGCGGCGGTTGAATGAGGCGTTGCAGATTCAGGGTAAGCGCACCTGGTTCGACCAGGAAAGTATTGCTTCAGGCACTGACTTTCAGCAAGAGATTTATCGCGGTATTGAAACCTCGGGTCACTTCCTGTTCATCCTTTCGCCAGAAGCGGTGCGATCGCCCTACTGCGCTGATGAAGTGGAGTATGCCCGCAAGCTGAATAAGCGGATTGTGACGGTACTGCATCGCGCGATTGATACGAGTGATTTGCATCCGGTACTGGCGGCGATTCAGTGGATCGACTTCCGCCAGCAGGACGGAGATTTCAATGCCAACTTTAAGGAACTGCTGCGGACATTGGAGAGCGATCGGGACCATCTAGAGGCCCATACGCGTTTGCTGGTTCGAGCATTGGAATGGGACAAGAAAGACCAGAGCAAAGATCTTCTCCTACGGGGGCAAGAGCTAGAAGCAGTCATTGTCTGGTTGACCCAAAACGCGGAAAAAGAACCTCGCTCATCCCAAATTCAAAGAGACTACATCAACGCTAGCCGCCTGGAAGCAGCTGCCCAACAGCAAGCCCAACTAGAACATGAGGCGACTGTGCGTAAGCGCATTACCCGCGCGTTGATTGCAGCAGTGGGTGGCTTTGTCATAGCAGTCGGCTTAGGATCAGCCGCATTTCAGCAATTTCGGCGAGCCGAGACACAACGGCAAGAGGCAGTGCAGGCTGAGGTTGAAGCACTGATTTCCTCAGCTAATGCCCTGCTCGACTCAGAACAGCCGCTTGACGCTTTGATTGAAAGTTTGAAAGCCGCCCATCAGATAGATAAGTTCGATGCGCGAGATTCTGTATTGTCCTATCAAGTGGCTGGCACGCTGCATCAAGCGATCACCATGACCCAAGAACTCAATCGTTTATCTGGCCATGCTCATTGGGTCGAAGCAGTTGCCTTTAGTCCTAAGGATGATGTATTTGCAACCGCCGGACGAGACGGTGCTGTCAGAATCTGGAAAGACCAGGGCCAACTGATTATGACGATTGAGGGGCAAAAGGGGGATAAAGTCGATGGCTTAAGCTTTAGCCCGGATGGTCAGACGCTGGCTGCTTCGATCAATGAAGTCGTCAAGATCTTTGACTTACAGGGCCAGGAGTTGAGGCATTTTCCAGGGCATAGTGACACCGTCACGGAGCTCAGCTTTAGCCCTGATGGTAAAACCCTTGCTTCAGCCGCTTGGGATGGCACTGTGGCAGTTTGGAGCCTTGAGGGCTCCCTTCAAACCTTACTGGAAGCTCATGATTCCCCCGCTCTGGACATCAAGTTCAGTCCCGATGGCACTATGCTGGCCTCAGCTGGTGTAGATGGGCTTATTAAGCTCTGGGATCGATCAGGTAACTTACTTAAGTCTTGGCACGGCGATGCAGGTTCGATCCACAGAGTGGCGTTTAGTCCCGATGGCACTATTCTGGCCTCGACTGGGGTAGATGGAACGGTCAAACTGTGGAATACAGCAGGAGAATTACTCCAAATGCTAGCTGTCGGAGATGAAAATCTCCTATTTGCTGTCGAGTTTAGTTCTGATGGCCAACGACTCGCGATCGCTACAGATGAACATAACACCTCGAGACCAGCAGTCAGAGTTTGGAGTATCGCAGGGGTTGAACTAGAACGCTTAGAGGGGCATGGTAGCCGTATTACTGATGTGAGTTTTAGTGCTGACGGACGACACATTGCTTCAACAAGTTTTGATGGCTCTGTGCGGCTCTGGCAACCCCAACACAATACCCTTTTTCAAGTTCTTGAAGGCCATAATCCCATCGTGAGTAGCCTTAAGTTTGATACTGATGGACAAACCTTAGTTTCCAGTAGCTACGACGGCACCATTCGACTTTGGCAAGCCGATGGTACTCCTCTTAAAACCCTTGATGGCCATACTGCTGCAGTGAATGCGATTGAATTAAACCCGCATCAAGACATCATACTTTCGGCAAGCGATGACCAAACCATCAAAGCTTGGACCTTTGAAGGTGAATTGAAGTCAAATTTGGAGGAGCATTCATCTGAAGTTAAAAGCGTAAGTATTAGTCCTGATGGAACGGTTTGGGCTTCTACAAGCCAGGATGGCACGTTAAAGCTCTGGTCAAAGGACGGGGAAGTCTTGAAAACACTCCCTATCGAAACTGGCCTTGCTGATATCGTTCGTTTTCACCCTCAAGACCCGGTATTGGCGATTGCTATTGGAAAAGGTACTGAGCGGAATGTTGTGTTGTGGAACTGGCAGCAGGACAAACTGACGCCATTAAATACCAGCGGCGACTTCCAAGTAAGGGACTTACAATTTAGTCCTGATGGCAAATTATTAGCAACAGCTAGTTGGCACGGCAACCTCACATTTTGGACTTTGACGGGCGATCGCCAGTATTCTTTCTTTGCTGGCTATAGCGGTTCTATCAACGCATTGGAGTTTAGTCCCAACGGCCAATTAATTGCAATTACCAGCGGCCCATCGATACTGCTCTATGATCGCCAGGGGCAGGTCGTTCAATCATTTAGGGCAACCGAACATCACAATCCCTTCAGCCTGAGATTCAGCCCTGATGGTAAAACTCTAGTCTCGGGACATAGATACGGCGATATTTTGCTTTGGAATCTAGATTTGGAAGCTTTGGTACAGGCCGGGTGCCAAAAATCTGCGGCCTTTCTCCAGAGCCATCCAGAAACTTTAATGGAGTTACCCCTGTGTCAAACCCCAGAAAGGCTGAGGCAGGGGGCAACCGTTTTAGTTAATGAAGCGATTGTGCAAGCGCGCCAAGGAAACACCGATGCAGCCCTACGTACTTTTGAACTGGCACTAGCCTGGAATCCCGATTTAGACTTCGACCCACAGGTAGAGGTGAAACAATTTTTTCGACAGGGAAATGCCCATCGCCAATTAGAGGAGGGAGACTATTTAGCTAGTGAAGGCAACCTAAGTGGAGCAATTGAAAAGTATCAGGCCGCTAAGGCACTGGATCATACGTTAACTTTTGAAAGTGATGATCGTGCCAAGCAGCAAGCTTTGGCAGCAGAGGTAAAACGTCTGGTAGCTAAGGGAAAATCTCTGGCTGGAGCAGGAAACATAGAAGATGCAATCGTACAATTTCAAGCTGCAAAGTCGAAATCCCCACATTTAGCGATTATCCCCAATTTATTGGCCCAGCGTTTAGCTGCAGAGGCAAAAATTGCTGAGGCGACTACTGCTATCAATGAAGGAAAATTTTCGGAGGCTTTGCTTGCCTTTAATCAAGCTAGAAATTTACATTCTAATTTGACTATCAACAGTGACCTCTTAAACGATTTGTGCTGGAGCGGCAGTCTAAGCGGTGCTGCTGAGACTGTAATTACGATCTGCGATCAAGCTGTAGCAGCGGCTCCTGAAAATGCGGATATTCGTGACAGTCGAGGACTTGCGAGGACATTGACGGGTGATCTGCCTGGGGCGATCGCTGACTTTCAGTTCTTTGTTGACCAAACCTCTGATGAAGTCGCTAAAAAGCAGCGTCAATATTGGATTGCGGCTTTGTCAAAGGGCGAAAATCCCTTTACTGAAGAGGTATTGCAACAACTGCAGTAAATTTTCCCTGTTTTCCGCGATGCCTCTCCCCCTCCAAAGTCAGCCTCGGTGGTGGTGTTGAAGGCATCAACGATCTCCATCAATCTCTCCTCATCATCACCGTCGAGCCTCTCAACACTCTCTCGGGGGTAGCTGAACAAGGGGCCAACATTGAGTGGGCCGGTGACCCTGAGGCTTTGAGGATATAACTGATGTCTGCGATAAAGCGGATCTGGGTGGCAAGGGGTCGCACAGTGGCGATCGGGCGACAGCGAAGTGTACTACTGGCTGAATCCCTGGAAAGAGCAAGTAGAAGCGATCTCCTCGTACCGAGTTGCTAACACAACGGAAAGAGCAAATGAAGCTCTATCTTGACGCGCCACTTCAGGCAGTTTTAGCAGACTGCTCACTCTGCTTGGCCTCAAAGGTAATATTGCCAGTCTCTTCATCCATCGGAATGTCGAGCCGAATGCTGAGTTGAATCACGCCGACGTTAATCGTGCCGGTCAGAGCAGTCATCTTCGCCGGTAGCTTACGTTCGTGAATCTGCTCAACCGCAATTTGAAAAGCGTTCATCGTCTGATCAATGGAGCTGCGAAGCGCCTGCTCTGTAGCTTTAGAGGCCATGCCGTGCGCATTGACAGCAGTCTCTTGGGTCACCTTGGTTGCCTGTTGAGCTACCTGGCCGCCCAGCTTGCCCAATCCGGCCAAATTCACTCCCGGAAATCCCCAAGTTTTTGCTTGCTGAGCCGGTTGGATTGGCCCATTGTCATCTAGCACAACAGTTGCTGAGACGGCCTCAGCGGCGAGGTCAGGAACTTGCTCTAAAGGCAGTGCCTCAACTGCCGCCGGAGTGACGACGGAAAAGTCTTGAGTCCACTGCAACTCTTTATTATCCAGAGCGTAAAATTCTGCCCGACACTGGCTAATCTGGGGACTGTCTAAACGATGCAAAACAGTCTGAATCGTTTCCAGGGTAATGGTTTGTTCTAGATCTTCCGCTGAAGCGAGGCGAATGAGTAGCGTTTCGTCTTGAAAAAGGGCCTGTACTTTTGAGGAGGCTCCTACTGATCGCGTCAGGAGTGCGGCGATCGCTTTTGGCTGACCGTCCCGCGCCATTTCTAGAACAGTGTTGGGCTGCATACAATTTTCTCCCGGCAATTCAGCTCAGAGAATTCACTGAGGATATTCCCAGGTTTCCCACTTCTATGCCTTCGTCACCGCTAGGTTTATAGCGGATAAATCTTGATCGAGTTATGCGGGAAGGTGCTGACAATACAAGAAGAACGTTAATAGCTGGGCACACTAAACGCTGAGCCCTGATTTCCCTGTTCCTGACTCCCGATCGCCCTTCACCTGCGTTCACCCCATGGCCCCTGCCAACCAAAATCCGGAACAACAAGCCCGCGATCGCATTGACATCCTGCTGCGGGAGGCGGGCTGGATTGTCCAGTCGAAGCAGCAGTTTGATTTAGGGGCGGGGCTGGGGGTCGCGATTCGGGAGTACCAGACCGATGCGGGACCGGCGGACTATGTGCTGTTTGTGGATCGGCAGCCCGTTGGAGTGATTGAAGCGAAGCGGGAAGAGGCAGGGCATCGGCTGACGGTGGTGGAAGAGCAGTCCACGGAGTATGCCGACAGCAAGCTGAAGTACCTGAACAACCAGCCGTTGCCGTTTGTCTATGAAAGCACGGGGGTCTTGACGCGCTTTACCGATCGCCGTGACCCCAAACCGCGATCGCGCCCGGTCTTCTCCTTTCACAAGCCGGAAACGTTTCAGGCGTGGTTAAAGCAGGACCAGTCGCTGCGCGCCCGTCTGTTGGAGCTGCCGGGACTTGATCCGGAAGGGCTGCGGGACTGTCAGATTAACGCTATTACTCGGCTAGAGCGCTCTTTCCAGGAGAACCGACCCCGCGCTTTGGTGCAGATGGCGACGGGCAGCGGCAAGACCTTCACGGCGATCACCTCGGTGTATCGGCTGCTGAAGCACGCCAAGGCCCAGCGGGTGTTGTTTCTGGTGGATACCAAGAACCTGGGAGAGCAGGCGGAGCAGGAATTCATGGCCTACAGGCCGACGGACGATAACCGCCAGTTCACTGAGCTGTATGCGGTGCAGCGGTTGCAGTCACGCTATGTGCCGAGGGATGCCCAGGTCTGCATTTCCACGATTCAGCGGCTGTATTCCATTCTCAAAGGGGAAGAACTGGATGACGCGGCGGAGGAGACCAACCCCAACGAGATGGTGCAGCCCAAGCAGCCGGTGCCTGTGGTCTATACGCCCCGCGTGCCCATTGAGTTCTTTGACTTCATCATCATCGATGAGTGTCACCGCTCCATCTACAACCTGTGGAAGCAGGTGCTCGACTACTTCGACGCCTTCTTAATTGGTCCGACGGCGACGCCTGACAAGCGCACCTTTGGCTTTTTCAACGAAAACGTGGTGAGCGAGTACACCCATGAACAGGCCGTGGCCGACGGGGTGAATGTGGGGCACGAGGTCTATACCATCGAAACGGAGATTACGAAAAAGGGCAGCCGCATTGTCGCTAAGGAATATGTGAGCAAGCGGGAAAAGCTGTCGCGGCGGCAGCGCTGGGAACAGCTCGATGAAGACATGACCTACTCCGGCAAGCAGTTGGATCGGGATGTGGTCAATCCCAGCCAGATTCGCAATGTGATCAAGGCATTCCGCGAAAAGCTACCGGAGATTTTCCCGAATCGAACAGAGGTGCCCAAAACCCTGATTTTCGCGAAGAATGACAGCCACGCTGACGACATCATTCGCATCGTGCGGGAAGAGTTTGGCGAGGGCAATGACTTTTGCAAAAAGGTCACCTACAAGGCGGAGGAAGACCCAAAATCAGTGCTGGCCCAGTTCCGCAATGCCTACAATCCCCGGATTGCCGTCACGGTGGACATGATCGCCACGGGGACCGACGTGAAGCCCATCGAGTGTGAACTGTTCATGCGGGATGTGCGATCGAAGAACTACTTTGACCAGATGAAGGGACGCGGTACCCGCATCCTGGATCAGGACAGCCTCCGCAAGGTCACCCCCTCGGCCCAGTCGGCCAAGACCCACTTCGTCATTGTGGATGCGGTGGGCGTCACCAAGACCCTCAAGACCCAGACCCGCCCGCTGGAGCGCAAGAAAGGGGTGGCCCTGAAGGATTTGATGATGGGCGTGGCGATGGGGGCTCAGGATGAGGATGCTTTTGTTTCGCTGGCGGGGCGGCTCTGTCGGCTGGATCGCCAGATGGAGCATCGGGAGCGGGAAGGCTTGCGGGAACTGACGAACGGCGTTGATCCCAGCGAGCTGGCGAAGACGCTGCTGAATGCCTACGACCCGGATGCCATTCGGGAGCAGGCCCAGCGCGATCATCAGTTACCACCGAATGAGGAGCCCACCGAGGCGCAGACGGCAGCGGCGCAGCAGGGACTCTTACGAGCAGCGGCCAGCCTGTTTAATGGGGCGGTGGTGGACTACCTCGAAAATGTCCGCAAGGTGCATGAGCAGGTGATCGACATGGTCAACCTGGATCAGGTGACCTTTGCGGGCTGGGATGCCCAGGCCCAGGAGCAGTCGGCCAATCTGGTGCAGGATTTTGCCCAGTTCATCGAAAGCAACAAAGACGAGATTACGGCCCTGAGAATCTTCTACAATCTGCCTTACCAACAGCGATCGCTCACCCTGGCGATGGTGCGTGAGGTGCTGGAGAAACTGAAGACGGAAAAACCGCAACTGGCTCCGGCGCGGGTGTGGCAAGCCTATGCCCGATTGGACAATGTGCAGCCTGCGAACCCGATCAGCGAGTTGACGACGCTGGTGGCGCTAATTCGTCGGGTGGTGGGCATCGATGAGACGCTGACGCCCTACGCCAGTACGGTGGACCGCAATTTCCAGACGTGGATCTTTGGCAAGCAGGCGGGGGCGCTGAAGTTTAATGAGGCCCAGGTGGCCTGGTTGCGGATGATTAAGGACCACATCACTACGTCGTTTCACATTGAGGTGGATGATCTGGACTATGCGCCCTTTGATGGGGAAGGGGGATTGGGACGGATGTATGAGCTATTTGGCGAAGAGATGGATAGCATTTTGACCGAAATGAATGAAGCGTTGGCGGCGTAAACTATTTGGGTCTCTCAGCCATGATAATTGAGTAGAGGGTATGCCCCAGCGTTTTTCCTGTCCCTTTTTAAATCGTGAGGTAGAACTGACTCAAGAGCGTGAAGGCCACATTGCTGAAACCCACCCCGGCACTCTGCCGGACTATCTTGAGCAATTGGCTGAAACCCTACAAGCACCGGATCAAATTCGTACCAGTAGCCGGGATGAACGGGCGTTGTTGTTTTCTAAGTGGTTTACGACGATTCGGACGGGGCGATATCTCGTGGTGGTGGTGGTCAGCGATACCGACCCGGAGCGGCACTAGATCATCACAACCTATACCGCACGTCGGCTCAGTGGAGGCAAGGTGATATGGCCAACGGAAAATTGATTGTTCGCTATGACGCGATCGCCGACATTCTGTATGTCGATCGGTGTTCCCCCTATGCCGCGCAAGAGTCCGAAGAGATGGGGGATGATGTCATCGCTCGGCTGAATCCAGAGTCGGGGGCGATCGAGAATCTGGAGGTGCTGTTTTTCTCGAAACGGATAATGGGGGAAGGCACGCTGGAGTTGCCAATTGATGGGGAATTGCGTTTAGCAGGATAGGCCGATGAGTACCGCAGAAACGATTTATGAACTGGTAAAAACGTTGCCGGAGGAGCAGGCCAATCTGGTGCTGAAGTTTACGCAGTTTGTGCAGCAGCAGGGCAATACCGATTTCCCTGCGCAGATTCCGGCGGGTACACTGACGGGACTGCGGGGGATTGGGAAACCCTCAGAAAATTCACCCCTGAGCTTGGAAGTCGAGCATGAGCACCAAACTACCCGTGAGGAGCGACTGGCCTTAAGTCAAATAGCCAGAGGAAGATTTGCCCATCTGCCCAATACGAGCGAGTCGTTTGCTCAGCGCAAGCAAGCAGACATTAATTGGGAAGACCGGAACCGATGAATGTCGTTTTAGACGCCTGTGCGGTGATTGCCTACGAACGTGATGAACCGGGAGCCGATGTGGTTGAAACGTTTCTCGTTGAGAACCATACCTGTTGGATGCACGCTATCAATCTCTGTGAGGTTTACTACGATTTCCTCAGGGTCGGCGGGCCTGACGCCGCCGAACAGGTATTGACGGATTTGAAGGAATTCGACGTTCTCGTGGTGACGACGATGGAGGAAAGCCTTTGGAAAATGGCGGCAACCTATAAGGCAACTCTGCGCCGCATTGCTCTGGCGGATTGTTTTGCAATGGCTTTAGCTAATTCAGTGGAGGGGATGCTAATCACTTCAGACCACACGGAGTTTGAGCCAGTGCTCGCCCAAAATATGTGTCAAATTCAGTTCATTCGGTAAGGGTGGCAATGGCGGCGGTGAAGGTGTATCACGACAAGGTGGGCAATACTCTAACGGTGTGGTTTGGGGAACCCAGTGAGGAGTATGTCTGCGAAGAAACGGCGGATGAGGTGATTTTGATGAAGGATCAGACCGGGAAGGTGATCGGTTTTGAAAAGCTGAATTACCGGGTTGCGGATACGGAAAATGTGCAGTTTTTGTTTGAGAGTGTAACGGCATGAGTCGCCGTAATTGTTGGCAGCCCGAAGCAGCCAACAATTACGGTATGTCGGTTGGTGGAGGGAGTGTATGAAACGCAGCTATTTCGCCAAGGAGAATCGCTGGTGTCGCCGAGTTTTCCAAACTTAAGGCTGACGACGGAGCAGGTATTTAAGGCCGGAGAATCAACATAAGGGGGGATGGTTTACTGAAAAATTCCTCTACTTACAACAAGTCTATTAAAAAAGTAGTGCCGATTGGATGAATCAGAAAGCAGCAGCAAACTTAAAGGCTAGTGAAATAGTTACTTTCCAAAATAGTCTTCCTAAAACTTGGGAAGTTGGGACTTTCTCAGACTTAGTCGCTTTCTTGACTGACTATCAAGCAAATGGAAGCTTTGCATCACTTAAAGAAAATGTCAAAACTTACCACTCTCCCAACCATGCGATTCTGGTAAGGCTAAAAGATTTAAGGCATCGTCTCGAGCGTTCCGAGGAGTTCATATACACGGATGAGAAAGGGTTTAAATTTCTTGAAAAATCTTCATTAAGGGGAGGAGAAATACTCGTCGCTAATGTTGGCTCTGTTGGAACAACTTTACTCATGCCAACACCACGACAGCCTGCAACGCTAGCTCCAAATATGTTTCTGGTTTATCTTTCGCCATTGATAGACAAAAGATATTTTCTGCACTACTGCACATCACAATTTTATTGGAGGCAAATATCTTTTTTGGCAAGCGGTAGCGGCCAACCGAAAATCAACAAAAAGCAATACAGAAGCGTAGAGATACCAGTTGCTCCGATCGCTGAGCAACAGCGAATTGTAGATAAAATCGAAGAACTCTTCTCCGATCTGGATAGCGGCATTAACTCCCTCAAAACCGCGCGGCAGCAGCTCAAGGTCTACCGTCAGGCAGTGCTGAAGTGGGCGTTTGAAGGCAAGCTCACCGCCCAGTGGCGCGAGGAGCAGCAGCGGCAGGGCCAGCTAGAGTCTGCGGATACCCTGCTGGCCCAAATCAAAGCGGAGCGCGAGCAGCACTATCAAAAGGAGCTGGAGGCATGGCAGTCTGAAGTTGAAGCCTGGGAAGCGATCGGTAAGGAGGGGAAGAAGCCGAGAAAGCCCAGTAAATTAAAAGAGTTTCGCGATTTAACTGATACAGATTTGGCAGCTCTTCCAGATTTGCCAGAGCACTGGTTCTATATTCGTGCTGAAGGAATTTCTGATTTCATAACCAAAGGCACCACTCCTAAAAAGGAGGAGTTATTTGAGGTGGAAGGGGATATTCCTTTTATCAAGGTTTATAACTTGACTCATCGAGGAACCCTCGACTTCTCTATTAATCCAACTTTTGTTAGCCATGAAACCCATCGAGGATTTTTAGGGCGTTCTAAAGTTTTACCAGGTGATGTCCTGATAAATATCGTTGGTCCACCTCTCGGAAAAGTTTCTTTGATCCCTGATACTTTCAAAGAGTGGAATATCAATCAGGCTGTCGCTAGATATCGGTTATTAGATGCCGTATCAAACAAATACTTTACTTATTACTTACTATCACAATCTACAGTCAATATGATGTCTGCAAGGGCAAAAGCTACTGCTGGACAATTTAATCTCACCCTACAAATATGCCGAGACGTAGAAGTTCCTATTTGTTCAAAGGCTGAACAAGAAAAAATCGTTGAAGAAATTGAATC
>Ga0081535_100939_pt1 | contig 12738 bp, 8 predicted proteins | sample HotLakmasection3_FD_71020 | JGI IMG/M metagenome (GOLD analysis project Ga0081535, IMG submission 71020) | Hypersaline microbial mat communities from Hot Lake, Washington, USA - Section #3 (SPADES assembly) (version 2) | ecosystem: Environmental > Aquatic > Non-marine Saline and Alkaline >... | reverse complement strand
TCCGGCGGTCGCGGCAACCAATAATGCGGCGGAGCGGCAAATTCGTCCGGCGGTTATCACCCGCAAAATTTCCTGTGGCAACAAAACGCTCACGGGCGCTCATACCTGGGAAGTTTTATCCTCCGTGGCTGCCACTGCCCAGCAGCAAGGCGAGTCCTTTGTTGACCTGGTCGCTCAAGCGATCTCCTTGGAGCCCCCCCAGCAATAAAAAACGCTAAACAAATACCGGCGCGGCTCCAAACAAAAAATTCATCCTCCCAATCAGCAATGCCTAGAAAAGCACTTGGGATCACATACGAAATAAAACCCGGAATTTTTGATGAGAACGGCACGGTAGCGCTTCTCATCAAAAATTCCGGGTTTTATTTTATTTTCAATCCTTGGGATTGAAAAGACTTCCCTTTCGATGAGAACGGCACGGTAGCGCTGTTAACGGTAGCATTGTTAGTAGATTTAGTAGATGCTGTCCTGGTGTGGGGCATAGTTGGCATTTGACTGCCATGCCTCCATGCAGGGATTAATGCAGGGATTCATGCAGGGATTAATGCGTTACGCCTTTGCTAACGCCTCCTACAGGAGAGCTTGAAGCTGGGTCGGCATTTTTACGCTCTGGTTACTTTCTGGAATAACGTTTTGCGGGGAAAACCGATGGTCGCGGTGCAGGAAAAGCAGGACTGGCAAGCCGTCATTCGAGATCTGGAAGCGGTGATCGATCCCAATAACGTGATCCGCCGCAAGGAAGAGTTGCTGGTATATGAATGCGATGGCTTGACCAGCTACAAGCAGCGTCCGGCGGTGGTGGTGTTGCCCCGCACAACGGAAGAGGTCGCGGCGGCAGTGAAGGTGTGCGATCGCTACAACATCCCCTTTGTCGCCCGGGGCGCAGGCACCGGACTTTCCGGCGGAGCCTTGCCCCTCGAAAACTCCGTCCTCATCGTCACCGCGATGATGAAGCAAATCCTCGATGTTGACCTGGAAAACCAGCGAGTCGTCGTTCAACCCGGCGTGATCAATAACTGGGTGACGCAAGCCGTCAGCGGTGGCGGTTTCTTCTATGCCCCCGACCCCTCCAGCCAGATCATCTGCTCCATCGGCGGCAATGTAGCTGAGAACTCCGGCGGCGTTCACTGCCTTAAATACGGCGTCACCACCAACCATGTCCTCGGTCTCAAAATCGTCACCCCCAATGGCTCCATCGTAGACATTGGCGGCACAGTCCCCGAAATGCCAGGATACGACCTCACCGGGATCTTCGTCGGCTCCGAGGGCACCCTGGGACTCGCCACCGAAATCACCCTCCGCATTGTCAAAACCCCCGACGTGATCCGCGTGCTGCTCGCCGACTTCACCAGCATCGAAGCGGCAGGGCAAAGCGTGTCCGACATCATCAGTGCGGGCATCATCCCCGGCGGCATGGAAATCATGGACAACTTCAGCATTAACGCGGTAGAAGATGTCGTCTCCACTAACTGCTATCCCCGTGATGCAACGGCGATTTTGCTGGTGGAACTGGATGGTCTGGAAGTGGAAGTCGAAGCTGCCAGCCAGAAAGTCGAAGCCATCTGCCGCAAAAATGGCGCTCGCAATCTTCAGTCTGCGTCCGATCCCCAGGAGCGGCTGACCCTGTGGAAAGGGCGCAAAGCCGCCTTTGCCGCCGTGGGCAAAATTAGCCCCGACTACTATGTGCAGGACGGCGTTGTGCCCCGCTCTAAACTGCCAGAAATTCTCGAAGAAATTGAAGCCCTCAGCCAACGTAGCGGCTATCGCATCGCCAATGTCTTCCATGCGGGCGACGGCAACCTCCATCCCCTGATCCTCTACGACAACTCCGTGCCCGGTGAGCTAGAGAAAGTCGAAGAGGTGGGCGGCGAGATCCTCAAGCTTTGTGTGAAAAAAGGCGGCACAATCTCCGGCGAACATGGCATCGGAGCCGACAAGCGCTGCTACATGCCCGAACTCTTCAACGAAACTGACCTGGCAACCATGCTATGGGTGCGGGATGTGTTCGATCCAAAACGAATGGCAAACCCCGACAAAATTTTCCCCACCCCAAAAACCTGCGGAGAAGCCGCACGGGCACAGGCACAAAAGGAATTTCCCGCTGTCGAGCGATATTAATCGTTAATCGTTAAGGGATCTGCGGATTAATAAAATCCCACTTTTTGATAGAGAAGGCTGGCAGAGCCAGCCTTCTCTATCAAAAAGTGGGGATATTCTTTTCTGGAGATCGCCTAAGGATCACGGACGAAATAAAACCCGGAATTTTTGATGAGAAGCGCGGTATTGCCGCGCTTCTCATCAAAAATTCCGGGTTTTATTTCATTTTCAATCCTGAGGGAGTGGTGTAGAACTCAGGATTTGGTAGGTGAGGGTTGGGGAAAGTCGATGGTTTGCTGAATCCAGGTGAGAATTTCGTGGTTGACCCGCTCTGCCTGCTCATCGTAGAGACAATGTCCGGCATCGGGAATTTCGACCATCGCGAGGTTGGGGTTGAACTCTGGCAACTGCCGCCCCCACTGAATGGGGATGATGTTGTCGTTTTGCCCCCACAGCACCAGGGTTTCCATATCCAGGCTTTGGAGGAGCGATCGCGTGTCTTCACTAAAATCGATCGCTGTGCGTGCCCGTACCAGCTTCAACAGGGTGCGCTCTGCGCCGCGATCGTGAGCCGGGTCTACAAAGCTAGCAACCAGATCCTCATTTACATATTGAGCATCGGTATAAATCTTTTGTAATGCCGACCGAATGAAGGACGGACGACGGGCAAATCGCAGAATTAGCTTAATCAAGAAAGAATTGGCAAACAAATTTTCGATGGAATGCACGACGGATTGCACGGGAGCAGGTAGCAACTCCTGACGGGCAGCGGGCAGCGTCACCAGAATCAAGCCTTTTGCCAGTTCGGGGTAGCGGGTGACCGCCGTCAGCGCCACCAGTGCCCCCAGGGAATGCCCCACCAGCACGATCGGCTGACCGATAAATTGCTGGCAAAACTCATGCACCTGATCCGCCCAGAGGGACACTCGAAATTCTGTAGAGGCTTTTTCGGATGCGCCAAAGCCCAGCAGGTCGAGGGCATAGATGGTGTGGTGCTGGCTCAGGGGTTGCAGGTTGCCGCGCCACTGCAGCAGCGATGCCCCAAAGCCATGCAGGAAAACCACAGGCAAACCATCGTTGCGGGGCGATCGCAAAAAACTGTAACGAATTTTCCAGCCCCGCCAGATCCAATCCCGCTGGTTGCCCAGATGGTCGCATGGTTGGGGCGATCGCCCTGTCGCCTCCGCTGCATCCGTCTCAGAAAACCCTTGCACCATTTCGTCTCTAGATCCCTTCTCTAAATCGCTTTCAAGCCATTCTGCTGACCCCTAATGCTAACGAATGTAACACAGGCACTGGTTCACCTACCGTAGCGGCTGTCTGCCCCGCCCAATCCAATACAGCACAGGATTTTGGCGTGATAGTGATCACGGGAAAGCGGGTCATTCGCAACTTTTACGACTGCAATAGAGAGAGTATGCTTAAAGTGCTGGATGTTTCAGGGATATGCGCTGCCATGAGCCTCTGTATCAACCCAAATTGTACGCAGCCTGACCATCCGGGGAACGACGGAAATCGCTTTTGCCAAAGTTGTGGATCGGTGCTGGTGCTGCAAAATCGCTTCCGAGTTATGCGCCTCCTCAGCAAGCGGAGCGGCTTCGGCAGTGTGTATGAGGTGTATGAGCGCAACATTCCAAAGTTGCTCAAAATTCTGAAGCCCGCCCACAACCACAATGCCAAAGCGGTACAACTGTTTCAGCAAGAAGCACGAGTCTTGAGCGAACTCAGACACTCCGGCGTACCTGCGGTGGATTCAGAAGGCTACTTCAAATTCGAGCCTGCCAATAGCTCGGAACCGCTGCATTGTTTGGTCATGGAGAAAATCGATGGTCCCAACCTGCGGGAATGGATGCGGCAGCAGGGCAACCATCCCATCAGCGAAGTGCAAGCCCGCAAGTGGTTGCTGCAAATCGCCCAAATTCTCCATTTGGTGCATCAAAAGAACTACTTTCATCGCGACATCAAGCCCGAAAACATCATGCTGCGATCGAATGGACAGTTGGTGCTGGTAGATTTTGGCGCAGCACGGGCAGTAACAGAAACCTATATGGCGCAACTGGGCGCAACGGGTGGCATGACCCGCATTAGCTCGGCAGGCTACACCCCACCCGAGCAGGAGAAGGGGCAGGCGGTTCCCCAATCTGACTTCTATGCCCTGGGCTGGACGTTTATTTATCTGCTTACAGGCAAGCAACCGCTCGACCATGAAATGTATGATGCGATGCGGGATGCAGCGGAATGGCGACGATTTGCCCCCCAGGTATCACCAGCGTTCGCAGATTTGATTGACCACCTGATTGCGCCCAAGGCGGTCAATCGCCCCCAGGATACCCGTGAACTGTTGCGGGCGATCGCCGATCTTCCCGACTTAGAAACTTCAACAACGGGTAATTTACAAGCCACACTGGCAGAGGCAACCAATGGGCAACTAGAGCCACTCTCCGACTACAGCGAGACACTACCACTCCCCAATCCGCCCGTGCCGTCCCAGGTTGTCCCGTCCCACAACAGCTTGTCTGGTGATCTCCTGTCTGGTGATCTCTTGTCTGGTGATCTCCTGTCTGATAATGTCTTGTCTGATAATGTCTCAGCTAAAGACGGTGACTTTTCTCCATCCCACCCGCCCCATGTCGGTTTGTCGGAAACTGTGCCTCTGACTGTGCCTCTGACTGTGCCTCTGACGGAGGCAACTCCTGCCAGCAAAACCCGTATGCAAGCTGAAACCTTGCCAAACGCCCCTAAGCCAGAGCCGTTACCCAAATCTGGTGGGCTTAAAGGTTGGAGGCTCAAAGGGGCGATCGCCGCAGGAGCGCTGGTGATAGGCGGACTGGGGCTGTGGATTGCCACCGAAAGTGGCGGGCGATCGCTCCCCGGACGGTTGATGAATGTGCTGCTCTCTCGCCCAGCTCAACAGGTGATACAGCCGGAAGCCATCCTTGAAGGGCACACCAATTCGGTTAACAGCGCTTTGTTTACCGCCAGTGGCGACACCCTGATCAGCGCCGGGGCAGATAGAAAAATTTTGGTGTGGGATCTGGCAACGAATACGGTAGAAGAAACCCTTGAGGGGCACGAAGGTTACATCAATGCCCTGGCACTCGACGGGAGTGGGCGCTGGTTAGCCAGCGGCGATGCCAACAATATCCTTATGGTCTGGAATCTCAATGCAGGAGAATTAGTGCATACCCTTGAAGGGCATACCAGCCATGTGAACACATTAGAAATGAGTCCCAATGGCATTCTGGCAAGTGGCAGTGCCGACAAAACGGTGCGCATTTGGGATTTAGGAACAGGAGAAAATCTACAAGTCCTGGAAGGGGTAGATGGATTCATTAATGATGTTTCCATCAGTCCAAATGGACAGGTGATTGCAGCCGCAGGAGCTGCCCCTGAAATTGTTTTATGGGACTTGGACACCGGAGAAGAACTTCAACGTCTGTCCTATGATGAACGCAGTGTTCATGCTGCTTTTAATACCATACTGTTTAGTCCCGATAGCTTTCGATTGATTGCAGCCGGAAGTGATAAAACGATCTTTGTTTGGGACATCAAAACGGGAGAACTGGAATATCAGTTGCCGGGGCATGAAGGCTTCATCAACGACTTGATGATTCATGGCAACGGCAATCTCTTGCTCAGTAGCGACTCTGAAGGCTGGTTACATTTTTGGGATTTGCAAAGCCAGTTGCTCCTTAAAAAAGTAGAAGGAGACGGGGGAATGCTGGATCACATCACAGTCCGAAGTGACTGGAGAATGCTTGCTTCCAGAAAAGAATCTCCCGCCGATCTAAGGATTTTCCTTTGGGATCTTTCTCCCGTTACTGAAGAGTTTTGATACCAGATCCCTATAGCAAACCGCAGTATATTTTTTGTTTGGAGCCGCGCGCCGCACGGCTCCAAACAAAAAATTCATCCCTGGATTAAGCAACGCCGAATATCTCGATTACTCAATAAAAGCTTCCCCGTCCGGCTCGGCTTCGGGTAAAGGCACCGCTCCGGGAGGGGGGAGGGGTTCGACATCTCCTTCCTGGACGACCTGGAGCAGAATCTCGAAGCGGGTGGAGCGATCGCTCCGAACGGCACTGGTGACCCCAATTTGCCGGATGGCATCAGCGATCGCCCCCGCACGATCGGGGAGTTGGGGCGTTGGCAAAGGAGTCGCTCGCCCCTGCAAGCTATCCAAATCGAGGAAAAACCGCCCGTTGTAGGCGTTGAAATCTTCTGCCTGAGTGACGGAGAAAGCCTCAGTTTCATTCAGGGCAACCTCTGGCTGGGGTAGCAGCAAGCTCGTAGTTTCGCTGCCGATCGCCAGAAAGACAACATTATCCGTTATCCAACCATGCGTCATGGAGAGCGACCCAAAAGGCGATTGCCAGACCGTGAAGGGAATTTCATCCACCTGCCCCTGGTTGACCTGGAACTGATAGCGATCGCGCATCACCGCATCCAATGATGTCAACGCCTGCTCCGCAGCGGTGCGGTTGCTGGTCTGCGCCATCAGCACAAAACCAAGCTGGGGTTCTGAGGTTGCTACCGTGGGTTGCACCATCGCAACCCCCACCTCCCCATCCATCCATGCCAGCAAGTCCTGGTTCCAGTCCAATCCCGTCAAAGTAGAGATGCCTGCCTCAAAAGTATTGGGATTAAGCGGATTTTGAGGATTAACGCCCGAATCCTGGCGATAGCTGTCCCAAATACGTTGCAGATCGGTAGTTGTCACCAACAGGCGCGTATCCGCAGGCAGCAATCCTGTCAATTCGCCGCCATTATTCGAGACGGGGTAGCGCAACTCGCTGTCTTCGGGGAGCCAGTTGATGCCCTGCACCTTTATTTGCTCGGTGTCTACGCTCAGGCTGGCAGCCATGCCCTGGTTCCGTTGCAGCGGCGTCATCCCCACCAGGGGCACAGGCTCCGCCGAGCGAGACTCAAACTCTAACCGGGTAGCCGGGGCATTCAGATACACCTGCAAAAAGGGCTGGTCGGTGCTGACCTCGGCGATCGCCTGCCGATAGCCCGCTACCCCCGTGAGCGCATCGCCCCGATAAGCATCAATCACTTGTTCCACCGAGGAAGCTTGCGTGCCCACCACCACATACTGCTGGTCCAGCACCGTCGCCACGTAGTCCTGGTCGCCCTCACCATCAATCTCCTGAATCGTAAAGCCTTCGTAGTCTCGCGTTTGCACGGTCGATCCCGATTCATCCAGGGCAGTGGTCAGCCGATCCTGGGCTTGCAGGGGATTGGCGATCGGTAGCACCAGCGCCATCGGCAACGGGTCGCGGGGGTCTACAAAATCTTCGGGCAGCGCGAACCCTTCCTCCGCCGATTCCGATTCTGCCGCCGGATCTTCGGTGGGTTCCTCGGGTTCGGGGGCAGGTTCCTCGGTGCCAGGAGTGGGGCGAGGCAGCATCACCAGGGTTACCGCTTCGCCTACCCACGGCTGGATGTCATCTTCGTAATCCAAACCATTGGCGGTGAGGAAGCGATCGCGCCACTGCACCAGTTGGGTATCAAAGCGCGATCGCGATTCGGCAGTGCCGAGGGACCGCACCTGTCGCCACTGTTGCTCGTCCGTCGAAACCGTCAGCGTCATCACCGCATCCTGGGGCACAACCTCTGCCCCGGTGGGCAGCCCCGTTCCTCCGACAAATCCCGTCCCTCGCGAAAGGCGATAGCCCAAGTAGGCTCCCATTGCCACGGCGATCGCCGTTCCCGACAGAATCAGCACAAGGGGCTTAAATTTCTTTTCTGGCAAGGCTTTTGGCACAGTTTCTCTTCACAAACACTCAAGAACATTGGACGAAGATGCCCATCTGCATCACGTCGATGCGTTCATTTTTACCCATCCTTCTCCGTTCGATCCGAGAAAAACGTAATTCCTTTAGGGACTCTCCCAGAGAGGGGGCGCGGACTAAGCCCGCGCCCCCTCTCTCTGGGAGAGTCCCTGAGGATCGAAAATAAAATAAAACCCGGAATTTTTGATGAGAAGCGCGGCAATGCCGCGCTTCTCATCAAAAATTCCGGGTTTTATTTCGTACGTGAGCCTTAGTTCGTGACTGAATTCGTGAGCCTCAAACCTTAGCCCTGTTGCAACTCAACAATATTCCCATCGGGGTCACGGGTAAACAGCGCCGCCCGCCCAGAAGAACTCATCTGTACCTCGCAGTTGTGCTGCAACAACTCCGCCTTCGCCACTTCCAGATCTGCCACAGAAAAAGCAAGGTGGGCATTTCGCCCCCACTTCTGTTCATTAAAGAGAGGCGCTGAGAAGGCGTCGTTCTGCATCAGGTGAACCTGGCTGTTCCCCACCTGATACCAGATGCCTGGAAACTTGAGGTTGCGATCGCAGCGCGACAGCCCCAGCACCGTCCCGTAGAAATGCTCCGCCTTCTCCAGATCTGCCACCAAAATTGCCGTGTGAAGATATTGAGAAACTTGCACGATCCTGCCCTCTCCAAGCACTGCCCGTAAATAATGCGTGAAATAATGCGAATTTCACCCAGCCTATCGCGGGTTAGGGACTTGCAAGAAAGTAAAATCCCAATTTTTGAGAGAGAAGGCTGGCTCTGCCAGCCTTCTCTCTCAAAAATTGGGATTTTATTAATCCGCAGATCCCTTACTGCGGAGCGGAACAATCTTCCGTGAGGCAAATAATCATCGCCGACTCGATGGTGGCATCCGGGCGATACTCTTCCGTCTCGTGATAAGACCCATCCACTTCGGGGTAAACCCCTGCATCGGCTCCCGTCCCGGTGCGAAATGCCAGATTGCCTGCCGGGTGCTGCTCAAACCGCACATATTCCCGCGACTCGTTTTCTGCGTTGTAAGCGAGGATAGCGTTGCCATACGCCGCTTCCGCTTCGGCAATGGGGGAACCAGGACCAATGCCCTCCGCCGTCCGGTATGCCGGATTCTCCGTCAGCATCCCCTGAATCACGGCAGTATCGTCAAAGGTATCCCCTGCCAGGTAAAGGATGTAGAACTGTACCTCGCCATTTTGGGAAACGGCGATCGCATCAAAATCTGCCATGAACGGCGATTGCGCCTCAAAGGTTGCCTCCGGCATCGCTGCCTTCAGGTCGCCCATCGTCATCCCCAGTTCCGCCAACCCAAAAGCCGTCGCAGAAATTTGAGTGGGAGTCTCAGCCGGGTCTGCCGTGGGGGTTTCGTCGGATGGCGATGCTTCCCCATCGGCAGGCGGAGGCACCACCGATTCGTCTTGGGTCGGCACGTCCTCCACCACCGAGGATGACGTTTCCTGGCAGCCCAGGACAAAGACCAGACTACCGACCAGCATTAAGCCACGAAAAAAAGCAGAATAGCGCATAGAAATCCAAAAGGGCTAAATATAGGCAACAGGGTCAAGCCAGCGCAAAATTGCCTTTCGCAATTGGTAGAAATCCCGATTCATCGTCTGGTTAACCATCTGACCAACGGCATCAAACGGGCTAAAGGACTCCCCAGCCTGCCATTTTAGATCCTGACTGAGGGGAGTGAGATGATTTCCTTTGAGAATCTGCACAGAGGTCATCTCTGGATAGCGCACCCGCAAAATGTCGTGCAGCGGACGAGTTTGATCGATGGTATCAGTGGTGAATTTGACGAGCAGCGTGCGTTTCACTCGATACTGTTCCTCCACCAGACGATTTGTTTCTTCTGGCGAAGGAGTAAATTCTACATCCAGATTGGGCTTAATTCCGGGAGCCAGTTGGGCGAATTGCTCCGTAAATTGGGTGATTTGGGTGGCAAATTGCGTAGAAATTTGATTGGTAAATCGGTAAACATCTTCCCCCAGGGGCACCGCTTTGCGCAGGGGATAGTTGTTGTACGCCATCAGGATATTGCCGTCGCACTCACGCCCCAATTCGCTGCCGATGAGCAGATGCAGCTTGCAGCCCATGCTGTGCCCCATGCCATAAAGCGGGAGATACTGCGATCGCAACAACCGCGTCCGCACATACTCCCATGCCCGCTCGAAGGAAGCGAGAACTTCCTGGGCAATCAGCCCATGTTCCAGCGTATTGATAAACGGCGTGGCAATCACCACATAGCCCTCATCCGCTAACCCTTCCAGCAAACAGCGATAGGACACCTGCGGCACTGTCGCCACAAACGCCCCTCCCAAAAAATGGATGGCTGCCCGTGGGTTAGACGGAACCAACACCCAGTTGCCAAAGATTTCTTGCCAATTTGCCATTGTGCTTGCGATCGCCCCAAAAGGATTTGTAGAAGAAGGATAAAAGTAGAAATAAACGGTTTTGGATAACAGCTTGGGACAAGTTTCTGAAAGCGCACAAGGCGATTGGACAGATCCTCCAATGTCCCGCATCCGCTCTCAGCATCCCGCAACCTTTCTATCCTAGATCTTGAACGATGTCCCGTGGGCACCCAAAGCTCGATATTCACCAGTGCTCGAATGATGGATACCTGTAGAACTTACGCACTTTGTGCGAAAACCCATGCAGTAGAGCGATTTTGGGGGCGTAAAGCGCCCCCAAAATCGCTCTACTGCGTAAGTCCTGACCTGATTGTTACGCCTAAAATTGCTACGCCTAAAATTGCTACGCCTAAAATTGCTACGCCTAAAATTGCTACGCCTAAAATTGCTACGCCTAAAATTGCTACGCCTAAAATTGCTACGCCTAAATATTACGGATGATGCATGATTTACCCCCTCCTCCGCTGCCATGAATGATTGGTTGAACGTCATCCTCGTCCTGAGTGCGCTGTTGGGCTTAATGCTGGGACTGCGGGCATGGCAGCGATCGCGATCGCCCAACTCCGAGTTGGTGCGAAAGCTGGTGCATATCCCCATGGGGTTGCTCACCCTCAGTTTTCCCTGGCTCTTTTCCTCACCCTGGTCCGTCACAGTGCTGGGAGGACTGGCGATCGCCTTCCTCCTTTCCCTGCGGCTGGTTGCGCCCCTGGCAAGACGGCTGGGCAAAGTGTTGGGCAGCGTGGAACGGCGATCGCTGGGGGAGGTGTACTTCACAGTCTCCATCGTGACGCTGTTCTGGCTGGCATCCCTGAGCACAGCCCCCGCAATGGAGCGGCGGTTGCTCTTCATCATCCCCATGCTCATCCTCACCCTGGCAGATGCCGTTGCCGCCTTGATTGGCGTGCGCTACGGGCAGACCCGCTACACCACGGACGAAGGCTTCAAAAGCGCAGAAGGGTCGTTGGCTTTCTTCATGGCAGCCTTCTTCAGCGTCCATATTCCCCTCCTGCTGCTCAGCACCACAGGACGCGCCGAAACCCTGATGATTGCCGTCATTCTGGGCTTGCTGGTGATGGTGCTGGAGGCGATCGCCTGGCGCGGACTCGACAACCTGTTCATTCCCCTGGGCAGTTTCCTTTTGCTCAATGCCCACCTCACCATGTCCGTCACAGAACTGGTGTGGCGGTTAGTGGTGACTGTGCTGCTCGTCGTTCTGGTGCTGGCATGGCGACGCAACACCACCCTCAACGACAGCGCCATTCTGGGCGTTGCCTTCGTCGGCTACATTGCCTGGACCCTAGGTGGATTTCCCTGGCTCCTGCCACCGCTTCTGCTTTTCCTCGCCTACCCCTGGTTTGTCCCCTGGACTACCGCCCCCGAAGCGTCTACAACCCTCCCCACCCGAGCCACTCGCCGCTGGTTTCAAACCGAACTGGGACCCCGACCGGGGCAAGTTCACACCATCGTTGCTGTCCTCAGCGTGTCGGCAGCGGGGCTACTCTGGCTGGTGCTGGCAAGCCTGGGAGAACCTGGCGACAGGTTGTTGGGCGATCGCCTCATCTTCCTCTTTCCCTATACCCTCGCCTATGCCGCCAACCTTGCCCTCATCGGCGTTGCAGGCATTTCCTCCGAAAACTACTGGCAGCCCAAACATTGGATAGCCATCACCACCTTCAGCCTCAAAGCCTGGCTCATCGTGTTCCTGCCCATGCTGGTCTTTGTCTTTCGCCTATCCTCCTTTGCCGGAGCCAGTATGGCGATCGCCTTTCCGCTCGTATGGCTAACGGCGATCGCCTTCTTCCTCGCCCAACCCTGGATGCGCCGCTGCTGCAATGAGTCCGGCTCCTTCCTCTGCCGTGCAATTTTCCCCATTGCCTTTTCTCTGCTCTCCTATTTCCCCATTCGGCTACTGCACGACTTGACCGCACGCTAAACCTCCATTTTTCAGAAACACTCCGCACCGTGAGGCGTTTCAAAAAACATTGGGGGTTTTATTTCGTACGTAATCCTTAGGAGATTTCTGAGAAAAAATATCCCCATTTTTTGAGAGAGGGCGCGGCTTAGCTGCGCCCTCTCTCAAAAAATGGGGATATTTTTTTCTGGAGATCGCCTTAGGATAACGAAACAGGGCAAAAGGATAATGCTCCCTATTCATCTATCACTCTTTAGGACATGTCTTCTTTAGCTGACAGGGAGACAGCGGTGGTCAAAAGCGTTATGTAGCGGTTGATGCAGACTGCTCCGACAAAAAAAGATAGGTCGAAGTTAGTACACCCAACCTATCTATTAAATATGATAGCTAAACAATACCAGAGCATTGTTCAAAATGAACTCAGCCATGCCTCATATTTACTTCTAACGCTCTTGGTGGCGAGCCTACAAGTTCTGAAGCAGGTGAAGCTAGAACGATTGGCGGAAGCCCT
>Ga0081535_100934_pt1 | contig 12855 bp, 9 predicted proteins | sample HotLakmasection3_FD_71020 | JGI IMG/M metagenome (GOLD analysis project Ga0081535, IMG submission 71020) | Hypersaline microbial mat communities from Hot Lake, Washington, USA - Section #3 (SPADES assembly) (version 2) | ecosystem: Environmental > Aquatic > Non-marine Saline and Alkaline >... | reverse complement strand
GTTCGGAGGACCGCTGCGAGGGATATCCGTCATGACGCATGCAGTAGGAGCAGTCGTCTATCCCTTCATCTTCTCTGGATTCCTGCCCTTGGTGCCCGCTACGGCAGCTACGGCCCTGATAGCGGCCACCGCATACATCGCCGTCTATCGCGCAATCAGTGCAACCGATGATACGAAAGCCACAGTGCGCGAGCATTAGCCCGGCCGCACAATCAGGACGACGGCATCGGGCACATCGGTGCGGTTTCCACCGGCAACACCCGGCCGCGACGCGTGCACGACCTGGCCGCCGCCGATGTACATGCCGACGTGGCTTCACCGAAGTAGTACACGACGATGTCACCAGGACGGGCACTACTCGGTGCGACCCAAAGCGGCTCTTCACAATCGGGGGTGTAGGCGGGGTCGGAAGCCGCCGGTCTCCAGTAGGCATCTGGCGATGTAGTGGGGTGAGGTTGCGGAACCCGAGGGCAGAGCCGCGCAGGTGCTCGAGGCGGCCGTTGATCGCCTCGGTCGGGCCATTCGAGGTTCCGGGGCGGTCGAAGTAGGCCAGGACGTCTGCGGCGCGCTTCTTCAGGGTGCGCCCGAGGGTGATGATCTCGGTGAGCGGGCTGGGGACGCCGGTGCTGATCGTCTGGTGCTGCGGGATCAGCCGATGCTGTTGCCGGTGGATCTGCGGGAGTGGCTACCACCAGATCATCTGGTGTGGTTCGTCCTGGATCCCGTCGAGGCGCTGGACACCTCAGCGTTGGAGCGGACACGGCGCCGTGGCGGGGTGGGCGCGGCCGGGTATGACCCGCGGCTGCTCCTCTTTCTGCTGGTCTACGCCTACTGCCAGGGGGTGCGGTCCTCGCGGCGGATCGAACGGATGTGGCGTTCCGGGTCTTGTGCGCGCAGGACGCCCCGGACCGTGCCACGATCGCGAGGTTCCGCGCCGAGGCGGCTGAGGTGTTCGTGGACCTGTTCTCCCAGGTGCTGCTGATCGCGGCGCGGTCTGGACTGGGGAACTTCGGCACGGTCGCGATCGATGGGACGAAGATGCCGCAAACGCCTGCCTGCAGTCCTCCACGGCGAACGCGACGTCGTCGAACTGCGCCGACCAGGTCACCAGGTCCAGATGACCGTCACTGTTGGTGCGCACCGTCCTTTCCCCCTAGGCGGCGGCCGACGTCGTTGACCGCCACGACCGTATGCGTGCGCTTGTGGGAGTCCACCCCGATGATCACCATGATCCAGCGAAGAAGCGAGCGAACCCCGCCGAACCGGCCCTCACTCTGGCATTGACACGAAGAAAGTTGTCGCCGCCCGAAGGACCTCCACGTCCTGAGGCAGCCGCTGGTTCTCCGCCTTCAACCGCCTGATCTCGGCGTGCTCAGCGCTCGTCGTCCCCGGCCGGTCCCCGGCGTCGACCTCAGCCTGGCACACCCACCGGCGCACCGACTCCTGCCCGACACCGAGCCGGCGAGCAACCGCCTCCGTCGCCGCCGTCAACGTCGGGTACTCACCACGGTGCTCGCTCACCAGACGCACCGCCCGGGACTTCAGCTCCGGATCGATCTTCGTCGGCATGGCTCGCATCCTTCCAACTCACAAAGATGCGACAGCAAACCTGGGGCGCTTCAATGCCTTGCTCAAGGCCTGTGAATCCTCACCTTCGTGAAGTTGGTCCTCGGCGAGAACCGTCACCTCACGATCAGCGCAACTTGGGCTATGTCCCCATGGAAGGGGTCATTGTTTGCGTCGAGGTTCTTGCCGCCAACGCGAATGGGAAACTCCGTTGTTAGGTCGATGCCGTCAGGGATTTCGATCGAGGCTTGCTCCTCGCCGTCGATGAAGATCGTCAGGCGCTGGTCCTCCCGCTGACACTCGACGTCGTGCCACTGCCCGTCGGCCAGCGACGCGGATCCTTCGACCAGATGGATGGTGTCGTCTCCCGGCTGAACCACGGCGCACGTTGGAATCCCCTCTTCGCCGTCCACCTGGAGCTTCCATTGTCCACTCCCACCGGTGGAGAAGCCCTTTTGGATGATGTTCGAGCCGGTGGCAGTTTCGGAGTCATCGAGCCGAACCGTGGCGATGACCCTGAAGTCACGCGTCCCTGGGTTCAGGCTACGAGCGTCGGCAACCTCGAGGATTGGGCGTAGGCAGGGATCCTCGTCACCACAAGGCGCCGGGAAATCAAGCACTTGCCGGGCGAGATCAGAGTCTGACTCCACCATGAGTTCGGGCGAGTCGCCCTCGGGCAGCGCAACAACGGCGTCACGATTCAGGCCCGAGATGTCCGGTACGAGGGCACCCTCACTCAGCGGACCTTCGTCAAGCCCCTGGGGGACTAGAAGCATGCGCAGCCCAGGCACGGCCGACAGGTCGGCTCCGGGACCCGGGGCAATGCTGGGTTCGGGAAGAGGTAGGGCGGGGTCGATGGGCCCAGAGCCGCCGCAAGCGCTGGCCGAAACCGCCGCTGCGAGGGTCAGGCCGAGCACGGCAGCTGCCCTGCTCGGCCTGACCGTCATCGCAACCCTCACACCTGTCGTGGCGGCAGCACAAATGTCAGCATCGTAGCCTTGCCGGAGGCCGCGTCAGCCGTCGCGGTAAGCCCACCCGCTGGACCTGCCTCGGCGTGTGGCGGCTGGTCTGCCAGAAGGGACGTGATACGCCCACCACCGACGCCTTTGGACATGCCACGGACGGTCACCTCGGACGGCGCACTCCACGACGTCGTGTCGCTGGACTTGTCGGCCCAGTACGACACGACCACGGCCCCAGCCGCTGCCTGCGCCGACGGCGTGGTGTGCTCGGCGACGAACGACTCGGCCACGGCTGTCGCGGACGCGACAGGAGCCGACAGATCCACCCCCCGGTACACCACCAGTTGGGCGTCCAGCTTCGTTCGGTCGGACGCAGCGACCTCTACAGAAGCACCCGCGTCGGCGAAGGCGGCCGCCCGCTGCCACGCGATCGTGGTCATGTCGGAGTCGACCACTCGTGCGACCTCGGCCCAGCCAGAGCCCGGGCCCGTGTAGTCGACGTCAGCGCGGTTGCCCGTCACAACGAGCAGCATTGCATCTCCGGCGGCCGTGCTGGAGGGTGCAGTGACGCCGATCTTCATGGCGTTAGCGGTTGCTGCGGTGACGTCGACGAAAGAGATCTCGTCGACAAGATCAGCGACTGTGACTGTCGCTGGCGTGCTGGCTTGGTTGCCTTCGTCGTCCTGCACCGTCAACGACACGTCGTACGTGCCCGCAGCCTCGAACGTATGCAGAACCTGCGGACCCGTCGCAGTCGAACCGTCGCCGAGGTCCCAGGTGTAGTCAGTGAGGACGTCACCTCCATCGGTCGATGCGGAACCATCGAACGTGCATTCGCGACCGCTACAGGTCGCCTCGATGAGGGCTACCGGTGCGGCATCAGGGCTGACAGTGATGGTTCTGCTCGACGAGGCACCGTCATCGTCGGTCACTGTAAGGGTGACGGTGAAGGGCCCTTCACCCGTGTACCGGTGGTCAACAGTCGCGCCGTCAACGAAAGTGCCGTCACCCAGGTCCCATGTGCGTGACACCACCTGACCGTCAGGGTCACCGGTGCCCACGCTGGAGAAGTGACAGTCGAGGCCCTCGCACGTCGCGCTCGCCGCGGCTACGGGCAACAGGTTGGTCGGCGTCCCGTCAGCGAGGGCCTGCAGGACTAGCGGCCCCTGGCGCCAGTCCCGGCCGTCAAGTGCGGGACCGCTGACGGCGACCGTCGTCCCGGCGGTGGGCACGCCGTTGGACAGCGACGTGCGCCTCAGATCACCGGTCGTGCCATCCACCCAGTAGAGGTCGCTACCGGCCTTGGTCATGCCACGGACGTTTGCGTAGCTCAGCCCTGCAACACTGCCTGAGACCGTGAAGCGCTCAGCTCCGATGATTCCGCTTTCGACGGTGTAGTAGCGGTAGAACAGTGAGGTGCTGTCGCTTCGGGTGAAGTACAGCCTGCCGGCGTGGTAGTACAGACCAGTCATGTAAGCGATGTCGGTGCGCCATGCAGAGAGTCCGAGATCGGGCACCACCGCCGGTGTTCCCAGGCTGGTTCCGTCCCAGTCGGCCACCTCGAAGTCCCCGTTCGCCCGGGCCATCAAGAGCTTCCCACCGATCATGGTCGCTGCACGTGTTGCGGTGGCCGTTCCTGACAGGGATGCCGAGTGGGAGAAGGTCGAACCGTCGTAGTTGGTTGCGACCCAGTCGGTCGACCCGTCTCCGAGGGACAGCAGTCGACCTGGGAGGTCCCCCGTGACGATGGTCGGTGGAACCGTCCCACCTTGTAGCGGGAAGAAGGCGACGCGCCCGTGGTATTCCCACCGGCCGATCCGGTCGGTGTCACTGCCGACCCAGAGACCGTCCGGGGTCGCGGTCAGCGCGAAGGCCCCGACACCGCGGTTGCGTCCGGGGTTCCAACTGAGCGGAACGCCGTTGATCGGGTCGAGGGCAGCAATCCCCTCCCGCTCGACCGCGCCCGGCCCCGGCTTGTCACCTGCGAACGGGTTGTTGTGCCACCGCTGATGGCCGCCCACGTACACAGCGGGTCCGGTGGCGGCCACGCTGTACAAGGTGTCGCCCCCGGTGTAGCTGACCCAGGTCGGCTGAAGGTTGCTCCCGCTGACGCCGAGCTCCCAGCGAGAGGCGGTGTCACACAGCCGGCCGGAACGGTAGGCCCCGGTCGTCACGACGACGAAGTACTGACCCTCGGGGTCGATGTCCACATCCCGCATGTAGCTGTCGAACGACCCCGAGCAGTGGTTCGGGAAGCGGGCCGTGTGCCAGTCAGCGACAGACGCGCTGTTCCCGGTGAGATCGAGTGTCACGATCTGGCTCCGCGTCAGCCCGTCAACCCTCGTGAAGTTACCAATGGCGACGAGCCTGGACCCTGTCGGGGAGACGTCGAACTTGCTGACGCGGGTTGTGCCGCCGTTGTTGGTCCCAGCGAACGTCAATGAGACGCTTTCATCAAGCGAGCCTGTGTCGATGTCCAGTGCAGCGAGATGGCCTCGCGGCTGGCCCTTGATACTCGTCCAAGTACCCCCCAGGATCAACCGGTCACCTACCACTGCGAGGTCCAGCACCTTGCCATTCGCTGGGGCTCTTGCGAACGAGGTGACGAGCGAGCCGTCGGAGAGATCGAGCAAGGCGAGTTTCGGCCACCTCACGCCGTTCACGTTGGAGAAGGACCCACCGATCCACCCCTTGTCGCCGTCCGGGTGAGCCGCGACGGCGTCAACGGTCCCGTTCTCGATCAGCGGCCGAAAGCCTTCGCGGAGTTCGCCGGTAGTTGCGTCGAAGGCGAAGACGGACGCCTGGTTCAGCTTCGTCCCCGAGTCGCTCGTGCCGATCCGCGTGAAGTCGCCACCGGCGACAACGGTGTCGCCGACCTGCGCGATCGCCTGGACAGAGTTGTCGAGCGCGTGCGGAGTCCAGTTTGCGGGGTTGTCGGAGACGATGCGGTCGTGTGCAACGTCGCTGGCCGTGGCCGGGGCGGCGAGGCCTGTCAGCGAGACAGCCAGCGCGACTCCGACGAGGCTGGCATTGCGTGCGAGCCGATGAGACGCCATCTCGATCCCCGTTGGTTGAACTTTGGGCACGACGTCCCAGAACGGATCCAAATTAGGCAGTTGCGGGGGCGGGCACATCAGCCGAACGGCTGGTTGTTGGCCACCGTCCCCGTGCAAGTGACTGCCGACGTCTTGGGGCAGCGTGTCGGCCAGAACTCCGATCGGTCCCCAGCTAAGCGCAGCTAACCACTCCTGGACTCCGTTCGCGGGGCTTCGCTCAAGTCGAGTCGTCGCCTGCTCTCACGCTTCCGCCTTCTCCGCACCCTAGACCCTGGTCGGTCCTCATCCACGAGGACGCCCAAGATGGGAGCAGCGGACGACATCCGAAGATGACTGACTGCATCGGATACAACCGATGTGGCCTGCCCTTGCCCCACCACCAGCACGATTGCATCGACGTGGGCCGAAAGCATATAGGCGTCACCAGATTCATCCATAGCAGGTACATCCAGCACTACGAGCTGAGATTCTGCCGCAGTCTGAAGGGACGACATCAAGGCGACGTCCCAAGCGCCGGGTGCAGCATCGGGCTTGTCAGAGATGGTCGAGAGCAGCCGAGCCCGCCCTAGGGTCGAGGCCTGCTCATCATCTGTCGGGTCATTGGGCAACTGACCTACGAACTGCACGTCAGGTGTCAGTTTGGCGAGAGAGGACGAAGGATCCTGGACGACCACAAGCGCGCTGCCCCGGGCTCTGGCTGCCATCTCCGCCAGTCTCGCCGCGACGTTCCCCTTAGCTGGGTTGCGCGTTGCAGCCGTCACCAGGAATAGACCTCGGGACGCTTCGCCATGCGACGCAGCTGATGACAGAAGGAGCCCGAACTTGCGAACGACATCCGCGTCTTTGCTCGCAGCCGCCGTCAACTCCCAGCCCCGCAACTCGACTGCTACGCGAAGATCCTCGAAGCGCTTGAGCCGACTCAGGCTTTGTACCCGCCGAGCAGCGACGGCATCCGAGGCGATGGCTAGAGCGAGTCCCAGAAGCAGGCCCACCATCACTGTGCTCGCGACCAGAACAATGGGACCGGGGCTAGATGGGCGTCTCGGCGCCTCCGGTTCAGTGATCACGATGCCGGGAGTGACCGAGGCCGTCTCAAGCCCAGCGATCTGAGTGTCCAAGTCTGCGATTCTGCGAAGCGTCGAGTCCAAGTCCACCAGCAGTTGTTGTTCTGCATTTGAGCCCTCCTCCACCTCGGCGATCTGAGACCGCAGCTCGGACGCCCGCGCAGCCAGACTGTCGCGTTGAGCCGCAAGGCCGGCGATTCGCTGATCAATCTGTTGGAGTGCGGCATCCTCCCTGACGCTTAAGTAGGCTGAACCAACCGCTTCAGCGCCAGCCTGTGCTGACTCGCTCGTGAGGCCCTCGTAGGTGATCTCAATAACTGTGCTGTTAGGCGGTACGAACAGGCTGAGTCGTTGCAGCACCGCGCCTGCCGCGTCCGGACGTCCGAGATCCTCGGCGGCACGTTGCGCAACAGTCGCGGACTGAACCAACTGGAGTTCGGTGTCCATATTCAGCGAACCATCGGACTCTGAGGCGATCGCTATGGGTCGAACGAGGACAGCCGTGGTGGCTTCGTAAGCCTTCGGCAGAACCGCAAGTGCAATGATCCCAAGACTCAAGCCAGCGAAGGTGCCAAACGCAATGAGCAACCACCGCCTGCGGAGCCAGGCCAAGAGGGCGCCAATGTCGGCCGAGGCGGGGGGCTGCGGAGTCAATCTCAATGTCCCTTAAGACGAAGTACCAAGGAGCCACGGCCCCCTTTGGGTAACGCGACCTTCGCGTTGACTGGGAGGATAGTCTGCTCGGTCACGCAAGACGTCTGCCATCCGTTCGGTACCCTTCGCACGCCTCCACCAGCGGCGAGGGGAGAGTTGCATGCAGCCTGATCCAGCCCTGAGAGGGTCCAGCCCCTCCGACCCAGGGACCAAGGAGTCTCTGCGCACCGTCGGACGGGGCACTGCAGGCATGCTTCTCGGCTCTGCTGTGACGGCGATCACGAACTTCGCCATAGCCGTCTTGGTGGCAAGATCGCTCCCGCAAGTGAATGCAGGCATCTTCTTCACGGGCACTGCGCTCTTCGTGCTCCTGTATGGGATCAGCAGGCTCGCCGCGGGCGCAGGACTCGTCCGATTTCTGGCGGCTGACCGCGCTGCTGACGTCCGGGACCGAGTCTCTGGACTGTTTCGAGCCGCGCTCGTTCCGGTTTTGGCGTTTTCCATCCTCACCGCATTGGGGCTCCTAATTGCAGCTCCATGGGTTTTCCGCACCTTGTTGAACGTGCCAGCAGCCGAAGGAGCAGTTCTCGTGGTGTGGGCGTCGCTCATACCGTTCGCTGCTGTTAGCGACGTTCTTGTCTCGGCAACACGAGGCTTCGATCGCTATGCGCCAGCCGTCCTGGTCGACAAGATCTCTAGGCCGATTGCACAGCTGCTGCTAACCACGATTGCGGCCGCAGCAGGTGCGGATCCCCTGGTTCTCGTTGCACTGTGGGCTCTGCCCTACGCTGCTTCGGCCGTTTGGTCGTGGCTATGGATACGTCGGCTGCGATCCAATCTCGGACTCCTCTCGGAGCAGTCCACGAAAACGCCGTGGAGGGAATTCTGGCGTTTCAACTGGGCTCTCAGCCTGGGGCTTTGGGTTCAGGTCATTTTGCAGCGGCTCGACGTAATCCTGCTGAGCGCGCTGCGCAATCCGGTGGAAGCCGCCATCTACGTTGCTGCTAGCCGCTTCTTCGTTCTAGGTCAACTGATCGGTACCTCCTTCAGCCTCAGCCTCCAGCCACTCATTGCGAGGTACTCCACTACCGGCAATACGGCGATGGTTCGGCGTCTTTATGCGACGGGCACGGCGTGGCTTGTTCTGACAAGTTGGCCGCTCTACCTTCTCATGATCATCTATGCGCCGGCCATTCTGGAGGTCTTTGGGGAAGGCTATTCGGAGGCTGCGGATGTGCTGAGGATCTTGGCAGCCGCGATGATGGTCGCTACAGCGATAGGGCCTGTCGATCAGGTTCTGATCATGAGCGGGAGACCAACGTGGGTGCTCGCAAACTCGGCTGTCGCACTCGCAGTGAATGTGGGCCTCAATCTATGGCTCATACCGCCCTTAGGTGCCACAGGCGCCGCCGTTGCGTGGGCAGCCTCGATCCTTTGCGCCAATCTAGTACCGCTTGTACAGTTGGTGCTGTGGCGGCGCCTGCACCCATTCGGGCGCTCTCTAGCCTGGTCGATCGTGGTCACACTTGTCAGTTTCGCGTTAACGCCGATACTGGTCAGAGGGTTAGTTTCTACATCACCCTGGTCTGAGCTGCTGTCTGTCAGCCTCGCGCTAATGCTGTTCGGGGCCGGGCTTAGGCTCTTGAGGAAGCCCCTACAATTGTCGGAATCGCCGTTTTCCGCGATTCTGCTTGCTCTTTCACGTCAACGCCGCGGTCCGTAAGCCAGCGACACTGTAGGCTTCACGACGCATTAGCGCAATTCGAGATGCGGGTAGTCGGACAGACTCATTTCGATGACTCCCCTGACCTTGTGGTAGCTATTCTCAAAAGCGACTATCTTTTTCCCGAGTAGACATGCCCCGATGATCACGTGCAAGCGATCGGTGTAAATGGTATCATAGAGATCTATGAGTTGGAGAAATCTCGTCGCTGAGTAATAACTCTCTTCGTAACCCCCAGGGGCGAAGCGAGCCACGGAAGAGAAGTCGTTGAATCGACGCCACCTCGGCCCGTTAGTTCGCGCTTCAGCGTCCAGCCGGAAGGCTTCGACGGTTCTGATACGTCTGCTCCTGAGATGGTGCCAAGCTACCGCGAACTCTCTAGCAACGTTGGCGGGGGTTGTCGGCGGCTTAAACTGGGTAGGTTGGTGTAGAAGGCGATGGACTGGTGCCGATATAGCCAGATCGTGATCAAGCATGACGCGGCATTTCAGTGCCAACCTGGCACAATAGGCGTGGCTGTAACGCTCCCTGAGAATAAGGGTGTCTTGAGGTCGAAGCCGCAGCAATACGTCCTCGACGCCGTGCACCGACTGGGGCAGAACAATTAGGCGTGAGCATCGCGGCAGTACATTGATGACGAATCGCGGCGAAGCGGGCCATTCGGGGACGAGCGCGCCTCCGCCACCGAGAACCACAGTATCGGAGGGAACTACGTCTTGATACTGGCTTCGCTTGAGGACTCGAAAATCGAGACCAAGCTCTCGAGCCTTTTCGTAGAAGCCGACGTTGATCAACGAGTCTCCGGCGTTGCCTCCGTTTGTGACATAGGCGACAGGAGAGCCGCGAAGTTCCGCGAGGACATCGGTAGTGCTGCTCATCAGAGTGATCAAAGGTCCCTTCGTCGTCTATCGTGAGGCAGCGCTGGATCAGCATCTGTCATGAGGTGAAGCCTTGACCGTCCGTTCGATCGTCGTTGGCATCCTGACACACAGGGATCCCGAGCAGGTGTATAGACTGCTTAATCGATTGCTGTCAGACGGCCGGGTGAGTGTGGTGATCCACCACGACCCGCGCGGACCGGCGCTAGGTCTTCCTCCGGAGCGCGTCCTGACTGTCCCTGATCCGAAGCCCGCGCCATGGGGCAGTATGGGAGTCGCATCAGCACAGCTAAAGGTGATCGAACACGCATACTCGGCCGTACCGAACGCCGCCTGGCTCACGCTGATTTCCGGCGCAGACTATCCAGTGCAGCCGATTGAGTGCATTGTCGATGAGCTCCTCAACACGCGGCATGACGCGTTTGTCCGCTGGTTCCGGTCAGATCGCGCGCCAAGCGAGGACGTGCACCCTTGGCAGGCCAGGACGCGGACGCGATACATGCGTCGCCTTCGACTGCCGCGGACTCACCGCTCGATACCCTTCCCTCGACGCCATCCCTTCGGGCCGCAGACCGGGCTCTACGTAGGTGACCTATGGGTGAACCTAAACCGGCGCGCGATGGCGCATGTGCTGAGCCAGTACCAAAGACGACGTGACTTGGTCAGGTACTTCAGCCGGTGCTCAGTGCCCGATGAGGCACTACTCCCCACGCTCCTTCTCAACGACTCCCCGGGCTTCGATATCGAGCCGGATCACAGAAGGTACATCCAATGGGACCCCGGTTCACCTCATCCGAGAGTACTCGGGACGGAGGACGTTGATGCTGTGCTTGAATCCCGAGCCTTTTTCGCCAGAAAGTTCGATCCCGTTAGAAGCCGCGAGGCCATGGATCTCATCGACGATCACCTCGACCGATCAGGCCCAGGGCTGCTCTGATCACTCTTCCACGAGGGCTGCCTACCCAGCCAGTCGATGAGCGACTCGTCTTCGACGCCGAACTCAGCCTCTAGTCGTGCGCGCAGTTGCCCCGATAGAGATGTCCGGGGGCGGGCGTTGTGTCGCTCGAACGTGAATGTCTCGAAAGGTGGCAGTCCCAGGAACTCGAGCACAGCGGGCATTTCCTGCTCCGGCTGCGAGAAGAAGCGGCCACTGTCCACGACGTGAACGCGATCTCGGCCGAGCTCTTTGCTAAGCGAGCGCAGTTGCCGCGCATACCTGCCTCGAGCGATGTATGAGTGGTGCTGCACCTCGAACGAGGAGTATTCAGGGTCGGCGACCATTCGCTCGTACTCGGCACCTGTCCGCTCCTCTTCCTGTTCGATCGCTTCATCGAACGGCAGGTCCTCGAAGCCCCGCGCCGATTCATGAGTGTGAGCGGAGTAGGCACGCTCGATCGGGTCCCGTACCATGACCAGGACGCGCACAGATGGAAGTGTCGCGGCTATGCGGGCCGCCCCGTGGGGGTGGAACATGTAGTAGGGGCTGCTCTCGCCCGTGATCGCTGGCTGGCCGCCGTACTCGTGACGATTTAAGTCTGCCGTGGTCGGAAAGTGCGCGAGATACCAGCCTCTCCCCCGTTGAAAGTTGGTATCGAAGTAGTGGACGCCCTTGTGCAGGACCGCCGGAAGAACGCCCGGATGTTGGCACAGGGTCTTGTACATCGAGGTCGTCCCGCACCTCTGGGCACCGACGATGATGAACGATGGTTCGGCGCGGTGACGAGCGGTCAAGCGGCCCCATTGCCTTACTATCGATCGAGCAGCAAAGTAGGCCCGATCTCGAGTGGTGGAATCGGCTGGCATCGGTCCTTACCTCTCGCTATCTGCTAGTGCTCTCAGTTCTCGGCTGGCGAGGGGCAACGCCCAGTGCTCTACGTCTGCGATGTCGGCACCGGCGTCATACTGACGGTCGACGATGTACCGAACAGAGACGTCGAAAAGGTGCAGAATGGCCACGACTCGGGCGTCCTCAGCCGAGATACTCCACGGAGCAAGTCGTTGCCTTGCCGACTCCAAAGCCCAACTGGCGGCGTCACGTGGCGGTACTTGCATCTGCGTGATCGCGGTCTGCAACGCTAGGTGTTGCGAATCGAAACCCAGGGGAACGTCTTGCTCGTATCGCTCCCAATCCCAAACGGCAACGCTTGAGTCGTGAATCGCGAAGTTCGCGGGCTGCCAGTCACCATGCCAAGAGCCAAAGGGAAGCCGCCTTGTCAGTGTTCGGAGAGGAGTGACTGCCTCTGAAAGTCTCCGCTGGCGGACGCGGTCAGGAACTGATTGAATCCTCCGCTCGAGGCGCTCCAACCACGCGCTTGACCCGATCGCCTGCTGATTGACCCCCTGTGCAGTGGCCAGCTCCGTCATCGCTTGATGGAGCAGGTGTCGTCTGGCTGCACCTGCACGCCCCAAGGTGTCTCGTAACGAAGCCCCATCGGAGTCTATGCTCGAAATTGCCAGCAGCTGCGTGTCCCGGACCCACGTGCGTCCTAGCACGACTGGGTGATTCAGGACAGTGAAGTGGTGGCGGGATAATGCTTGAAGTGCTCCCGCCTCCTTGCCGACAAGAACCCGCGTCAAGTCATCGATTCCAGCCTTAGCAAAGCCAATCGTTTTGGCCTGATGCGTGCTCAGTTGTAGAACGGGCTTGCGATTGGCCCGGCGAGGGCCGACTGCCCACGAAACGAACACCGACTCGCCGACCACGCGGGATAGGGCGACGTCGGCCGTGTCGTCATCACGACTGCAGTTGCCAGCCTCAACGATCAGCGCAGGTGCGTTCTCGACGACACCAGGGATTCGCGCCAGCATTGCCCCGGCTTGCATTGCTGAACGAGTGGCCGATTGCCGCCCTCGGGCGGACGCGTGAAGGATCGCGGTCGCGTGGGGTCGGCGGGCTGGGAGCCCCAGGCGGACCCGCCGGGGGGGCGGAAAGGGCCACCCCCCCCCGTTTCT
>Ga0081535_100933_pt1 | contig 12877 bp, 13 predicted proteins | sample HotLakmasection3_FD_71020 | JGI IMG/M metagenome (GOLD analysis project Ga0081535, IMG submission 71020) | Hypersaline microbial mat communities from Hot Lake, Washington, USA - Section #3 (SPADES assembly) (version 2) | ecosystem: Environmental > Aquatic > Non-marine Saline and Alkaline >... | reverse complement strand
ATAGAAGCTGGTTTGAGATACATTAAAATGACGGCAGGCCTTGGCTACACCCTCAGTATTGGCCATATGGATGACTGCTAATTTTTCGGATTTACTCCAGGTTTTTCTGTGTGTTGACATAATCACAAATTATAAACTTTCCAGGTTTAGTTTGTGTCCAGTCTTTTAGGGGGCTGGAAAGAACAGTATTCAGTGCTATATCAATAACAACACCATCTGCACTAAACTGAGGCATGGAAATCCAGTCACCCACTCGTATCAGATCGTTGTTAGTAAGCTGAACACTGGCTACGAGAGAGAGCAGCGTATCGCGGAAGAGCAGTAAAATAACTGCCATAATTGCGCCAATCCCGCTCAAAAAATACCATGGTGATTTATCGGCCAGGCTCGAAATGATGAAAAACCCGGTAAGCACATATACAATCACTTTCCCAAGCTGTATGTAGCTTTTGATCGGTGTTTGATTTTCAACGGGCCGCATCAAGTAGAGTGTGTGAAAAGCAGACAGAAATGCATCAAAAACCCTGGCTCCCACAAGAAGCATGGATGCTGCTGTAATTCGAATCACAAACTCGGAAAGCACCGATTGTACATCAGGAAAAAGTCCCAGCCCGTTATAGATTATTAGAAGAGGAACGAGAAAAAGTGCCCGCTGCGGAACTTTGTGCTTTAAAATTACCGCGTACCAATCTGTGGCTGTTCGTTCATCGAGCTTTATAAGCAGCTTTACAATCCAGAAGCGGATAATCAGATGAACAATAGTTGAAAGCAGGATAATCAATACCAGGGCGATCGCTTCCAGCGTATAGGGACTCTGCAGTTCGGCAGGTAACAGATCAGCGATATTTTTAAGCAGCTGGGATTGAGCTATAAACATATATATCTGAAGCGCCTACATACTCTTCGTTGAAAAATTTACAGATCGCCATTTAATGAGTGAAGCCAGCCTGCGATTGCGCTGATAAAACCATCCGTAAATTCACGGTCAAGAACACCATATTCGGTAGGCATGCCTGTTTCTGCATTCTGAAACAGATGATTGGCTTCGGGAATTATGACAGACTGAAGCTGTACATCACTTTCGCTTTGAATTTCTAAAGATTTATCAAAATTCAGATCTGCAACCACCTGTTTATCTTTTTCACCAAAAATTGCCAGTTGCGGTATATCCAGTTTAGATATCAGCGTATCGGGCTCAATTTCTATTAATGATTTAAACCATCGGCTTTTTGCTGAGGCAAGCTGTCTGCCAACCTGGCTTTGAATAAACGACTCCATATTGCCGAGCGCTTCCCGCTGCTTCTCCGGGAGCTGCTCAATTTGAAGGCGAAGACGATCGGCGAGATTATTCTCTATCTCATTCCAGCCCGAATTCTCCCTAACAACTTCATATATCTGTTTTTGAAACTCAAGATTCTGTTCAATCACCCCTTCCGGAATATTATTTGCTGCTGAAAGCACTCGAATCTGCTGGTTGATAATTTCATCGCCCGAAAAGAAAGGAGAGGCCAGATATATGATTCCATCAACAGCTGATATTTGTGCGGCCAGTGATGCAACCAGCCCGCCCTGGCTATGGCCTGCAAGCACTATTCTGGTAAAGCGGTCACTATAATTACTGCGCAGGTAATCAATAATGTGTGAAAGGTCGGTTGCAAGTTCTGTTAGAGTTGCGTCTGCATTTCCGGTTGATTGCCCTGCTCCCCTGTCATCATAGCGAAACGAAGTGAATCCTTCGCGGTACAACTCCTCTGAGAGCTCACTAAAAACACGAAATCCCGCCACATTTTCATCCCGTTCCTGCGAACCGGAACCCGATATAAGTATAATTAGCGGGCTTGGGGTTTCCGTTAATACCAGACTCCCGCCAATTTCTCCCGCTTCAGAAGGAATAACCACGTCCTGTTCAGGCAGTTCTGTTGTTATGCCGTTTGAAATATTCTTTTTTTCGAGATAGAAAGGATATTCACCCCCCATCTGCTCGAAACGTCCCTCAATGCGTTCATTATTCTCGATTTTTTCCGAGTAAAAAACCGCTTCTCCTGTTCCGGTTTGAAACTGAAAGACCAAAGAGTCGGGAGTGGCGGTCAGCACCTCCACGGGCAAATTAAACGCCTGCTGCTGTGGTATATCAATGGAGCCGTCCATTTCCCCATCAGCGTAAGAAAAGGTAATTCGAATACCCAATTCCTGATTGTTCACTTCAATGGCACCTTCCCAGTATCCCTCATAAAAGTCAACATGTACGGCGTCCGAAGGAGTGAAAGACGCCATCATCAAAAGGGAAAAAAGAAAAGTAATCATTTGATTGTAAAAGAGATAAGAGAGTGAGAAAATAATATTCTGCAAGTGATGCAATAATATCATATTACCTGCCCATTTGCCAATGATTTTCCCTTCTTTTAAAAAATTGATAAAAACATTCAGTAATCATCAATTTTAACTCTTCAAAGGTAGAACCAGTTTTCCCCGGATCTGCACCCTATTGACGGCAAGAACAAAAAAGCCCGGCTTCCCGGCCGGACTTATTACCTTATTAACGTTTGACTTATTTAATACTAGAATTCCGGATTCGCTACGCCAATAACGCCGCAGCCTAATCTTGGGCCTGCTGCTCCTGTAGGCTGAGTTACAAGATCATCCTCATCTGCATGCACAATTACGCCATAACCCACAATTGAATTCTCGCCCGAAAGTGACAGCATCGGGTCAACAAAATCGACAGTGGCAACACCATCTTCGTTCGATGGGAGATTTCCAAGATCGCCAATATGACGAACTTCGTCCGTAGGGGCTCCGTGTTCCATATCTTCAGGGTTAAAGTGTCCGCCCGCAGAGGTGCCGTCAGCCGCACGGCAATCACCAAATTCGTGAATATGGAAACCATGCAGTGTTTGAGAGCCAAGGCCGCTTACTTCAGCCTGTACCCGTACACCCTCTTCAGTCTGGGTAAATGTGACGGTTCCCTCAATTGAATTCCCTTCTGTAGGATTAATGACTGCTGTGGCGAGTTCAGTTTCCGGCCCTTCGTATATAACTTCTGTTACTTCCTCTTCTTGCTGTGGCGCGCAAGACATCATCAAAAAAGCAGCTAAAATTGTTGTAAGTAATGATTTCATTGTTCTGATAAAAATTTGATTAAGATTTTACTAAATGAACAGTGTTGAAAGTATAGACATTCAATGAATGAACTTAAAATTTATTTAAAGATATATCGTGCTCCAGTCAGCGATCAAAGCGCCGGCGTAGAGACTGTATTTCTGATCCATCAAAAGGTGATCGGCTTTGTCGAGTGAAATAAAGCTTTTTGGATGCATTGCTTTCTGATAAATGTGAGCCGCGTTGTCAATTCCCACGATATCATCAAGCGGTGCATGCATTACAAGCAGAGCGCGGTCGAGATTCTTGATGGTTTCATCCATTTTAGCTCCGGCCAAATCATCCAGAAACTGTTTTTTCACTTTAAATGGGCGTCCGGCCAGCTTAACTACGGCTTCACCCGTTCGTTCAATCTCCTCTTTTTTTGATTCGAAATGGTGCTCAACATGCCCGGGGTCCGAAGGCGCACCGATCGTTACAACGGCTTTTACCGTCTCCATTCGGCTGGCTGCCTGCAGAACGGCCGCACCGCCAAGTGAGTGACCAATTAATATAGAGGGTGCTGATCCCCTTTTCTTCAAAAACTCATAAGCTGCAATGAGGTCATCCACATTGGAACTGAAGTTCGTATCAGAAAAATCACCATCACTCTCACCAAGTCCCGTAAAGTCGAACCTCAGAGTCTCTACTCCCTCGGCCGCGAGTGCTTTGGTAATATTCCCAACTGCTTTCAAATTTTTTGAACATGTAAAACAGTGTGCGAACAGCGCACAGGCTTTTACATCCGATTCTGGCTTGTCGATCCTGCCCGAGAGTGTTTCACCCAGTGCTCCTTCAAATTCAATTCTTTCTGATTCCATCTTTTAGCCTGTTTCCTTATAAATTTTTGTTTAAGAAAGTGATAATTGATCAATCATTCTATCATGAAAGATTAACATCCGCACTTGCCTTTTTGAAAAGTCCAACCAGATTTTCATCAATCATACTTCTCTTCCGGACTGATTCGTCTTCAGTTTTGCCCCGTTTTCGGCAGCTCGCATGAATCTCTGTCAGCCTGCCATTTTGGTTAAGGGGTTTTATTAATTCCGGTTTCATACCGCCTCCGGGCATAATGATAATATCATCGCCCGCACGATGTAAAAGGCCGGCAATCCGATCGATTCCCTGCTCTACTCCCGGCTGCTGACCCGATGTTAAAATTCGTTTAAATCCCAGCTCCATTATCTCCTGTAGTGCATTGAAAGGATCAGAGACCTCATCAAATGCCCTGTGAAACGTACATGGAAGTTTTCCTGCAAGGTTTACAAGTTTTTCGCAAGCCTCCGTGTTTACGGTTTTATCCGACCGCAGCACCCCAAAAACAAAACCATCAGCGCCGAAAGATTTCAGCACTTTCAGCTCTTCGGCCATCACCTCAAGATCAAGCTCTGAATAGTTAAAGTGGCCACCCACGGGTCTCAGCATAACAAATACCGGAATATTTACGTGTTGCTTAACCACGTTCAAAAGGCCCGCTCCGGGCGTCAGTCCTCCCTCTGTATATGAAGCACAAAGCTCCAGGCGGTCGGCGCCTGACCGTGCCGCAGTAACAGCGTCATCAGCGCTGAATATTGGTATTTCAAGAGAAATTGTTGAATCCTGCATAGGGTAAATATATGGTAAAAGTCCTTGAATTACTTACTCATAATCCCCACTAAAATCATTAAACCAACATCAAATTTTTCGGTGTTAGACGTTAAAAGTCAGATTGAATAATGAAAGAGCATTCGTGCCATGCAAATCATTACTCTAAGAATGCTTATTTTCTCTTCCCCTCGAATTCAAAACTCATTGTCATTCGATTGTACCTCCTCAGAGGCGTTACAAAAAGGTCGTCTGCCTTGCACAACGCTTAAATAATTCAGGATCTGTGTTCCGACTCACCCTTGGCAGAGCCATCCCTTTGGGAATTTCCCTCTCTATATAAACAGAGAGGAATATAACGTCTAAATTATTTACGCTTGTTTTCATCGGTTTTCACTTTTGGGACAGCCTCAGGGGTTCCTGTGGCGGTCACCTCAACCCCGGCTACCGACATTACGCCCCTACCGGAGTACTTCAATAACCGTTCCGGCCATGGTCTCGCTATCACCTTTTCATCCGATGAATTATTACTGACCTCAGTTCGATTAATAATATTTTCTATTATCTAAATAAGAAGTCTCCCCTAATAAGGGGAGATTTCCCCATAGGGGTGCCTTCGGCAAGAGGGGTGTTCAACGGCTTTTCCCACGTTTTGATAAACATCCCCCTTCCCATAGGGATCCCTACTATTGTGCCATATGGCGTAATGTATTTTATTACAAATAACACACTGATCAACCGCCTGCGAAGTGAGGGCGAAGCCCGAACGAGACAGGCGGTTGATCTGGCTTTCCATCTGTTAACCTATGGCATACTCATGATCAATAACACCTCTCACTCCTTATGGGATCGACTCCAGCAGAAAACGCTCAATCAACAGTTTACCAACCGTCTTATCGAAGGCCTGAACTGCTCGCCGTTTGAAGCAAATGCCATTCTGGATACCGTCTACCAGGTCTTTTCCTCTCATATGGACACCAGTGGACAGCAAGGCCTTGGTGAGGTCCATATCCTATGCACAGGGATCGAAAACTCCTCTGCGAAACCTCTCAAAGATGCCAATATGGTTCGTGTGCGTCTTACCCTGGATGGCGGGGACCAGGACCTGGAGATCCGGCGTACAGGCGGTCCGGTGGCTCTGCGCCAACACCGGACCGAACGTATGGCTCATGAGGCCTATCAGCAAGGAGGATTGCTGACCCTTGAAGATCTTGCCTACCGGCTGTTTAACTGCGGGGTGAGAACGCTTGTGCGCGATATGCAACACTTTCACGAGCAGTCTATCGTGCTGCCACTGCGCTCGACCATCAAAGACATGGGACGGGGGATTTCGCACCGAAGCTTAATTATTCGCCATTGGCTTTCGGGCAAAGAATATGAGTATATATCCAAGGCAACCCATCATTCTCCACCGGCAGTTGCCAATTATGTGAGCAAGTTCAAACGATGCATCTGGCTGGCCGGGCAAGGCTTTGACACCCATACGATCAGCTTCCTGGTTGGGTTATCTGCAAAACTGACCGAACATTACTGGAAACTCTATCGCGAGCAACCGATTGCAGAGCACCGGCGCAAACAGCTTCAGCAAGATCTGTCGGATCAATCCCCGGCTTCACCAGAAAAAAAAAGATCCTATGAACGCTAATACCCCCCATCAAAAACAGTATAGCTCTGCCAGCCAGCGCCTGCTGAAGCCTCAAATAGCGGGCTTCTTTGACGAAGAATTTCCAAAACTGTTTGGCCCGGTTATGCGAGGGCACATTGCCGATGCGCTGCTGGAGTTGTTTGACCGGCAGGTACGCCAGACCACGACCCTTGAACCGGGTCAAATTCTGTGGAATGCCGTCGACATTGCCACACGAGCAGACGCCCGCAACCGCCGGTTTGTACCGGTTGTACTCACCATGGTCAGCGAGCAGGATATTCATAACAGAACGCAGGGAATGTCGATCGTCGACATCCGTGCCAATGCAACCGCTCGTATTTTGCGGGAAGCCTATCAGCAAGGGGCCTTGCTATCCATGCGGGACATTACCCTGCTGTGCTGGCACCCCACGTCCATGCCATCAAAATGGCGAAAATACTATGAGCAACTTAACCAGTGTGAGCTGCCTCACCCAGGGAATCTGCAGGATATGGGCTCGTGCGTTACTCACAAAGACCAAATTGTTTACAAGGCCATTGTGGAAAAAAAGGACCCGGTGCAGGTAGCCAACGAGACCAAACATACCCTACAGGCCGTAGACCGATACCTGAAGGACTTTCACAGGGTTCAGACTGTGTATAATCATAACTCAGATCCAGACTATATCAGCCTGGTAACCAATATTTCCAAATCAGTCGTAAATCAATACATTAACCTAATCGAAAAACATGACATCAGCGAAAAATAAAACCTTGTCAAGCCATATGGCGCTAACTTCGGGAGGGGTGTTTTTTTGCTTACGCTTTAACCCACGGTTGCAAACACATCGCTTCGCTCGTGTTTTTACCGCGGCCTGCCCCTCAAAGCCTTCCTGATCCCCGAAGTTTTAACGTAGTGGATGACGACGTGCGGGCTTTGTTATGACGCCCTTTTCCCAAAGGAACCACTTCGTGGCAGGGCTGTTCAATGGCCGTTTCCCAAGGGGATCACTTCGTGGCCGGCCATGGTTGTAAATCTTGGCACCATGCCATCAAATTCACCTCAAAACTGCTCCCCTCTCCCGAACGATCGGGATTTCGCACCGAGCCGAAGGCGATTCCCACGAAGTGAAAAGCACTCAATTTGCTCCGCAGAGCCTGTCCGTCTACCGACTGAAGGGATTGGGGGCTTGCCCTCCGAAGTCTTGCACGAAGGAGGGTGAGTCCCAAACCGGCGTAATGCAAAACGTTGTAAAGCAGGGTACCTGATACGCCGGGAATTCCAAAAAAACCCATTCTCAATGAACTAATTGCTATGTATAGAGATGACTTCCCTTTTTTTACTTTTCATTTTCCCCTTCATCATTTAATACATTAACAAGAATTCGCCCATTTTTTAAGCGATAGATATCAAAATCACGATCCAGCGAAAGAATGAACTGAATGTTTTTGGACTCGGCAATTTCCAGCAATGTTGCATCGGCAAAATCGGCAGGCAGGTCAGAATATTTGTTCATCTTTTCATCAATGCCTTCCAGTTGCTGAGGCCTCAGGTTAACCAGCTTCAAACCTCCTTTTAATACCCAATTCAAAAAATCACTTCTTACCTGTTTGTGAAAATCAAGCATATAGCACACCTCCGTTAAAACCGGCCAGCAGGTTATCAACTGCCCGCTGTACCGTTTCAGAAAATGAAGTACCCTTTCATGATGCTGGTCATTTCCATCAAAAAGGGCAATTAAGGGGCCCGCATCAATCAGGCTTGTTTTCATTTTTCAGTTTCTCCTTTATTCTGGTTTTATAGGTAACAGACCGATCATCATCGCTGCTTTTATACTTTCCAAAGTACTCTTTCCCCAGTTTATATGGAGAGTCCTGTTTTTTGTGACTGGCGATGTACTCCACCAGTGCCTCTTTTATAATGGCGGACCGGGATACGTTTTTTTGGTTTGATAAACGATCCAGCTCCTTTTCAAGCTTATCCGATAATCGTACAGATCTCATAGCAGTCAATTTATTTACTAATTGTACTACATAATGTAATACACATACATCTGTATTTCAACCATCAAAATTTTCCATGGCAATTCAACGCCGATTACAGAATAAAAGAACCGGCAATGAACATTCATACGATGACTTGTCCCGTCAGTTCAAGGTGCAGGGCGCAGGGTTCAGGGTTCAGGGTTCAGGGTGCAGGGTTCAGGGCACAAGGCACAAGGCACAAGGCGCAAGGTTGTGATTTAAATCACGTGATGAATCCCTCTTTGCGTTTCCTGGCGGCCTTGGCGGTTTTATTTTCTCCGGGCGTTGATAACGGCTCGGGTCGCAGGGCCCAGAGTTCAAGCTTGGGTACCGGCAAAGCCTGTGTTCGTTATTGGTTATTGGTTAATGGTTATTCGTGGTTCGTGGTTCGTCGTTCACATCACATAACCTAATCAACGATTTTATCCTCTGCCCCTCGAATTCATAAGACATTCTAATACTCATCCACCGCCTCTCCAAAAGGGATCTGCCCATGGCAGAGGACGAGACCAATAGAAGGCACCATTGCCATTCATACCGCAAAACCCAATCAACGGTTCCAATCGCTGCCCCTCGAATATAATCATCATTGCAATTCATGTGTATTGCCGAGGGGCTTTTTTGGGCTGTCGCCTTAACCCACGGTTGCAAAAACATCGCGATGCTCGTTTTTTTACCGCGGCCTGCCCCTCAAAGCCTTCCTGATCCCCAAAGTTTTAACGTAATGGATGGCGACGTGGGGGCTTTGTTATGACGCCCTTTTCCCAAAGGCCCCAAAGGCCCCGAAGGGATGCCTTTGGCAGATGCCTTGGGCAGACCACTTCGTGGCAGGGCTGTTCAATGGCCGTTTCCCAAGGGGATCACTTCGTGGCAGGCCATGGACGTAATTCAGGGCTTAAGGTTTGGATGGCCTCTGAGTTTTTAGTTCTTAGTTTCAGGTTTTGAGTTGTAAATGGATAATTTTTGCCGTCTGCCGTCTGCCGTCTGCCGTCTGCTGTCTGCCTTCTGCCATCCGCCTGGCAGGAAAGCGGCGATAATATGAGCTTTACAACCTGCAAAGTCATTCAGCTTCCTCTTTTTACGCCGTTCGGGGCAGAGCTGCAGTCAAAATACAGTTGGGGAAATTGTCATCACCGCTATAATATTCGCAGAAACGGCTTTGTAAATCATCACGTTTCTTTTATTCTTCGTTATCATTTAAAAAATTTTACGCTGAGAATACCGCACCCTATGGAAAGACCGCATCAAAAAGAGAAGAAAAACGGACGGGGGGTTAAATTCGCCGTAATCTCTTACCAGCGAACGGGGAGCACCTTCTTTGTGTCGATGCTTAACGGTATCGACGGGGTGGTTTGCCATTCCGAGCTGTTTAACAGGGGGCTGAAAACGTTCGGGGACTGCGTGTTTGACCCGAAACTGCTGCCGGAGCTCAACTTTTTTGAAAAACTGACAGGCAGGACGAAGGCGGAAAAGCTGTTCAGGTTTAAAAAAAGAGATCCGCTCGGTTTTTTAAACCACGTATACTCGTACAGGGATGCAGCTACCGGGTTTAAGATATTTCCGGGCCAGGATGATTCCGTGTTTAACCATATTCTGGAAGAGCGTTCCATAAGGAAGATTATCTTAACCCGGAATAACCTCCTTCGTTCCTACGTATCGAGGACGATTGCCCACAAAACCGGCATATGGGGCAGGCATAAAGGGGAGGAGGCCTCCCTTGAAAAAGTTTCGGTCGATACGGAGCGCTTTCTGGAGTATGCCCGCAGGATAAAAGACCGCTTTGGTGCCATTGAAGCCGGTCTGGAAGCCGCGAACCAGCGCTACCTGAAATGTACCTACGAACAGATTACAGAATCGTACCCCGCACGGGAAATTTGTACTTTCCTGGACATCCCCGTACCGGGTACGGTTCCTGAAATTAGCTGGATCCGTCAAAATCCTTTTGCGCTTTCTGACATGATTGAAAACTATTCCGAGGTTAAAAACGCCCTGGAGGGTACGGAGTTTCAAACCTTTCTCGCAGATTCACAACGCCGGTAAAACCGATCGCCTTTTAGCTGCCGCTGTTTCACCCGGCTCCTGGAAATGATGAGTGGTAGGGGGAGTTATGGGTTTTTAGTTTTGGGTTTTGAGTTGTAAATGTATAGTTTTTTGCCTTCTGCCTTCTGCCTTCTGCTGTCTGCCTTCCAAACCGTTTTCATTGAAGCAGGGCAATATATCTGCCCGTAATTCACCCGCGCGGATGCGCAAAATTCTTTGTAAGTTTTTGTACGCTTTTAACCTCAGAACCCGCATCTACATTTGAAACAGAATATTCCCAAAACGATTCATTACTGCTGGTTTGGCGGCGGTTCGCTGCCACCCCTGGCTGAGCGCTGCATGGAGAGCTGGAGAGAGTTTCTGCCGGGGTATTCTATTAAGAGGTGGGACGAGACGAACACGGATATCAGTGAAAACTGCTACGCAATGGAAGCGCATGAGGCCGGAAAATACGCATTCGTTTCTGATTATGTCCGCCTGAAGGTGCTCTATGAAGAGGGGGGAATCTATATGGATACGGATGTTGAGGTACTTGGCACCCTGGACCCGTTTCTTCATCACAAAGCTTTTTGTGGATTTCAGAACCCTACCCTCATGTCCCTGGGTGTCGTCGGAGCTGTGAATGGGCATGGTTTTATCAACTCACTGCTGGAAATGTACAAATCCATTAGATTTTTGGAGGATGATGGCAGAACGGATCTTACACCCAATACCGTTCGGGTTACTGATTATTCCCTCCATCGGGGTTTGATACTGAATAATAAAAAACAGGAGTTTGATAGTATTACCATCTACCCAAATGAGTACTTTTGTCCAAAGAATTATGATGAATATCATTTTAATATAACCTCTCGTACCCGTACCATTCATCACTATTCCGGCAGCTGGTATACGCCGGCTACACGGAGGCTCATGTGGTTTCGCGTTCATATCATCAAGCGGTTCATGCCATGGGCAGATCCTCTTCTCCGCTCACTCTATCACAGGTTTTTTTAAATAAAACCGGAGATTCCTTCAGCCGGGGCTATTCATAATCGGCCAAAATTGTGCCGTACGTGATATTACCTGTATTTAATGATTACCGGTGTTATATTTCAACCACAGTGGAACATGAGAAAACAGAAGAGGCAGGACTGAAAGCAGTTGCAAAAGTTGATCTATAAAATAGCGCGGGGTAGCTGCAAAGGTGGAGGCGGTGCAGCGAATATTCTTGTGAAATGGCCATGCAAGCTCTCATATTTCCGGTTATCGATGAACTCTAATTATGGCTGCTGATGCAAAAGCCTGACCTGTCGTTTATCGTACCTGTCTATAATATGGCTTCAACACTTCCTGCCGCGCTGGACTCGCTGCTGCAAATTACAGCTCCCGAAAACTTCGAAATTGTGCTGATAGATGATGGTTCCACCGATGATATTGGCAGCGTAGCGGTTGATTATATTGCTAAAACAGAAAAAAGGGAAGGAGTATCATTCAGGGTTATCTCGGTGGATAACAGCGGGCGGGGGGCGGCACGAAATCTCGGTGTTAAGAAGGCGAGCGGCGAATATATAAGCTTTCTGGATGCGGACGACACCATCGATCCGGACGAGTTTATGAAGCTATGGAGCTGCGCGCAGCGGGAAGAGAACAGACGGGATATAATTATCGGACAGTTTAGGATTGTTGGGGAAGATGGCAAAATATACTCAAAAAGAAGATTATCGCTCACAACAACCCCACAGCAACTGCTGAGAAAAATTGCTTTGTCTCCATTTTCTCCTATTCATATGAATGCAATGCTCATAAGAAGAACGCTTTTTGAACGCATTCATGAATTTGATATCCAAAATATTAATGCGGAGGATAAAGACGTGACGATTCAGTTACTGAGGGCCGCCGGTGACGTTACAATATGCCAAAGTTTTCATTATTTGTATCACAAGCACCGTGTTGGGCGCTTAACAACGGCAAAAAAAAGGCTGATGTGGCTCTGGTTTCGACAAAAAACCATCATTAAAAACTATTCTGCCGGTATTCGGCCCTTATCTATGATTCTGCAGTTCAACTATGATGTCGTTAAACTGTTTTATGAACTGGTTTTAGGATATCGGGGGAAGAGAGGATGAAGTGGAATCAGTTGAAGAAATGGCTGTTGATGGCTGTACTTCAAGCCGGAACAATTTTTTTCTATTTTTGGGGTGTTCGTCCGCTGAGAGGGTGGCACAGCGAATGGGTTGGGTCTGTACTGTTTCGGTTTCAGAGCGAAGCTGCGGGCTACGTAGAATCTGTAGAGAGAACAGGTATTACGATTGATACAACCTATGTTTTTCAGGGGACGGAGCTGGTATTTTCTTATGCTCCGCAATTCGGATTTTTCTTTTTGATTGCTGTACTGGGGCTTAATTTTTTACTTCCCCGATTCACGATATACCTGCTCCTTACGGGATTTCATTTTCTGGTCGAGATCTGCTCACTTGGTTTTTCT
>Ga0081535_100932_pt1 | contig 12892 bp, 12 predicted proteins | sample HotLakmasection3_FD_71020 | JGI IMG/M metagenome (GOLD analysis project Ga0081535, IMG submission 71020) | Hypersaline microbial mat communities from Hot Lake, Washington, USA - Section #3 (SPADES assembly) (version 2) | ecosystem: Environmental > Aquatic > Non-marine Saline and Alkaline >... | reverse complement strand
GTGGTCGGGTCCCCTCGGTGAGCGCGGACTCCGGCGGACCGGTCAGCGGCGGCCCGGTCGGTGGACTGACCGCCACCGCCAGCTCCGCCAACGCCAAAGCCACCATGTGGACCGTCATCCTCTCCCCCGACTCCTGACTGAGCCGTCCCGGTGAGTCCGGATACTCGTAATGTTGATTCACCCCGCCTCCGGTAGGGGGTGCTGGCGAGCGTGGTGAAGGTTCTGGACGGTTTGTGGTGTGAGGTCGTCAAGGTGCTCGTGATCTTCGGAAGACCGGCCAACGGCAAGGCGACCATGGCGACCCTGGTGTTGAGGCCGGGCTGAGTTGCACGCACAGCACTGGACTGAAGCTCAGGGCGCGGCTGCCCTTGTTGGGTCGTGTCGGCGTGAAGGCCGGTGAATCCACCGCTCACGACCGGCTGCCAGGAGAAGCACCGCTGCGCCAGCCAGCTCGAACGGAAGCGCGGCATCGTGGTCCAGCCTTAACGACACCGGGCCCAGACGAACGATTTCAGCAGTCCTCAGCAGTGCGACGAGGACGAGCACGACGAGGCCGGCGACGGCGAGGCGAAAGCGTGACATACCCGACGTCGCCCAGATCAACGTCAGAGCCGACACCGCGGCCCCTACGATGAGCCCGAGAACCGCGACACCGATCGGTAGGTCTCGCACCCATCCAACCGAAAGATCCAGGACGCTGGCAGCCGAGCCCTCTACGAGGTAGACCTGCGCGTCGACCTGCTTGTTGACCGCAAGAGCCAAGGCCGCAAGGCCGATGCCCAGCCAGAAGACACGCGCCCGACGGGCGGCTGAGTCAACTGTCCACACCAGCCTCAAGGCAGCAGCGCCGGCTACCAGCAGCACCAGGGTGACCAGCCACGATCCCGCGTCCGGGTCAGCCCCCGGAAGCGATGTCCGCGTCACAAAGTGACCGCCGACGAGGTCCCTGCTGATGGGTCAGCTCCTCACGAGTAGTGGCGCGAGACTCGCCCGCCAGGGGAGACTACATCGGGTGCGCTACGCACACTGATCAGTCAAACGTCCGATTCGCTTACCTTTGCAGGGATCTACCGTCGTGGGAAGAACGCGTGCCCATCGATGGAGGATGAACCTGTGTCAGCGCCGTTGTGCCGCCTCTGCTCGGCGGAGCTGTCGACGACGTTCGTCGACCTGGGCATGTCGCCCCTCTGCGAGAGCTACCTGACCGCCGAGCAGCTCGACGACGCCGAGGTGTTCTACCCGCTGCACGTTCGGGTGTGCGACTCGTGCCTTCTCGTGCAGCTTCCGGCCTATGTGCAAGCGGAGGACATCTTCTCGCACTACGCCTACTTCTCCTCCTTCAGCGACTCGTGGGTGGCCCACGCCCGGCACTACGTCGACGACACGGTCGATCGGTTCCACCTGACCAGGGAATCATTCGTCGTCGAGGTTGCCAGCAACGACGGCTACCTGCTGCAGCACGTGTCCGCTCGCGGAATCCGGTCCTTGGGCATCGAGCCGGCCGCCAACGTTGCCGAGGCAGCGGTGCGCCGGGGCGTCGACACCGAGGTCGCGTTCCTCGGGGAGGAGACCGGCGCGAAGGTTGCCGCCACGCACGGCGCCGCGGATCTGGTCGTCGCGAACAACGTGTTCGCCCACGTGCCCGACATCGTCGACTTCGCGAGAGGGCTGCGGGCGCTCGTAGCCGACTCTGGTGTGGTGTCGATCGAGATCCCCCACCTGCTGCGGCTGATCGAAGGCCGTGAGTACGACACGATCTATCATGAGCATTACTCCTACCTGACACTTCTCACCACGCAGCGGGTGCTCGCCGAGGCGGGTCTGGTCGTCGTGGACGTCGAGGAGCTGTCGACGCACGGCGGCTCCCTGCGCACGTGGTCGCGGCCTGTCGAGTGCGGCGCGCAGGCGAACGACGCCGTCGCAAGCGTGCTGGCTGCCGAGCGTGACGCGGGTCTGCACTCCGTGGAAGGCCACCTCGGCTTCGCCGCGTCTGTCGCCGCGGTGCGCAACGACCTGGTCCGGTTTCTCGCCGACTGCCAGCGCGACGGTGCCCGTGTCGTCGGTTACGGGGCACCCGGTAAGGGCAACACCCTGCTGAACCACGCGGGCGTGCGTAGCGATCTGCTCCCGTTCACCGTCGACAGAAGCCCCGTCAAGCATGGCAAGTACTTGCCCGGCACTCACATTCCGATCATGCCCGTAGATGCCATCGACAGCTACCGGCCCGACTTCGTGCTGGTGCTGCCGTGGAACCTCGCCGACGAGATCAGTCTCCAGCTGTCCCACATCCGCGAGTGGGGCGGACGACTCGTCCTACCCCTACCTGAGCTGACCGTCCGGTGAGCGGGAGGAGCGTCCACTCATGAAGGTCGTGCTGTTCTGCGGTGGCTACGGCCTGCGCATGCGCGCAGGAGAGGACTCCGCACCGAAGCCGATGATGACGATCGGGCACCGCCCGGTGCTCTGGCACGTGATGCGGTACTACGCGCACTACGGACACACCGACTTCATCCTCGCTCTCGGCCACGGCGCGCAGTCGGTGAAATCCTACTTCGTCAACTACGACGAGACGGAGTCCAACGACTTCGTGCTGCGCAACGGTGGACGTGACGTGACACCGCTACGCCGCGACATCGACGACTGGTCGATCACCTTCGTCGATACCGGCCTCGAGACCCCGATCGGGGAGCGCCTGCGACGCGTCCGCCCCTACCTTGCCGGCGAGACCACCTTTCTGGCCAACTACGGCGACGTGCTCACCGATGCCCCCCTCGATCGTATCGTCGCTGACTTCGAAGGCGGCGACGCTGTCGGCAACCTGCTGGCCGTACCACCCCAGGACTCCTTCCACGTGCTCGACGTCGATGACCAGCACCGGGTCCGGGGGTTCACTCCCGTCCGTGACATGTCCATGCGGATCAACGGCGGGTACTTCGTCCTACGTCAGCGCATCTTCGACTACCTGAACCCTGGTGACGACCTGGTGACGGATGCTGCGGCGAAGGCCGCGAGCGACGGGCTGTTCCAGGCCGTTCCCCACGACGGGTTCTGGGCTCCGATGGACACCCTCAAGGAGCGTGCCGCCCTCGAGGAGCGCTACCGTCGAGGAGACTGCCCATGGATGAAGTGGGGACAGCCACCAGCCCACGTCAGCCCGTCCCTGTCGGTGCCGGACGTCAGGCCGACGGGATGAGCCCGGCGTCCACCGAGAGGGCACGCGAACGTTTCGCCCGGGCCAGCACCTGACCGCCGTGCTCCCCCTTCACCTACCTGACACGCCACTGCACGTTCTGGCCCTCGGCGCCCATCCAGACGACGTGGAGATCGGCTGCGGCGGGCTCCTGCTTCACCTGGCGCGTCGTCCTGGCACCACCGCGACGCAAGTAGTGCTCACCGGGGACGACGAGCGGCTCGAGGAGGCACGGCGTGCCTTCGCAGCATTCATGCCGGCTGTGGAGACGTCGATGTCGTCGCTGCATCTGCGCGACGGGCGGCTCCCCGCCGCGTGGGGCGAGGTCAAGGAGGGCCTCGAGCGTGCCGCCAGCGAGCGACCGGCCGATGTCGTGCTCAGTCCTCGCCTCGACGACAGCCACCAGGACCATCGGCTGCTCGCGGAGCTCGTCACCACCGTCTGGCGCGACTGCGTCGTCCTGCGCTACGAGATCCCGAAGTGGGACGGCGACCTCGCGTCCGTCTCGCACTACTTGCCGTTGAGCGACGAGGAGGCTCACCGCAAGGTCGCCCTGCTCAACACGCACTACCCGTCGCAGCAGACTCGCGACTGGTGGGACGACCTCACCTTCCTTGGCCTGATGCGGCTGCGTGGGCTTGAGTGCCGCGCACCCTTCGCCGAGGGCTTCGTCGTGGACAAGGCGACGCTTCGCGTGTCGAGCTAACCGGGAATGAGAACCCCTGCCTGTTCCACCCGCAGCTGGTCCACCAGCCGGCCCCCGGGCAGCACGACGTCGTCGTAGGTGAGGACGTGGTCGCGCGCGACGTCGGTGCGCAGGACGCACCCCTCGGCCACGCCCATCGGAAGCAGCCGCTGGGCCTGCGTGGTCGCCGCGTCCTCGGCCTGGCCGTACGTGTCGTAACCACCGAGACCGTCCAACATCGCACCGGCTCGCAGGTCACGTTTCGCCGTGGTCACCACCTCGACACGGGCGGCGCCGACCGGAGCGATGGTCGCGTCTCCGAACAGCACGGCACGTGCGACCGAGGTGGGCACCTCGAAGTGGCACAGGTGGTAGGGCGTGTAGAAGCTGTACAGCGGACCGGTGCCCAGCTTGTACAGCTCGAGGTAGTGCCGCTGCTTCGGGTCATCATGGCTGGCCAGAACGAAGACCCCAGGCCCCGGCTTGCTACCCACCACGTAGTCCACTACTCCCCCGCGGGCGCGAAGCTCGGCCACGTCGTAGGCCTCCACCAGCTCGTCGACGTGTCCCGCGTGATCGGCGCCGCGCATGCCTCGACGCTCGACGGTGAGACCGGCGGCGTTGGCCACCGTGGCCTGCTCGAAGGAGATCTTGGTGCCGTCAGCGAACGAGGTCACCATGTGCGGGTCCTGACCCCAGCGGCGGGCAAAGGCTTCCTGGGTCGTCGGGGTGCGGTAGGGATCCTGCAGGCCCTTGATGTTGCCGACGACCAGCGGGTCCAGGCCGATTCCTCGCACGAAACGGACAAGGTTCATCTGCACGCCCGGCTGATCGCCGTCGCAGCCGGTGTAGACGACCCCCGCAGCGTCGGCGCGCCTCTTCAGCACCGGGCCAACCGTTCCGTCCACCTCAGCGTTGAGCAGCACGACATGCTTGCCCTGCTCGATGGCACCCAGCACAACATGACAGCCGTACTCCACCGCCCCCGTAGCCTCGACGACCGCATCGACCTCGCCGGCACCCAGCACGGCGTCGACGTCGTCAGTCACCACCGGCACACCACGAGAGATCGCCCGCGACACCTCGCCCGGGCTGCCCACGAGGTCCCACTCGGCCACGCCGGCCTCGTGCAGAGCGCGCTCCGCCCGCTCGGGGGTGCGGTTGACGGCGGCCACAAGCTCCATACCAGGCGTGGAGTTGACGATCTGGTTAACCAGCCCGCGACCCATGAACCCCGTGCCCACGACGGCGACCCGTACAGGAGAACCCTGCGCGGCGCGCAGCGCGAGCGCCGAGTCGACGACGATCACGCAAGAGTCCCGGCAGGCTCACCGGCGGGGTCGAGTAGAGGCCACGAGGCGTCCTTCTCGCTGACCATCGACACCGGCAACGGCCAGGTCAGACCGAGGGCGGGGTCGTCATGGCGCAGTCCCCGCTCGGCCCCCGGAGTGTACGCACCCCCGACCTGGTAGACGACCTCGGTGTCGTCGTCGAGGGTCTGGTACCCATGAGCGAAGTACGCCGGCACGAACAGCGCACGCCGGTTCTGCGCGGACAGCTCGACCGCTACGTGCTGCAGACGGGTCGGCGAGTCATCGCGCATGTCGACGATGATGTCCAGGATGGACCCACGGGTGCATCGAACCAGCTTGGGTTCGGCGTAGGGCGGAACTTGCCAGTGCATGCCGCGAAGCGTGCCGGCCACATGGTTGTACGACAGGTTGCACTGCTCGACCGCAGGGTCGAGACCGGCCTCGATGAACTCCTGGCGGCAGAACGTGCGCGCGAAGCCGCCGCGCTCGTCTGAGCGGATCCTCAGCTCGACGATGGCCGGGCCTGGCAGCTCGGTCTTGGTGATGATCACACACTTCTCCAGAACAGGTCGGCGTCGAGCTGGTCGGTCTCGATCAGGTGCTGCAGCTGAAGAAGCCTGGTGTGACCTCTCCCGGCGAAGGTGCCCTCGTCGAGCGAGATCCGCTCGAAGACGTCGTGCAGCTGACGTGCACCCTTCGCGGCGTCCCACTCGCAGGCGAAGCCGGGCAGCTTGTTGGTGATCTTCTCGAACGACACCCGGTAGCTGCGGTTGTCTCCCCCGGACTCCCCGAATGTCACCGAGCAGCCGGGAAACTCGGCCCCGACGATCTCAGCGATGTCTCGCACGCGGTAGTTCTGCTCGGTGCTGCCCACGTTGAACTTCTCGTTGTGCACGACCTGCCGCGGGGCCTCCAGCACGCGCCAGATCGCCTGGCTGATGTCCAAGGCGTGCACAAGGGGTCGCCAGGGTGTTCCGTCGCTGACCATGGCGATCTCCCGGGTGGTCCACGCGAGCCCGGCGAGGTTGTTCAGCACGATGTCGAAGCGCATCCGCGGGGACGCGCCGAACGCGGTGGCGTTGCGCAGGAACGTCGGCGAGAACTCGTCGTCGGCGAGCGCCGAGACGTCCCGTTCGACCATCGCCTTGCACTCCGCGTACGCCGTCTGCGGGTTGACCGGCGACTCCTCGTCGACGTCGCCGTCGGCGACCCCGTAGACGCTGCACGAGGACATGTAGACGAACCTCGACACATCGGCTGACTTGGCAAGCTGGGCCAGGCGGACCGAGCCCTGGTGGTTCACCTCGTAGGTGATGGTCGGCGCCAGCTGGCCGAGCGGGTCGTTCGACAGCTCGGCCATGTGGACGACGGCGTCGGCGCCTGCCAGGTCTTCGACCGTCACCGACCGGATGTCCTTGGCCAGCGTCTCGACGGACCTGTCGACGCCGTTGTAGAGCCACCCCACCTTGTAGTACCCGGTGTCGATGCCGCGGACGTGGTGCCCTCGGCGTACCAGGTCCGGGCCGACGAGTGAGCCCAGGTAACCGTCCGTCCCGGTGACAACGACCCGCAGGGGTCGGTTGATCTCGCCCCGCCCCAAGCTGGTCGTCGCACTTGCTTGCGTTGCCGCCATCAGTCCTGCCACACCTTCCACGGCGCCACGCCGTTGTCCCACATGCTGTTCAACTCGGTCCAGTCCCGGAAAGTGTCCATGCCCATCCAGAAGCCCTCATGCTGATACAGAGTCAGCTCTTCGTCTCGCGCCAGTTGCTGCAGCGGTGCCTTCTCCAGCAGCAGCCCGTCGTCGTCGTCGTCGAGGTACTTGTCGACGAAGGCCCGCTCGAACACGAAGAAGCCACCGCTGACCCAGCCGTCGGCCTTCGTAGGCTTCTCGTTGAACTCCTTGACCGCGCCGTCCGATACGTGCATCTCCCCGTAGCGGCTCGTCGGGTGGACGCCGGTGACCGTACCGACCCGGCCGCCGCTCAGGTGTGCTTCGACCAGAGCCGGGACGTCGACCGCGCCGACACCATCGCCGTAGGTCAGCAGGAAGTGGTCGCTGTCCAGGTAGGGCGCCAGCTTGCGGATTCGTGCCCCGGTGCCGGTCATCAGACCCGTCTCGACGAACGTGATGTACCAGTCTTCCAGAGGTGTCGAGTCTCGGAACTCGGGCGGGTGGCCGGCTGACAGGCTCAGCGTGAAGTCGGAGAAGTGCTCGCGGTACTGCAGGAAGTACCGCTTGATGCTGTCGCTCTTGTACCCCAGAGCGAGGACGAAGTTGCGGAACCCGTAGTGGCTGTACGTCTTCATCACGTGCCAGAGGATCGGCTTGCCGCCGATGTCCACCATCGGCTTCGGCAGCTTCTCACTCGCCTCACGGATGCGGGTTCCCATGCCCCCACACAAGATGACGACGGGTGTGGTCGACGGGTCCAGCGACGGGGCAGGACGGCTGACGCCATCTTCGGTCATGTCGGAGCTCCCATTTCCACGATCGTGAACGACTAGACAGTTGCCTTGCCCCCGCGGGAGCCGACAGGGCGGTACCGCAACGCGCGGTATCACCACTGACCGTACTTCACGATACGTCGACCGGTTGCCACCACCAATCGGCCGTTCGATGGACGCCGTAGGCGGCTACTACGGCCTCGCCTGCGCGCCAAAGCGACGAGCGTACGCATCGATGAGTGGTGCGTACCGTTGTCGGAACTCCTGCACCTGCGACGGTGTCAGCACCTGCTCCCAGGAGCCGGACCGACCCGATGCGTACTTGTCTGACCGACGGTCGGGGGTGGCGCGTGTCGACCGGAGGTTCTCCTGCCGGTACGTGGCCAGCACCTTGCCCAACCGCGACCCGGACAGGTCGATCCCAGCATCGGCCATCAGGTCTTCCCACGTCGATGCTGCGTTCTGGCCGGTGAGGTCTTCGTAGCGGTAGAGGAACACTTGAGGGTCGTCCTCGGCGAGCCAAGGAAGCAGCAGGTCATTGACCTGCCCGAACTCGCCGATCGTGTAGTCCAACGCCTGCTCCTCCGACATCCCGGCCATGATCTCGCGACGGCGCAGGATCGCCGGGTTCTCCGGGTGTGTGTACCTGTTGGAGAAGTGCCAGCTGACCAGCAGGTCCATGGGGTCGCGAGCCACCAGGAGCACCCGCCAACGGTCTGGTTTCGGGATGAGGTCAAACGTCTGGCGGTTCGCGTACAGACTGAGCACGAGGCTTCGCGGGGCGACGGCGTGGGCGGTGGGATCCGCGGCGACCTTGCCGTGACCGCCGAAAACGTACGGCAGCAGGCCCGACCGCCGATAGACGCGCGGGTCGGAGAGCACCACTCGCATCCACTGACTGGCGGTCTTGAAGACGGTCACATGAAAGACCGCGTCATGCGGCGATCGATGGGCCACCGGGAGGACGCGAAACACCGAACGCCGCAGCTGCATCTCCCGGTCCACGTCGATGTGCTGCCGCAGCTGGCGCAGACCGCTGAGGTTCACCATGAGGCCTCCTTCGTCAGCGTGCCGGCCCGCGCGTGACTCGAGCCGTCACCCTGGGCCGAGCGCCGGTGCCGAGACGATATCCCGGCCGTGGCCGTCGACAATCAGGCGAACAGTCGAGCTGCTCTTGCTGCGTTGAGCTGACAGTCGCCCCAAGATGGACTCGGCCCGAGGACGTCTGGCCCGCCAGCCGGGACATCGCAGACCCGCACGAATCACCCGTTCGTGGGAGCGCTGCGCCGTTCGCAGCGCCTAGCCTGCCGGTCAGGCGCATCGTGAGGCGAGGCGAATCTGGGGGCAGCGTCTGTGTGGTCCATCACGGGAAGTTCCAGGGGCGACGATCCGCGGGGGCATGCGTTGGCGATGGCCATACTCGCCCCGGTCATCCTGGTCACCTCGCCCGCTCTGTGCTCGACGGCGCTGCGGTGACAGCATCGAGCATCGGGCTCACCGAGGGCATTATTCTCGTCGGAGGACTGGGAACTCGCCTGCGGCCGCTGACCGACACGTGCCCGAAACCGATGCTGCCCGTCGGGGGCGTCCCGCTCGTCGAGAGGCAGATGCGTCGCCTCCGCGACATCGGCGTGCACCGGATCGTGCTCGCGACGTCGTATCGCGCCGAAGTCTTCCGTGAGGCCTACGGCACCGGTGCGGGCCTCGGCCTTGACCTTGTGTACTCCTTCGAGCATGAACCGTTGGGGACCGGTGGTGCGATCCGACTCGCGGGCGACTTCCTGTCGGAGGGCTGCGAACAGACGGTCGTCCTCAACGGAGACATCCTCTCCGCCCACGACCTGGCCGCTCAGATCCGTCAGCACGCAGACGCGGGGGCCGCTGCGACCCTGCACACGCGCAACGTCGAGCTCGCCGAGGTCGCACGGTTCGGCACTGTTCTCACCGAAGAAGGTCGCATCACAGGCTTTTTGGAGAAGCACCCGGACCCCCTCACAAGCACCATCAACGCCGGGTGCTACGTGTTCTCCCAGTCGGCGCTGGCAGCGATCCCCCGAAACAGGGTCGTGTCGGTGGAGCGCGACACCTTCCCGACCCTCATCTCCAGCGGTGCCTCGGTGATGGCGTACGACGAGCAGGCCTACTGGATAGATGTCGGAACGCTGGAGACCTATCGACAGGCCGACGAGGACTTCTCCGACGACCCGGTCTCAGCCTGACAGGGAGCCCTGGCTGACTCGCGCACCCGCACCCCCGGAACTGTTAGCGTCCAAGCGATGCAGGTAGACAACCCCGGCCGGACAGCGCTCGTCACCGGCGCGACCGGCGGCATCGGCGGCGCGGTGTCGCGCCTGCTCGGCGAGCACGGCATCACGGTCGTCGGCGTCGGTCGCGACCCGGACCGCCTCGATTCTCTCGCTGCAGCCTCCGAGGAGATGATCGACACGATCACCTGCGACCTGTCCGACGACGGGGAGGTTCAGCGCCTCGGCGAGACCGTGTTGCACGACCGCCCGGGCCTTAACGTCGTCGTCCTCGCCGCCGGTGCCATCACGCTCGGTGCGATGAGCAGCCTGTCAGCCTCGGAGTGGGACCGGATGTTCGCTGTCAACGTTCGCGCCAACGCCCGTCTGTTGGGCATCCTCGGGCCCACGCTGAAGAGGAACGGTGGCCAGGTCGTGCTCATCAGCTCCCTGGCGGTGACAGCACCGCGAGCCGAGAACGCCGCCTACGCGGCCACCAAGGCCGCGCTCGGCGTGGTCGCGCAGGGCATTCGCGACGAGTACGCCGGCCACGTCCGAGTCAGCACAGTGCTGCCCGGCCGAACCGATACCGCCATGCAGCGCTACGTCCTGGACACCGAGGAGCGACAGCTCGACTCGGACCGGCTGCTGACGCCGCACGACGTGGCGCTCGCCGTGCTCGACGTTGTGATGCGGCCGAGAAACGTCGACGTGGCCGAGGTCAGGATCCAGCCCACCCATCCAGCGACGTGATCGTCAGATCCTCGAGTCGAGACTGGCCCATCGGGCTTCCGATGTCGAGCATCTGCCCGGTGGGGAACGACGTGCTCTGAACGAGGAGACCAGCCTCCACGGCGGCGGCCAGCACCCATGACAACCGGAACTCCTCGCAGTCCTGCCGCCTCTCGGCAAGCCATGTCTCACCCGCGGCGTGCATGAAGTCGGAGAAGCGTCGACCCCACGTCATGAGTGCCCATGTCAGGGCAGTCGCGCCCGGCTCACGGTCGGCGTAGTAGCGGACCACGCGACCGTCACCATCGGTCTCGACGAGGTCGTCGAAGGGGGGTGCCGTCCAGGGGAACAGCCCCAGCACGACGTCAGCGCGTGTCTCCCGGTGGCGCTGCACCACCCCGGCAAGGGCGTCGGGCGGGTCGAGCAGTATGTCGGGGAAGCCCATCGCCATGATCGAGCCGACCGTGAAGGGGCGCGGGGTGTCCAGGGAGAACGGCACACCGAATGGCAGCCGCGCCATCACGTAGGCGAGGTGTATCCCGGTGCGGTCGATACCGTCTCGGTAATGCGCGGGGATGTCCCACTTGCCGTCACGCAGAACCAGGAACGTCCGCGTCGCGCCGGCCCGTCGAAGCTGCTCGAGCACGGCGCGGGACACCACGAGTGGCTGCTGGCTCGCAGCGTCCCTGCCGACTGGGTAGAGCTCCTTGCTGAACGGGAGCACCCCCAGTCGCGTGCCGTGCCCGGCCATCGGGACGATACCGACCACGTCGTCGCGCATCAGGGGCGGGAAACATCCTGGGCGGGGAGCCCGCACCTGATACACAACGCCACGTCCAGAGCGAAGGTGGGCTCTCCTTCGTCACCCAGCTCGGCCAGCCGCTTCGTTGTCACCAGGTTGTTGACGATCGGCGTGCGACCGAAGGGAAGGAAATGATCGAGTCCGCTGGAACCGCACGAGCGGCACTTCGGGTCAGCCACGGCTACTCCTCCGTCGCGAGCAGGCCAGCATCGAGCAAGCAGGAGGCGGCATCGCACAGGAGCCGGACGTCGACTCCGGATCGCTCGGCGACGTCGAGCAAGGAATGAGCGCCGTCGGACTGGTTCAGCATCCACAGCATCGCCATGACCGAGTCCTGCGCATGCTGGCCGCCGATTGAGGGGTAGAGCCCACGCTTGCCCAGCGACGGTTCGCCGTAAGGACTCTGGCTGAGGTAAGTGGCCTCACTCTCGAGCAGGCGCAGGATCTCCACCACCGCCGTCAATGCCGACTCCAACGCTCCCGGGGTCACCAGGCTCAGGTTGTCGCCCGAGGTGTGGTACTCCGGGTACTCCCCGTGCGGGGTGCGGCTGAGCCTGCCGACCGGCAGGTCGAAACCGGGCGAGTTGTACTGGCGTTCGTCGTATCCCCACGGGGAGAAGTCGCGCAACTCCCCAACCGGTCCGACAACAAGCTGGGCCGCACGGTCGACAACCCGACGACCATGTCGTGAGCGCTTGTACACGAGGGGGCCCGGCCCCCCCAACCCGGTAAGCACGAGCCCATGCTTGATGTGGGTCAACCGCTCCTCGTTGCGGCTGAGCCACACGAGGGAGCCGATCGTCCCCGGGACGAAGACGAGGCGGTAGGTGAGACGCCGGTCCACACGAGACAGGATCTGGCCGAGTGCTGTCTGCAGAACGATCCCGGTGAGGTTGTCGTTGGCCATCGACGGGTGACAGACGTGAGTGGACAGCAGCACCTCGTCCTCGACCTGCCCGGGCAGGACACACTCGCCGTAGGTTAGGCTCCCGGGTTCGAGGGACGTGTCGACCACGACTCGGTACGACACGTCGTCCGGCATCTGCTGACGGACACTGTGACTGAGGCAGAACCCCCAACTGTCAGAGTAGTAGGTGTTGCGGAAAGGCACCAACTCGGGCTGCTCAGGCAGCGAGTGCAGGTGGGGTTGCAGCTCGGCCAGTGTCATCGTGGCGTCCACGGGCCTGCTGTAGGCGACGAGGTGCAGGTTGAGCTGCTGGAAGTCGACGATCCGCCGACCCTCCGGAGTGGCGATGAAGGCGTCACGCACGCTCCACTCGTGAGGGACGGTCCAGTCGTAGACCTGCGTTCCGGAAGGGACCTCGTGGCGGGTCAACGGCAGCCGGTCGGCCACCTGGTCCAGCGTCGTGCGTACCCCGGGACCAGTGATGCTGCGGGGAATCGGGAAGAGCGCCGCCATGTCGTCGTGCATCTGCTGGCCGACGTTCTGACGGATCCCGTCGGCCAGCAGGTCGCCCA
>Ga0081535_100931_pt1 | contig 12910 bp, 10 predicted proteins | sample HotLakmasection3_FD_71020 | JGI IMG/M metagenome (GOLD analysis project Ga0081535, IMG submission 71020) | Hypersaline microbial mat communities from Hot Lake, Washington, USA - Section #3 (SPADES assembly) (version 2) | ecosystem: Environmental > Aquatic > Non-marine Saline and Alkaline >... | reverse complement strand
GACGGCGACGGCGTGGTCGGCGCCGCGGACCTGGCGCTCCTGATCGGCTCGTGGGGCGCCTGCCCGTAGCCGCGTCTACCGCTTGCCCTTGTCCTTGCGCTCCTGACGGAAGTCCTTCTTGCGCTTGTCGCGCGAGCGCGATCGCTTCGCGCGACGCTCGGCGCCGGTGGTCTTGAAGCCGGCGCCCTCCGCGGCGCCGATCCCGCCGCCCTCGCCGCCGAGCTTCAGCGCCTTGCCCACGCCCGCGCGCTTCGCCGCCTCGCCCTCGGGGATGAGCAGCTCCATCTGCTTGGCCGCGAGATTCACCTGCGAGATCGCCACGTTCAGCCGGTCGCCAAGCCGGAACGAACGACCGGTGCCCTCCTCGACGAGCGCGCCCGTGCGATCATCGACCTTCCAGCGACCCGAGCCGCCCCCCTCGCGCCCCGTCGGCAGATCCTCGATCTTCACGAGCCCCTCGACGAGGTACTTGTCGATCCGAACGAACACGCCCGCCTTCATCACGCCCGTACACACGCCGGGGAAGACCTCGCCGATCTTCTCCGAGAGCAGCTGCATCACGAGGAAGTTCCGCAGCTCGCGCTCGGCGTTCGTCGCCTGCTCCTCCGTGCGGTTGCACACCCCGCCGATCTCCGAGAGCTTCTCCTCGCTCGGGACCGACCCGTCCTGCTTCATCTGATCGCCCAGCTTGCGCAGGCCGTCGTGGTCCCTGGGCACCGCCGAGCCGTTCTCGGTCCGCCGCAGGAACTCCGCGAGCGCGCGGTGCACCGTCAGGTCGGGATACCGGCGGATCGGGCTCGTGAAGTGCGCGTACGCTTCGGAGGCGAGCGCAAAGTGCCCGATCAGCGCGGGCGAGTAGTTCGCCTTCGTCAGCGTGCGCAGCACGGCGAAGTGCACCGCGGGCGCCTCGGGTCGACCCTTGCTCGCGTCGAGCAGCGCCTGCAGGTCGTGCCGCGTCGGCTCCTTGGGAATCGAGTAGCCCGCCGCCTTCAGGAACTTCGCCAGCTCCTCGTAGACGCCCGTCTCGGGGTCCGGGTGCGTCCGCCGAAGCGCCGGGACGCCCAGACGCTCAAAGAGCGTCGCGACCGCCTCGTTCGCCTCCACCATGAACATCTCGATCACGGTGTGCGTCCACGCGTCGTCCTCGGGCTCCGCGTCGACGACGCGTCCCTCCTCGTCGTAGATCAGCTCCACCTCGGGAAGGTCCAGGTGGATCATGCCCTGTTTGCGCCGGCGCGCGTGGATCTTCCGCGACAGCGCGTCGAGGTTGCGCACCGCCTGGATGATCTCGTCCGTGTACGCCGTCTCGGTCCGCGCGTGCTTGCGCGCCTCCTCGAGATCGCCGTCGATGATCGCCTGCGCCTCGAGGTACGTGAAGCGCTTGGCCGAATGGATCACCGTCGACGCGTACGCCCGCGCCCGCACCTCGCCGCGATCGTCGTAGTCGATGAACACGCTCTTGGCGTACCGAGGCTCGCGCTCCCGCAGCGAGCACACCCCGTTCGAGAGCAGCTCCGGGAGCATCGGGATGACCTTCCGCGGCAGGTACACCGAGTTCCCGCGCCTGGCCGCCTCGAGGTCCAGGTCCGAACCCTCCGGGATGAAGTGCGACACGTCCGCGATGTGCACGCCCAGGCGCCACCCCGTCTCGCCGCCCTTGAGCCGCACGCGCTCGAGACTGATGGCGTCGTCAAAGTCCTTCGCGTCGGGCGGATCGATCGTCAGGATGAGCGTCTGGCGCAGGTCCTCGCGCCCCGCGAACCCGCCCTCGCGCTCCGCGCGCTCGACGTCCTCGTCAAACGCCCGCGCCGCGTCGCGCGCCTGCTGCACGCACGACTCCGGGAACTCGCCCGGCAGGTTGTACGCCGCGATCACCGCCTGCGTCTCGACGTCGGGCTCGCCCGCTTCCCCGAGCACCTCGATGATCACCCCCTCGCCGAGATGGTGGCCGTCGGGGTACGTAAGGATCTCGAAGACCACCTTGTCGCCCGCCCGCGCGTTCTTGATCGTCGGGTCCTCCACCACGATCGGCGCACCGAGCGACTTGCCGTCCGGGTGCACGAGCCACCGATCCCCCTGCTTCGCCAGCTCGCCCGTGAAGTGCGACTGCTTGCGCTCGAGGATCTCCACGATCACGCCCGTGTGATCGATCTCCCCCCGCCGCTTCTTCGTGACGATCTTCGCCCGCACCCGGTCGCCCGTCAGCGCGTCGCCCGTCTCCCCCGGCGGCACGAACACGTCCCCGTGCGCGAGCGGCTGGAGCGGGATGATGAAGCCGAAGCCGCGGGGGTTCTTGCGGAACTCGCCGACGACCTCCTCGCCCAGCGGCGGGAGGGCGATCCAGTCCTCGTCCGTCGCGATGACGTGACCCTCATCGATGAGGTGCTCGATGGCCTCGCGGAGGACCGGGAGGTCCTCGCGGGGGACGCCGAGCTCGCGGGCGAGGGTGTCGACGTCGGCCTCGCCCTCCTCGTACTTCTTGAGGACGTTCACGATGCGGGAGGTGTAGCGGGATGGCATGGAGGCGCTTGGCCTTTCGGGTGACAAACAGGTTTCGAGAACAACGCCTTGGCGTCGGAGAGTTCCCGTAGACTGTACGTCTGTGGCGGGCGGATTGCGATGGACGCTCTACCTAGCGCTCTTTCGCGATCTGTTCCCAAACCAGTTGCCTTCATCACCTAGAACACGGCGGCGCCGGAAATCTCCCCCGGCGCTGCCATCTGATTGCTCGCAGTCCGTCTTGCCTCAGTCCAGCGCTTCCTCCCGCGACGCGTCGATGAAGCTCTCGAGCTTGCGCCGGCGGACGGGGTGCTGGAGCTTGCGGATGGCCTTGGCCTCGACCTGATGGACGCGCTCGCGACACATCTTTCTGTGTTAAAGAGCACCATGATAATCTTTCTCGCCTGCTAATTTTTTTTCCTTGTTTCGCGAGTCGCACTCTGATACAGGAGCGATAACCTTCACACGGCTGGCCTTCACGGCTGGCCTTCACGGCTGGCCTTCACGGCTGGCCTTCATGGCTGGCCTTCACGGCTAACCTTCCACGGCTGGCGATCGACCAGCAGTAAAGGAGGCGCCATGTTTCGCTCGTTTATCGTCGGCATGGTGGCCATGGCGTTGGCGCTCGCGCCTGTAACGCCGGCATTTTCTCAAGCATCGTCACCGGCCACCGTTGAGAATCTTGATCATTGGGCCGAGCAGCTTGATAGCGATCAGGCTGAGGATTTGGCACTTCTAGCAGAGGCTGTTTACCATGAACATCTGACGTCGCTTGAGGATGCCATGGCCGGTGTCGGCCCGCAAGGAAACACGTTCAGGGCTCTTGGCGACGAACTAGACGACCTGTCCGGTAGCTTGAGCGGACGCCCTCGACAGCACGGCGAGCTGTATCTCACGCTGAATAAACAGCTGGCGGATCATCCGATTCAAACGAAACTCGTAGACGGCAAGCCCGTAATCCTCGACAAGGTTGCGACCTATGCCGCGTATGACCTCACCGTTCCTGCCCAGGCTCAGGCGTTCGACCCTGTCGCGGGCGAGGCGCTCGCGCACCTTTTCGATCGAGCAGAGTGGTCTGTTCTCTCGATGAGCGGCAATGCACAAACCAAGGTCTTCCACACGCTCGTCCTGCGACCTCGCAAGGACTCCGGAATGGGGAGCGACGCCTCACTGGTGGTCCCATTCGCCTCCTTCGATCCAAACGACGTTTCCCCTGACGGCAGCGGCTACGATCCGATGAGTTCATACAGCGCCGGCCGGTATGTTCTTTTATCTCTGGTGACGGTGATCATTCTCGGAGCTACTTTCTGACGATCGGTGCTTGTGCAGCTTCGATACTCTTTCCGCCGGTAGCCGCTGGAATGTGCTGGGCCGCCGTCTTTGGCATAGGATCATCAGTCTTCGCGGTGAACACCCTTGTCGATAACTGCGCGATCAGCCAGCCGCCGTCTTTCCCTGAATTTGAAGCCTTGGCAGTGACGGTTGGCATCGACCTCGAACCCCCTAGCGAGTAGTGAGCGTTGGGCAACACATCACGTTTGTAATAGAGGCGACCGCTCTCTTATGCGGATTAACAAGCATCCTCTGGGCGGCCTTGCGCATAAACCCGTTTCTTGATCCAGACGTAGTGTGAGAGAATCGGCGAGAATCCGGCCTCTGTTTGGAGGCCAGGACGATGAAGAAGAGCAGGTTCACAGACGAGCAGATCGCGTTCGCGTTGCGTCAGGCCGAGGGCGGCACGCCGGTGAAGGAGGTGTGCCGCAAGCTCGGCGTCAGCGAGCAGACCTTCTACCGCTGGAAGCGGAAATTCGCGGGGATGGGCGTCGCCGAGGTGCGCAAGCTCAAGCAGCTCGAGGAAGAGAATCGGAAGCTGAAGCAACTGGTCGCCGATCTCTCGCTGGACAAGCACATCTTGCAGGACGCCTTGAAGGGAAAGCTCTGAGGCCTGATCGTCGGCGGGAGATGGTGCAGAAGACTCGGGTGCGCTACGCCGTGAGCGAGCGTCGTGCGTGCCGGCTGCTGCTCCACCCCCGCGCCACGCATCGGTACGAGAGCGTGCGCGACGATCAGGCGGCGTTGAGATCGCGTATCCGCGAGCTCGCGGGGACGCATGTGACGTGGGGCTACCCGCGCATCTGGGTGAAGCTGCGGAGGGAGGGCTGGGCGGTGAATCGCAAGCGGGTGTACCGGCTCTACCGCGAAGAAGGGCTGTGCGTCGGGCGCCACAAGCCGCGTCGGCATCGCAGCAGCGTGACGCGTCCGGAGCGGACGTCGGCGACGCGCGCCAACGAGAGCTGGTCGATGGACTTCATGGCGGACCAGCTCTTCGACGGCCGTCGCTTCCGGCTCTTGACGGTAGTGGATGACTTCACGCGTGAGAGTCTGGCCATCGAGGTCGGCCAGCGTCTCCAGGGCGACGACGTGGCCCGTGTGCTCGACCGGATCAGGCTCGACCGAGGGGCGCTGCCGGAGAAGATTCGCGTCGACAACGGGACGGAGTTCACCTCGAAGCGGCTTGACCAGTGGGCGTACCTGAGCGGTGTACGTCTGGACTTCAGCCGCCCCGGAAAACCCACGGATAACGGGCTGATCGAAGCCTTCAACGGCAGGCTGCGTGCCGAGTGCCTGAACGAGAATTGGTTTCTGAGTCTGGACGACGCGAAGCAGAAGGTCGCTGCGTGGCGTCGGCATTACAATCGAGATCGACCCCACAGCGCCTTGGGAAGCCTGGCCCCCGAGGAGTTCGCTGCTTCATCCGGCCAGGCATGCCTGGCCGGATGAAGCCCGGAGACTCGCACACCAACTGGTACAGCTTTGGGGACAAGCGCAATTCGAGGCCGCGCGAACGTGATCCCCGGCTCGAGGCTGTGGGGCACCTGTGCGCCGGCTTGCTGTCGGCGCTGACGGCGGGCGCGTGGCTTGTGTTTCTCTGCGCGATCTGGGGAAGATTCGCCGAGGGCGACCCAGCCTCGTTCTTCTTCCTCGTCGTCATCGCGTGGGGCGCGGCTCTCGCAACCTGCGTCACGATCGTTTGCGTTCGATTCCCGCGGCGGGGTCTTTGGTGGTCGGGGGGGGTGCGTTCTGAGCGTGCTGCTCTCGCCAGTCCTGGTCTCGCCGCTTCTGAACCTCTGGCTGGGTCGGCGCCGCGGGCGGGCTGTTGTTCGGCTTCGGCGGTCAGCGTCTCCGGCTTCGAGTCGCGGAGGCGAGCGACACCGGCCCGCGGCATACCTGCCTTGAATGCGGTTCGGGTCGGGCGGGCCTTTTCCGTCCGGGGTGCGGGCGCCGTAGGCGCGTTGCTGGCGGCGGGGGCGGTCCTACACTGAGGGTTGAACGCCTGATTCGCCCGATGCACGCCTCGAAATCACTGTGGAGCCTGCCATGCCTGTCACGAATGGGAACCCGTTCAACAGCCGAAAGACGCTCGAGACCGCGAAGGGTTCGTACACCTACTTCGACCTTGGGGCGCTCGAGGAGCAGGGCGTGGGGGAGATCGGGCGGCTGCCCTTCTCGATCCGGATGCTGCTCGAGGCGATGCTTCGGAACGTGGACGGGTTCGTCGTGACCAACGACGACGTGGCGGGGCTCGCGAAGTGGGACGCCTCGGGGGCGAACAAGACCGAGGTGCCCTTCATGCCCGGGCGGGTGGTTCTTCAGGACTTCACGGGCGTGCCGGCGGTGGTGGACCTTGCCGCGATGCGCGACGCGATGCGGCGGATGGGCGGGGACCCGAAGCTCGTAAACCCGCAGGTGCGGTGCGATCTGGTGATTGATCACTCGGTGCAGGTGGACGCGTTCGGGTCGAGCGTGGCGCTGACGATCAACGCGGAGAAGGAGTTCGAGCGCAACCGCGAGCGGTACGAGTTCCTGAAGTGGGGTCAGGGGGCGTTTGACAACTTCTCGGTGGTGCCGCCGGCGACGGGGATCGTGCACCAGGTGAACCTGGAGTACCTGGCGAGCGGGGTGCTCGAGGAGGCGGACCCTGAGGGCGGGGACCCGGTGGCGTTCCCGGATTCGCTCGTGGGGACGGACTCGCACACGACGATGATCAACGGGCTCGGCGTCGTGGGGTGGGGCGTGGGCGGGATCGAGGCCGAGGCGTGCATGCTGGGTCAGGCGATCTACATGCTCACGCCCGAGGTGGTGGGCTTCAAGCTGACGGGGAAGCTGCCCGAGGGCGCGACGGCGACGGATCTGGTGCTGACGGTGACGCAGATGCTTCGGGCGCACGGGGTGGTGGGGAAGTTCGTGGAGTTCTTCGGCGAGGGCGTGGCGAGCATGAGCGTGCCCGACCGGGCGACGATCGCGAACATGGCGCCGGAGTACGGGGCGACGATGGGCTTCTTCCCGATCGACTCCAAGACGCTCGACTACATGCGCCTGACGAACCGCTCCGAGGAGCAGATCGATCTCGTCGAGAAGTACTGCAAGGCGAATCATCTGTGGTGGACGCCGGAGGCGGAGCCGGAGTTCACGGACGTGCTGCACCTTGACATGAGCACGGTGGAGCCGTCGCTCGCGGGCCCCAAGCGGCCTCAGGATCGGGTGCGTCTGGGGGACATGAAGCCGCAGTGGCGGAAGGACCTGGTGGACACGTTCGGGCGGAAGTCGCCGAGCGAGGGGGTGCGTCTGGACCGGTGGGCCGGCGAGGGCGGCCAGGCGGACGAGAGTCTGGTGAACGACCCGGTGGATCATGACTCGGAGGTGTCGGACGAGGCGGCGGTCGTGACGTGGAACAACCGCACGTTCTCGCTTCATCACGGCGACGTGGTGATCGCGGCGATCACGAGCTGCACGAACACGAGCAACCCGGACGTGATGATCGCGGCGGGTCTGCTCGCGAAGAAGGCGAACGAGCTTGGTCTCAAGACGAAGCCGTGGGTGAAGACGTCGCTCGCGCCGGGCTCGAAGGTGGTGACGGAGTACTACGAGAAGGCCGGGCTGACCGAGCATCTCGAGGCGCTGGGCTTCCACACGGTGGGGTACGGGTGCACGACGTGCATCGGGAACTCGGGGCCGCTGCCCGAGCCGATCGAGAAGGGGATCGCGGCGAAGGATCTCGTGGCGGCGAGCGTGCTGAGCGGGAACCGGAACTTTGAAGGGCGGATCAGCCCGCACGTTCGGGCGAACTACCTGGCGAGCCCGCCGCTCGTGGTGGCCTATGCGCTGGCGGGGACGGTGGACATCGACCTGCAGAACGAGCCGCTTGCGCGGACGCCGGACGGGAAGGACGTGTACTTGAAGGACGTGTGGCCCTCGCACGAGGAGGTGATCCGCACGCGGGACGGGGCGATCAGCCGGGAGCAGTTCGAGCGCGAGTACGGCGAGGTGTACACGGGCAACGAGACGTGGAACGCGGTGCCGGTGTCGGGCGGGGAGCTGTACGACTGGAAGGACGAGAGCACGTACATCCAGCACCCGCCGTTCTTTGAGGGGATGGGCGAGGACCCGCCGGGGGCCCCGACGATTCGCGGGGCGCGGTGCCTGGTGATGCTGGGCGATTCGGTGACGACGGACCACATCTCTCCGGCGGGCGCGATCGCGGAGAACTCGCCGGCGGGGCGGTACCTGAAGGATCGGGGCGTGCCGAAGAGCCAGTTCAACAGCTACGGCTCTCGCCGCGGGAACGACCGGGTGATGACGCGCGGGACGTTCGCGAACGTTCGCGTGCGGAACCAGCTGGCGCCGGGGACCGAGGGGGGTTGGACGACGGACTTCACGGACGGGCAGGTGAGGTTCATCTTCGACGCGGCGGAGAACTACCGGCGGGCGGGGACGCCGCTGATCGTGCTCGCGGGCGAGGATTACGGGATGGGTTCGTCCCGCGACTGGGCGGCCAAGGGCACGCTGCTGCTCGGGGTGAAGGCGGTGATCGCGCAGAGCTACGAGCGGATCCACCGGTCGAACCTGATCGGGATGGGCGTGCTTCCCATGCAGTTCAAGGACGGCGAAAGCCGGGAGAGTCTGGGGCTCGACGGAACGGAGACGTTCGACCTGGACGTTCCGGAGTCGATCGAGCCGGGGCGCCTGGTGAAGGTGACGGCGAGGCATCCTGGCGGGAAGACGACGACGTTCGAGGCGGTGTGCCGGGTGGACACTCCCGTGGAGTCGGAGTACGTGCGCAACGGCGGGATCCTGCACACGGTGCTGCGCCGGATGCTGTCCGACGCGAAGCAGCCGGCGTAGGCGGGCGTGATGTCGGCGCGGGCGGTTCGATGGGCGGGGCGTGCGGCGAGCGCGACCGTCCTTCTGGCGGTCGCGCTGGCGCTTGGCGTGGGTTTCCTTGCGGCGGCGCTGAGCGTGGCCGAGCGGGATCTGGGCGAGGCGCGCGCGCCGGCGCGCGAGTGGGCGCTGTGGTTCTTCGAGGGTGAGGGCTGGGTGCGGGCGGCGGGGCTTGGCGATCTCGCGTCGCTTGGGGGCGCGACGCTTCTCGTTCATGGGGTGGATGAGCCGGGGGACGTCTGGGAGGACCTGGCGCCGGCGCTTGCGGCGGAGGGGCGGGCGTGCCTGCGCCTGACGTACCCGAACGATCAGGCGGCGGCGGACTCGGGCTCGATGCTGATCGCGGCGATGGATCGGCTTGGCGCGGCGGGGCTCGGGCGGGTGGACATCGTCGGGCATTCGATGGGCGGGCTGATCGCGCGGGAGGCGCTGACACGGGAGGGCGTGGACCGGTCGGCGTGGCCCGAGGTGGGGACGCTCGTGATGGTGGGGACGCCGCACGGGGGGTCGGCGTGGGCGGCGGTGCGGAGCGTGGCGGAGCTGCGTGATCGCGGGCAGCGGATGGTCGAGGGGCGGATGACGCTCGATGAGGCGATGGATCTGGCGAGCGACGGGGGCGGGGAGGCGGCGCGGGATCTGGCGCCGGGGTCTCGGTTCCTCGAGGAACTGAACGCGCGGCCTCATCCGGCGGGGGTGCGGCTGGTGTGCATCGTCGGGCGGTGGCTTCCGGCGTGGGCGCACGGGGCGATGAGCGACGAGGTGGTGGGCGACGGGGTGGTGAGCGTGGCGTCGGCGACGCTTGCGGGGGCGGACGAGGTGATCGAGGTGCGGGGGAATCACCGCGGGATGCTGCGGGCGATGAGCGGGCTTGGGGCGCCGGAGGCGGTGCCGGCCGTGGTGGAGGCGCTGGCGCGGGATTGAGGTTCCTGCTGAGCGGCGGCGGGATCTCCGGATTTTTCTTGCACCCCCCCGCCGACGTCGTAGGTTTATTTCGTGAGCACGACGGCTCTCGGTTTGCGAGGGCGTGTGTTTTCCCGCCAGTTCATAGCGGCGGCGTTGGGGATGGGACGCCGTCGTACCTTCTTTCAGACGCGTATCGCGCTGATCCCCGCGTCTGGATGGAGGGGACCGAGGCGAGCGATTCGCTCCTGCGTGCCGTGCGGGAGCACGAGGTGGCGTCGCCCGGGGCGAAGGTCCTGTTCTTCGACTGGGAGATGGCGCACCTGGACCGGCTTGCGGACGCCGCGGAACGCGACGCGCGGCCGATGGGGTTTGGGGATGGGCACGCGCGGATCCTGAAGCGGTCGGAGGCGGCGGAGCCCTTCCCGAACGTGATGGCGGACGGGCGGGCGATCCGGCTTCACGACACGGCGGGCGGGGTTCGGGGGCGGGACTACTCGCGGGCCGCCGGCCTGGGTGGTCCGCGATCCGATTCTTGAGCGATTTCGAGGGTCCGGCGGCGGGTGGTCCGGCGGGTGGGGAGTCGCTATTCTCATCGCCCCCTGCGGCTTTGCGGGGCTGGCGCCGGTGGGGCGCGAGCCGGGAGGCGCCGGGGGTCTCTCGACCCGTGACGACGACACGCCTTGCGCGAGGGCGCGGGGCCAGACGAGGATCTTCGACATGCCCGCGACCGGCGTTGTGACCCAGGTGATCGGCTCGACCTTCGACGCGCAGTTCCCGGAGGATCAGCTCCCGGACATCTACAACGCGGTGACGGTGGCGGGCGACTCGAAGGCGGGGCGGATTGATCTTGTCGGCGAGGTGCAGCAGCACCTTGGCGGCGGGCGGGTTCGCGCGGTGGCGCTCGGCTCGACGGACGGCGTGGTGCGCGGGATGGACTGCCGGGACAACGGCCAGCCGGTGGACGTTCCGGTGGGCGAGGGCGTGCTCGGGCGGGTGTTCAACCTGCTTGGCGAGCCGATCGACAAGCGTGGTCCGGTGGACACGGGCAAGCGTCTTCCGATTCACCGTCCGGCGCCGGACATCAGCCAGCTGAACCCGAAGACGGAGGTGCTCGAGACGGGCATCAAGGTTGTCGATCTTCTGTGCCCGTTCGTTCGAGGCGGGAAGATCGGTCTCTTCGGGGGGGCGGGCGTTGGCAAGACGGTGATCATCCAGGAGATGATCGCTCGCGTGGCTCGCGAGTTCGGCGGGTACTCGGTGTTCGCGGGGGTGGGCGAGCGGACTCGCGAGGGCAACGACCTTTGGCTCGAGATGCAGGAGGCGGAGTACACGGACGCGGAGGGCAAGACGGCGAAGGTGCTCGACAAGGTGGCGATGGTGTTCGGGCAGATGAACGAGCCGCCCGGCGCGCGTCTTCGGGTGGCGCTCTCGGCGCTGACGATGGCGGAGGAGTTCCGCGACGCGTCGGGCAAGGAGACGCTGATCTTCGTGGACAACGTGTTCCGGTTCACGCAGGCGGGGTCCGAGGTGTCGGCGCTGCTGGGCCGCATGCCTTCGGCGGTGGGCTACCAGCCGACGCTGTCGACGGAGATGGGCGAGATGCAGGAGCGGATCACGTCGACGGAGCGCGGGGCGATCACGTCGGTGCAGGCGGTGTACGTGCCCGCGGACGACCTGACGGACCCGGCGCCGGCGACAACGTTCGCTCACCTTGACGCGTTCGTCGTGCTGAGCCGCGGCATCGCGGAGAAGGGCATCTACCCGGCGGTGGACCCGCTCGAGTCGACGTCGCGGATTCTGGACCCGAACGTGCTCGGCGCCCGCCACTACAAGGTGGCTCGCGACGTGCAGTCGATCCTTCAGCGGTACAAGGCGCTGCAGGACATCATCGCGATTCTGGGCGTGGACGAGCTTTCCGAGGACGACAAGCAGATCGTGGGTCGCGCTCGCAAGATCGAGCGGTTCCTCTCGCAGCCGTTCTTCGTGGCGGAGCAGTTCACGGGCTTCGCGGGCATTTACACGCCGCTCGAGGAGACGATCAACTCGTTCGAGCGGCTGGTCGCGGGCGAGGCGGACGACCTGCCCGAGGGCGCCTTCATGTACGTCGGCACGCTCGACGACGCGAAGGCGAAGGCCAAGAAGATGGCCGAGGGCTGATCGCCCTGTGCTGATGAACCACGGGCCCCGCGCCGCGAGCGCGGGGCTTTTTTCTGCGCCGAGCGTTGCGGCGGGGCGGGGCTCGCCCGCGTATAGAGGAGCGGAAGGAGAAGCCATGCGATACCGGAACGTGATCGCGGCGGCGGCGTGCGTCGCGCTTGGCGGGATGCTCGGGCCGGCGCTCGTGGCGGCTCAGCAGGACCGCTCGATGATTCCCTCGGGCGAGGGGTGGGAGTACGCGGAGCTTCGGCTCTTCGGGCTCGACGCGGTGCTCCAGACACGGGAGGGCGCGGTGTTCCTGGAGGGCCCCGACCAGCGCGAGGCGCGGAAGCCGATCGAGGTTGGGGCGGAGGGGATCAGCGTTCGGCGGGCGATCCCGATCCGCCACCTGACGGCGGCGGGCGCGCGGGGGTGGGAGCTGGTGGGGATCCCGACGAGCGAGCCGGGCGTGTACCTGCTCAAGCGGCGCGTGGCGCTCCTGCAGCGGTGAGGCGCTGGGCGCTCGCGATCGCGGCGACGGCGCTCGCGGGGTGCGCCTCTGATCCGGCGGCGCGGCCGGCGGACATGGGGGCGTCGCGCGCGGTCGGGGCGGCGTTCGTGGCGGTGCGGGGGGCGCCGATGGTAATTCCCGCGCCCGGTCTTTCGCCGGGGCCGGTGGAGGCGACGCTGGACGGGCGGACGGTTCCGGCGTGGGCGCACCGGATCGTGGTGGAGACGGAGGCGGGGAGCGAGCGGTCGTGGACGGGCGCTGCGTCGCGGTGGCGGGACGCTCAGCCCGGGGAGCCGGGGGCGGTGGTGGCGCGGGTGAGCCTTCCGCCGGGGGCGGCGGGCGGGACGCTGCGGGTTGGAGGGGCGGCGATCGCGGTGCGGGTGGTGGACGACGCGGCGGTCTCGGGGGCCGGACGTGGAGCGCTCGTTGAAGCGGCGCGTCGCGACCTCGCGGGCGAGCCGGGGGCGGCGGACGCGTGGCGGCTGGGGCTCGCGGGCGAGGGGCTGGGTTTCCTGGCGGAGCGGCATCCGGCGGAGACCCATGCGCCTGACGCCGACCGCCCTCGCCTTGGCCTTTGCGACCGCCTCGACGGCCGTCGAGATCCCGTGGGACGAGCGGGAGGTCGACGCGCTGGAGGACCAG
>Ga0081535_100930_pt1 | contig 12917 bp, 15 predicted proteins | sample HotLakmasection3_FD_71020 | JGI IMG/M metagenome (GOLD analysis project Ga0081535, IMG submission 71020) | Hypersaline microbial mat communities from Hot Lake, Washington, USA - Section #3 (SPADES assembly) (version 2) | ecosystem: Environmental > Aquatic > Non-marine Saline and Alkaline >... | reverse complement strand
CGACAGATTAAGCGTATGGGAATTCAAAAATATGTCGTCAGACCAGAAATCCCATCTAGCCACCAACGCCGACATAGCGCGTTTTATGTGGGGCAACAGTTACCGATTTGGCTCCAGTTACAGCAATTGTGTCAGGAAACATTGGACGAGCTTTTGCGTATTAACCGTCGTTGGATCAACTTTTACAAGCAGGGACAGCGGGCTATAGAGCTTGCTATGTCTACGTTCTGAGCCCGCTGTCGCCCTGACAGGTTACTACGCGAATTTAGTAAGAAAGAAATTTCTAGTCTGGATAGGATGAGTGCAAGGATGAGGGGAAGCCCTTTCAAACACACAAAAAAAGATTGTCACCTGGAGGTGCTTACGGTATTTGTGCTCAACGCACTTTACAACAGAGCTTATCTATGGAGTATCAATACTCAATGATTTTGCTAAGGATCACGTACGAAATAAAACCCGGAATTTTTGATGAGAAGCGCGGCAATGCCGCGCTTCTCATCAAAAATTCCGGGTTTTATTTTATTTTCAATCCTAAGCCAAGGATTTCATTTTTATAAATAGAAAAAGAGCGATCGCCAGATATCTCTCAAGCTTATTTTTCAAGTTTTGTGCGAAAGTGCAGACAAAACTCCCAACCCCTCTGTAGACTCCTAGGGAGAGATAAGAGAAATCTAAATAAATTTTCGAGCATTTTTTCGGTTGCTCGTTTATTTCCGTGCTTCTCGTCACAGTCTCTTAGAGAGATTACGCTATCGTAAAACGTAGATTAACTCGATCTAAATGCTCCTTATCTGACGCAGCCTACAGAGGTTTTATGACTCCTTCGTTCACTCCTTCCAACACACCAACAGATGATTCTGCGATTTGGCAAAGCCTGAAGCAGGCGATCGCCGCTAGTTCCGGCTTCCAGAGCTGGAAGCAAGAACGCGGCAGCGACAAGGTTCTCAGAGACCTGTCCCTGGATCAGCAGCTTCAGCGCTACCTGCGCGAAACCCTGGAAACTTTGGCTTACTAGAAGAGCCACCCTTAGAATTTGGGCAGGTAAAAAGATGATCGGACGCACTCATCTTTTTACCTGCCCGATTTTTATTGGCTCCAAGATTTTAGCCTTACCTTCGCCATTCTTCTAAAACCCCTGATTTTGCGTGCGCTTCATGCACGCAAAATCAGGGGTTTTAGAAGAATGGCGAGCCTGTTGTTTCTAGAGATCGCCTAGTTAGACAGACCATCCAGGAGTCGAATGACATTTAGCACATCGTCAAGCGTACCTTCCACCGTCGTCACGATCCCTTCAATTTCCTGGAAGTTTTCGTAGGTTTCGGCAAGGCGTTCGGTATCCAAAACGACGCGAGATGTTGGATAGTTCTCTAAAACTTCGATGAGGGTGATGCGATCGTCATCCACTGCTGAAAGGACAAGCGCCGCCCGCATCGCTTGCCGTCCAGCCGAACCCGACTCTGGATAAATGCTCTCACTCACTTCATCAAGAAGAACATCACCAATAGGATTGTCCAAAATGCGGTTGAGGTTGACGCCATCAACGGTGATGTCGCTAATCAGCAGCTCCTGCACTTCTTCCGCAGAAACATCTGCTCTTTCAAAATAGGAGCGCAACTGTGAGGTTGTTTCTCCGGTTTCTGCAAGTGCCGATAAATCGGAAACGGCAACGGTTCGCTCCAGAATGCCATAGCGCAATACGATTTCCTCGGCGGCGATCGCCCGTCCTGAGAACAACCCACCAATTCCCAGAACGACTGCCAGCCCTAGCTTCCACTGCTTCATATCACCCTCTTGGTGCTGTGAATATCTCTATGTGCCTTAGTCTAGACGAGGCGCTCAAAGAAAAAGTTGCCCATTCAGAAGGAGTTTTTCTGGAGGTCGCATCTTATTCGCCGAGAAGTTTGTGTTAACACCAATGCTTCAACATCTTTTGCGCTTTCCATTAAGCTTGATGAAGCAGGTTCAAAACCCGGTTCAGATCCGGCTGAGAGAAATGACCCAAGCTGAGATGCGCGATGTGGTGTTGCCGCCTGTGCTGGCAGCGGTGCAGCGGTTGGTGGAGGTGGTGGCGCAGTTGCGATCGCCCGACGGTGGCTGTCCCTGGGATCTGGCACAAACGCCCCAAACCCTGATTCCCTATGTGCTTGAGGAAGCCTACGAGGTTGCCGACGCGATTCGGCAGGGGGATTCGGAGGCGATCGCCGATGAGATGGGCGACCTGTTGCTCCAGGTGGTGCTGCAAGCCCAAATCGCCAGCGAAGCGGAGCAGTTCGATCTCGAAACCGTCGCAAACCTGATCACAGAAAAGCTGATTCGCCGCCATCCCCATGTGTTTGGCGATGTAGAGGTTGCCGACGAATCTGAGGTGAAGGAAAACTGGGAAGCCATCAAATCCGCCGAAGCCCAGGAGAAGGAAGGGAGCGATCGCCTCTCCCAGCGCCTCGCCCGCTATGCCCGTTCGCTGCCGCCCCTCACCGCCAGCCTCAAGATGTCGAAGAAAGCCGCCAGAGCCGGGTTTGAGTGGGAAACAGTGGATGGCGTTTGGGAGAAGTTTGAGGAAGAGTTGCAGGAGTTGCGCCAGGCGATCGCCCACGAATCCAAAGAGCGCCAGCAAGCCGAACTGGGGGATCTATTGTTTACCCTGGTGAATGTGGCGCGGTGGTATGGACTCGACCCCGACGAGGCGTTGCAGTCCACTAACCAGCGCTTTATCCAGCGCCTCACCCTGATGGAAGGTGTCGCCGATCGCCCCCTCCAGGACTATTCCCTGGACGAACTCGAAACCCTGTGGCAGGAAGCGAAGCGCAGCTTGAAACAAAGCGAGTGATTTGAATTTTAGATTTTGGATTTTAGATTTTGGATTGCGGTTCTCTGGCAATCCGCTTTTGTCCCTTCACGGTTCTAAAACCTATGCAGACTGGTTTTCCCCTTTCCGCTTCGCTGCCGACCGTGGCGGCGGCATCCTCCCCCGACTTTGTTATCACCCCTGAGCCGTTGTCCCTTGAGACGGTGTATGGCTTGGCAGATGACCCGGCGAATGGGGCGGTGGTGGTGATGAGCGGCATGGTGCGGAACAACACCGATGGGCGATCGGTGGTTTGCCTGGAGTATCAGGCGTATGAACCGATGGCGCTGCGGGTATTTGAGCAAATTGCTGCCGATATTCAACAACGCTGGACGGAAGTAACCCATGTGGTGATTCATCATCGCGTTGGACGCTTGACCGTTGGTGAAATCAGCGTTCTGATTGCCGTTGGCTGTCCTCACCGGGCAGAAGCCTTTGCGGCGTGCCAGTTTGCGATCGACGCGCTTAAGGAAAATGCGCCCATCTGGAAGAAGGAATGGTATAACGACCACGAATTTAGTTGGGTCCGTTGCTGCTAATGGAGTACTCCAAGCAATAAAGACCAGGTTTGGAAAACAGTGCGGCGACGCCGCACCTGCTTTCCCAAACCTGATCTTTACTGCTTGTTTAGGCGTTTTCTGGGAAAGAACATACCCCCGTCATTCCCGCGTATGCGGGAATCCAGGAAGGCTGCACGCCTATGACCAATAAGCTTGTAATGGATGCCCGTTTTCATGGGCATGACGGAGCGCTCCTGTTGGCGGGATTTTAATTTGCAGAAATCACCTTAGCTCTTAGGATCACGTACGAAATAAAACCCGGAATTTTTGATGAGAAGCGCAGCAATGCCACGCTTCTCATCAAAAATTCCGGGTTTTATTTTATTTTCAATCCTTAGTGGCATGGATTGTGGAGCGTAACGCCTGTTGCGGCAAAGTCCTGCACGTTGCGGGTTATCAATGTTAAGCCGTAGACCAGAGCTGTTGCTGCAATTTGCTTGTCTATCGAATTTTCGGGATGCGGAACGCGCAGGCGACCCCAAACTTGCGCTTCTTCTTTCCCAAAATCGAGAATGGAGTCGGCGTAGTCATCCAGCAGGATTTGCAGCCAGGTTTCGAGCACGTTGGCTTGCGCCAGGTCGCCCCGATGGCGAATGAGGTCTACACCCCGCTGCAGTTCGCCGATGGTGATCACGCTGATGTAGGCGGGTGCTGCCTGCTCGATCAATTGGTTAAAAAAGTCTGAAACTCCTGGATTGGCGCGATCGCCTTTCCGCAGCTCACTCACAATATTTGTATCAAGCAAATACATCGGTTGAACCATCGCTTGTCGGGCGATCCGGCATGCGGGCAAAGTCCGCCTCGGTGCCCACATCGGGCATTTGGCGCAGCACCTCAAGGAACGACTTTTTCTTTGGGCGAAGCAGCACTTCTTCTAGAATTCGTCGGTGTTCTGCTTCGGCGCTGACACCATGACGACTGGCGCGTTCTTTGAGCGCCTGGGCGATCGCATCATCAACATTCCGAACGATCAGATTTGCCATTGCAAAAGCCTGTAAGTGAAGCGTGACGGATTGACTTGATAGCAATGATATCAAATGTGTCACTCATCCAGGGAAAGTAAGATGATGATTGGGAAAGCGGCGCGGCACGTCGCTGTCCCAATCATCATCTTTCCTGATCTGAATGGCACAAAGCTATAAGTTCTAAATACACTTTTTGGGCTGGGGAGGCATCATCATGAATTTTTCAGAACGATTGAAACGTGACTTTAGCACAATGACGCTGACCCTGATTCCGGTAGCGATCGTGCTGAACCTGGTGCTGGGGCAAGTCGTTTCTTTGCTCAAGCTGCCGATTTTCCTCGACTCCATTGGCACTGTCCTGGTGGCGATCCTGGCGGGTCCCTGGGCGGGAGCCGTTACAGGCTTACTGACAAATTTGATCGGTGGTTTTATCGACCCCTTCTTTCCGGCATTTGCGCCAGTGGCTATTGTGATTGGTTTGGTCGCAGGGTTTTGTGCCAGGGCAGGTTGGTTTAAAGTGTGGTGGAAAGTGGTGCTGACGGGCTTGTTGATGGCGCTGGCAGCGGCGATCGTGGCGACACCCATCCGGGTACTACTGTTTGGCGGTGTCACGGGGAGCGGTTCCTCCTTCTTCATCGCCTATCTTTTGGCGACGGGGAACGCCCTGGTGCAGTCTGTTTTTGCCGTCACCTTCCTCACCAATGTTTTGGATAAAGTCATCACCGCCCTGGTCGCCTGGGCGATCGTGCTGCGCCTATCAAAGCGCTATGTGTTGCGCTTCCCCCGTGCAGAAAATGTCTTGCAGCCCGAAACCATTCCAGCCTCAGAAGAAGCCCTGCGCTAATCCTGCAAACTATTCCCACATTCACTCCAAAATCCAGAATCCAGAATCCAAAATCTAAAATCCAAAATCCAAAATTGCTCCCTCCGTCTGCCTCTACCCTCAATCCACTGACAAAACTGACGATCGCCCTCTGCGCGATCGCCCTTTGCTTTGGGATAGCAGGTTACTGGTGGGCAACCGGGATCGTTGGCGGGCTGTTGCTCTGGAGCGGCTGGCTGGGGGTTCTGCGTCCCGTAGTGCAACGGGTAAGTGTGGCGATCGCCCCCCTTGCCCTGTTCCTCTTCCCCATCCACGGCTTCTTCCATCCCGGCACAACGGTTCTTTTCACCATCGGGCCGTTCACTTTGACCCAGGAAGGCATTGCCTACGCCCATCTCATCCTGTCCCGGTTAGCCGTTCTGGCAGCGGCGCTACTGGCATTTTCCCTTAGCACCACCCCGGCTGAGTTAGTCGCAACCCTGACCCAGCGGGGCGTATCGCCTTCCCTCACCTATCTGCTCATCAGCCCCTTCCAACTGCTTCCCGAAATCCGCGCCAAAGCCGCCACCATCCTCGCGGCGCAGCAAGCCCGGGGCATGGAAACGGAGGGAAACCTCTGGCAGCGGAGCCGTGCCCTGGTGCCGCTAGTCGTACCACTGGTGCTGGGGGCAATGGTGGATGTGGAGGAGCGGGCGATGGCGCTGGAGGCGCGAGCCTTTCGGGCGCAGGGGCGCAAAACCAGCCTGGTACATATTCCGGATTCCCCTACCCAGCGATGGTTCCGGTTTGGGTTGCTGGGCTTTACGGTGGCTGTAATCGGCTGGAGTCAATGGCAATTCTTTATCTCGAAAATCTGAGCTATTTCTATCCTCATACGCCCAAACCTGCTCTGCGAGGGCTTTCCCTGTCTATAGAGCCAGGGGAAATGGTGGCGATCGCTGGCTGCAACGACTCTGGTAAATCGACCCTGTGCTATGCCCTGACGGGATTTGTGCCCCACTTCTTCCAGGGCAAGCTGGAGGGCGATGGCTGGCTGGCTGGAAAGCGCATCGCAGATACCCCCCTCGCCGAACTCGCCCCTACGGCTGGGTTGGTGTTTCAGTCGCCTGCCAACCAGCTTTCGCACACCAAATCTACGGTCTACGAAGAACTGGCGTTTGGCTTGGAGAATTTGGGGATTCCACGAGCGGAGATGCGCGATCGCATCGACTCCCTGCTGCACGCTCTGAACATCGCTGACCTCGCCCCCCGATCGCCCCTCACCCTCTCCGGCGGGGAACAACAGCGGGTGGCGATCGCCTCCATCCTCGTCATGCAGCCCAAAATCCTGGTGCTAGACGAACCCACCACCCAACTCGACCCCCAGGGAGCCGAGTCCATTTTTGCGCTGCTCTCCCAACTGCGCCAGCAGGGAACCACCATCGTTGTTGCGACCCATGACCTGGAGGCGATCGCCCACCATGCGACCCGCGTGCTGCTGCTGCACGACGGGCAGTTGCGCCGCGACGGCACGCCCCAGGAAGTACTGACGGACGAAGGTCTGGAAACCTGCGGAGTCGCTTACACCACCTATACCCAGGTAGCAAAGCAAGCGCAATCTGCGGGAATTTTGCCCGCCCATCAGCCGTTACCTGTGACGTTGGAAGGGGCGATCGCCCAATTCCAATCCGCCAAGCCACGACGCCAACCCACCACTCCCATAGTCACAAAACCTATTTCAGAAAAGACCCCACTCATTCGATTTGAATCCGTTACCTTCTCCTATCCCCATCAACCTCCAGTCTTACAGGGTATCGATCTGGCGATCGCTCCCGGTGAGCAGGTCGGGCTTTTGGGGCGCAATGGCGTCGGGAAAACGACCCTGGTGAAGCACCTGAACGGCTTGCTGCGACCCACCGAAGGCAAAGTTTGGATTGGCGATCGCCCCACACAACGCACGACTAAAGCTCAGCTTGCTCGACAGGTTGGCTATGTGTTCCAGAATCCCAATGACCAGCTTTTTTGCAGCACCATCGCGGCAGAAGTCGCCTTTGGGCTGAGGAATTTGGGCTTGTCGAAGGCGGCGATCGCCAAACAAACCCATGAAGCCCTTGACCTCCTCGGTCTGAGCGAGTTTGCCGACTCTAATCCCTACGACCTGAGCCTGCCCTGGCGCAAGCTCATCGCCTGTGCCTGCGTCTTCGCCATGCAGCCTGCCATAATCGTGCTGGACGAACCTACCCTTGGACTGGATCAGCGGCAAACGCAGCGGTTGAGCGCTGCTCTGGCGCAGCTTCGGCAGCAGGGAACCACCCTCCTGCTCATCAGCCATGACAGCGACTTCGTTGGGCGGCACTGCGATCGCCTCATCCTCCTGCAAAACGGCAAAATTCGGCTAGATGGCAGCGTGCCCGCTGTCCTCAGCCATGCGGAGGTGCTGACGGATGCCGGGGTGCGTCTGCCCCAGGTGACGCTGCTAGGGATGGGGTTGGGCTTAGGGGCGATCGCTTCCTCCGATGCCTTGCTGGCATACTACACCCAACCTTCTGATGAACCTTTGTAACGATTACGCAGAGGGGATTTGGGGCGATCGCTAGTCGTAGGGAACGAATCGCAGTACGCTGTTAGCAGTTTATTTACCATTCACTAAATCTGCAAAGTTGAGGCTCTAACTCCTATGCGACAAATCAATTTTGTGGTCATCTTCGTGATCTGTCTGGCGCTGGTATTGTTTGGCATCGAAAACACCGAGTCTTCGGTCATTCATGTCGTTCCCGGAGTGGATGTATCTGCGCCGCTGTCGGTTGAGCTACTGGTCGCCGCAGGCATTGGGGCGGTGCTGGCATGGATCTTTAGCGTCTGGACGGGGCTGCAATACCGCCTCGCAACCCAACCAGAAATCAAGCGTCGGGAAGGACGCATCGAGGAACTGGAACAGGATGTCGAGCGCTACAAAGTAGAGCTGCAAGAGCAGCAGCGCCTCCTGCCATCTTCCGATTCTCAAGCACAGGATGTTGAAGTTACCGAAGTCATGGCGAAATAAAATGCGCTTACCTTTTGGCAAGCGCTGGCATTCCAAACAAGTTCCTTCTTCAGCAAGCAACTAGCGACGACTCGAACTGCGTCGTCGCTTTGATTTGTTGGCGGGGGCAGACTTGGGTGCAGGCTTGGGGGCAGGCTTGAGTTCTGCCGTCAGGCGGCGGCTCACATCCTTAAACGCATCCCGGCGAACATAGGGATAGTCGCTCACCCACAGGTCATAATCCACCAGATGCACATCCGAAAACATCGAGATGTAGCTCAGGTCGGGGCGGTTTGACATGACTAGCATCTCCGCGCGATCGCCCGGACGAATCATCTGGTGGGTCCGTTGCAGCGGCACCTGAATGCGCGTCGAAAACCCCTGTTTATCCGCAACCTCCAGGTTCAGGCGACGCTCCCGGTTCTCGACGATCACCAGTTCTCCTTTTGGGTTCACCGTTTCCTCTGTCCCCACCACTTCTTCGCTGGGGAACGCATCCACCACCCGCCCGCGCCAAAACCCAGAATAGGGATAGCGACGCGCCTTCAAATTTCGCAAACTCGCCCAATAAACCGGACTCCAGAGCCAGTACAGCCCGGTAACAATCCCAATCACAAATTCTAAAATCTCAAACCCGCTCGGCAGGATGGCGTTGAGCATAAATGCCACCAACACCCCAACAACGGAGATCAGCAACCGTCGGAGAAAGTCTGGCAACTTGCCCGACATATAGCGGTATTGCTCTCCGGTGGCATAGCGCGGAACCAATTCTTCAAACGTTTCACGGGTAATCGGGATTAACATAGGGTTTCGTCAATCAAACGCTGTCAGCAGACTTCAAGTTTCTTCAAATTGGGGTGACTCCAGCTTACTTGAGCCTAGCACTTGCAGAAAACCCGAGTGAATCTACGGAATCTTGGAGAAGGATCATGGAAACTCCAAGCAATATTTTGCCAAAGTTCCGTATATGTCTCGAAGTGCCAAAAGGAGTACCCAAGGCACAATGTAATCACTTCTGGAGAACGCATTTCAGAAAAGTTGAGAAGACTAAGGGGGCAATCAAGGTCGATCAACTTTTCTGCTAAGAAAAGCGTCCTTACAGGTGAACTGCCTGACCTTTGGGGGCTTATGAGGTCAGGCATTTTTCTTTTAAAATCACTCTGAATAAAACCAACACCGTCGCCATCTTTAAAGCTCTTGATTTTGTATGAGCGTCGCGCACGCCGATCAAGAGCTTTAGAAAAGTAGCGAGCATCGCTGATTGGGGAATGTTTTTTGTTTGAAGCCTTACGGAGAGTGGCTTCAAACAAAAAACATCCCTCTATTAAGCAACACCAAGGGATCTGCGGATTAATAAAATCCCAATTTTTGAGAGAGAAGGCTGGCAGAGCCAGCCTTCTCTCTCAAAAATTGGGATTTTATTTTCTTGCAAGTCTCCAAATGGTGGATAGGGTGTAAAACAAGTTCCAGCACTGCGTTCCTGAAAGGGCGATCGCTGTTCATTTTCCTGGACATCTGGGCACTCTGAAACTGAAACTTTACAGAACCTTATCTGAGGCTTTGCAGCGCCAAAAATCTCTCTTATTTAAGCTGTAAAAGATGTGACACTCTGTCACATTGAATTTGTTGAGTCTTATCCAAAGTCACTCTTGAATATTCAAAAATATTCAAAGTCACTCTTGAAAGAGTCATTCGTTAATGCCATTTTTTCTCTGCACCCTGCCCCTGGAGGAAATCCGCTGATGCTTGAGTTGCTAAATATCGGGGTTTGGGCACTTGCCCTCATTCTCCTGGTGCCGATCGTTGTGCTGGTTGTGGAATGTGTCGCCGCCTTGTTCCCCGCGCCCGCGCGGCGCGAGGTCACAGCCACGGCTCCCTCCCTTGCGATCCTGATGCCCGCCCACAACGAAGCGCTCGTCATCGGCGAAACCCTGGCAGCACTCACAGCCCAACTGATGAAGGGCGATCGCCTGGTGGTGATTGCTGACAACTGCGACGACGACACCGCAGAGCTTGCCCGCCAAGCCGGGGCAACGGTCATCGAGCGGTTCAACTCGGTAGAACGGGGGAAAGGCTATGCCCTCGACTATGGCATGAAGTATCTGGCAAACAATCCGCCGGATGTGGTGGTGCTGGTGGATGCCGACTGTCGGGTAGAAGCGGGGGCGATCGCCAAAATCGCTAACTTGGCTCACCGCACCCAGCGACCCACTCAAGCCATTTACCTGATGGAGCTTCCGGCTAACTTCAAGCCCAGCAGTGCCATCTCTGCCCTGGCATTCACCGTTAAGAACTTGGTGCGTCCCCGTGGCATGGATACACTGGGCTTTCCCTGTCTGCTTACAGGCACAGGGATGGCGTTTCCCTGGAGCCAACTGGTCAACGCGCCCCTCGCCAGCGGCAACATTGTCGAAGATATGCAACTGGGGTTAGATCTGGCGATCGCCAACCACCCGCCCGTGCTGTGCCGCAATGCTCGCGTCACAGGCATTCTGCCTCAGCAAGACAGCGCCGCCCGCAGCCAGCGCACCCGCTGGGAACATGGGCATTTGCAAACCTTGCTGACCCAGGTTCCTCGCTTGCTGGGTGCAGGCTTCCGCCAGGGACGGCTTGATCTCATGGCGCTGGGCATGGATCTGATCGTGCCGCCCCTATCCCTGCTGGTCATGCTATGGATTGGGGGGATGGTTGTGCTGATCGGTGCGGCTCTGCTGGGCGCAACCGCTGGAGCGGCGATCGCCCTTGGCTTGGGTGGAGTGCTGATGACTGGGGCGATCGTCCTGGCATGGGCAACCTTCGCCCGCAAGACCATCCCCGCCATGACCCTGCTCAGCATTCCCTTCTACCTGCTCTGGAAAATTCCCCTCTACGCCAGCTTCCTGTTCAAACGCCAAACCCGCTGGGTTCGCACAGAACGAGACACCGTTGAAGAGTGACTAGCGAAAGGGGTGGTGGGCAAGTCCACCCCCCCTTTCGCTGAAACTTCAAAACCTACGCACTGGTCAAGGAAGAAACCCTGGCTCGAAAACCTGCCTGGTTCAGAGCGGTGACGACACCCGCATAGTCCTGCACTCGGAACTGTGCCCCCAATCGCACCAACTCCCGCCGATGCTCATTGGTGATGATGGCAATCACCGGAGTTTTACAACGGCTTTCGTCGCCCCGGTTTTTCATCAGCACATTGCGGAATTCGTGGAGGTAGGTGATGTCATCTGCCACCTGGGGTTCCAGTTCCACCATCACCAACTGCACCGCATCAATGGGTTCCACGTCATCGACGATGAGTTGCACGCGATCGTCCCGGCGATCGACCTTGCCCCACACCATCAGCCGAGCATCCTCAGAGAGCATTTCGCCAATGCGCTGGAAGGATTTGGGAAACACCACAGCTTCGGATTGACCGCTGAGGTCTTCCAGTTGCAGGATTGCCATGCGATCGCCCTTCTTCGTCGTCACCGGCTTGATGCCCGCAATCATCGCCACGGCACTAACGGTGGTGTTGTCCGGCTGGTCTTCCAGATCGCCCAGGTTAATGGGAGCCAGCACCCGTGCCGCCTGATGCACCGACTTCAGTGGATGGTCAGATACATAGAAACCGAGCAAATCTTTTTCTAACTTCAGCTTTTCCTGGGGCGGCAAATCTTCAACTGGAGCCGCTTTGGGAGCAGAGTCAAAGCCATTGCTATCGGGGGTATCCACACCGCCCATCATGTCGAACAGATTGCCCTGCCCAATTGCGCGATCGCGCGCCCGCGACTGTGCCCAATCCAGCACCAGTTCCAGGTCATGCAACAACTGGTTGCGGTTCAGTTCCAGGGCATCCATCGCGCCGCATTGGATTAGGGCTTCCAAGGCTCGTCGGTTCACCACACGGGGATCGACGCGGCTGCACAAATCTGCCAGGGACTTAAAGGAACCCTCCTCATGGCGCGCCTGCAAAATCGCTTCGATCGCCCCGGTTCCCACATTCCGCACTGCCGACAGACCAAACAAAATGCTCTGGCGTAGCGGCGTGAAATCCACTCCAGAACGGTTAATGTCGGGTGGTTCGACCTGAATTCCCATGCTCAGGCAAGTGCTGATGTATTTCTGCACCTTGTCCTGGTCGTCACTGTTGGCGGTAAGCAGTGCCGCCATGTATTCCACAGGGTAATTTGCCTTCAGGTATGCCGTCTGATACGTCACATAGCCATAGGCGGTGGAGTGGGATTTGTTGAAGCAGTTGGAGGCGATCGCCCCATTGCCCAGCATAAAGTTGTGGTCATTTGGCAGCCCGATATCGAAGACAGGCTGAACCCCCAACCGCTTGCGCCGCACGATCCTTACCATACGCACCTCCACTCTTGCTGCTGGGCGATCGCCCAAAAAATCGGACTCATCTAGTCAACCTGCTCTTACCAAGCCAAATCGTTCCAAGCCAAATCGTTTCAAGCCAAATCGTTGCCGCTTCCGCATCTCTAACCAAAAGACCGTCAACGCTGCCACCCCTAATATCCCAGAAAAGCAATAAGAATAGGGTAGATTCCAGGCTATTTTAATGCAGAGTACTACATCTGGCGTAGTTCATGTGAACTATTTTAGCTGTTTTGTCACATTATTGACGCGATGTGCAACTAAGCTGATTGGCTAATTGCGAAATCAGGAGGTGACCAAATCCTCAAATTGCAACCAAGGTCTACCATAGGACCGATTGAGACAGATGCAGATGGTATGAGCGAGGATC
>Ga0081535_100929_pt1 | contig 12938 bp, 11 predicted proteins | sample HotLakmasection3_FD_71020 | JGI IMG/M metagenome (GOLD analysis project Ga0081535, IMG submission 71020) | Hypersaline microbial mat communities from Hot Lake, Washington, USA - Section #3 (SPADES assembly) (version 2) | ecosystem: Environmental > Aquatic > Non-marine Saline and Alkaline >... | reverse complement strand
ATGGGAACGTGCAGCAGCTATTGTTTGAGGATGATGGCCTCTGGGGTTAGGATTTGCTTTTTGGGTTGAAGCATTATGAAAGAACGAACAATCGCGGAAGCTGCTATTGAGGCGCTGAAAGAGGCCGAAGAGCCAATGACAGTGGCTGAAATCACCCAAAAAATTCTTGGCAAGGGCTTATATTAGGTCAATACGAGGGACATATAAACAACGAAGCCTAGCTTTGGGATAGTTTTTTTGCTCAGCCTTCTAAACTATCAATAATTTGGTAATAACCGTTAACACGGATTTTTTTGGCCCAAGAATGTTCTGGCAACATATCTTGAAGATCTATCTCTAGACTCTCTCCCTTCTTCAGAGTCAAATATTTCATATCGTTTGCTGCGAGGTTAGAGATCGAAGAAAACACTTCCTGCTCATCTCCATGTGAGTCAAGATAAACAATCGAGATGGAATCGATATAAGAAACTTCTTCTTCTCTTTCCTCTAATCTAATTTTTGAAACCCTACGGTCAATATCGTGTGTTTCAGTAGCTTGTAAGTCTTGCTCACTTATATCTGAGAGTATATTTCCAAGATCCACCCAGTAGTTTTTTTCTGAATCATAAATGAGCAGATACGGACAACTTCCATATCCAAAACTAACAGTGTAATAAGATAAGGGCTCGTTCTCTGGAGAAGGTATTTCAATAGATTTAGCATCAATATTGAGAGCTTTAATATCGATAGCTGAACCCATCAAAAACCTATTTGGAATAGAATCAAGCAAACTATCCTTTGAACTCAGTCGCGAAACAAAACTGGAAGGAATCTCTACTGAGTCGACAATCAGAGGTGTTCCTCGATCCGGATTGTTTGGATCTGGGGCTTGATTTTCTGGTTGGATTAAAAAGATCTTGCTGCCAGCCAGCAAAGAAGGATTGCTTATTACCCTAAGATTTTGAAGCTCTTGTCCATGTGCTTTGCCTTCAAAGCCAAATTCAATTGGAATAAGAAAATGCTGCCTTGGGGGGATGATGACATTAATAAGTTCATCTTGAATGGGTAATTCTTTAAAAATATCGTTCCTATTTTCCAATGCAGTAATTTCATGCTCTTGCCGATCTAAAATCGTGTAAGACAGGGACTCGATGGTAATTGGTACATCAGTAATATTTTCTATATCAAAAATCCTAACGTATGGAGATGCGGGGGAAATATCTATTAAATCAATAAAGCAGGAACCATCATCGAAGCTTTCATTATATTGAGGGGAGTATCGATATAAAAAACCAAGAAATCCACGAATCTCAGAATTTTGACTAATTACTTTCCTTATCCATTCATCAGAGTTGTAATACAAATAGGATCTATCACTTACTAGAGAATCAGTATCTAAATCACCGAACTTCGGAAACTGCACTATTAAACCTACGGGAACGTTGATGTCTCTTCTGACGTTTGAGTCTAGTCCGTCCAGCTCACCAATTAGTGTCCACGGTGCATTGCCAAGTGTTGCTTTGAAAGGAGCGTAAATCGGAGCATAATTAAATTCCTGAGCTTTGCCTTTATACTGTATCGTGTCGACTTCAAAATCTTCTCTTGCTTGCTGAAAATTTCGACCCCCATCATCCATAACAGTATTTGATGTTTCCGTCACTCCATCAACGTTGGTTCCATAATTCAAAGTTCCAAAATCTATGGGTAGGTTTTCTTCGGCAGGATACCTTGAGAAAATTTCCTGACTTCCAGTTTCTGACTTAAATGTTTCTATAGATTTAAAGACGGGATTGCTTGTATAGATAATTGGGTTATTAGATATATTAATTGAATCAAGATATGGTCTAGGAATATTAAGTTCTGAGATAGCTAAAGTTGGATACTCGTTAAAAGCTGTAAGATGCCTAAAAGAAATTTTTTGCTGTAACGTGGATCCGAATTTGCCATCTGATTCAACCTGGGAATCAGGAACTACCAAGACTACGATAGCTGCAATAGAAGCAACAATTCCAAAAATTGTGCTTAATGAATCTAAATTTTGGTCGTTTATCCGACCTCGACTCTTTAGCCAAAACAGTACTGTAGCAATCAGTACAAGCAATAGGAAGGTAGCTATTTTCATGGAAAGAGCCTCCTGACTGTTCTAAAGTTATGATTCTAGTAGTGAATTTTAATTCTTGAAGTCGGATTTCTTTTATAAGAATTATCAGGCTCCTAGACATATCCCTACCTAAGTTGGTTGGTTGTTTGATTGTTAGTAATTACATGTACAGTATTAACTCTTTGATTGATTTTAATCCGGCTTCAGCAGATAGGTACCCTATTCCTCGATGAAGATGTAGGCGGAACTGGATGGCAAGATTTTCTTGAGTCACATCTAGCCCGTCTGACTGGCAGCGTTGCTTAAGGGCAATCAGTAGTTGATCGGCTATCTCACCACCGAATATCTGCCAAGTCATCTCTACATTACTATCTGCTGGAATGGGAACTGGCGAGGGCGGCGTAGGTTCTGCCAAGGAGCGGCAGAAGGCCCAGCGGCAGAGGATGTTCCACTGGTTGATGCCGGTGACGCGCCTGAGCTTGAGAAGCTGGTCTTTGCCAGCTTGAGAGATGCGGACTCGTTCAACGGGGGGCTCTAGCATAGGGGTCACCAAAAGTAGCCGGGTTTCACTTGGGTTTGGTGCTGCTTAGGATCATGGTGCAGCAGGTATTCGCGGCTGATGGCGTTGCTGCTTCGCAACTGCTCCACTTCTGCCTCACGAATTTCCGTATCGGTGGAAAGCACCAGCACTTGATGGCTGGCCTGGGGAAAATACTTCTCCACCAGGTTGTTGCGGTGGGAAGAATCGAGCCGACCCAAGGGCGTGTCGATCGCCACGGGTAACTGCCGTCCCGATGCTCTCGCCAATCCCCACAATAGGGCAATGGCAAGGAGCTGCTTTTCCCCTGCCGAGAGGCGATGCTTGGGCACGGGCTGTCCGGCTCGGTCGAACAGTGCCAGGGTGAAGGACTCCGTATCGATTTCCACTCGATGTACTAGATTCGACTTGTGGAGCAGGTAGAGGAAACACTGCGTCACCAGGGTTTCGAGCTGGTTGAGCTTACGGAGCTTCAGCCGTTGCTTAAAGACTTGTAGCTTGTCCTGCACTGTCGAGATGGATTTCAGGATGTGCTCATCATTGAGCTGCTCCAGGGTGGTTTGGCTGTAAGCGACTAGTTCTTTTTTCGCCTGGGCGATCGCCTGGGTGATCTGGTCATACTCCCGCTGGGCCTGCTCATGCTCTACGGTCAGCTGCGCCACCGTTGACTGGGCTGACCTCACCCGCTGCGATAGCTTCTCGTAGATTTCCGGCGAGGCAGCGGTCGCCAGATAGCGCTCGGTGGTTTCGATGTCTGCCTCAATGCCCTGAAGTGACTGGAGCCGTTCTTGAGCGAGCTGCTGCTGGGCGGGCAAGCCATGTTCCAGGATGTGGGTGAGCTGGTGGAGGTGATCGACGCTGGCATGGAGCCAGGGTTGGGTGTGGGGATGGGCGAGGTCGTCGTCTTCCCGCTCCAGGAAGTCCCGGATTTGATCGACAGCGGACTGGTCGAGCTTCAGGGTTTTGACAAAGCTCAGGAGATGCTGATTCCGCTCTTGCAATAGCTCCTGGGCCGCTTGAAATTGCTCGTAACGCACTTCGGTTTGAATTTGCGATTGGGCCGCTTTGAGCAATGGCTGAATCAGCGCCAGGGGCAAAATGCCTGCGGCCAGTTCCCGCAAGGCTTCCCGCTGCCCTTTGGCGTCGTCCTCGGCTTGCTGAAGTTGGCGCTCTAGCTGGTTCTTTTCAGCGGCAATCTTGCCCCCCTCGGCCAGGAAACGCTCTTGGGCGTCATGCAGTTCCTTTTTGGCAACTTCGAGCTTAGTGAATATGGATGTAACGCGCTTATTGATGGACGTTCTTTGAGCTTCCAGGTCAGTCAGCTTTTGCTCGATCGCCTCTAGTTCTTGACGTTCCTGATTGCTGGAAAGGGCTTTGCGTTTCCGAGTAGCCAGAATTTCCAGGTCGGCGGAGAGACGATCCGGCAGCTCTAGTCCCAGGAGCGATCGCATCGCTCCAATCACCATGGTTGGCAGTTCGTCCTGCTCGGCTAGCTCCTTTACCTGCTCCCCATCAAACAGGAATAAGTTGGAGATGCCCAGGGGCAACAGGTCTTCAATGCGCTGGTCCCAGCCTTTCGCCAGGGCCTGATCCGGTTCACCATCTACCAAGATGTCGAGCTTGTCGCGATTGCTCTTGCTGTCCTGGGTCCAACTGCGGCAGATGCGAAAGACGGTGGGCTGAGCGGCGTTGTTCAACGTGAGCTGAAGGGATAGCTCAACAGCAGTGGCTTCTCCGTTGGTTTGGCGATTCACCGTCTGACTCAAAAAGTCTTTGTAGGCCAGGGTGCCACGGGTGGAGCAGGGAGCGCGATGGCCGTAGAGGGCGAGGCGAATGGCATCCATCAGCGTGGTTTTGCCGCCGCCATTCATGCCGCCGAACAGGATGATCGGCTGTGCTCCTGCCGCTGGGGTCAGATCAATCACCTGCCTGCCGCGATAGGGGCCGAAGTTTTGTAGCACCAGCTCTCGAAAAATCACCGGGTCTACTGCCTCGCACCAAACTTCAGGTTGGCCCAAGGGTTAGGCTGGGGCTCGGTTGGGGAGGCGTCTGAGTCAGTGCGGTGAAGAGGTGCCTCCGGTAAAGATTCTGGCTCCTCGGTCTTCTCAGCCTCATCAGCAACGGCGGGCTCCTGAGCAAAGAGCTGCTTGACCGTCTTTACCTCGCCATCCGTTGCCGCTTGTTGAATCAAGCGGCGGTTGCGGGCATACGCCATCGCCTCATCCCTGGGACGAGAACTGGTGGCAAAGGGTTTCTCCAGGGCATCCAGCACTCCAACGCGGCGGGACATGGTTTGGTACTGCCGCTCGGTATCGAGCAGGCGTGCGATCAACTCAAACTGCATGGTGTCGTCGCAAATCTCTTCCAAGATGCTCCACTCGTCTTCCCCCAGCAGGGAGTTGCCCGCATTGGGGCGGGGATCGCGGAAGGGCTCGCCCGTGATGGATTCGTAGAGGTGGGGCAGGGAGTCATCGAACTCGTGGAACTCCTCTAACCAGATGCGGCGGATTTCGCTGAGTTCTTCCACCGCAATCAGTTCAATGCCTTTCATGTCTTCGGGGGCATTGCGACGGGCTTCGGCCTGGGCTTGCAGCACCCGCCGGAGCCATTCTTCGCGCCAGTGCTTGGTGTAGGGACCGGGGATGTTCACGACCTCGGTGGTGTCTGCCCCGGAAACGGCACGTTCATAGAGCTGCACATGGCCCTGTCTGCGCCGGAAGTCCCGCCGATCCAGGTCGTTCTCCACATCCAGTTCGTTACGGAGGTCGAGGAGGGGCTGCATCCACTCCTTTTCTTCATCGTTTTGGATCATGGCCTCCATCGACTTGTCTTTGGCGACCAGCGTGCAGACCCAGCAGCCAAACCGGGAGCTGCCGCAGCTCGGCGTCGAAGTGTCAATCACCAGGGGACATTCATTATCAGCGGTGGCTCCGCGATACATGGTGAAGAGGGCTTTGTTGTCGTTGCCCCAGGGGTTGGGATACTGCATCAGGTACAGCCACACCTCATCGGTCCGCCAGTCTTCGATGGGGGTGTAGATAAGGGAGTTGGGACGGCTGGGGTTGTAGTTGAGGTGAGTGGAAACGCGCCATTTGCGGTGTTCGGCCATCAGGGCGGCGCGGCTGGCACTTTCGGCGGTGCGGGTCCCCAGCACGAGGATGACTTCGCCGCTTTCGCGAATCTTCTCGCGGATGTAATCGTCGGAGGGGCGAATTTTGAGGCGCTCGGTACACCAGCGAAAGCCCTGACGGGGAGCGGGATAGCCTTTGCCGATGAGGTTGACCCAAAAGGTGTCTTTGACCGCTGGCTTGAGCAGTAGCGGTTCAACGGGCATCTCTTGGGCTTGGGCGGCGACCTTCATCTGGTCAAGAGATTGGCTCACCCAGGCGGCGACCACGGGGTTTTCTACCAGCGTGTCGGTGGTGATGACATGGATGGTTTTGGTGCGCTGGTCGGACGGGAGGGCGGCAATCGCGTTCCACACCAATTGCAAAACCACCGTGGAATCTTTGCCTCCGGAGTAGCCAATGATCCAAGGTAGGGCGTCTTGGCGGTAGAGTTGCTGAATTTCGGCGGTGAGTTCCTGGATGTCGGCAATCAGTTCAGGAACGGATCTTTGAGGGCGATCGCTACTGCCGAAACCAAGCAGGCTCATCCTTTTGGCAAATACTTGACCAAGGCTTTCATAACCTCACCGGGACGAGTTTGCAGCGGATTCGTCTCGCTGGGAGCAGGGAGAAAGTCAGTCCATTCAAAGACCTCAGCGAAGCGATGTTGATGCAGGCTATGAACGATCGCATTGACTGCTTCCCTAGAACCAATCACCAGTAACTTGACGGGTTCGCGATCGGGTTTGGGATAAGTGTGGAGCTTTAGAGAGAGTTCGATGCCGACAGTTTCAGAAGATTGAGCAGCAGTCGAGAGAAAAGCTTGAGTTTGCATGGAGGATGTCAACCACTAGGACGTTTTGAGGATGTTAATCGACCATTAGGCAGACTGTCAACCATCAGGATGTTTGAGAGTTGCAAATTCTCTGACAGGATGAGCGCATGGGAAAAGCAGGACAAGCGCTCAAGCAGGTTTTGGAGGAGTACGGCATTAGCCAGTACAGCCTCTCAGTTGCGATGGATGTGGAACGCAACAACGTTCATCGCTGGGTCAATGAGAAGCGCGACCCAACTGCTGAAACCGTTGTTGAAATAGTTAGAGCATTGAAGACGATAAATCCTGAGTCAGCAACGGAATTTGTCAGGCTATTTCTAGAAAACGAACTTTAAAGTGAATTATTTTTCAACTGAAAATCCAAAAGTGTAATTATCGATGACTTCATCGGCACCTAACTTGTAGTGAATCAACTTCTCCCTAATAGATGCGTCATCGATTCTATTTTCTACGCACAACGATCTGATGAAGTTGGAAATCGCCTCTCTAAGTAAATCCAATTTCTCTCCATCTATGATTCGTGTATCTTCTTTTGGAGAAGCCGCATACTGAAAAGTTCTTGAGGGATGCACCAAAATTGGAATAAATGTGCAGGTTTTATCATAACTATTGACGAACCATTCTCCAGAGCCGTTTAACTGGTTACAGTATTCCTTTGAAATGGTATTTACTGTGGCTCCATTCTTGCACTCGATCACGAAATATTTAAGATGACCTACTTCCCATAAAACGTCTGGCCCCTTAGCATAATCAGCTTCTGGCCTTTGACTATTAAATCCTAGATATCGCGCAATCTCTTTAAGTGATTCCTCAAAAATATTTGCTGTGTTAGGTTTGAATTTCAAAGATTCTAGCAATCCATCCACTTTGATCAGCATCGCATTAGGATCGCTAAAGTTTTGCCTTAAATATTCGCCGCAAAGCCTTGCTTGATCCATGATTTTGGATTCTAGCTTATGATAAGCAATACCTTGAAGTGGTTTCGTCACTCTCCGATTATCTTTTGCTGCGGACATCAAAATCTTTTGAGATTCTACTTCATCGTACAAATTCACGTACTCAGCTAGAGACTGTTTCAGATAACCCTTCAGAGCTTTTTCGGAGATGGTCTTAACGGCTGAATCGAGTTCTTTGACAGCAGCATGGAAATCGCGGATGGCAGCATAATCATAGGCTTTCCTTTGAGAGATAGTGAGCGAATCTAGGGGCTTCTCATTCTCATAGGCCAGCGAAGCTAAAACGCCTTTACTCGTTGAAACCCAATCTTCTTTTCTTAATAAGCAATACATCAAAGCTTCTCTAATTTGAGAAATATCTCCTCCCCTAATTTGATCTGCAACTTGCTCAGACAAGCTGACTTGGGCTTTTGTTCCCGGTGAAAAATGGTTGACAGCTCCACCAGCATATAATTGACTGGTCAAGCTTTTTCCCATTAACAGTACGGCACAGTGATCGTCATTTGAGCGAATCCCACGCCCCATGCCTTGTTCTATAACCTGAGCTAGTTGTAAAGCCTTATGAGAACTGCCCATTATAATGCCACTAACGACTTTATCGATTAAGCGTCTTATATTTGGTAGCCCGTCAATCACAAGTAATCTACATGCATCTTTTGGCAGATCTATTCCGTCGTATCGGTTAATGAGTATTACAAGACCTACTTTTTCTTTTTTAAGCCTAGCGACTCCCTCATAAAGATTATCTTTGTCAAGTATGAGATCTGAGGTGGTTTGCCAAAATTTAGCTCTTTCCTTAGAAGGTACTATAACGACAACATTTATATCTCCAGAAAGAGATTTGCAGAGCGATTTTATCTCAGAATCTTTTATGTCAGGGTTGATTACTTGTGGAAGCAAAATCAATCTATCCCCGATATCACCAGCTGTTTTCGGCATGACAGCTTTACTGATGGATTCTTCCGTTACGCCAAAATGACTTACCAAAACGCTGTCATCTATAAGCGTGGCAGTCATAAATATCCTTCTCTTAGCATTAGTAATGCTTGGGATAACATCAATCGGAATGCAATGGGGCGAAATTTCTATTTGTTCTGAACTAATGACACACCTCGAAAGCAATAAACTTTCTTTTATGAGTGGCAAAGTAAATTTTATTTCTCCATCATTCTTATGTTCTAGGAGAAGTTTTATTATGTCAGAAATTTTATTTTTCCATACCCAAAATGGAACTGCCATAAATGCATCAAGATCAGCATTTTCAATCTCTAAAGCTTTTGCTTGGCATTGATCTTTTATGGAATCCTTAAAAGTTTCGTGAATCTCGGCATATAATTTTTCACCTTTATTCACTTTTAATGTAAATTGGTCTTCTATGGTTCCCAAACATGCATGTGCATCATCGATTATAATACTGCCAACATTAATTTTTGCACCTTCATCGCCAACACCAAAAACAGATAGGCCATTGACAATTTTGTATATGTTGACAATCAAAATAGCTTTTCCAGACTGAAATCTAGGACTATTTGGATCGGTCGTCACTTCAATGCCAAGAGCTTTACCTTCATTGGCAACTTGCTGAGTAAGATAATTATCGGGAACGACATAAACTGCAGGGCCTTTCCCCTCATTTAAGCAACTTTTTAAGATTACTAGGCCAACGACTGTCTTACCGCTGCCAGTATTCATCTTTATTACTAAATCTTGCTCATCTCTTCTAGCAAACCAAGATTCCCATACTTGAGTCTGTACATCTCTTGGATACTCAAATTTGCCTGCTTCCTTGCTGGGCAATGCTGTGAAAATTTCCCGTGGATTAAGGGCAGTATTGCTTGTTGTTCCACTTTTAATCTTGCCGAAATCTATAGGCATAATCTACTCCTTGAAAATTTATAAAATCTTAATCTAGGCTTTTATTAATGTCCGATGAGCTATGCGATTTTCCACCTGTTTCTATGCCATCTTAACTTTTCTAACGCTGGCTGAAAGTTCTTCGGTAATTTTATTTTTTCTCCCCAAAAAGCCATCATCTCCCTGCTTCCCACTGCTGCCTCTTCAATGAAACGATCGCGCGGAATCACAATTCGATAATCATCATCAATGCCAAACCAACCACGATCAAACGCCCAGTGGTGGTTTTTGCATAGCGCAATGCCATTCACAAACAAATCATTATGAAACTCTGAAAACGGCATAATGTGCGCCCCATCCACAATGTTTTGCCCATCCCAACTCACCACCCGCATCTTGCAAAACGCACACCGCTGGTCATACAGCTTCACCACATTGCGCCGAAACGCTGCATTCCGCACAAAGATGCGATCCTCATCCTTCAGGTCATCCACGCTGTAGGTCGCGCCCCCAGAGTCAAACAAACTCCGCTGAATCGCGCCAAACTCGTCATACTTAAACGTCTCCACAATCTCGCCGCCCCGATCAGGAAACCAGGCTTGAATCAACATCGTCGTCAGTTCCGCCCGCGTCTTTGGCTCACTCAGCAGTTGAAACAGTTCCTTATCCAAGTAGGCATACTTCACCGCCGATCGCAGTGCAGGCAATGTCCGCAGCTTCACCCTGGCCTGAATCGTCGGCTCAAATCCCGGATTGGGCATCAGGTGCCAGAACTTATCCCCCGTCAGGTGAAAGAACGGCAGCGCAATATTGGAATGATGATCCGTCGCAACCAGACGATGCCAGAACTTCAGGAAATTTGCCGTCAGGTCAGGGGATAGATAAATCTCATTGCGCCGAATGATGTCTTGCTCAAACAGGTCGATGACTGCCAAAAGCAGGATCGGCTTATGCGGTGCGGGTTTGCCGCTGGCCTTATCGACCCGCAGCTTGGCAAATTTCTTCGCGTAAACGGCCAGTTCCTTTTGCATGAGACTCGCTGGCACCCGTCAGGCATCTTCCAGCCTGTTTATATAAGTGGCGTATGCCTCCATAAAATACCCAGGCGGATCTTGGAAATCATCTGTTTGCGAAATTTTCTTAACCTCCGCCAACCGCCCCGGAAACCAACGCCCCACCAGTACCGCTAGTAGGCTGTCTCGATACTTATCGGCCTGCAAAAAATCAAACAGATCCTCATCCACGTAAGCGTAATTCACTGCCTGCTTCACTTCATGAACAGTTTTGAGCTTAATCTTTGCCGCCAAAATCGGCTCAAACCCTGGATTCATCACCAGATGCCAAAACTTACCGCTTTTCATGTGGAAAAAAGGGCGTGAAATATCCGGGTAATGGCTGGGTGATCCTAGATAGCTCCAGTATTTGAGGAATGCCTGATTCAACTGTGGTGACAGATCGATGCGGTTCTCTGGCATCTGTCCCCGCTCAAACGACTCAATCACCGACAGCAACAAAATCGGCTTGTGCGGTGCTACCCCATGAGCCCGATCCACCCGCAATCGCTGAAACTTCTTGGCATAGTAATTAAGAGTTTCGATGTCCGCGATCGGGCTTGGCATTCCGGAGATAAATGTCTTTGCGCCATCATTCTATGGATATGCAGCGAGTCTGAAAAGCCTTCGATCTAGTTCAGGCAGTAATCAGGCTGAATAGCCACCAGTTCCCTCTCTGGAACATCAATGCCCTCATCCAAACATTTGATGGCAATCAATGCATCCAACCGTCCACTCGCAAACTCAGCGAGCAACCCCTTACGGTTCACATCATCAGATGAATAGCGAGCGGCCCGAATCCCTTGATGCGTCAACAGCCGACTCACCTCAGTTGCCTGTTCAATATCCGCGCAATAAACCATGCTTCTTCGGGGAGGGTGCTTTCGGATGATGTCTTCTAAAGCCGACAGCTTTGAAGATGCTGACTTGAGAATGTTCGCCCTACGAATTGCCAAACGCCTTGCCTTCTCTTGATCCTCTGCATCATCACTGTTCAGCAGACGACCCATTTGAGTCGTCAACTCTTGGAATTCCTCGTACTCCTCATCCGTTAGCTCAGTCACATAAACGTGATATTCGTACTCACAGAGAATACCCACCGCGATCGCTTGCTCTAACAGGAATTCGTACACGATCCCGCCAAAATAGTCCAAGACATATTCGGTACCCTCCTCGTCATACTTGCGGATCGGGGTTGCCGACAATCCCAGACGGTACTTAAAGTCCTCTCTCAGCAGCCGCCTAAACGTCGAAGCCCCGGTCGCGTGGACCTCATCCCCAATCAACAGCGACTGCTCAGGCAGTCCACCCACATCCTCAAACAGCTCTATAACCGGAGTTTTGGACAGCTCGCCATAGTTGCCCACGACAATGATCGGCGACCTTTCCTGCGGATATTTGCCATGCTTCAACAACCGCAGCTTGCGAAACAGCGGGTCGCGCCAGTCCTCGGATCGCCCCGTCGCCACAATCGGCGCATGAAAGCTGGTTCTATCCGCGAGTTCGCTCACCCACTGCTGCACAATCTCATTCGTCGGTGCGCCAATCACCACCAGCTCTAAATTCGGCAAGCTGGCGGCAGCCCCCAGAGCCGTAATCGTTTTCCCCGTTCCCGTTGCCATCGCCAAAATGCCCCGGCAGTTCGCTTCCTGCCATGCTTGCAACGCATCGACCTGACGCGGCCTCAGTTCAACTTTGAGGAAGTTCTGATCCGAGCCTTTGCGTCCAACGCGATATTTCCCTGGCCCCGTCCGGACGGATGGCTGCTTGGGCAGTCCCGGTTCCCAGGTGGGTCGTTTATCCGGGCAAAACTTAAGCAGTGATTTTGCCGCCGCCTCAGGAAAACTCAAAACCTCCACATTTGTGGTCTGGTCTTCCCAGAGCCGTTGAAAATTCTGCAACTTGCTCGTCGCCCGCCCCTGGACCCGCTCATCCCAAGACGGAAAAACATCCACGCATTCAAAGTTCGCAATTAGCGCACTCGAACTCTCATTCGCTGACCCGGTAAAGGAAACATAGTTCTGCTCACCATCCTGAAAGATACCGAGCTTCTCGTGATAGATCCCCCAGCGGCTCATCTGCTTGGGAACCGCCAGCTTGATATCCAGCACCCCCTGCGACAGCAACCACGCCAGACAGGCCAGCCGATCCTTCACCACCTGTTCCAGCTCACGCTCAAACTCACGAATCAGCACCCGCTCAATGACCTGATTCCGTTCTTGAAGTCCGCGCGCGATCGCCTCAATATCCTCATCCGACAACTTCGGAGAGGTCACCAGCCGCATCTGCCCCCCCGACCGAATAAACGCGGTCAACCCCTGCGCCACCGCCGCCATCGATGAACTGGAGAAAAAGCCCACTGCCCGGTTATAAACCGTAGCGCGTTCCAAACAGGGAATATAAAAATCTCGAAGGAGGTTGTCGCGATCGCTGCGATATTCATCCTGAATCTGTAGCTCTTTCAGGCTCAAAGTCGCAAACCACTAACTACTCCGCCCACGAGTATAACAAACCTA
>Ga0081535_100922_pt1 | contig 13047 bp, 10 predicted proteins | sample HotLakmasection3_FD_71020 | JGI IMG/M metagenome (GOLD analysis project Ga0081535, IMG submission 71020) | Hypersaline microbial mat communities from Hot Lake, Washington, USA - Section #3 (SPADES assembly) (version 2) | ecosystem: Environmental > Aquatic > Non-marine Saline and Alkaline >... | reverse complement strand
CGATGTCGGCGCCAACAAGGGCCAGTTCACCCTCTTCGCGCTCGAGGCATGGCCGGGCTGTCGCGTCATTGCCTACGAGCCGTTGCCTGGCCCGGCAGCGATCTTTCGCAAGCTCTTCGCCGGCAACCCGAACGTCGAGCTCCACGAGGTCGCCGTGGGCAGCGAGGCGGGCTCTGCGACCATGCATGTCTCGAACCGGGATGACAGCTCCTCCCTTCTGCCGATGTCAGCGAAGCAGGTGGCGTATTTTCCTGGCACGCAGGAGGTTGGCCAGCGACAGGTGCCTGTTGTGCGGCTGGACGAGCACCTTACATCCGCGGAGCTCGTGCCGCCGGTGCTCCTGAAGCTCGATATCCAGGGCTTCGAACTGGAGGCGCTCGTCGGTGCTTCCGGCCTTCTGCCGCATATTGAATACGTGTATCTGGAGTCCTCCGTCGAAGAACTCTACGAAGGGCAGGCCCTTCAAGAAGAGATATTTTCATTCGTGAACAAAGCTGATTTTACTAAAGTGTGGAAACAACCGGCCCAGCTTGGTGAAGGTCGCGTTGTGCAAGAAGACTGCCTGTTTTCTCGACCATGAATCTTGCAGCCGACGTGGCAGGAAATCGTAAAGTACTTTTGAAATTCGGCAAAAACACTCTTTGGCTCCTTGCAAACAATGTTATAGCTGCCGCGTTAGCGCTTCTTGCTGCAGTTCTCGTTGCCCGTCATTTGGGGCCCGCGGATTTTGGGCGTCTCGCTTATGTCTGGTCACTGGCGGCATTATTCGGGGTCATTGGACATCTTGGTCTCGATGGCATTTTTGTCCGGGAGCTAAAACTTCGAGCGGGCCATGAGGCAGAAGTGCTCGGGACAATGGTGTTTATCAAATTCCTGGCGTTCTTTTTTGCAGCACTAGCCTTGTTGTTATTCGGATTTTATTTTCCTAAGCACGATTCAACTGACCATCTCCTATTTGTTTTTGCCTCCAGCGCCGTACTCCTTAGCGTAATCATGATCCTCAACGGTTGGTTTAATGCGCGTGTTGAGGGGCATTTCGTCGCCATCGCGGGTGTTTCAGGTGTTCTAGGCGCTACCCTCACAAAGGTAGTACTGGTGGCTACGGGCAGTAGTGTAGTTTTATTTGGGGCAGCAAATGTTTTAAGTGTTCTTTTAACCGGCATCCTTTTGGCCATATTTTATTTATGGACCGGTGGCCCTAGGTTTCCGCTTTGGAGATTTAACAAGACTCTGGCCATGAGAATGACCAGAGAGGGGGGCCTAATATTCATTGGGTCGATCTTCGCGGTAATATACCTTAAGATCGACATCGTCATGCTTCGATGGCTGTCCGAGTCGAGGGTTGTTGGTGAATATGCGGTTGCGGCGCAAATATCTGAGGCAACGTATATTATTCCCGCTGCAATCGTTGTCTCTTTATTTCCTAAATTAGTCGAATTGAAATTACAAAATGGCTTAGACTATCAGATCCGACTTCAGCAGCTATTCGATCTTCTATTGCTTATAGCGATTTTACCGATCGTTTTTGTGTATATTTTTGGCGAGGACCTAATGCCCCTATTGTTTGGCAATGAATATGTTAACTCAGCGGCGATACTTTTAATTCATATGTTGGCCGCACCATTTATATTCATGAGATATGCATTCAGTCGTTGGATAATAGTAGAGCAGCTTGCGATCTTTTCAGTGGTTACACAGGGCTGCGGCGCGTTCTTCAATGTAGCGCTCAACCTGTTACTAATTCCAATGTTCGGAGGTGAAGGGGCCGCTATCGCGACTGTCGTCTCTTATGCGACGGCTTCTTACATATCGCTCAGCTTGTCGGTTCGAACGCGACCGATTTTTTGGATGATGTCGAAAGCGTTGTTCACCCCTTGGAACGCATTTTTCCGCGTGCTGCAGGCAGTCACGCCAGCCCGGAAGGGTACCTAACTGTGATCCAGTCGAAGTCTGCGGTACTGAAATCTCTTCCTCCGATTGCTGCGGTCCCCCTTCGCACGGGTGTCAATAGCCTCCGTGCACTGGTCAAGGAGTTGCAAATCGTCCTGGCACATATTGCCGCCAAAAGGGACGCGCTCGCTTCGGCATACTATTTGATAGTCTGCGGGCAGTTCGCTCGCGAGCATCGCGCGGTCCTTCGGGGCAAGATTGCATACTTGAACGCCGATTACGCAAAGAAAACGTCGATCGCACGCCTTCGCCGGAACATTCATCGGCTGGAAAAGGGACTTATAATGCGGCCACGTCGAGCGATCTTCGCGGAAGACTACATCGTCGAGACCGTCCGCGACTTCAAGCACGCCTGCGATGGAATCGTCGACGAGGCGGAAAGGGTTTGGGCGCGCGACGTTTTACGTTTCTATTTTACTGTAGTCGGTAGTAGTCGCAAGATAGAATTTGCACGACAGCTGTTTGAAGCTGGGACGTCGAAAAATGGAGGAGGGCATTGCCTGCCTTATACAAGTGCTCAAAGGGTGCAATCAACTGTGTCTTATAGTGAGCTTTTGACGCTGTTTCAGCAAAGACGGTCTACCCGTTGGTTTTTGCCGCGCTCGGTGTCCAGGCACCTAGTTGAGAAAGCGGTATTCGCAGCGTCTTTCGCCCCGTCCGCCTGCAACCGCCAGCCGTTTCATTATATTGTGATCCAAGATACGGCGCGTGCTACTGCGATTGGCAAATTGGCGGGCGGTACAGTGGGTTTCGCAGAGAACATTCAGTGTTTGATTGTTTCGGTGGGGGATCTGAGCAGCTACATTGAAGAGCGTGATCGGCACTTGATTTACATCGATACGTCGCTTGCGAATATGCAGCTGATGCTTGCTTTCGAAACGCTTGGCTTGTCCACTTGCGCCATTAATTGGCCTGACATTGGCTCAGCCGAGCAGGCAGTTAGCCGTGAACTCCAACTTAATGGACACGAGCGTGTCATAATGCTGATGGCAGTTGGTTACGCTGATCCGGATGGCGGGATCCCCTACTCGCAAAAAAAGCCGAGTGAGATGCTTATTCACTGGGATGCTGAGGCTTGATATTTTGAGTAGAATTTTCGAGATCCGCAAAGCGGGATTTACGAATAAGGGTGCGGCGATGATGCTTATCGCTGCCACAAGGGCTATTCGAGATGTGCTTCCCGACGCAGTAGTCTGTGTGGCGCCGGATATCACTCATCCGTATCAGGAACGCGCTGAACAAGGCTTATGGCACCGAGCGGAGCTTATACGTTATGGAGCAGATCTCGGGCGAGTCATCGGCGTGCTGCCGAAAAAATTGCGCCGTCGTTACGGTTTCATTACGCTGGATGAAGTCGATGTTGTTTTTGATGCGGCCGGTTTTGCCTATAGCGACAAGTGGGGTGTAGAGCCTTCGATTGAACTGGCTCGCCTGGCCAAGCGTTTGAAATCCACGGGTAAGCGCTTGGTGTTGTTGCCGCAAGCCTTTGGTCCCTTTGGCTCTGAGGCCATCCGGGTGGCGATTGGAGAGGCGATGGAACACATCGATTTGGTATTTGCTAGAGACGCAATCTCATACAAAAACCTGGTTGATATAGTTGGCGAGCGCAGTAATATTCGACGTGCACCAGACTTTACAAGCACTCTTCCTGCCATTGAGGATGCGGTGGTGCGGCCAAATGGGGAGCGCCGGATAGCGCTTGTGCCGAACAGTCGGATGCTTGACAAGACTAGCCCTCCAGAAGGCGCCTTATACGTCACGCTGATGCAGCGGGCTACGGAGAAGATGCGCGATGCCGGCTTGTTTCCTTTCCTCCTAATCCATGAGGGACCGGATGACATGCATGTCGGCGAACGGATCAATGCTGGGCTATCGACGAAAATGGAGATCGTATGGCCGGCAGATCCGCTGGTGGCAAAAGGCATCATCAAGGGCTGCGAGGCTGTAATTGGAAGCCGTTTTCACGCCTTGGTAAGCGCTCTGGCACAAGGTGTACCCGTCATCGGCTTTACGTGGAGCCACAAATATGAGGCATTATTAGGAGATTACGGCTGCACAGAATGCCTTTTGCCGTTGTCGGGAGCGCAGGCAGCGGTTGATGAAACACTGCGATTGCTGACCGACGATTCCCTGCGGTCATCGCTTAAGGCGCGCCTGGTGCGCCCGGCAGAGGACCAAAGAGATGCCACTCATCGTATGTGGAGCGAGATATTTCAGGAACTGGGTATTTGTTGTGGCGATTAGTCGTAGAATTCTTTCAGGAATCAAACGTGGCACGCCATTTGGTGACGATAGCGAGGGGTTGATTGCCTTGATGAGTGGTGTCCGAAATTTGGCTCGACGAGCTGGCTATGGTATCCCTTGCCATTGTGTATTTTCTGGTTCAGGTGGGAACAAGGCCTTTGGAGATTTGGGCAGCGGGCCTTTCAGCAAGCTAGGTGGCTTCTTTTTCGCTAGGGGCGATACGTGCCGCGCCACGATCGAGATGGTACTTTAGGCGGTACGTGCGTATTTTGCACATTCTTGGCGGTCCACTAGCTTCCGGCGCTGGACGCGGTGCTTTTGTACTCCATAAAGCTCTGCTTGCCGCTGGGGTAGACTCCGAGATATACGGCAGAGTCGAGGCAGGCCTGCCAGCGGCGGATCGCGTGACTCCGGTTGGTCTATTTCAGCGGGCACCTGTCAGCGCGATGAACCGGTTATATCGCTCGCGGTTGAGGCTACGCTTCGGGGAACTGCCGCCTGGTTTTTTTCCGCTGTCTTATGGACTGCCCTTGCACCGTACTCAGCTCTACAAACGAGCCGACATCATTCATGTTCAATGGGCGAATGCTTCCACATTTGGCCTCACCCTGTGGCGTGCATTGCAGCGTGAGCATCGCCCCGTCGTCTGGACGTTGCGGGATATGTGGCCGTTCACGGGGGGGTGCCATTTTTCAGGCACTTGCGAGAAATATGTGTCAGGCTGCGGAGATTGCCCGATGCTCGGCGGAAAAAGCGAGGAGATGACCGCTACAGATGCGCAATTCAAACGGAGGCACATGCCAAGCAACGTTACATTCGTTGCAATCAGTGAGTATATGGCGACGATAGCGCGAAGAAGTTCAATATTACAGGATATGGAGATTAGGGTGATTCCAAATGCCGTAATGATTCCGCAGCGTCGTATCACGAAGGAGGAGGCACGCAGACGGCTTGGTTTGCCACTTGACAAGTTCATCGTCGGTTTCGGCGCGATAAGCCTTAGCGATCCCCGCAAGGGTTCTAATATATTTCGAGCCACAGTTGAGCGGTATGGACACGACCCGCATGTGCACTTTGCTGTATTTGGCCAAAACGCTGACCGCATCGCTGTACTAGATTCAGAAAACGTAACCCTGTTTGGTTTCGTTCAGGATGAAGAGCATTTGCAGTTGATTTACGCCGCAGCGGATATATTTTTGATGCCCTCCCTACAGGAATCGTTCGGTAAGGTGACCGCGGAGGCCATGGCGGCCGGAACGCCGGTTGTTGCTTTCATGCAAACGCCCGCTGAGGAGATTGCGGAGGACAATGTTACTGGCTGGCTCGTCCCACATGGCGACACCGCCGGTTTTCTCGAAGCCATTGAACGTGCGAGATCTTTCGGTGGGGCGGAGCTGGCGAAACTAGGAAGTAGGGCCCGGGCAGATGTTTTGAAGCGGTTTGCCCCGAGAATAATTGCCGCAAAACATCAAGCCCTTTACGAGGAGTTGATTACGAGTAGGTTTCGAGGAGCCGACTCTGCCCTTTGGCTGTAAGGAGTTAAGTAATGGTTGTTGCTGCAATCGTCCCAATAAAGCTGTCTTCAAGAAGGCTGCCAAATAAAAACTTCTTAAAGTTGGGCGAGAAACCACTTTCTTATCATATTTTTGCGAAACTACTTTCCATCGACGAAATAGACGAAGTTTATTGTTACACGAGTCAGCCGCAGATTATGCAACTATATCCAAAAGAAACCAGGTTGTTGCTTCGGCCCAGAAATCTTGATACCGATGAGACGCGCGCCAATGAACTATTTGGCTATGCGGTCTCGCAGCTTGATGAAAAGATTATTGTCCTGTGCCACGCTACTGGGCCTTTTATAAGCGAAGAATCTATTTGCGCAGGTGTGCGCGCGGTTACATCTGGAAAATATGACTGTGCACTTGCCGTCCGACGAATGCAGACATATTGCTGGTTCGAGGATAAACCGCTGAACTATGACCCGAACCGCATGAAACAGACACAAGATCTATCTCCTGTATATGCAGAGACGAGCGGACTGTATGTCTTTCAGCGCGATTCGTATCTCCAATATGGAACGCGTGTTTACGGAAAGCCTTTTCTGGTCGAAGTCGATGAGCGTGAGGCAATCGATATTGATGAGCCGAAGGATTTCAATCTCGCACGATCTCTTTTGCATTATGATCCAGACGATGATCAATATGCCGCTGACCGTTTTTTTGTTAATATAGCTAATTCACAAGCGTCGCATCATAATGTCGCACACGTTTGCTTTGATTTTGATGGCGTCTTGATCGACTCCCTCCCCGTAATGCGCAAGGCTTGGGCTGCTGTGCAAAAAGCTACCGGGCTCCAGATTCCTTTTGAATCGTATGCGGATTGTATAGGGCTTCCTTTCATGACAATCCTAGAAAAGATTGGCGTGCCGGAAGCGCTGTCACTTTATGTAAAAACCGTTTACGATGATATATCAGAGAAAAATATTTCCGAAATCGTTGTCTACGACGGGGTCATCGAGTCATTGAGAACGCTAGAATCCTGCGGGATAGCGGTTTCGTTGGTAACATCGAAAGGTCGCGAAAGAACGCATTCGATTATCGAGAAATTTTTCTCCGATGTACCCTTTAGTAGTGTCATCACTCCTGAGGCAGTTTCCGAAGGGCGCGGGAAGCCATGCCCGGACCAATTGCTGTTGGCAGCGATGAATGCAAAATGCGATCCATATAACTCGCTCTATGTCGGCGACATGGAAGTTGATCGTCAAGCGAGCGTTCGGGCTGGCTTCCAGTTCGTTCATGCGAAGTGGGGCTATGGAAATCTCCTGGCAGGCAGCGATATCTGGTTTAGATCTATCACAGATATGGTTGACTTTTTGCTGACTGATGATGTTTCTGAGCGCAAGAGAGAAAGGAGCGTATAGTTGAGTCGAAGAAGCGTTGCTAGCCTAGAAAGATTGAGAGCTAGTCAGCGGACGATGGATACGTTCGTCCGGGGAAGGATAGTCGTTTGGGAAATCCTAGGCTGCGAATCAGAAAGTGGTTAGCGCCTTGCCCCGTAAGCTGCCCATCCAAAGGCGCCTTATAGCGCTGTCTCGGCCGGTGCGTTACGCAGTATCTCGGTGGAGTTTCCGCTTACTCGGTAATACACAGGAACTAATTGCGCTACGCAACAGTCAATTAGATAGACCGATGCTTGTTGTTGGGAATGGGCCGAGTTTGAACCTTACACCGCTCGATGAATTCATGCACATCCCATCAATCGGAATGAATAAAATAGATCTCATTTTCAACAGAACGAAGTGGCGACCATCTCTCATTATGTGCATCAATAGTATTGTTGCAAGTCAGCATCAGAACGCCTTGGCCAGCAGTGCCGTCCCGGTTTTCCTTGCCTGGAAATCGCGCAGTTTCGTCAAAAGACGAAATCGCGCGACATTGAATTATTTTAACGTTAATTCCAGCAGCGAGTTTTCATTCGACGCTGTAGACGGATTTGGAACCGGGGCAACCGTAACCTATACCGCTTTGCAGATGGCTTTTTGGATGGGAGCCAATCCGGTAATATTGCTTGGTATCGATCATAATTTTAGCTATAAAGGTCCATCACTGAGTTATGAAAAAATTGAAGGGCCAGATGGTAATCATTTTGACCCGAATTATTTTAGCGCTGGCACGTATTGGGGCACGCCCGATTTAGCTGAATGCGAAAGAGGCTATCGACTAGCGCGTAGCGCTTATAAAGACGCCGGCCGTGCTATTTATGATGCAACAGTTGGGGGGAAGCTGAGAATTTTTGATAAAATTTCGTTAGCTGACGCTATGTATCTAGTGCGTTGAGTTTAGAATACAAAAATGTTTTTAAGGAAAATATCGTCATCAGCAGCGCATTACCATATAAGTGGTATCTTGGCCACAAAAAACAGGCCCTATTTGAGAGGTCTTCGTTCGTGAGAGTTTGTGAGTAAAGTGTTCTAATGTTATATTTTGCGCCGTTTTACGCAAGCGGTCATCATGCGTTTTATCTTCGCGAAGTTGTTAAGGCGGCCGGAGTGGCGGCGAGACCGTTGATAGTTGCTTCGAGCTATGAACTCATTGACCAGATGGGTGGCTTGTCTTTTGACAGGGTAAAATTTTGTGCGCTGAGTGAACGCGAACTCCGGCGTTGCAGCCACCGCAACCTGGTGCTCCGTGGGCTTTGGCAACTTCTTGACGGAGAGCGAAATGCGCGCCTTCAGAACGAAGGCGGCGTGTTTCACAGCTGGCTTGATCAGGCCTTGCTCCCAGTCGCACTCGGATTGGCAAGGATGCCGCTGTCCGGGATATGGTTTAGAGTTCCCAGCCTTCCGGTGCTGAGATGGCCATCCTATCGCCGAATATTATATCGGATGGCCTTCGCTAGGAAAAATCTTGAGCGCGTCTACGTGTTGGATGCTACCGTGGCAGATGCTCTGCGAGCTGAGGAATGGACAAGAGGGAAGATAAGCTATTTGCCAGAACCAATTGATTTTACTACGGGCGACGCCCCCACCGAAATTCGTAACGTTGTCGATTGTGCGCGTCGCGAAGGAAGGCGAATTTTTGCGATTATTGGTGCCCTCAAGCCCCGCAAAAAGGGAATTGAGCAGGTCTTGGACGCGATTGAGCTGCTTCCTGAAGGCATTTGTCGGCTATTTCTGCTGGTGATCGCTGGGAGCTTTGAAAGTGCTGATTTCAAGGAGGATTGTTGCAAAAGAGTGGCTAGCCTTAAAGATAGCCATAAAGGTATACATATTCTCATTCTGGATCGTCGGTTGTCAGATCAAGAATTCATTGGCGTAATTGATGAGGCGGATTGCATCTTATTGACCTATAACGGAAATTATCGGGGATCAAGCGGTGTACTGGTGCAGGCCGCGGCCCGTGGGATACCAGTTATTGCCAGCAATAAGGACGTAGTTGGCCGCATTACATCGGAGAAAAAGCTCGGACGGGTTGTTGACCCAGACGACGTCGCAGCAGTTGCTGAGATTATTCGGACTGATATACTTACGCCATTTGTTGTGGACAGCAGACAACATAGAGAATTTATTAATCCACTTCGAATGAATCGATTTGGCGAAATTATTATTCGCCGTGCGGGCGATGTTGCCGGAGAGGGCTCTGGTCGAAGGTGATGGCGAGATCAAAGAAAATACAGCCAATAGTGGTAGAGAGATTGCGGCCATCAGTTAAACGAGCCAAGCGCCGCACTGTATTGGAAGGCCGTTCACGGCAGGCGCCTTTCGTCCTGCCTCAAGCTGGCGTACTTCTTATCGTTCTGGGCTGTTTTTTTGAGCGTCCAACGATGGCTGGAGAGCTTTTTGCAATTTTCGGCTCGTTATTTATATTATCTGGATCATTGTTAATTATAGCATTTCGCCCGTTATTGCTTCGGAACTTTCAACCGAGTGATTTTTTGAGAATCAGTATCTTAATGGGGCTTTGGGTTTTCTTGTTCCTCAATGCCGCATTTTCGACTGTCGGAAGAGCAGACTTTGTATTCAACACGATTATCAGTCATGTTGCAATAGTCATTGCGGCGGCCGTTTTAATTGCGGATAGAAATTCGCTAAGCCGATTTTGCAGTCTGTACCATAGTATCATTCTTTTGCTCAGCTTATCGGGGATAATTACATTTTTTTTAATAATCGCGGGATTTGCTCCAGCATTGAGCATGGGTCGAGTCGATTATGGTTATCACGTTGTGATGGAATTGTATCTACCCGTGTCGACGGTCTATCATTGGACTTGGATTTCAGGGATCTCTATCCCGAGACAATCATTTTGGTTTCGAGAAGCAGGGATCGCGCCAGTCTTTCTAGCGATAGCAATTTTTATTGGTGAACAGAATCGATGTCGGCTCTGGAGGCAGCTATCAATCGCCTTTGGCATGATACTGACCTTTTCGACATTGGCGCCCGCGCTAGCGATCATTTCTGTTTTCTTTATTTTCTGTGCTCGTATTAAGGCGAAATATCAGATGGTTTCGGCTGTTGCTTTTGTGTTTTTACTCCCGGTAACGATCTTGGCGCTTTTCTACACGCCAGATATTGGCATAATTGACAAATCAGAATTTGCCGAGCGTTCTATATTGTATCGGTTGGAATCGATGCGCGAGGCTTGGGTTGATTGGGGTACGTTATTAGTTGGGGAGGGAATGTTTAGGGCGCATTTGGGTGTAGTAGATACGTCATTATTAGCAGCTGTGGACTCTATCGGTCTTATTGGGTTCGTTTCGTTTTTAATCTTTTACTTTTCCCCATTTTTGGAAGGTAAAAGAACGTTGTATTGGGCAATTGGAGTTCTGCCAAGCGCGCTTGCGCTTGTTTTATTTTCACAGCCGCTTTTTATTTCGCCATTTTTCAATCTCTTTTTTATAATCCCGCTTTGGCGCCTGGGCAACGATGGCAACCGGATTTCTTTGAGGTGATTAGTTGTCTGTTCGACTGCGTATGGTAAGCGAATTGCAGGAGGTCGAGAAGCGATTGTCTCGTAAGAGTACTAGTGCGGATCGGGGGACTACTGTTCGTTCTTGCTTAACATCTGAAGGGTTACACCGTATTTTCTGGAAAATATGCGGCTGACTCGCCGCATGTTTTTTCACTGTTCCGCGGTCGTCGCAGCACGACCGAGCGATTATGACTGCGGCGTCGTGTTGGCGTCATTCGAGAACGGGGAGGATTATCTCGTTAGTTGGCCTGATGCAGGCAGGCTTCTACTGGTTTGGAGGGAAGATGCCAAGAGTCCTCGCGACAGCCGACCGAGTCGGCTATGGACTGAGCGGTAGTGAATATATCAGGTCTACAGCTAGCAAGCTTAGTGAAACCGTCAGCGTTAGGGATTTCGGAGCAATCGGAGACGGGATCGCCAACGATTTGCTGGCATTCCGAGCCGCGGTTGACGTAGCCGCAACAGTTTGTGTGCCCGAGGGAACCTATATTTTTGAAGGAACAGAAAGGGCCACCGGAGATTTGTTGCTCCCTCCCGGTACCAGATTAATTGGGCAAGGCAGGAATTCTTCACGCATATTCCGACGGCATGCAGGATCAGGTCAGGCGGTTGTGCGTGTGAGTGCAGATTGTGCGATTGAGGATTTGACAATCGGAAATGACTATCAGGGCAATGAAGCTGGCTGGCGTGTTGTCGTTCTCGAAGATGGCGCTTCTAATGTGTTGATTCGCGGGAATACAATTTTCGGCCCAAGATCGTATGGCATCAGTGTGTTGGGAAAAACTTTAGCAGACGTCGTGATTGAAGCGAACTACTTTCCAGAGAGTCGGTATGGAGTGATATTTAATGACTCTAACGTGCAGCGAGTTCGGATTACAGGTAACTCTATTCTTAATGCAACAGCAGATTGCATTTTGTTTAATTTAGGCTCCGCATCGGACGTGGTTATCGCGAACAACGTGCTTTCGTGTCAGACCTCCGATCAAACTAATAGTGGCTTTGGGGTCGATTTGGCAGGCGTTTCAGGCGGTGTGGTAATTACAGGAAATACGTTTCGCAACATGAGATATCAAGCATTGCATGTCGAAGATTCGAGCAGTAACGTGATTTTCGCGAATAATTGTTGCGAAGGCGCAAGCGATGATGGTAAGAGTCTTCAGACAGAAGCGGCTTTTTTGATTTTGAACTCTTCTGGAATTTTGATCGCGAATAATTCTTTCACGCGTTTCGCACGAGCTGGATTGATTGGGGTAGAAGTACGGCGGCCGGACAGGCCACCGCCTTCAGGGATAGTGATTTCTGGCAACTTGTTTAAGGATTGTGGGCGCTTGCTTCTTACTGGTTTGAGCGGCTCGGCGTCGCATGTGAGAGAAGACGTTTCAGCAAAGATTAGTGGGAATACATTTAGGGGGTCTTGGGAAAGAATAGTTGATAACTTATCGTTCAGTGGCGTTGAGTTTTCGGGGAATACATTGAGCGCCTCGGTGGGTAACTCGGATAGCGCGGTTTGTGTGCTTCCGGCTTGCGGTGGTGTTGTTCTCCGCCAGAATAGCTATCGCGGATTCGCCGGTCGGGAGGTCGGAGTTGAGCGTGGGAGTCGGTTGTTTCAGTCGGATCTATACGGAATTCTAGAGGTGACTAGTATACGCGAGCTCAGTGATCTCCAACGGAGCCCGATTGTTTTATTCTCTATTGGGAAATGGGCGCAGGGTGTTCTGCATGTTATTCTCCAATTTGGCTCAGACGTTCGCTTTGGAGCTCGTGGAGCGTTTAAGTTATCTTGGGATGGCGTGCGCTTGGAAGATTTATTGGTCAGTTCGGAGTCATCTGATCGTATTGGTGAAATATCTTTGATGGCGGATGATCAAAACCTTAAAGTTTTCACAAAAAATAGTAATTTGGGTTTGGAGAGTGAGTTGACAGGGTATATATCATTCGAGTTTATTGGGCATATTTTCTACTGACTGGGCGGCAATGGGGTGTGGCATAGTCGCAAGAAATATTTGTGAACTGTAGCGCTTTGCGGGGATTTGGGCGATTTGGCCGCATTGCCTTGCAAGGGGTCAATCGGCAGGACGGAGTCGTTGCTCCACGCGTCCCGACCCCCACCGCGCTTTCCGCACGATTTGAGCAGCGCCATCAGCTTGGCCTGCAACTCTCACCGCTGCCGATCAGGCTCCGCAAGCTCGTCGGCGAACTGCTTGCTCTTCCTACGAATCTCGCGGATCTCTTCGGCCATGGCCCTAATCGCCCGCGGGCTCAGTCGTCTGGGCCACCTCGGCATTTCCAGCTTGCTCGTCAGGCCAGTCCGATCTGCCCGCGCCGCGCGATCCGCTTATCCTCGGAAGCGTTTGACCTCTGCCGATCTCACGTGCTCACCTCTTCC
>Ga0081535_100921_pt1 | contig 13050 bp, 5 predicted proteins | sample HotLakmasection3_FD_71020 | JGI IMG/M metagenome (GOLD analysis project Ga0081535, IMG submission 71020) | Hypersaline microbial mat communities from Hot Lake, Washington, USA - Section #3 (SPADES assembly) (version 2) | ecosystem: Environmental > Aquatic > Non-marine Saline and Alkaline >... | reverse complement strand
AGAGCGCATGGATCATGGCGGAGACAGGGGACCGACAACAGACATCATCTTTTTTAAGATAAAACTGAAATATAGTTGACCCAAGGTAGTACGGATGCTCACCTTAACAGGGGTAGGGTGAGGGCCAAGGGTGGGCAAATTTACGCCGCACTGTACTAGTACTCTGGAAATTTAATTTTGTAGGTTGGGTCAAGCCCTCCGGACGCTGAGCGCAAAGCACTCGCTGCGCAAACGCTAAGGGATAAGGATTATTTAAAGTCCAATTTTGGTGAGATATGTCCCTTGCCGGTCTGGGGACAGCCGAGACGGCTATCCCAACTTATTCAATTCTCATTCCTAAAGCGTTGGCGTAACCCAACAAAACTCCTGATATTGCTGGGTTTCACTCTGTTCGACCCAACTTACAGGAATCCACATTTTTTTATGTTTCCAGAGTACTAGGCCGCAGTTTTTGAGTATTTTCGACCAGGCTTTGCACAAACGCGTCTAAGCGTTCACCCAGCTTTTCATCCACAAGTTTGCCATCGGCGTTAAAGGCTTGCCAGGCCTGCCCGATCGCCACCTGCTCAGGAATCACCCAGGCGTGCACCCAGCGAGCGATGGTGCGCAGGTCGTTCAGGGCGTTGCTGTTGGCTTGACCGCCCAGCACGCTAATTGCGCCAATCACTTTGTTTTCGAGATGTTCAAAGCTCATGAGATCGAGGGCGTTTTTGAGGACGCCACTCATACTGCCGTGGTATTCCGGCGTCGCCAAAATCAGCCCATCGGCGGCTTTCACCGTTTGGCGCAATACGTCAACATCGGGGTAGCCCTCATAGCCTTTGTTGCCGTTGCAAAAGGGTAAATTCATCTGGCGCAAATCGAGAATCGTCACCTCTGCGCCCAAGTCTTGAGCGGCGCGCGCCGCGATCGCGATCGCCTGATGGCTGTAGGAGTCGTCGCGTAAACTCCCGGCAATGCCTACTAGCTTCACCATAATCACCTCATAACTGCATCTCTAGAGTGAACTCATAACGAGTATGAGTTCACTCTAGCATGTTTTGATTGATTTGACTGGGGCGCGATCGCTCGGCCTCTCTCTCCAGCGCTCAAATGACTGGGCCTCAGCCTTTAGGGCGGTTTTCAAGGGGGGCGCAGGCCTGCCGCTCCTGTCTGAAATGCTGACGTGATGGCCGCGGTTACAGGTGTTTGTTGATTTGAGCAGCCCCCATGATCTGGTTAGAAAGCGGCTGGGCTGCCGTATAGTTTGGCTGGTGACCCGTTCTCTTTGTCATCGATCAAAGGGGACGAGATGAACGGGATAGGGGCGATTTCTCGACAAAGGGGCTAAACCGTCATGAAAAAGTGGCTGCTGTTGGTGCTGCTGGCACTGTCCATGTTTGTCGTGGTGCTTGACACCACCATCATGAACGTATCGATTTCGGCCTTGGTGGCTGACCTCAACACGACCGTTGTGGGCATTCAGTCGGCCATCTCGCTCTACGCCCTGGTGATGGCCTCCTTTATGCTCATCGGCAGCACCCTGGCCAATCGGCTGGGCAAAAAACGCACTTTTTTGATGGGTATCGTCATTTTTGGGATCGGCACCTTTGCCGCTTCCCTGAGTTCTTCCCTGGTGACCCTCATTATTGGCTGGTCCATTCTAGAAGGCTTGGGATCGGCGCTGATGGTGCCCAACCTGCAAAACTTGTTGCGGGATGGCTACAGCGGCAAAGATCTAGCCTTTGCCTACGGCATTATCAGTGCGGTAGGGGCGGTGGGGGCGGCACTGGGGCCAATCTTGGGCGGTTATTTAACGACGTTTCATAGCTGGCGCTGGGCTTTTCGCCTCGAAGTGGGGGTGGTCATCCTGGTGTTGGTGCTGAGTGCGCAAATTCCAGGCGATCGCCCCCAAAACCCGCCCCGGTTCGACTGGCTCGGGGCAATCCTCTCAATTTTGGGCTTCTCGACCGTAGTGCTCAGCATTTTGATGGTCCAAACCTATGGCTTCTGGATTGCCAAGCAACCGCTGATGATCGGGCGGCTGGCGATCGCCCCCTTGGGCTTATCCGTCGTTCCCTTCATGTTGGGTGGCGGCATCTTGACCCTAATGTTGCTCGTGTTATGGGAGCGGCATTTGGAGCTGAACGGCGGCGTCGGTTTGTTTAAGCCTTCACTATTCGGCACCTCGGGGTTGCTGGCAGGCTTTGCGGTGCGCATCTTTCACATGGGGATGATGGCGGCCTTTTTCTTTATCGCGCCGCTGCTGCTGCAACTCACGTTTGAGTTCACCGCGATGGCAACGGGCATTGCGCTGCTGCCGCTGTCCATCTCGATCCTGATTTTTGCGATCGCTGGGGCGCGGTTGTCCTCCCGCTTTCGGGCCAAACGTATTATTCAAGTGGGTTACGGGCTGGTGATTCTGGGTTTGTTTCAACTCCTGGCAACCATCCGGGTCGAGTCAACCCCCAGCCAGCTCGCCACCGGCATTGTATTTGGCATCGGCACCGGCCTGATCGCCTCCCAAATTTTGAATCTGATTTTGTCGTCGGTGGATGAGGCCGATACCGCCGCCACTGCCGGCATCAACGCCACCTTTGAACAATTAGGCAATGCGATCGGGGTCGCGCTGGTGGGCGCAATCATGCTGAGTACGTTACTGGGCGGGTTGCAACAGCGGGTGGACGATTCTCCGCGCATTCCAGAGGCCGCCAAACCCGCGATCGTGGCATCGCTGCAAGAGCGGGTGCAGCTAGTCTCAGATACCCAATTGGCGCAAGCGCTCGATCAGGCCACGATCGCCCCTGACCTGAGCGATCGCGCGGAACTCGCTTACCGCACTGAACGGATTCAGGCCTTTCGCAGCGGCATGGTGTTCTTGATCTTTATGGCCCTGGTGGGTCTGGTGCTCACCACGGGGTTACCAAATCTCAAGCTGGGGTAGGGCAATCTCCACCAATCAACGTAACTGTAAGGTCAGATGTGGCATAACTCTGTCGGTCCTACCGTGGAGCATTAGGCAAAACCCACCCTTACACAACTGGGATCTTCTTGTTCAGAAATTCCCTAAGAGCAGGGGCGATCGCGGGAATAGGAGTCGGGATAATGTGAAGGTTGGATTTCCTGGCGTTGGTTGAATTGGGGTGAGGGGCGATCGCTCTAACGGTGCCCCTCACCCGCCGCAGATAACCTTTCAATTCCAAACAAATAAGTACCTGGGCAATGAAAATTACACAGGCAATCACGGCAGAGCTTTGATTTCAGCCTTGAAACTTTGTAATTGATTTTGCCTAACTACTTAACTTCTGGCGGTCGGTGTACATGGGCGTTGTTAGCTTGCATCTGATGTCTATAAGTACGACCGTCTAAGTAGGTGGGATTCATTAAATATAAGACCTCGTGTAGGTTGGGTTGAGGCACGAAACCCAACCTGGGAGGCGAGCAATCGCACTTTAAAGTTGGAGTCTAGCGCTGGTTAACTCATGAGGATGTCAGGCTAAAGACCACACCTCGATTTAGTCTCAAGAATTCCCTCGAAAGATAGATAAACTGCTCTAAATCAAATGGTATATGTCGACAGGGGAAGCCGTACAACTTTCCCCTAATTCTGGCTTGTTCTATCGCAATAGCTCAGAAATGGCTGTTATGGCTTAACAAACGATACCGCTCTGATTCATGCTCCATCACCGTGACCCATAATGAACCCGAACAGCCCTGCAACAATTTTTGTCGGGGACAGCGAAATGGCAAGGCTAATGCGATCGCACGACTGGTCGCAAACCTCGCTGGGTTCACCAGAGCAATGGCCCCAGAGCCTAAAAACAGCCGCCCGAATCATGGTAACTTCTCGCCAAGCCATGTTCGTTTGGTGGGGTGAAAACCTAATCAATCTCTACAATGATGCTTATCGTGCCATTCTTGGCGGAAAGCACCCACAGGCATTGGGGCAGCCCGCTGCTGTTGTCTGGCGAGAAATTTGGGGACAAGTAGGTTCCCGTGCCGAAATAGCTCTACGCCAAAATCAGGGAACCTACGATGAAGCCCTGCTGTTGATTATGGAGCGCAATGGGTACCCAGAAGAAACCTACTACACGTTCTCCTATAGCCCAGTGCCCAACGATGATGGCAGCATTGGCGGCATTATCTGTGCCAACACCGACGATACCTCCCGCATTATTGGCGAACGTCAATTAGCGCTGTTGAAGGAACTAGCCGCCAAAGCCGTAGATGCCCGTACCTTTGATGAAGCCTGTACTCTGAGTGCCAGCTGCCTGAAAACCAACCCGTATGATCTCCCCTTTGCCCTGCTCTATTTGGTGGATTCAGACCGCCAGTGTGCCGTTTTAGCCGGAACCAGTGGCATTGAGCGAGGACACGCGATCGCCCCCGCAGCGGTGGCATTTGCAGATGACTCAATTTGGCCGTTTGCGGAGGTGGTTAAATCTCAGCAGATGGGTTGGGTTGCGGATTTGGCCGCCCGGTTTGAGAACTTGCCGAGGGGAGCCTGGGATCGATCGCCCCATCAAGCCGTGGTAGTCCCCATCGCGCCTTCAGGACGGATGGGGCAAGCGGGCATTTTGGTAGTTGGTTTGAACCCCTTTAGACGTTTCGATGACTCCTATCGGGGATTTATTAATCTGGTTTCGGCTCAAATTGCTGCCAGCATTGCCAATGCTCAAGCCTACGAAGAAGAACGGAAACGAGCCGAGAGCTTGGCAGAACTCGATCAAGCCAAAACAATATTTTTTAGCAATGTCAGCCACGAGTTTCGCACTCCGCTGACCCTCATGCTGAATCCGCTAGAGGATACCTTAGCCAGTTTAGAAGCGTGGGAGAGTGGACGAGCACCCATCCCCCCTGCTGTCCTAAAAGAGCAGGTACAAATTGCCTATCGCAACTCTCAACGCCTGCTGAAGCTCGTCAATACACTTTTAGACTTTTCCCGCATTGAAGCAGGTCGAATTCAAGCGGTGTATGAGCCGACTGACCTGGCCATGCTGACGGCTGATTTGGCTGGGGTGTTTCGATCGGCGATCGAGCGGGCGGGGATGCACTTGCAGATAGACTGTCCCCCACTGCCTGAGCCTACTTACGTCGATCGCGAGATGTGGGAGAAGATTGTCTTAAATCTGATCTCGAATGCCTTCAAATTCACCTTTTAGGGGGAGATTGCCATTTCCCTCCGTGCGATCAATAACCGAGTTGAACTAGAAGTGCGAGATACGGGTACGGGCATTCCGGCTGAGGAGTTGCCTCATATCTTTGAACGGTTTCATCGAGTGAAGGGAGCCAGAGGACGCAGCTATGAAGGATCGGGCATTGGATTGGCATTAGTACAGGAACTCGTCAAACTGCACAGCGGCACCATTCAAGTGAATAGTGTGGTTGATCAAGGAACCTGCTTTACGGTAGCGATTCCCATGGGTTTTGCCCATCTGCCCAGTGAATGCATTGGCGCGACTCGAACCCTCGCTTCTACGGCAACGGGAGCAAGTCCTTATATTGAAGAAATGTTGCGCTGGTCATCAAAATCAATCGAGAGTTCCGATGCTCTAGCATCGGAACTCTCGATTTCCATCCCGGTTCAGCCCCAGTCATCCTCTGCGCCAACCGCTCGAATTTTGCTGGCTGACGACAACGCCGATATGCGCGACTACCTGAAGCGTCTGCTAAGTCAGCAGTATGAGGTGGAAGCGGTTGCAGACGGCATTGCGGCACTGACAGCGATTCGGCAGCAGAGGCCCGATCTCGTTTTAACCGATGTGATGATGCCGCAGATGGACGGGTTTGAGCTGTTGCGGTTGCTTCGCAATCCTCCCTTGGAGGACTCGCTGCAGTCTGATCCCACGACGCAAGATATTCCGATCATCTTACTGTCGGCACGAGCGGGAGAAGAAGCCCGCATTGAAGGACTGGCAGCGGGAGCCGATGATTATCTGACCAAACCCTTCTCTGCTCGTGAATTGCTGGCGCGAGTCGAAGCCAACTTAAAGCTGGCCCAACTGCGCCGAGAGGCAACCCAGCGAGAACAAGCCCTGAGATTGGCCGCAGAATCCGCTCAACAAAACGTAGAAACAATTCTATCGAGTATCAGTGATGCATTTGTCGTGCTTGATCAAGACTGCCGTTTCACCTACGTCAACGATCGCTACTGTGAACTTGTTGATACAGATCGGGAGACCCTGCTAGGCCAAATTGTTTGGGAGCTGTTTCCCGAAGCGGCGGACAGTGAAGCTGAGAGGCAGTTTCAGCGGGCATTGAGCCAGCAAACCCCGGTGGAATTTGAGTGGCTATTTCCCGCCTGGAACCGCTGGTTTGAGTTTCGGGTTTATCCATCGCCCGATGGGCTGACCATTTTCCTGAGGGAGATTAGCGATCGCAAGCAAGCGGAAGCTGCCTTGCATCAGCGTGAAGCCCAATTTCGTCAGCTGGCCGATGCCATGCCCCAAATTGTTTGGATTGCCGATGCTGAAGGCAATCCTGACTATGTGAGCCAACGCTGGGTTGACTATACCGGACTGACTCTGGAGCAGACGGTAGAGCGAAATTGGATTAATCAGGTGATTCACCCCGACGACCTGGAGCCAACCTATGAGATTTGGCGGGCCTCTTTGGCAACGGGAACGCTTTACCAAACAGAATTCCGCCTAAGACAGGCGTTTGCAGAGCAGTCTGAAGATGTCTATCGCTGGTTTTTATGTCGAGCCGTGCCGATTCACAATCCGCAGGGAGAAATCACTCATTGGTATGGCACCCTCACCGACCTGCATGACCGCAAGCAGATCGAAACAGTTTTACGAGAAAGCGAAGAACGGCTCCAGCTGGCAGTGGAAGCCGGCAGAATGCTGGCTTGGGAATGGAATCCCTCTGCTGATACTCTCATTACATCCTCTAATTTCCCTGAAATCTACGGGCGACCCGAAATTCAGTCAGGCGAACAGGGGTTTGCCCTGGTTCATCCAGACGATCGCACTCGTCATCAAATGACGGTCGAAACCACTGTTGCAACCGGCAACAATTACCAATCGGAATTTCGCTGTATCCGTCCGGATAACGGCGCAATCATTTGGTTGGAAGAACGGGGCCAAGCCATCTTAAATAGCGATGGCAGCCTACAAAAGTTGATTGGCATCACGATCGACGTCACGGAACGCAAACAGGCAGAAGAAGACTTGCGTCTAAACCGCGATCGCCTTGCTTTTGTGCTAGACAATACAGGCATTGGGTTATGGCTAAACTCGCTACCGCTGAATGATCTGAATTGGGACAATCGCACCAGGGAGTTTTTCTTCGTTCCACCGGAGGTTGAACCCACCGCCGAGCTATTCTGGAGCCGCTTGCATCCAGATGATCGAGAGCCCACCCGCTTGGCAATTGAAGCAGCACTGCGCGATCGGACTTTGTACCAAATTGATCATCGGGCTGTCAATCCAGACACAGGGGAAATTCGTTGGATTCGATCGGCTGGAAAAGCCATCTATGCGCCGGACGGCTCCCCAATTCGCTTCGACGGCATCAACTACGACATTACCGATCGCAAACAAGCCGAAGCCGAGCGGGAACAACTGCTGCGCCAAGAACAAACTCTGCGCCAGCAGGCAGAGATTGCAGAACGTAGGCTATACGCACTTTTAGAAAGCATTCGCGAAAATTTTGTTTTGTTCGATCGCGATTGGCATGTAGTTTATCTCAATTCTCAAGCAGCGACCACAATGCAAAAGTCTCGCGATGAAATTTTGGGCAGATGCCATTGGGATCTCTTCCCTGATTTAGTGGGAACGGAGTTTTACGATCGCCTGCATCAGGCAATGCGTGAACAGACTCCGGTGCAGTTTGAGTATTACTACGACACCTGGGACACCTGGTTTGAGAATCGAGTCTATCCAGCCTATGAGGGGATCACTGTCCTCTGTACAAATATCACCGATCGCAAGCAAGCCGAAGCCGAACGCGAACAACTTTTGGTGAGAGAACAAGCCGCACGGGAGACAGCCGAAGCCGCCAGTCGCATCAAAGATGAGTTTTTGGCAGTCGTGTCCCATGAGTTGCGATCGCCCCTCAACCCGATTCTCGGCTGGTCGAAGCTATTGCGAAGTCGCCAGCTAGACGCCCAAAAAACCGATCGTGCTCTAGAAGTGATTGAGCGCAACGCCCAGATGCAAGCGCAACTGATTAACGACTTACTGGATGTGTCTCGCATTCTGCGCGGCAAATTAAGCCTGGATACCAATCCCGTTGATCTAGTGGTCACCATTCAAGCAGCAATGGAAACCGTGCGACTGGCAGCAGAAGCTAAGTCGATTCAAATCCATACCCAATTTGAACCGGATGTCGGACAGGTTGCAGGAGACGGAGGGCGGTTACAGCAGGTTATTTGGAATCTTTTAACCAATGCCGTTAAGTTCACATCGCCAGGGGGACGAGTAGACATCCGGCTCGAACGCATTGACTCTCAAGCCCAAATCACTGTCACCGACACCGGCAAAGGCATCCCCTCTGATTTTCTGCCCTATGTCTTTGAGCAATTTCGCCAAGAGAGTGCTGCGACAACTCGACGGTTTGGTGGGCTGGGGTTAGGGCTGGCGATCGTCCGCTACCTGGTCGAACTGCACGGTGGCACAATCCAGGCCGACAGCCCCGGTGAAGGACAGGGAGCCACCTTTACCGTCAAATTACCATTGATGCCTCATCAACCGATAAAGCAGCCAGACCCGAAACCCTCTGAATGCTCTCTGGATTTGCAAGGTACTCGCATTTTGGTCGTGGATGATGATGATAATACCCGCGAGTTTCTTGCTTTCTTGCTAGAGCTACACGGGGCAAATGTGATGGCGACAGCAACCGCCAGTGAGGCACTCACGACACTCACGCAGTTCAAACCAGAGGCGTTGTTGAGTGATATTGGGATGCCCGATATGGATGGCTACATGCTAGTGCGACAGGTGAGAGCTTTGCCAGCAGAGCAGGGGGGAACAATCCCTGCGATCGCCCTGACAGCCTATGCCGGAGAAATTGATTATCAACAGGCCATGGCAGCAGGCTTTCAACAACACATTGCCAAACCGATCGAACCTCAGGTCTTAATCCAGGCGATCGCTTCCCTCTTAGGAATGAGGATCAAATAACATCCAAATTGTTAGGGCAAGCATCTTGCCTGCCTGGGGACAGCCGAGACGGCTATCCCAACTTATTCAATTCTCATTCCTTAGAGCAATCCCCTGCCACCTAACCCGGTTTCAACTGACAGTGATTCGATCGATGTTAGTGAGGTCTGAATTCGATACCAGCAATGCTGTTTGAGGTCGCGACCGAACTGTTGCATTGAGAAGGGGCGATCGCCACACCCACCACCCACCGCTCGCCACGGTTCGGAAAGCATTACCTTTGAGAGTTGGCTTGCCTGTGCGTAGCATGTATCGCCCCCAAACACCTCTTGGAACATTCAACTCGGATAAGTAACCTGAATAAACTCAACCTGTCGCTATGACCGAAAACTATCTGGGACTGTTGCGTGTGGCGATCGCCCTCCGCCTATCTCGTTGGCGCGATCGCGGGAATAGGAGTCGGGATAATGTGAAGGTTGGATTTCCTGGCGTTGGTTGAATTGGGGTGAGGGGCGATCGCTCTAACGGTGAAGTGTAGCGGCGGTAAATAACCTCGAACTCGGTACCAACGGCTTTCCTCCGTCCGCTGCCACGCAGTGTTAGAGGCTGTTTTAAAAGGGTTGTTTTGTGTAACAGACGCTACCTCGATCCATTTCAGGAAGGTCTCAAATGCCCATTCCACCGTAGGAGCTTCTGGGTAGTTCAGGTAGCCAAATACAGTCCAGAAGACTTTTAAAACACCCTCTTAGCTGGCGGTTCAAGGTAATAACTCAAAGTAATCGAAGTACCTTGGATGAATGATGGAAAAATCTCGACAATCGAGTGTGTAAACGCGGGTAGTATTTAGCCTCTCAGCTATGGCAACGATCGCTGCATCTGTAAAATCAAGCTGACTATCAGCATATTGCTCCAAAATCTCATGCACCCGTACCAAATTCTCTGGGATTACAGGCTCAACTTGAACCGCATCGGGTGTCATACTGGACACAAAACGACGCATTGCTTGATGCCCCAGTCTTGATGTAATCAGATAGCGGATTTCAGGCAAAACAACTACAGGCAGTACCAACGGTTCATTTACGCCTTGAGCGACAGCCAATACTCGCTGATGGTTGAGATCGCTCTGATCAGTCAACGCAAACAAAAAACTAGTATCAAGTATTGTTGTTATACCCTGTGCATGGCTTGGAACTCCAGCCATACACAGGGTCAATTTCATTACGGAGGATTTCCTCATCCCGCTCTGAAACATCCGGTTGACCGGAACTGTCTAAGCCTGCAACTGAAACTAAACAACTAGCAGATTGGTTGATAGCACCCCTTCGCTATGCTGATTTATAGCGAAGGTGGTCAAGAAAACTGGCAAGTTCCACCAAAGCCTCTTCAGGAAGAGTGCTGACTGCTTCAAGGAGCCGTTGCCATTCTACAGTGTTTCCATCCATCGCTAAATCTGATGGTAAAAACTTCTTCTATTTTACTCCTGCACTCAACCAAATGGCTCATCTACTGACCATTACAGCAAGCAGCACCTAAACATTGATTGCGGCACAATAGAATACCCCTCCAAGTAGACGAGGTATTAGAATTAAAACTGGCTTTCTTACTCCTCTACCTTAGAATTATGATGTGATTATCAAATCAGAGAATCTACCTGATACTGTAGTTGAATCGGTAGAATAACCGGTTAGAACAACTTTATAGGTATCGTCCGAAGGAAACCCAAGGTTCGCTAAATTCCATTTAACTATCGACTTGAAGTCCGAACCATCGGGGCTAAAGAGTAAATCGACATCATTATTATCACGTTTTGAGATTTTGAGATGAACTACAGCTCCCCCAAAACCACCATAAGCTTGTTCAGAAGGACTCTGGGCAATAAGAAGGCGACCATTAGAGGTAATTGCATGAAGGATGGCAACTATTTTATTACTCTTGGTCGAAGAAATTCCTAAACCTATCATTCTTGCAGCACCTGGCAATTTCGTTTCAGAAATAGCTGCTGATAACTTTACCTCGACCTCAAATCTGTCCTGATTCAGAACATCATATTCTTGTACCTTTCCCAAAGAAGAAGAATTAGCTGGTCCTGTTACTGTTGTGCCATTAACACGGGTTGGTAGAACTGTCGTTAGATCACCTTCTGGTAAGATGAGTTCAAAAAGACTCTCTTTTAGTTCAGGAATTTTACAGAGCTTGGAGTCATCAACACATTCATCTGCCGAATCAGCAATGAGTTGCATTGCATCCGAAACCCTGTCGCGATGAGTATTCAAATCCTTTCTCTTCTGTTGCTTTGCACTCTTACTAAGATCCCTATACTCATCAAAAAATTCTATATTGTCTCTAACAAACTCTAATTTTACCTTGTAGTCTCGCAGGTTCATATACAACCTCCCCAGAGCCTCAAGTATACTTCTCTGCTTAGAAGGAAACAGGGGAACAGAAGGAACGTTTTGAATTGATTTATAATCATTTATGATGGCTCTGATAGGTACAGGGGCTTCCTTAACAAGCTGTGGAAATTCCAGAGCCTGCTGAATCATTTCCTCCATAGTTACTTCTAAAACATCACCGCTTCCACCACTTTGAAAAACATAAACATTTGCGGTTCGACCTTCAGTCGCCTCTCGCATCTTGCTTTCTGCCTCTCCTGATCCATCAACCTTGAACCCAACTCCCGAATATTGACCACTCAACTTCGCACTAATCTCACGCTTTTCTTCAGCGTTTGTCGTCTGAACCTCTATCAGCGCATAGTAAGTACCACCAGTTATGTAGCCTTCAACATACTGCGTACCATAGACCTGTGAGAATTCATCCCATCCGCCCTCTTTCAATCTCTTGATTGCTGATTCTTTTAGGGTGACATTGCGTATAAGTTTTGATGGATTCTCTACATAAACTTTTACTAAGGAATAGGTGTAGTAGGTATTTACTTGTCTTTGTCGAAGAAACTTTGCTTCAGCAGATCCCCCTCCTCTTATCGTAGTCAAAGCAGCAGAGGCACTGACATTAAGCGAACTTGCCAACTCCGAGGTATTAGTGACAGTTTGCATTGTTAACGTAGAAATTTGTCCCTGAGGATTAACTAAGGAAACAAGTGGTTCAAAGTTGATTCCAACACTAAAGGTTCGAATAGTGTCTGGATTTACACCACGTCCTTCATACAGTTCACTGAACATTGGAATTTCGGGCATTTTTTCCTCCAAATATAATGAGAATTTATTGAACCGCCCCAGTCATACGCACCCTTTAGGAAGTTCAGAATGAGCGAACGTCTCTAAAAGACAAGTGCAAGGACTTGATTCAGAGCCAGCTAACGGTTAAGTGTAGCGGCGGCAGATAAGCTCGACCTCAGCACCGAAATCTGCCGACAGTCCGCTGCTACGCAGTGTTAGCTGGCGGCTCAAGGGGATAACTCAAATTGATCGCTGCGGCTTTGACGAATATCAAAAAATCCGCCGATCAAGCATGTCCTCAAGAATGTAAGCAAGATACATTAAGTGCATTGGCGAAATATTGCACCGGATTGCTGCTTTTGCACAAAATTGCTATGACTTGGAAAAAAAAATTTGGGGTCATGCCTGTTAGGCGCTTAAAGTGGCGATTGAGATGGCTTTGATGGGTAAAGCCACAAGCAACCGCCACCTCTGAAATTCCCATCTTGCCGCCTTTTAGCAATAGTTTTGCTCGTTCCACCCGCTGCCGAATTACGTATTGATGCGGCGTTAAGCCCGTTGATCGCTTGAAAGAACGACAAAAATGATAGGTGCTGAGCTGGGCGATCGCCGCTAATTCTTCTAAGCTCAATTCCTGGTCTAGATGGTCATTGATATAGTCAACTACCCGCTTCAGTTGTGTAGGAGACAAGCCGCCCGAATGGTGAATAGGCTTATGGCTGTGCGCGGAATAGTTCCTCAGCAGGTGAACTGCCAGTGCTGTTGCCATCGTCTCCGCATATAGCTTT
>Ga0081535_100920_pt1 | contig 13057 bp, 10 predicted proteins | sample HotLakmasection3_FD_71020 | JGI IMG/M metagenome (GOLD analysis project Ga0081535, IMG submission 71020) | Hypersaline microbial mat communities from Hot Lake, Washington, USA - Section #3 (SPADES assembly) (version 2) | ecosystem: Environmental > Aquatic > Non-marine Saline and Alkaline >... | reverse complement strand
CTTGGCGCGCCCTCTGGTTTCAGATCAAGGACGGCAACTTCCGGGGCGATGTCCATTTTTGCCTTGCATGTGGGGATAGTGTGGGAGGGGAAAAGAAAAAGGGTTGCGAACATGTTTGCTCGCAACCCTTTGATTTTAATTGGCGTCCCCAAGGGGATTCGAACCCCTGTTACCGGCGTGAAAAGCCGAATTTGTTCCTTTTTTCAACGTATTATCTAACTTTAACCCGATTAAAACCGCCCTATCCGAAGGAAAAGGGTTCCAGCAATACAAGCAGAATCGGCCATCAGGAGTGGCTGCAAAACAAAAAGAGGTCCATCTTTGTGGGCTTCTTTTTTAGCTTTCAAAACAGACCAACCGCCTACCGCGAGGTAAGTGCAAGCCATCAGGGACCAATGATTCTGGTCAAAGAAAAAAGCCCCTCAACGTTCGTCATCATGGTAATCCGATGGGCTTTCAAGACCAAAGCCTCCAAGCCAAGGCCTGAATGCTTGCTTGATTCCTGTTAACCGTTGACCGGGATGCGCGTCAACTCCTAGGTTATCTCATAATTTACCCAAAAAGCACGTTTGATGCCCCTGCAAAAAGTCAGCGCCAATTATGCGGCCAGCCCCCAGCGTTGTCCCTGGGCGACCTGCTGAAATGGGCGGACCGGAGCAGATGAGCTGAAAATGCGCCAAAAAGGTGTCCTGAGATAATAATTTGACAGCATTTTGCTTTTTGACATGGCTTCCTGCGTCTTGCACCGGACCCACCGGTGGATTCTTTCCACGTTGAGTGCCGTTGCAGCCAGAAAGATGGCAAGAGTGACCTTTGTTCGCCCACGTCGACGAATTCTGGCAAGACCCATTTTGTTTTTGAGTATCGACATAGACGCTTCTCCCCCGGATCGCTGACGGAAGAGCTTTTTCATGTCCGGATTATCGGCGAACTGAAGTCGCCTGGCCTCAAGACGAGGTTGATTCCAGCGCCAAGTCAGCTTGGCTTTGCGCTTGGTGATTTTGACGGGGCACTCAAGGGAATGTGGGCAAGCACGGCATGTCTCGACGTCGAAGTAGGAAACCGTGGACTCTTGATTATCGTTGACGCTGTTTTTCAAACAGGATTCGTCGGTTGGGCATTTCTGGATTCTTTTACCGTCTTCATCGATCGCAAAATCAAGAGTTCCAAGACCATCCGGTGCTTGCCCCGTTGGCGGACAAACCAAGTCGACATCGTGTTTCTTGAGTTCCTGGTGATTGTCATCACTGTCGTAACCATTGTCGGTCAGGAGAGTATCCGGCTTGAGTCCGGCTTGTTCCAGTCTTTCGATACCGGAGACGACAGTTTGCACGTCGGAGGTGTTGGCAAGGTTGACCTCAACCTGCGTGATGATCTTGGGGTTGGGCTTATCCGTACTGGCGGCACAGGTTTCGGTGATCTGAGCGCGGTAGCCGACCTTTTCCTTGTGGCCGTCGTAACGCGCCTCGGGATCGTGTGGGTTGTTCAAAGCGCTCCCTCTGAACTGCTGGTCCAGTCTCACCTCGACGATATCGTCCTGGACCTGGATCTGCTCTCTGGCCAACCGCTGAAGCAACTGGAAGGATTCCAGGCCTGAGACCGAGGCATGTTCGGCGAAACGATCGATCAAAAAGAGGATGTCCTTAGCCACCTCGATCAAGATTTCCTTGTACTGGCTGGGCTTGCCTGCGGTAAACCATGTATCTTTGTCTTTCTTCGACAGGTATCTTTCCCGGGTCTTCTCAGGAAGGCGGGAAAAGATGATCGGATGGCACTTGTTCAGTTCTTTGTAGAATAATTGAATCGTGGTTCGAAAAAGTTCCAGCCTGGACATCTGCTTCAAGTGCGTGCCTACAAGGGTTGAGTCCTTTCGCTGGATGCCGTGTTCAAGTTTGAGCCTCTCTCTGATTCGCTCCAGGACCTGATTGAAAACGCTGTGGCCGTCACCGAGCAACTTGGCTCTGTAAGAGTAGTAGGTGCGTTGCGAAAGATAGGCGTCTCTAGGCAGATCAAGGGCATACCGCACGGTATCGTAAAAGCAGTAAGCCTCGACGGTTTCGTCATCGGTGAAGTCCATGATGGCCTGGATGATAAACAATCCGAGCATAGACTGAATATCTTTAGTAGGCCTTCCAGAGTCGAAAGAGAAATATTTTTTGAACATAGAGACTGAAATATGTGGCAATATTTCTTGTCTGAATGTATAGTAAACAGTCTTCTTGATAGCACTTGACTGTTTACCAGGAAGCCAAAATGTATCGTCTATAAGGCTTATTCTATTTCTGTTCTTGTATCGAAACATAGCAGTGACCTCGTTTTTTTCAATTTATATATCACTACTATAGTATTGCATGCAAGTATTTTTTCTTATTAAATTAAATTTTTGGATGGACTTTTTGCAGTGACATCACGTTTGTTGGTAGTACCAGAAACCGCTAGGCTGGGAGAAGCAGATGCTTGGTTTGAAGACTTTCGTGCAGATACCAGAACTGTCCAAGACTTATAACCAGAAAAAAGGGATGATAAGGTTAGCACAATTCTTGACAACTATCCCCTATCAGGGTTACTGAATAATAAAGATAGGTCAATGATATTTTGTAAGTAAGAAGAAAAGATATGTTTTTATTTTTAGACTTGCATTTCCTTTGATCATATTTAATTGTCCATTAAATTAAAAAAAGGAGCTTTTCATGAAGTACATAATGATCATTTGTGTTCTTTTCTTGAACGTTTCGGCATTTGCAAGCGATGAGTACAATCAAGAGATCGAAAAATTCTTCTCTCTTTACGAAAAAGGAGAGATAAGCAAATCGATTGACAGCATTTACTCAACAAACAAATGGATAGACCTATCATCTGATGCCGTCATGAACCTGAAAGGGCAATTTTCTTCCATGTCACAAATGGTTGGGACATATGTCGGCAAAGAGCGTGTCGGTGTACATAGTTATGGCGAACGCCTCTTAATGGTTACATATTTGATGCTCTACGAAAGACAACCAATTCGTTTAGAGTTCATATTTTATCATCCAGCGGATAGTTGGATAATCTACAGCTTCTCATTTGACGATAACACGGATCAAGATTTAAAGATGTCAGCGCGTGAAGAAATTGCAAAGTCTTTTCGGTAACCTGAATCCGTGAAGCTATTACATGTCTCATACAGTCACAGCACATAGTTTTTATTGATTATAATCAATAAATTCGATATGTTCTCTCATCGATGTAGTATTTTTTTTAACTTCACCGAACAGGTGGTGGGAGCGATGAGAATGGGCATATCCAAGGTGGTTCACAAGCAAAACCTCCAAGCTGGGCCAGCTGGCTTGGTGTTCGTAGGACAGATGGCCAAACTTGCGGGTCTTGATGCTGTGGCAAAGCAGGTAACCATCGGCAGGCCGCAGATATCCACTGAAAACATTTTGAAAACCATGCTTGGGCTGATGGTCCAGGGAAAAACTGATTTTGATCACGTTAAGCCGCTGGCAGCAAACCGGTACTTCATGAACGCCGTTGACATCGACAGGGTTCCTTCGGCGGAAACCTACAGGCAAACCTTTCAGCGCATCGCCTTGAACACTGAGCTGGAGGCCATGCTGCCGAGATGTTCGGTCAAACTCTGGAAAAAGGCCGGCATGGATCATGAGTACGTGCAAAAAGACGACAAGAAATGGGTTCGGATGGATATCGACCCGGTGATCTACGACAACGACGAGACCAAGAAAGAAGGAGCAGCGCACACCTACAACAAGAAATTCGGGTTTGCAGCCATCTTCGCTCACTTGGCTTGCGGATGGATGGTCAATGCCGACTTGTTTCCCGGGAACACGTCTTTCCATGGTCCTGAAACGATAGGGTTCGTGAACCAAAGTCTGGGACTGGCTGATCGCATGACCGACGCAACCAAGTTGTTGGTGATGGACTGCGGCCTTGAGGATCAGGAAATGCTGGCCAGTCTGCACGATCGCCCGAATACGGACTTCATCCTCAAATACAACAGACGCAGGGAATCCAGCACGAAGTGGTTGGAGTTGGCCAAAGAAAAGGGCGTATTGATCCGGGAGGACGTAAAAAAAGGTTATCGGATGTATCGCGGAAGCACCTACCGTCGCCTCAGAAATCGGGAAGAGGAGATTCGCCTGGTCTTCGATGTCAAGGAAACCTACAAAGAAAAAGGTCAGTTGTTGTTCTTGCCGAAAGTCGAGATCTTCAGCGTTTGGACAAGCCTTAAGGTTTTCAACGACAAAGAGATCCTGCGTCTCTACAGGATGCGGGGCACCAGCGAGCAGTTCCATGCCGAGTTCAAGACAGAGATGGACATGGAACGGTTGCCTTCGGGCAAGTTCAAGGTGAACAAGGCCTTCTTGCGCATGGGCATGCTGGCGCACAACATGCTCAAGGTAATTTCCCAGGACATGGTCATGGAAAAGGCTTTGGGTTTGAAAAGGGCTACACGGCGCAGAATCAAGACGGTGATGAACAGCGTGATCTTCATGTCCTGCCGTTTGATCAAACATGCCCGGTCCATGGTCCTGCAACTGGGCTGTTCTCGGGAATGGCACGAATGGTTTTCCGGTTTGTTTCAACGCCTCAAGCCGGCCTAACGTGGCTATGAGGCAAAATAAGGAGGCAATACAGGAGTATTGCGTCCAAAATCCGAAAAAAAGGGTTGATCCGACTGATTTCATGCTGAGATCGTTTAAATTTTCAGCTTGCGTATGCTGGCAGCGGAAGATGGTCCGACGAAAATGCTCATAAACCGTCAATGGCAAGGTTTAACTGAACTAAATTACGGATTCAGGATCAAATATTAGAGAATCAAGTTCTTCAAATGTTTCCAAATTCATCGAATGTAAAAATTCAAAATCTAATCCAAAAGTAGCACGAAAGTAACCATAAGGAAGACAATTTTCTTTAGGCTTTGGTTCTAATTTTCGTGACAACAGATTAGTTAGTTCATTAAGTGAAGATGGTTCATAAACCACATCATGACCCACATACGGCGCATTACCAAGTATTATAGAAGGTTTACCATAATAAGTAGCTTCAATGCCAATTGTAGACAGGTAACTAATGACCTTATCGGACTTTCTTATAAGGGCGTATGAATCAATATCTGAAGATGAAGGCACAACAATAACATTCTCAGCCTTAAGTTTATTCCAAAAATTTCTATCTTGTGAACATTTATCTTCCTGATGAGGATGTACTCTAATTACAATAATATATTCACTTTGATCTTCAGCCCACTTTATCAACCATTTAACAGCTTCTTCCTGGCTTGTGAATAAACTGCCTGTTCTAATGCCTGGATGTAAATATTTGAATTCATCATCGCTTGAGTTGAAGAATGATATAATTTTTTTATTTGAGATGAATTCGCTATTATCTGAAAAATTTTTTGTATATCTATTCTTTCTGTTTTCATTATAAAATAATATTGCTTTCTCTTTTTTTGTATTATCATTCGTCTTTGCCCAGTATTCATATGCCAATTTACTATTTTCTAGAAAATCGTGCAACCTGTGTTTTTGTATGCGCAATTTTCTATGCTTGCATGATCTTTCATAGTAGCAGGTTTTCTCTGAATCAGTTAAACACGTAATTGGATAGGTATTATAGGTTCTTCCATTATATACGTAATATCCACTATATTTATTATTATCTACGATACTCTTTGCGGCTTCGTACGTGAATGCGCTATATTTAATATAATTTTTAATCATTTCTTCATTTTCTGCTACATCAGGATTAGAGCATTTTGTTTTTATGCTAAGACTGGATGCTACCGGCACACCTATATCAAATCCTTCATACATTAAATTTTTTAAAGAGATTATATTTGATATTTTTTTTGCAAAAAATGATGCATAATCATTTATTTTATCTTGCGTACCTATATTTAATGATTTTATTCCTTTAAAACTAATAATTTTACTTTTATCAAATATCAATTTTTTGTTTATAAAATTTAGAATGTTCTTTATTCTGTTAATCTGACGGTCTCCGATAATTACGCAGACATAAACATCATTCTTTTCTTGAATTAACTTATAAGTCATCTCAAAAAATGTACCGTATATGAATGGAAGTTCTATGTCTGTACAAAATACGATTTTTGGATCCACGGGTTAGCTCCTTGATTTGATATAGAACTGGGCACTATTTTGGTTTGCTTACTTGCTTACCTTCATAGCTATTTATGAGCGATATCACAATGTCATCTATTGAATATTTCGGTTCCCATTTAAAATCTGTAAAAAATGCAGTTGAATCGAGTCCAAAATTATCAATGGTGTTACTTGAAGTATCCAGAATAATTTTTGATCCATTATTTTTGGTATAACCATTAGCAATATCGAGTATTTTTCCCGCGATATATTTCAAAGAATATGTTTTGTTTATTCCTAAATTGTAGACAGGCTTTATTTCTGATAAATTCTTTTTACAAATCTGGAATATACCTTCTGCTGCATCTCGGACATCCATTCTTTCCATCTGCTGATCACCGCCTGAAACCCTCAGGTTATTCCCCTGCAAGGCTTGAGCCACCATCTTGGACATAAAATCCCTTTGTCCGTTGTTCATATCAATCCCACCTGCCAAGGCTGCCAGCCTGAGGGAGGTGAATTTGCTCAACGTGCAACCTTTGCATAATGATTCCAGAATGAGCTCACTTGCATACTTTGCCTGCGCGTAAGGGGTTTCTGGTGATGGCGGAGTGTCTTCATTCCATAGAGGCTCGCTTGCCTGACCGTAAACACTTTGTGAACTGATGTTTATTATAAGGGGAACTTGATTCATGATTGCTCTGGAAAAGAGTTTTCCTGTCAAAGAAAGGCTCTGAGCTATTTCAATAGTTGTGCAGTGTGGCCTGGCAAAACCTGCGTGCACCAGGACATCAACGTGACCTAATGAAAACAATCCCCTGTCTAGATCGACATAGGAGTGGTGCTGAATATGTTTATGGCCCAGGATTTCTGCTGAGCGCTTTCCATCCCTACCTAATGTGATCAGTTCATAAATTTCAGGCTTAGCTGTTATTAGCCTAGCCAGCTCCCGGCCAAGGTTGCCAGTGGCTCCAGTCAGCAAAACAGTTTTTACTTGTTTCAGAGGTTTCTCATTTAGCTTCTGGCTGAGTCTGGTAACTTCCAAGTTTCTATCAAAAGATATGGATTTGTCAGCAGTCTGCCTGCTGCCGAATCGATTATAGTTTAGCTTGAGGCTGTTTTTCCCCCTATCAATTTCCAGCCATTCCTTGACACAGGCCTCAACTTCATTAAACCCCATCAAGGCCCTGAGTCCGGTGATTCCGGTAAACCTGGGGTTCATCTCGAACAGTTTCAAGCCATTTTCAGTCAGCCTGCCCTGGATATTTAAAGGTCCGCGCAGTCCCATGTTAAGCAGAGTAGGGGTAAGCTTGTCTATGATGCTCCATATATAATCACTTTCGTAAGGCACGATTTCTATGGGCACGCCGTTGTTTAGTTTGTTGTAGGAAGACATTCTCCCAAGAAGCTGGCCATCAGGACCGTAAACAACCTGGATAGATATCTCAGAAACTTGAGGGTTCCTATTTTTTGAAATCTCATCCATATAATAGGCATAGTTTGGATCGCTTCTTCCTGGCATTGCCAGTTCTTGAATAATATGATCATCTTCGATTTTGCTTAAATCGTTTTGGTTTCTTATAATCTGGATACCTCTGGAGGCGAAGCCTCCTCGAGGCTTAACAATAAAAGGGAATACAAGTTTCCCGTTTTCTATGTCATGCTCAAGGGTATTTTTATCAAAGCACTTTACAAAAATATCAGCAACTTTGCTGAGTTCCCTGCTCATGCGATCCTTGTCCCTGCAAATGGAAATCAAATCAGCGTCAGAGCAGATCGTCCTGATCCCGGCGGACTGAAACTTGTCAAAATTTTGAGCATAAATCAGGGCTTCATCATCCAAACCTGGAATAATAAGATCGACTTTATGTTCCTGGCATTTCTCGATTAGGTTGCCTATAAACTTAGAATCATAGATGCTCAAGGTATAATCATAAACATCGCAGTCATATGCGCCATATGCAAATGGATTTGTCCCAAGACCTATGGTTTTAAAGGGTAAACAGGACAGCCTGAGAGAATTGATTACTGATTGGCCTACACCGCTGCCTATGCAGCTGATGCCTATGGTGAATTCAGACTTCATAAAGGCCTCTCTTTATGTTAGAAAAATATGAATTATACTCTTGAATGCGTTTATCTTTTCAAAATAATGTCACAAATTTTGTGAACAACATTATGCTCCAAAGAATCGTAAATGGGCAATGTTAGAATTTTTTGTGAAACTGTTCGGGCTGTTTTTAGCGGATCATTTACAGATACATGTTTATAGCACGCAAATTCATTAACAAGCGGATAAAAATATCTTCGAGCAAATACATTATGCTCTTTAAGTGTTTGAAATAGACCATCTCTGCTGATGCCCATTTCCTTTTCATCTACTTCTATCGGAAAATATGCATAATTGTATTCAACGTCATCAGAAAATGAGGTTGGCAACTTAAGACCGGGAACCTCTTTCAACCGCTCTTTGTACACTCCAGCAATCTTCTTTCGTTTTTTGATGACTTCATCCATGTGACCAAGTACCTGTAGGCCCATAAGGGCCTGCATCTCATTCATCTTGGCGTTGGTACCAGGCATGACCACTTCTACCTGACTCTCAAAACCAAAGTTCTTCAAGTAGTCAAAAGTCTTCATCAGCCCGTTCTCTTTGAAAGCCAGCATTCCACCTTCCAGAGAGTGATAAAGCTTTGTCGCATGGAAGCTGAACATGCTAAGATCGCCCAAATGGGCTATGGACTGGCCATTGATCTTCACACCAAAGGCATGAGCGGCATCATAAATAAGACGCAAGTTGTGACGATCGGCAATGTCGGCCAAAGCCTCATGATTGCATGGATGTCCATACACATGCACAGCCAGAATGGCTGTTGTCCATGGAGTGATGGCTTGTTCAACCTTTTCCGGGTCCAGAGTGTAGTAGTCTGGTTCAATGTCTACGAACACAGGGCGGATTTTGTTCCAATACAAGGCATGTGTAGTGGCCACAAAAGTAAACGGCGTTGTTATGACTTCTCCGCTGATGCCCATTCCCTGCAGAGCGATTTGGAGAGCCAGAGTGCCGTTATTGAATAAAGAAATATTTTCAGTCTGGAAATATTGCTGTAACGCCTTTGTGTAGCGCCTAAGAATGGGCCCGTTGTTTGTCAGTTGACCGCTTTCCCAGATTTCTTCCAATCCTTGGCAGAATTTTTCCAACGGAGGAAGAAATGGACGGGTGACGTAGATTGGTTCTTTAAATGGCTTGATCATAATTATTTTGGAGTCTCTGATAACAATTTCTGATAGCGGTCAGTTTCACGTAACACGAGGTTCAAGTAAAAATTGCCACTTTTTACCGATTTCACGTAATACGTAATTCAGGCCAAGCCATTCTTTCCCAACGATAACCCGGGCCACCCAAAACCGTGAACCTGTCCAGAAATTGATCATAATAGTCCGCTGACACCAGAATTTTCATACCAGAACCTTTCATATAATATCAGAAAAGTTGTATACAAATTACAGATTTTCTTTAGCGCCTAGCAAAAGCTCTGCGATAAGAACCTGATAGGATTCATCGACATCCACAGAACGTTCAAGAGGCATAAAATACGGTATAGGTTGATGGCCAATAAGTTTCTCCTGCCCCATAAATCCTTTTGCAGTATTCCAAATAATAGCATAATTCGCACGATATGTTACAACTTGTTCGTCATGTCGCGTGGTTTTTTTATAATGTTCCTTGAACAAAGGCTCAAGCCTTCCGTACTCATTTACAGTCAAAGCTACATGAACAGGATATTCATACTTTGCAACACTCACAACTGGAAATAAACAATTATTTTCAACAAATAAATTGTGTGAATCAATAATATCTATTGATGTACGCAATGGCACCGTAGGAAAAAGAACAGCAATTTGATTATCATCATTAAGAGAAAGCGCAAATATCATTTCTTTTAATACATCAATAAGGAATATATTGTCACCACTATAATCAGAAGGTCTTTTGTAAAGTTTTGCACCTAATTCATTTGCAACAGAAAGAATTTCTTCATCATCACTGTTAACGATTATATCGTCAAACAAAAAACTTTCGATCGATTCGTTAATAGTATAGTATAATAATGGCTTTCCAAGTAAATTTAACAAATTCTTCCTTGGAACTCTTTTCGAGCCACCTCTGGCGCATACAACAGCGATTCTATTTAGCATATGTTCAATATCAATCGTTAAAATTTTAAGATATTACCTGCAGCAACATTATTTAAAAAGGAAGAATATCTTCCGAGAACATCCACATCATAATTATTAATCCAAAGAGACTCTAGATTTTGAAGTTCTTCACCATAAAATTCAAATTGCTTATTTTCAAGGAAAAATTCTATCCAATTATATAACTGATCTCTTGTTTGAATATCACAATTACGTATATTCTCAGCCATAACCGTTCTGTTTGGATGTAGATACTCAAGACAGAGCACAGGCTTCCCACGAAGAGCACCATCGATCGTGATACTTGTTCCAGAATCAACGATCAGATCAGCCCATTCCACAAGGGGGACAGAACTGCCTTCGTCTGAAAGTATAGTCAAATTGGGTGCCTTTAGAGAAAACAAGGCAGGATATAAGCGCATTAAGTGTTGTTGTCCTACTGAACGCGGATGATGCTTGACTATTAAGTGTACCCCTGGAAATTGAATGATCAGTTGGTACGTACGAAGCACCTCCTCCCAAAAAATATCATAACCATAATCGCGTAAAAAAAATGCAACTTTCAACTTCGCATCATTTGCAATATTAACAGGTGGCAATGTAGTGGCACTTGATAAAATATGCCGCCATTCGCGACAGTATCTAGCGGAACCTAAAACTTGAATTTTTTCCTGGGGAAGAGTCCCAATAAGCCTATCCTTTCCATAATTGTTTGGCACGACAACATAATCATATAAATTGTTCTTTTCGCCTTTCTTTTCAATTGATGCATAATTAATCATATCTTTGCCTACCAGTTTATTTGTAAAAACTGTGATGCCATGGGGTAAAGATATGCATTTTATGCTCAACTTCTTAAGTATTTTTAAAAAAGTGCAAACAAACGGTGTTGTTATCCAATCAAAACAAGCGATTGCGTTTCTATTTAAAAACAAAGATTTTATAATATTTTCATATAAAGAAAAGCGAACACAGCAATCATTCCAAACATCAGGAAAATTTATTTCGTTTGGAGTCTTATTTTTGATTACTTCACGCAAAATCTGCATGCGCATTGTTGCCTTTATTGGTAAAAAATCCAAAATATGATGAATATAAATATTTGCATTCCTTGAAAGATAATCTAAACGATAAACTCTTCTGTACGCTGGATGAGTAGTGATGATTAAATGCACTTCATTCGCACTTTGTGCGATCTTCCACGCTACAGGGATAATATGGTCAATATCATTGTTGTTTCTCAAAAAAAAATTAAACATATCTAACTCATCAGCTATTAAAAATTGTAAAATTGCATTCAAAGCTTAGCGTTTTCGGAATGTAAACAAGTTTATTCGTTTCCAATATTCACTAACACCCTGGAATTATATAAAAAAATTTTCCCATTTTGTTATCATCGTCACCTTTGAATACTCTTTTTACAATTTTATTATGATAATTCATGACCCAACGAATTTTAGATAATAACTTGATATCTTTCAACTCAAGAACTTTTTTGAATAATTCAAATAATTGATCGTGATGTAAAGTGATAGGGTCACAATCGTTTGATTTTAGATATTTATGTGCGCTGTAAAGATGTTGCAAATAGTTAATTGAATATTGTCCATCTTCAGACATAATCAAATAATCAAATATTTGCGTTAAAAAAACATCAAAATCATTTTCAAAATAAGAGCTAAGAGGGTTGTTGTGTGCTGCAGATAGCAAGCATTCATCAATTATAATACGAGGATAATTTGCCAATGATGATTCCATTAAATAAGCCTTTGTGAATGCAGGTCCAAATAGACGATGATCCGAAACACAAATCTCACCAAATGTTAAACCTCCACGAACAAGGATGCCATTTGATACAAGATGCCCTTGAGCCAATATCAAGGAATTAATTTCTTCTTGAAAAAATGTCTCAACACTAATGGTAGAATCATTTTCGTCAATTGGCTGAATTCTAAGCACAGAATCAGAAAATTGTATGACCATTGGCAAATTTTCAGACTTTGGCGATACTACTGGTCGGACTTGGGGAATGTTTGTTGATAGTTGCATAACATCAAGTATGTCAATAATATTTTTTGGATCATTATTGGCAACTAAATTTTTGAATCCAAGGATATCAATAAATGTAACAAAAGCGTTGATATATTTTTTTCCCATATTGCGGAGACCAGTCGGATATCTTGTGTCATATTTTAACATATCAGACACCATTTTTAAATTGATTATTGACACTAATCATGGTTATGGCTTTTCCATTAGCTTTTCTACACTTTGGCAGAGGGATGCATGGTTCACATCAAAATTCGTTGTATGTAGAAACGTTGCTAAAAAAGCATTTTTATGGGTTGACTATTTAGTACGTCATAATGTTAATATTTCAATAAAACAAAGCGTGACTTAACCAAAATGACAGTCACCCTATCTTATATACTAGGTCTTCCTATTCGCATGCACAAGGGTATTTGATACGCTCAGCGCGAAGGAAATCATCCCGCATGGGCGCTTTCGTTGTATCATCGCCCGCCCCTTGTGCAAGATGATGGGCGTGGTGGATCGCCCCACGGGTTATTGCCTTAACTGCATAGTCCTTGAACTTGAGTAGGTTGTACTCCTCGTCGAACAGGCAATTGCAGGCGCTACATACTGGGCCGTTCTTCTCGATTGCGGAATAGTCGCGGGTCAAGTGAGCCCGGCGAAACACCCGCATGCCCTCCCCGTTCCATATGTCCTGAAGTCGTTCTTTTTTA
>Ga0081535_100919_pt1 | contig 13058 bp, 15 predicted proteins | sample HotLakmasection3_FD_71020 | JGI IMG/M metagenome (GOLD analysis project Ga0081535, IMG submission 71020) | Hypersaline microbial mat communities from Hot Lake, Washington, USA - Section #3 (SPADES assembly) (version 2) | ecosystem: Environmental > Aquatic > Non-marine Saline and Alkaline >... | reverse complement strand
GGCATTGCCCCCGCCGCCGGATGATTGAAACATGCGGGTGTCTCCGTTTTCGGGTTAAGGAAAACGGGGAACGTGTCTAGCGTTTCCCAAATGAGGCGCAACGAAGAAGCTAGATCATAAAATGATCCCAGATATCTCGTCTTACCTGTGCTAAGTCGGGATGTTCAGGGGATCTGAGGAGGTGCAACTCCTCTTGTCCCCGCCTAGAACCATTCCCCGTGGAAAAGATAGTACAAGAAGCGATCGCAGCGTACAACCGTATTTGTTGATTTGTTGACGAAGGGGGGAGTGCTTTCGGGATTTGTCGGGGAATTGGGGGGCGATCGCCTACAGATATCAATTACTCAGACAGCATCTTTAGCAAATCATTGGGCAGCAAGGCGGGAACCGAAGAAGCCACAAAAGCGGTAAGATTGCGCGTCACGATCAAATCTAAGCCAGCAGCTTTAGCAGCCTCGCTGGCGACAGCATCTTCAAGATCGCTCATGGCACTTTGCAAGGCAGCTCTGATAACAGCATCGGTGATGCTCACAATACGAAGGTGTTGTAATAACTTGCTCAGTTCTTGGTAAGCAGTTTCTCGACCCAATTGGCGACGTAGAATGTAGTAGATATTGGTCACTGCATGACCTGCCAAATAACCTTCAATTTTTGTGGTTACAACTGCGTCTAAGACTTGGGCTGAAGTGAGGACAAAGGGCTGACGCTTCAGCAATACATCCAGAACTACGTCGCAATCTAATAAGACTCGCTTCAAGCGTATTTCTCCTCCAGATAGTCGATGTAGGTTTCTGGCGGATCTGCTGAATTGGCGGGAAGGATACCGATGAGGCTCTGGGTCCAGGGATGAAGCTGGGCGATCGCGGCGTCGATTTCAGTTCCCGTGGAGTGCTGTTCGTCGGCAGGAGGCGTTGCGGGTTGAGTCTCCTGCTGAATAGAAATCAGCAACGTTTGTACAAGTCGCCACCGCTCAGCAATGGGCAACCGAATGGCCTGTTTTTGCAGCTCTTGAGGGGTCATCGCGGGTAAATCTGAAGGAATTAATCAAATTCTAACGGCCTATCAGTCAAAGAATGTCATGGTAGCGATCGCCCCGTACAACCGTATTTGTTGATTTGTTGATTTGTTGATCAAGTGGCTGTACTTACTGAATCACGCTTGCTTAGGAATCAGGATTTTATAAAATCGAAGTTTTGTCGGGCGAGCATCTTGCCTGCTCTTGGACAGCCGTCTCGGCTGTCCACACTTAATTAAATTTCCATTCCTTATGCCAGAACTGCACTTTACTCAGATGCAACAGGATCATACTTAGGCGGGTGCCAACCTCCTTTAATCCAGAGACGACGGGCTTTGACGATCGCGCCGTTATTATGATTCTCATCGTTTAAATCGAGGCGATCGCAGGTGGCTCGCCCTTTAGCGGTGATGCCCTTGATTTCTAAACCTCCTGCTTTCCAAATAAAATGTGCATTCCAATCGTCTGACCGAGGATTAAATAGTTCTGTCAAAAGCTCAGACTGAGGATCAACGCCTTCGGTAAAGTTGTAGCGATAGGCATTACAGCGCTGACAGGCTAAAGCCAAATTATCAAGCGTGTCTGACCCACCTTTAGAGCGAGCCAGAATGTGATCAATTTCAAAACGGGCAGCACTCGCCTCTTCGGAAGAATGGCAATATTCGCACAGATAATCAGCCCGTTCTCGTACCTGCTGCCTTAGTTCTGATGGAATCGCCATACTTAAGCCGACTCAGCAACAATTTTGGCATTGAGTAGCGTAAAGATGCGGTCTAGCTCCAGAATTCCGGTGAGTTCAACTTCTTCGTCAGATGTTAAATTGGCCTCTCGCTTTTTTTTATTGAGGGTTTCTAGTCTGGTTTGTAGTGGTTCACTAAATTTGAACAGATAAAGTCCTCTCACAAGTTGCATTTGGATACCCGAATCAATAAACGACGATGGTTGCATCATTAATTGTGCATTCATTTACTTTGCCTCCTGTGACTTCACTAAAGACATGACAGCAATTCCGGTTTGAATGCCAAAGACGTTGTTCTTGGTGCCAGAGATTTTGGGATTGTTTCTCATTTTCATCATGCCTCGCCCTGATGTTCTACGGTGTCGGGCATTTGGTGGATGATGTGCATGGTTTCGACGCTGACGGTGCAGACGCGCTGGAGCAGGTCGATGACGTGGTCTTTGTAGTCGGCGAAGCGGTAGGTGTTGAACAGTTCGCGGATGGTGGGGTCTTTGGGTTTCTTTTCTTTGTATTGGTCGAGTATCCATTCCAGGGCAGAGCGGTTGCCGAGTTTGTAGTCCCAGGCGACGGCAGGCACTCCGGTGAGGGTGGTGTCGGTATCGAGGATGATGTGGCCTTGGGTTTTGTCGGCTTTGAGTTTGGGTTTGGGGGGTTTCTTTGGTTTAGTGGGGACGTCGTCGGGGATTAACGATGTCTGCTGGGGCGCACGGCTGTCCGCCCCTACGTCAACCCGTTCGAGGCCGTAGGGATCGGCGGTTTCGTAGGTGAGGTGCAGATCCATGAGGGTTTTGCCCCAGGTGGCCCACTGATGGAAGTTGGGGTAGTAGGGCAGGCGCGGAAATTCGCGTTTGAGGTTGAGTTCGTATTTGGTGCGGTAGGCGGGATGGTGGAGGACGGCGTAGGTGTAGTGGAAGATGTCGAGTTTGGTGATTGGATCCCCCCTTGATCCCCCCTTATCAAGGGGGGCAGTGGAAGAGTCTTCTTTATCAAGGGGGGCGCTATTTGAGTCCCCCTTGCCAAGGGGGATGCCCGCAGGGCAGGGGGATTCCCCGAGTGTGTTGCTGAGTTCAGCGGAGGGATTGGACTGCGCTTGAGCGTGTAGATCCCCCCTTGATCCCCCCTTATCAAGGGGGGCAGTGGAAGAGTCTTCTTTATCAAGGGGGGCGCTATTTGAGTCCCCCTTGCCAAGGGGGATGCCCGTAGGGCAGGGGGATCTCATGCCCTCAATGACCTGGCAAACGTTCTCAAATTCTTGCAATACTTCGTCGTTCCGAAAACGCAGAACTTGCAGGCCATAGCTTTCTAAAATGGCAGTTCTCTCAGCATCAGTTTCCTGACCTTCTTCAGAATAATGTTGACCACCATCGACTTCGATGACGAGGTTCAAGGCTGGACAATAAAAGTCAATGATGAAGTGGTCGATCGGGCGTTGGCGAAGGACTCGTTCTGGAAAGGTTTTGAGGAAGTCATACCACAGTTTCCGTTCAGCACGAGTCATGTCTTTGCGCAGGGATTTGGCGCGATCAACGAGTTGGGGATTGTAGGGGAGGTGCCCTTTTTTATAGGTAAGGTTGCGTTGTCGGGCGATCGCGGCGTAGTCGATTTGATCCCCCCTTGATCCCCCCTTGGCAAGGTGGGCAGCAGAAGAGTCCCCCTTGCCAAGGGGGATGCCAGAAGGGCAGGGGGATCTAAGCGTGTCGCTGAGTTCAACCGATTGATGAGACTGCGCTTGGGCATGTGGATCCCCCCTTGATCCCCCCTTATCAAGGGGGGCAGTGGAAGAGTCCCCCTTGATAAGGGGGATGTCCGCAGGACAGGGGGATCTAAGCGTGTCGCTGAGTTCAACCGATTGATGAGACTGCGCTTGGGCATGTGGATCCCCCCTTGATCCCCCCTTATCAAGGGGGGCAGTGGAAGAGTCCCCCTTGCCAAGGGGGATGTCCGCAGGACAGGGGGATCTAAGTGTGTCGCTGAGTTCAACCGATTGATGAGACTGCGCTTGGGCATGTGGATCCCCCCTTGATCCCCCCTTGCCAAGGGGGGCAGTGGAAGAGTCCCCCTTGCCAAGGGGGATGTCCGCAGGACAGGGGGATCCATAATGCTGCCGAAACTGCTCTAATGCCCAGTCGGTAATGTTGTCGATGCGATCGCCATTTTCGTCGTAGCGGTAGAGGGGGAGGCACTGAGAGCCACCATTTGTAAGCACATCAGGGATATGCTCTACAACCCAATGAAAACATGGGGCATCTATACCTGATTTAATCCAAATAGCCTTATTAGGTTTCTTGGCTGATGGGAAAATACTAGGAAGTTGATAAGTTCTTCCGTTGAAATCTTTATCGAAATACAGATATTGCTTCGCATAAGGACGATAACAGCTCTTGACAATATTTTTCTCCTCAAAAAACTGTTGTATTTTCTGCTCTAAACATCTCTCAAGATCAGGATCCCATTTGATGTCTAACTTGCGCCGTGTACCATCTTTCAGACGCTCTTGATAGACCTCAACAAAATACTTCATGCGCTCAATCAGCGCTTCTTTTGAGAAGTCATAAACCCACTCGTCGCGCTGTGTCGCAACTCCACGCGAAAAAAGCTGAAATACGGCTTCTTCTGACTTACCTGCTTTTACCTGCTTATCAATCAGCGGCAAAAACTCATCAAAATCGTTATCCGTCAAATTCACCCAGTTGTGTTTGCGGTCTGGGGTGACATGCTCAAACGAAACTTGCTCCAAGCGGGTTTGTTCAAACCACTCCAGCTTTTCTTCCTTGGTCTGCTCATCTTGCAGCGTAAAGTAGTAGATTTTCGCCTTGCTCATGCTCTTGCCCCACATCGGTGAACAAGGGGCTTAAGCCCCTTGTCTTGTCAGCCCCTTGTCTTGTCAGCCCCTTGTCTGTCAGCCCCTTGTCTGTCAGCCCCTTGTCTGTCAGCCCCTTGTCTGTCAGCCCCTTGTCTGCTGCCGCTCATGCCCACACCCGCCGAACTTCATAAGCATCAAACTTATTATCGATACTGATAATGTCTAAAGAGTGATTCATGGCCTGGGCAATAATCATGCGGTCAAAGGGATCACGGTGATGTGAGGGTAAGCGGCTGATTTGCAGCGTATCTTCAAATGAAATAGGCAGCATTAAAATATCAGAATCTTCGACCTTTACTCCAATCGTTTCATAGTCTTCCTTGAGTTTTAATTTACCAGTTTCAACCTTGATAGCTATTTCCCAGAGACTCGCAATGCTGAGATACACTAACTCAGCAGTATCAATTAGATCCCTCAAATCCTCTGGCAGCCTTGGACTTATTTCGGTTAACCAGATGAAGGTGTGAGTATCCAAAAGATAATGACTCATTACATATATTCCTCAAAGTCTTCGAGAGGCTCGTCGAAGTTGTCAGGCAAGGGCAAGACAAAAGTGCCTTTCAAAATTCCAGAGCGTCGCTTCTTCGGCGGCTCTTCTGTCTGGCTGCGGGCATATTTTTCGTTGAGGTACTTGGCATAATGCAAAACCTCTTGCTGAAGCGATTCTGGCATTTGGGTCAGGGTTTCTAACAGTTCTGCACTAACAGTCATGGATTATGCCTCCTGCGCTTTTACTAAAAACATGACAGCGATTCCAGTTTGAATGCCAAAGACATTGTTCTTGGTGCCAGAGATTTTGGGATTGTTTCTCACATCCGACTGAGTATCGACGATGTAGATGTAGTCAAAGTCCCGCTCGATGCACTTGCGAAACCCATCATAGGTTTTCGAGTCGATGAAAGAGCGATTGGTAATGAAGGCGATGATACCCTGCTTGCCCAGTCGATCCGTCGCCCAGCGAAAGAAGCGGGTATACATATCGTAGACAACGATCTGGTTTTGGGCGGTGCCTTCCTTGATGTAGCTGTCTTTGATGGCTTTGTCGATGCCTTTGTAGGGGCGGTTAGCGTTGCGCTGATTGAAGTTTTCCTGGTGAGCGTTATATAGCGGTTCTCAGTTCAGTGAGGTACAAATAATGACCTCAAACCCTTATGTATAGGTGAAGAGGTGTACCTCACCAAGCAGGGAAACGCTGTAGGGCGGGTTGCCGATGATGACGGAGATGGTGCGATCGTTCTGCTGCTGAATGCGGGACGTGTTTTGCACACTCATGGCAAACAGATCAAACTGATGGCCTGCCGCACTGCAATGGTCGAGCGTATCCACCAAGCAGATATTCTTAAACTCCTCGTACTTCCCCATCTTTTGCTGATAGGTAAACTCAATATTCAAATTCGCAATGTAATAGGGCAAAATCGCCACTTCATTGCAGTGAATCTCATGCTTATATTTATGCTCTAGCTTATCGGTTGGCAAATACTCAATCAGCTCCGTCACATAGGTGCCCGTGCCCGTACAGGGGTCTAAAATCTCCACCCCCGGATCACTCAGCAGCTTGCCAAAATGCTTGTGGGTCAAATAATCGGCACTCTCAATCATGAAGCGCACAATTTCATTCGGCGTGTAGACAATGCCCAGCCGATCCGCCGCTTTGGGATTGTACGCCTTGTAAAAGTTCTCATACACCGCCTTGAGAAACTTCTGCTTTTCGTGGTGGTTGGCGATGTTTTCTGACTTGCGGCGAATCACCGCGTAGTAGTGCTCAATGCTTTTCAGCGTGTTCTTGCGCGTCGCTCCGGTGAAAAACGTGGCGATAATTTCGGAGATTTCCCGCGCGATGTTGTTTTCGCGGTGAAACTGCGACTCATGGAAAATATTGGTGAAAATATCCTCCGTGAGAATGTGCTGAATCAACATCTCATGGATGTCGAAGATCTCAATTTCGGGGTTGATAGACTGGCGGCAGACTTCTAGAAAAGTGTTGCGGCGATCGCGGAACCGCTCATTCTCCCGCTCCGCCTTTTTGATCTCATCCCGCAGCGCATCGAGAATGTGGGGAATATCTTCCCGAAAGGCTTTGATCGCCGTGCGAAAATCCCGCACTTCGGGCCGTTCGTAATCGACAAAGGTGGCGATCAGCCCGTCCAGCTCATCCGCATCGCCCATCGACACCCGCAACTGCTCCCGCCCATGCTGATACAGCACCGCAGTCTGGGAGTCTTCAAACAAAATGTTTTCGTCCGGGTAGCCCTTGGCAAACTTCTTCTCGATTTCCTCATCGAGCACGTCGTACTCGTCCTTCGCTTCCCACCAGCCATGCTCCAGGCGAATGGCATCCTTCACCGTGCCGTCGGGGCGTACCGTGGTATTGAACTTGGTCTTAAAGTCCAACTCCGGCACCAGCATGTAGTTGCGCGGCTTGCAGTATTGGTTCAGCAAATTCTCAAACGCTCGCCGCACGCTGGCTTCGTTGCGTGACCCGCCGTAGCGCATGAGGTTATCGATTTCCGCTTGATATTGCGTGACCAGGAGACGAGACATAAAAGGGGGCAGGGGATGAAGGGGCGATCGCTAAACGGGTTGCTTAACTTGTAACTGATCTTTCCCTCGGTAGAGCCATTAAACCGCAAAGCCTTCACCCTTCTTAGGCGTTTACTAAAAACGATGATTTCTCCGTAAATTGGTGTCGAGGGACGAGACCCAACATTCTCATAACTTTTATTTTGAGGCCGCAGCATAGGGTTGTGATTCTCCGGTACAGTCCCAAATATCCTCGTGGCTCTGAGGGGGGGCCATAAAGCATCCATTTGTGAGCCTGAGGCGATCGCCGCCCTCAAAACTTGCCCATTCTCCCTCAGCACTCCATTCGCCGCCCTTAAAACTCCGCCCCCCTCGGAAATTACCAGGGGCATCCCCCCTCAGCACTCCACGCGCCTCCCCTAGAACTTCATCCGCCTCGAAAAATACTAGGGGCATCCTCCCTCAGAACTCCGCCCGTCTCACTGAGCACTCCATCCACCTCGGAAAATACTAAACGAGTAGACCTCAGAACGGCGATCGCCTCCCTCAGAACTGCCCCCGTCTCGGAAATTACTAAGACGTTTCGGCTCCGACATCGGCAGTTTGCGTATCCTTATCGACCCCACCAGGCCCGCCTGCTAATCAGTCGCAGGGCCCCAGCCCCGGAATCAACAAGCTGTCATACCAATTCTTTAAAATAGCGCTACAGATCGAAGATCCCCCGCTGTCACCGCCCCCTAAAGCCCTCCGGGCATGCGCTGCGCGTAGAATAGAGGGGCTATACACAACCTGGATGTGATTGCCCCCTTTATCAAGGGGGGTTGGGGGGATCGGTCCGAAGATATGTAGTCAAAATTCAGATCATTGGTATCAAAACCATTTTGGATCCGAGAGACGGTTATGAAGATTTCATGAAGCGATGTGGGCATTCTACGGCTATCGATTATGAGATTTCTTGTGATGTCTAACTACATCAGCGGTGCGCTCACCCCAGAAGACCAGGCCCAAATCGCCACCGCGATCGCCACCATCCGCGAAAAGCTGCCCTTCATGCTCGAACTGCCCGCCAAAACCAAACAAGGGCTGCCCAAAATGGGCGACAAAAGCCGCGCCTTCGTGCAAAAAGCGCTCGAAGTCGGCACCCGCCACCCCGACCACTTGCCCGGCTCCATCGACCTCGCAGAACTGCGCCGCGACATCGAACTCTTCGAAGCCATCTACCCCATCGTGATGGACCTTACCCAGCTCCAAGCAGAGCTGAACGACACCCTCACCGCCGTTGGTAGCGATGCCTACTCCGTCGCCCTGCAAATTTATCGCATCGCCAAAGCCCACGGCGAAGGCAACGGCCTCGACTCCCTGGTAGAAGATATGGGCCAGCGCTTTAGCCGCAAGTCACGCACCGCCCCCGCCATGGTTGGCGAGCCCGTCGAGTAGCCTGCCGCCCCCCTTGATCTCATGCCCACAGGGAGTCGGTGCATCGCGACTCCCTGTCACCCGGTCCCCTCCCCCGCCGCGATCGCTGTCATGGTTTGGAGTGTCGCGATCGCGTCATGGGCCGTTGCCTTAAAAATAGATCGATGTAGGGTGGGTCCGCCCCGCAGCGATCGCGCCCCAACTCCCCGCCCGAAGGTGATGCGACCCACCATCCCTAACCAATATGTCGCAGCAAACAACCTCGGAGGTGGTGCATCGCTTCGCGGATGCACCCTACGATTACAGACCGACGTAGGGTGGGTCCGCCCCGCAGCGATCGCCACCAACGGCACCTTGGCATCCAGCAGCGCGATCGGCCTCCCAGCCATGCTACATAGAGTCAGCTTGAAAGATGTCAATCAGCGCTTGAATGACTGCCGCTAACCGAGCCGTGCTGACGGTACCGACTTTGTACAGCAGCAGGCGGCGATCGGCAGTGAACAACCGATTAGGACGAATATTACTGGCTTTCTGCAAGCTGCCTTCAGAAAAGTCTGCGGTTGTGAGCGGAATGGCGTATTGATCACGAACCGCCTGGCTCGTAATTTGGCAAAGAATGACATCATCGCCCGTTAAAGCGGCCAATACCAGGGCCGGTCGCCGCTTGGCTTGAGTTAAATCCGAAAATGGAAACGGCACGACAACGACATCACCCCTTACAAATGTTGCCAAGCGTCATCCTCCTCAGGCAACTGCCAGTCTTTCTCTAAGGCAGACTCACTCAGGCATGCGGTTTCTAGATGCTCTTGGGCTTGCGTTGTATTTAGAAACTGAATAAAAGACAGGACGATCGGCAAGACATCCTGCGGAGCTTTCTCTAACTCCTGCAAAATCTGCTCTTTCGGAGTCATATCACCTCATCAGGCACAACGACTGGCGTTGATTTAAACAGCGACAAGCTAAACAGGCATTGAGGTCTCTATTCTACTGTGACGCTCTTCGCCAGGTTGCGGGGCTGATCTACATCCAGGCCGCGACGGGCGGCGATGTGATAGGCCAGCAATTGCAGGGGAATCACCGTGAGAATCGGCGACAGCAGCTCATCCACCACCGGCACCGGCAGCAGCGCATCAAAGGTTTCCTCCGCGTCCTCATCGTTCAGCGGCACCACGCCGATCAGGCGGGCGTCACGGGCCTTGGCCTCCTGGGCGTTCGACAGCACCTTGTCGTACACCAAACCGGGCATCGCGATCGCCACCACGGGCACCTTGGCATCCAGCAGCGCGATCGGGCCATGCTTCATTTCCCCAGCGGGGTAACCCTCCGCGTGGATATAGCTGATCTCCTTCAGCTTCAGCGCCCCCTCCAGCGCAATGGGGAAGTTGATGCCCCGCCCCAGGAAGATAAAATCCTGAGTTTCATTAAACTCATGGGCCAGCTCCTCGATGTAGCGCTCCTGGCTTTCTAGCACCGCCTCAATCTGCCCCGGCATCTGGCGCAAATCTTCGATAATTTGCTCAATGCGCTCCAGCTTCAGGGTGTGGCGGCGATAGGCCAGATCCAACGCGAGAAAGTAAAACGCCATCACCTGGGCGATGAAGGTTTTGGTCGCCGCCACCCCAATCTCGATGCCCGCGTGGGTGTCGATGATGTGGGGCACCAGTCGCGATAGGGAACTTTCGGGCCGGTTGGTAATGCCCAACATGCGCGGAGCCAGCACCGGGTCGTTGGCCGCTTGGCGGCGCTTTTGCTCCATTTCCAACGCGGCGAGGGTGTCGGCGGTTTCGCCGGACTGAGTGACGCCAATGGTCAGGGTATGGCGGGTCAGCGGCGATGGCGAATAGCGAAACTCCGAGGCGTACTGCACCATCGTTGGAATGCCCGCTAGTTGCTCAATCAGGTATTTGCCCACCAGGCTGGCGTGCCAACTGGTGCCGCAGGCGACGATTTGCACATGTTCTAAATCGGTGAATAGGTCAGTGGCGAGGCCCAGCGTCACCGGGTTCGTGCCGCGATCGCTCGTCCAGGTCGTGTCTAGATAAGTTTCCACACAGGTCCGCACTACCCCCGGCTGCTCATAGATTTCTTTGAGCATGAAGTGTTTGAAGCCCTGCTTTTCCACCATGATGGGGTTCCAATTGAGGGAAAAGGGACGCTTTTTGAGGCGATCGCCCGCAAAGGTGTAGACCTCCACCCCCAGCGGCGTCAGCTTCGCCAGTTCGCCATTTTCCAACGGCAGCACCGCGCGAGTGTGGGGCACGATCGCGGGGGTATCCGACGCGCAGAAAAACTCCCCCTGCCCAAAGCCAATGATCAGCGGCGCTTGCTGCCGCACCACAATCAAGTCATCGGGATAGTCCGCATTGATCACCGCCAGCGCAAACGCCCCATCCAACTGATTCACAGTAATGCGCACCGCTTCAAAAAACGGATTTTCATCAATGGAATTCGCCGCCGAGAGCTGCTTCAGGTTTTCGCAGATCAGGTGAGGAATGACTTCGGTATCGGTGTCCGAGCGAAACTCGTGACCTTTGGCCTTCAGCATTTCCCGCAGTTCGCGGTAGTTTTCGATGATGCCGTTTTGCACCACGGCGATGCGGCGATAGGTATCCGTGTGGGGATGGGCGTTGTGCTCCTCGGGTTTGCCGTGGGTGGCCCAGCGGGTGTGACCAATCCCCAGCCGGGCCGGATTTTCCAGACCCACCAGCTTATCTGCCAAGTTTTGGAGCTTGCCCTTCGCCCGCACACAGGTCAGTTCGCCCTCCAGCACCGTGGCTAAGCCTGCCGAGTCGTAGCCGCGATACTCCAACTTTTGGAGCCCTTCCATCAAAATGTCGCTAGCGGGGCGCGTGCCGATGTAACCAACAATGCCACACATAGAAGTTGCTCCTTAATCAGAAATCAGAATGTTGCCAACGTCGGGGCCGATCGCGCAGTTGCTCGCCGGCGGCGACGGCGATCGCCCCGCATAAACGCTACGGATTGGAGAGAATTCCGTATGGGTGTGAATGATACAACTTATCGGCCCCAGTCCGCAGGCCATGCTGACCGCACCCCGAGATGAACCGCTCCCCAATTCCCGCCGCGATCGCGACTCCCGCCACCGGGACGGGCATGTTTAGAACACCACCGGGGCACCGCCAACCGCATCTTTGCCTAGTGAACCGCACGGAAGGAGCCATTATGACAAGCGATCGCATCCGCCTGGCCCAATTTGGCGTAGGGCGCTGGGGTCACCATCTGCTGAGAAATTTCCTGGCCTTGACGTCCGTTGACGTAGTCGCGGTGGTCGAACCCCGCCGTGAACAGCACGACCTCATCCGCGATCAATTTGGCCTCTCGCCCGCGATCGCCCTCACCGCCGCGGCCGAGACAGTGCTCGCCGACCCCCAGGTAGATGCCGTGGCGATCGCCACCCCCGCCGCCACCCACTACGACCTGATCAAAACCGCCCTCAAAAACCGCAAACACGTCCTCGCCGAAAAACCCCTGACGCTCACCGTCCCTGAATGCGAAGAACTCTGCGCCCTCGCTGCCGACAACGGGGTGCAACTGGTCATTGACCACACCTATCTATTTCATCCCGTGGTGCAACGCGGGCAGGCCGTCCTCGCCGCCAGCCCCTTAGGCCCCCTGCGTTACGGCTATGCCACCCGCACCAATCTCGGCCCCGTGCGCCCCGATGTCGATGCCCTGTGGGATTTGTCTATCCACGACATCGCCATCTTCAACCACTGGCTCGGGGAAATGCCCATCGCCGTCGCCGCCCAAGGGCAAGTCTGGCTCCAGAGCGATGCCCCACGGGGGCGGCTACGCCAACGCGCCGCCGCCCCCCACTTTCCCCACGGTCTGGCGGATGTTGCCTGGTTGCGGCTGTGGTATCCCAGCGGCTTTCAGGCGACGATCCATGTCAGTTGGGCCAACCCCGACAAACAGCGACGATTGGGGGTGGTGGGCGATCGCGGCACCCTAATTTTTGACGAAATGCAGGCCGACACGCCCTTAGTCCTGCAGCGAGGCAAGTTTGAGCCTGAGGGCATATACTTTGTCCCCACCAGCCTCGATCGCGAAGTCATCGCCATTCTCCCCAGCGAACCCCTCAAACAAGTCTGCCAACACTTCATCGACTGCGTCACCCAGCAGCAGGACTCCCCGCTCTCCTCCGGGCAAGTTGGCACCGACCTCGTCAGGATCTTAGTTGCTCTGTCGCGATCGTTGAAGCAAGACGGGCAACGGATTGAGGTGGGGAGGGTGTGAGGGTGGCTGGGTAAGTCGGTGGATATAAATAAACAATGTTGTAGGGTGCTGTTAGGCGAAGCCGTAACGCACCATTCCCCAGGGATTTGATGCGTTACGCTGGCGCTAACCCATCCTACTGGTATGACACAGCTAAAATAGTGTAATAGCAAGTGCCAATGCAGGGAGTTTTACAATGGGACGGGGGAAAAAAGATGAAAACAAAATCTGTTTAACTGCTGAACAACGCCATCGATTGGAAGACATCA